>OLWN01000005.1_pt1 | contig 311276 bp, 263 predicted proteins | sample 1644151 | NCBI WGS metagenome assembly OLWN01 (sample SAMEA103958121, study PRJEB25191) | human gut metagenome
AGACTGGCTGGAGGAAAATCAGATCAAAACGGTTCTCGGAGAATCAAAATGGACAGCGACGTCTATTAAGAGCATCCTGACAAATGAAAAATATTGCGGCGACGTGCTGCTTCAGAAAACATTCCGGACAGACGTCATCAGCAAGAAGGTTATCAAAAACGTTGGACAGATGGCGCAATACTATATGCCTGACCACCATGAAGCCATCGTCAGCCGGGAGCAGTACAATGCAGTAAAAGCAGAAATGGCACGTCGGAGCGCCCTGCGCAGCCCATCCAAGCAGGCTGTGACAGGACGCTCTTGTTATACGAGCAAATTTGCGCTGTCGGACAGGCTCGTGTGCGGCGAGTGCGGGACGCTCTACCGGCGATGCACATGGACCTCCCTCGGTCGGAAATATCCCGTCTGGCGCTGCACCAGCCGCCTGAACTATGGCACAAAATACTGCCATGATTCCCCGACGATCAAGGAAGAACCGCTGCAGGCGGCGATTCTGGCAGCCATCAACGCTGCTATGAGTGATAAACCTGTACTGCTCAACCGTATCAAAAACGCAGTCTCTCTGGAGCTGCTGCCTGTACAGGGGCAGACCATGAGCTTTGCTGACATCGAGCGCCGACTGGCGCAGTTAGATGAGCAGTTCCAACAGCTTCTGACAGAAGCCATCGATGCGGAAGACAAAGAAGCCTGCAACGCGCAGTTCGCGGAAATCCTTGCTGAGCAGACCTCCCTCAAAAGGCAGAAGGAAGCAATTCTGCAAAGCAGCACCGATGCGAGCCGCGTCTGCACCCGCATGAAACAGGCAGAGCAAGCTATAGAGAATACCACACAGACAATCACAGAATGGAACGAAAACGCTGTCCGGCAGATCGTAGAGCGCGTGACCGTCCTCTCCACTGATGAGATTCTGGTGCAGATCAAGGGTGGCGCGGAAATCAAGCAAACGATAAATAAGTAAAAGAAGATTCCCTGTTCGATTCCATGCTGCACCTCTTTGTGTGGGCAAGCAAAGTCTTTACCACAAAGTCCACTTCAAAAAAAGCACTGGAAAGCCGCACCAGCTGAATGAAGCGGTCAACAAAAACATACAGCGAAGGCACGACCAAGCGTCGTGCCTTTTACGTTATCCACGATTACCGTGAGCCATTCAGAAGCGCTGTTGTCCTTGCATTGACACCCATAAGCTCCCGCTGTGTCTGCCGGTTTGCTTGACACATGGGCATCAGAAAATTCACAGCCTTTCGGATCTGCTGTAGGCCAGAAGAAGTGAGGGCATTCTGATGCAGATGCTCCAAAACGCGGCTATAGGCATCTTTCAAGGATGCGGACACGGCAGGCTGAAAGAAATAAGTTGAAATCAGACCGCCGATCAGGGCGGCTTCGTTATCGGTGTACTGCATAATCGCTCCTCCCTCGCAAGAATCAAACGAACAGAGCAATCATACCACAAAATATTGTAGCAGGCTATTCGCAAAACGACGAAATATACGATGTGCGGCGGCGCGGAAAGGAGAAACCATGAACGTCAGAAAACCTGTGGATTACGGCACAATGCATCGGGAATTGACCGCAATTCTTGCGCAGAATCTTCCGCAAATGGATGAAGTATACGCCATCGGCAAGGCCATTAGCCAGCGCCCGGAGAAAGGCGCAGCGGTCGCAGCCGCAGAGTTCTTGCAGGCGAATTTCCCTGACCGCACAGGCTTTTCCCCACGCAACGTGCGCCGGATGCGCGACTTTTACAAGACCTATGAAAATGACCAAGCGCTCCTCCGGCTGGCAATGAAAATTGGCTGGACGCTGAACGTGGTCATCATGGAAGCGGAGCTGACACGAGCCGAGCGAAAATGGTATCTGGAGCAGGCGCTATGCCGTGGGTGGTCAAAAGTGCAGCTATTGAAAGCCATACACAGTGGCGCAGATTCCGCGGAGCATTTAGAACAGTTCGACTCGTCCGAAAAGCAGGTCGATCAGGTAACAGTGGAAAATCCCAGTTTTGCTGCAGATGAGGTTTTCTGTGATATGACTAGTATTGTACTGCCAGTAAGACAGCCGTGCATTACAAAGACCGATGTCTGTATAGTAGTACTTGTTCGGATAGTTAAAATAGGTCTTGCCTTTGACATTATAGCGCTTTGCTACGGAAATCAAAAGCGCTGCGACTTTACGGATGAGATAACACATAGACAACGATTTGCATATGCATATAAGTGATGCTCGGGGATTGGCAGTATTAGTTGAGAACATAAGAGCCAACGACATTTTATGTGCCAAATTTACAAAAGCGCTTCAAATTTTGTAAATTTTATAGTACACTATGTGTATTAGGAGGGATGTCGCGTGGCAAGCCAAAAGAAGACGGTTCAATTTGATTTGTTTAAAGCATATTATCTAAAAAAGAATAAAGATGGAAGCCAACAAGAGTGCTTATATGACCTGACCGGATTGTTACAGCATATTGCAAATCATCCTTTTAGTGACACGAAAAAGAAAATTTTCGGCGATACACAAATGTTTCATGTATGTAGGGAGAATGCAAAATCTCCTGTATGGGAACTTCAACTTCTACATCTGCGAGAAAAAATGCTTCCTGGTATTGCAGATGACAGCGGCACATATGAGTTGATCAAGCTTGAGGACAACCAGTATCCAGCAGAATCTACAACGATGCTATACGATGCACAACGATGTGTATTGTGTATGCAGCGAAACATATACGGAACATCCATAAAGGCTCTTGAGCAACTTTTGGAGCAAATATCTCCTGCCGGGACTCCTGTGTTGTTGAAGCCTGTATTAATAGGAAATCGTATCGGTAGAATTAATGAGGATAAGTTGTTTCGAAAGGTTATTCTCGCGGTGGATTGTGAACAACTGACTGATGAAACAGAACAGCAAGCGCTTAAAAATATCATCACAAGCGTCAAGCGATACCAAGGACGGATTGTAAGAGTTGAGTTAGGCTTTGGCCGCCAGAAAAAGGGGTTGTTGAACGCTGCTAAAGTCAATGACCTGGTTCGTGAGGCATATGGCTTTTCCGGAACGCAAAACCTGCGTGTAAGTTTTGCAGAGAACGAAGATACAGCATTTGAAACAATAAATCTGCTGGATGATCGCGCATCGTATAGAATAGAAGTCGACTATTCCAGGGGCAACCCAATTACACATGAAAGGTTATATCGCATGTGCTTAGGAAAATATATGGAAGAACATGAAACAGACTAAGTTTTATGGGAGGCAACCATGGGACGAAATATGCGGATTGCAGCGTTTCCTATAATAGTTGGATTTCTGACTGGTTTTGGACTGTATTTGATGAAAATTCCCGATTTAGTAATGCCGCGCTTGGAGTTCCTGTTAAACGCCATTATTTCTTGTGCGACAACGGTATCCGGATTCATTATATCTTCTGTTGCAATTCTGATCGGTGCAACAGAAAGCCAAATTATGATAAAAATAAAAAGAAATGGCGGTTTCCCAGAGTTGAAAATACGGTATACAGAAACGCTGGTAGTTGGCTTATTTGTTGTGGCTTATTTCGTGTTTTTAGGGGCTGCAGTTGAAGCCACAAACCAAGTTTCACGGCTGTACCTATCTGTCAGTGCAGGAGTCCTGTTGTCATATGGCTGTTGTGTCATTTCAACTGGCTACTATTTGCTTTCGATTATTGGAAGCATAAATATAGATGGCACTTCATCGCCAGATAATACACCATCAGCTCCAACTGGGGAATACAGATAATTGGAATTCATCTATAGTGTTGTGAAAACACACTCAGAAATGACCTTTGTATGTCAGATGACCGCGCAAGCGCGTTCATCTCGACAGCAAAGGTCTTTCTTCGTTCAAACCCGCAATCGCTTCGCTGGATTGCGGGTTTGTATTCCAAATTTGGCAGTTGATCCATAGTGTTCACATGGCACATGATTGCCGAACACGATAGATGAAATCGCGGTTGGCAGAGGCTCAAACAGGGGTTGAACCTCTGTTTTTTCATATGCAAGCGGATTTTCAGCGGCAGTGTCCTTTTTCAAAGGGCTGCTGTGGCTGGATTTTGGAAAAATTGAAGAAAAATCTTTCACAAAGTTATGGGCGCTGGATTGTTGGTTTTTCACGAACCAATGACCAACGTACTGCCCCCCGTGCTTCCCATATCTTTTTCTGGCGTTTACTCCTATATCCTATAATAATATTTGTAAATACCATTATAGACTGTATTTATAAAAGGTTAAGAAAAAAGGACGGCAGAAGCCGTCCTAAGGTGCGAATTCAGTGCGCTGCCAGTTCGCAGGTACGTTCGTAGGCGGCAATCACGGCGTCCATGGCAGCGGCGCGGACACTGTGCTGCTCCAGCGCGCGGACGCCTGCAATCGTAGTTCCGCCGGGGCTGCATACCTCAGACTGAAGCTTTCCGGGGTGCTTACCGGAGGATAGCGTCATCTCTGCCGCGCCGATCATGGTCTGCGCGGCCAGCGCTAGTGCCTGAGGGTATGGCAGACCGCAGCTTACACCGCCGTTTGCCAGCGCGTCCAGAAACAGATATACAAACGCTGGGCCGCAGCCGGAGACGGCGCTTCCTGCGTCAATTTTGTCTTCTGGCATCTGCATCAGAAGCCCGGCAGGCTGCAGTGCTTTTTCCAGCGCAGATATTTCTTCCTCTGTAACGGTATCATCCGGGGAAATCAGAACCACGCCCTTTCCAAGCGCGACCGGCAGATTCGGCATGATGCGCACAACCGGGCAGGGGAGTCCCAGTATTTTTTGAATCGTTTCAATCGTAATGCCCGCTGCCATGGAGACAAGCACAAATCTGTCCTTCCGAGCCAAAAGTGGCGCTTTCAGTTCCTCCAGCAGTGCCGGGAGCATCTGCGGCTTGACGCCGAGAAAGATGTAGCTGCAAGATTCTGCGATCTCCAGATTCGTCCCGGCTGCACAGCAGAGTTTTGTGGCCAGTGCTTCTGCCTTCGCGGCCGTGCGGTTGGACAGAAGCATGTCTGCACCGCTTTTTGCCGCAGCCTGCGCCAACGCGCCGCCCATGTTCCCTGTTCCGATAAATCCAAGTTGATAGGTTGACATAAGTTCCTCCTTATCGGGTCTGTCCGTTGCCTGTTACGATATATTTATAAGTTGTCAATTCCCGCAGTCCCATGGGGCCTCTGGCATGAAGCTTCTGTGTGGAAATGCCCATCTCGCAGCCAAGGCCAAACTCGCCGCCGTCGGTAAAACGCGTGGATGCATTCACATAGACTGCTGCACTGTCAACCAAACATGTAAAGCGCTGCGCGGTCTGTGCGTTTTCCGTGATGATTGCGTCGGAATGGTGCGTAGAATGTGCGGCAATATGGGCGATTGCCTCGTCCGCGCTGGAAACGGTCTTGACAGCAAGGATATAATCCAGAAATTCGGTGTCAAAATCCCGTTCCTCCGCAGGCGTGCCGGGAATCAGCTTCTGCGCGGCTTCGTCCAGCCGGAGTTCGACCAGCGGCAGGCCAGCCGCAGCACGGTCGTCCACCAGCCGTTTTTTGAGCATGGGCAGGAACTGTCCGGCAATATCCGCGTGAACAATCACGACTTCCTCTGCGTTGCAGACGGAAGGACGGCTTGTTTTGGCATTTTCGATAATGTTCAGCGCTTTTTCCAGATCAGCGGCTTTGTCCACATATACATGGCAAATGCCGGTGCCTGTCTCGATGCACGGAACGGTCGCTGATTCAACGCAGGCGCGGATCAGTCCCGCACCGCCGCGCGGAATGAGCAGATCGACCAGTCCGTTTGCCGTCATAAGTTCGTGTGCGCTTTGGCGCGTGGTGTCCGATACCAGATTCACAAAAGCTTCCGGCAGGTCGGCCGCCCGCAGGCCCTCGTGCATGGCTGCGACAATGGCTGCAGCGGAACGATACGCTTCCTTCCCGCCGCGCAAAACACAGACGTTTCCGCTTTTGAGTGCCAGAACCGCTGCGTCGGAGGTGACATTCGGGCGGCTTTCATAGATAATGGCCACGACACCCATCGGGACGGCAGTCTTGCGGATCACAAGCCCGTTGGGCCGTGTTACCTCTGCCAGAATTTCTCCGACCGGGTCGGGAAGCTTCGCAACCTGCCGCATGCCATCCGCCATGGCGGCGATGCGGCTTCGTGTCAGACGCAGACGGTCGAGCATGACATCGGAAATGACGCCCTGCGCTGCACGCAGATCTTCTGCATTTGCGGCGAGAATCATATCTGCATTTGCTTCAATCGCATTGGCCATCCGCAAAATGGCCTGATTTTTTTCTTCGCTTCCCAGCCATGCAAGCTGCGGGCAGGCAGCCTTGGCATGCCGTAAGAGTTCCTGCGTCTTCATACGCTTGCCTTCCTTCCTAAAAATCTTGTGCCGATGGATTTGCCGTCGAGCAGTGCGTAAAGCTTTTCAACCTCTGCGCCGTTGGCAATGATCATATCTGTTCCGGCCTTTGTGACGATCTTCGCGGCGGAAAGCTTGGTTTTCATGCCGCCGGTCCCAAGTTCGGAGCCCTTGCCATCGGCAAGACGCAGAATTTCGTCTGTGATTTCGGGAACAAGTTCGATGCGCGCAGCGTCTGGGTCCTTATGCGGATCGGCGGTGTACAGACCGTCGATATCCGATAGAAGAACGAGAAGATCAGCATGTACGCTGGTTGCGACGATGGCTGAGAGCGTGTCGTTGTCGCCGATACCGAATTCCGCAACGGAGACGGTGTCGTTTTCGTTGACAATCGGGATGGCGTCCAGTTCCAGCAGACGTTGGATGGTGTTCTGGAAATTCTCATGCCGCACAGGGTCTGCAATGTCGTCTGCCGTCAGCAGAATCTGCGCGACGGTGTGGCGGTATTCAGAGAACAGCTTGTCGTAAGTATACATGAGTTCGCACTGGCCGACAGCGGCGGCAGCCTGTTTTGTCGGCACGTCTGTCGGCTTCTTTCCAAGCCGAAGCTTGCCCACGCCCATCCCGATTGCGCCGGAGGAGACAAGAATTACTTCGTTCCCTGCGTTTTTGAGGTCGCTGAGCACCTTGCAGAGCGCTTCCATCTGGCGGATGTTCAGTCTGCCAGTCGGATGCGTAATGGTGGAGGTGCCGATTTTGATGACAATGCGCATACTGATGTTCCTTCTTCCGTATCTTGCTGAATGGAGTATAGCATATTGCAGCGCTTCTGACAAGTGCTGAATTTGAATGCAATACATGAGAATATCTCATGAAAAAATTTAAAATGATATACCTTGACAGGCGAGGTATATCATGCTATACTAAGCGCACCGAACAGGAGGTGGCGCTGTGACCATTCGGGCAGACGTGATCCGCGGCCATACGGACGCGGTGATTCTGGCGCAGCTTTTGCGCCGCGACAGCTACGGCTATGAGATCAACAAAACCATTGAAACCTGCTCCGGCGGCGAATTTGTCCTGAAGGAGGCTACGCTCTACACCGCATTCCGGCGGCTGGAGGACGGCGGATACATTACCTCCTACTGGGGTGATGAAGCCGTCGGAGCCAGACGGAAGTATTATAAGATCACAGAAAAGGGCTGGGAATTATACCGGCAGGCGCGGGCGGAATGGGATGCAAGCGTGCGCATTCTGAACGCATTATTGGAGGGAGAAGCATGAGAGAGAAGATCAGTATCTATGTAGAAGGACTTTTTTCCGATGCTGCGCTGACCATCCGCAATGCGGAGGTGCAGCAGGAGATTTTGCAGCATGCGCTCGACCGGTACGACGATCTGATCGCTGCCGGAAAATCGGAGCAGGAAGCATATGACGAGGCCGTCGGCGGCATCGGCGACGTATCGGAGCTGTATGAGCACAAGCAGGCGGCGGAAGAACCCAAAAAGCGGGATTTTCCTGCGCCACCTACACCGGACGCGGTATCCACTGCGCCGCAGAGCGGCAGGAAGAAAAAGCTCCCCGGCTGGGCCATCGCGCTTATCTGTGTGGGTGTGGCCGCGGCGATTCTGGCGCTGAACTTTGCGGGCCAGGCAGCCTTCGGTGTGCTGCGCGCGGGAGGACGTTATATCTATGACAGCGCGAACAAATATGAAACGCTTGACCGCTCTGGCTTCGGCAGCGCGGAAGATTCTGTAGCCGCATCCGAGCTGCTGACCGGCATCGACGAGATTGAGATCCATTGGCTGACCGGCGATGTGTATCTGGTCGAATCGGACGAGGACGGTGTGAATTTTCAGGAGGATTATACCGGCAATAACGAGGATTACCGCATGCGGTACAGGGTCAGTGACGGTAAGCTCACCATCCAGCCGTGCAAATCAAAGCTTTTCGGCAGCATAGATCTGCCAAGAAAGGCGCTGACCGTCTTCCTGCCGGATACCTTGACGCTGGACAAAATCACGGTTGAGACTGTCTCGGCAGACGTGGAATTGATGGGTGGCAGCGTGGACACGCTCAGTATCAATACCACGAGCGGCAATATTACTGGTCCCGGACTTTCGGCAAAGGAGTATGAACTCGGAACAGTCAGCGGAGATATCTCCCTGACTGCGCTTCCGGCGGGCAGCAGCGCCATCGACTGCGAAACTGTTTCCGGTGAAGTGCGCATCAGCTGCACGGCGCACCCGGATGAGATCGATTTCAACAGCGTCAGCGGCAATTTGCATCTCACCTTGCCGAAAGGCAGCTGCCGCTATACGCTGGACTTCAGCACCGTCAGCGGCGACCGTGATACCGACCGCTTTATCTCCGGCGGAGACGAAACCTGCGACATTACCGCCGAAACTGTTTCCGGCAATGTGGAATTGCAGACAGAGCCATAATAAAAGCATAGTTCAACTCGATAAATTCGGCCCGGCGTCCGTAGGTGCGGACGCCGGGCCGGCGCTTATTTTTCCTTATAGTAGAGCATACAATGGCAGTAGCCTTCAAAGTTAGGATCCTTGATCTGGTTGCGGAACTCCTCGCACATGCACTTGTTTTCCTCTGTGTGGGCAAGCCTGCACGGGCAGTAGCCACCGGTGCGCTTGAGGCCCTCCTTAATGCGGGCGACGATCTCCTTGTCTTCGTTTAGCCGTACCTTCACAGCGCCTCCAACTCCTTCTTGAGCGCATCCTTCTCACGGAAGCCGACCAGACGCTTCACGACCTTGCCGCCCTTGATGCACAGCAGCGTCGGGATGGACTCAATCTGGAATTCCATAGCCAGATCACGCTCGTCATCAACGTTGACCTTACAGAATTTCACGGCGGGAACTTCCGGTTCGAGTGCCTCCATCACAGGCGCGAGCATCATGCACGGGCCGCACCAGCTTGCCCAGAAATCTACCACAACGGGCGTTTGCGCCTGCATGACTTCTTTATCAAAGTTATCCAGTGTTACGATTGTCATACTTGTGTGACCTCCTTGTTTTTCATTAGCCTCCCACGCGGTGCGCCGGTTTATGCTTCCAGACGGTCGCAGATAGCCTGCGAGGCGGGGATTTTGTGCATGGCAAGCAGAGACTGCCGCATGATCAGGCGCTCCTCATCATGCTCCAGCAGCTGCTTGCAGAGTGCGGCAATCGCCTCCGGCGTATCGGCCGTGGCTGCGCCGCCGTGAGCGACGAAGAATTCCAGATTCGGCGTCTCACAGCCGCCGACTACGTTGACCAGCACCATCGGCAGTCCTTTGACCATAGCTTCGGTCGTGCTGATGCCGCCGGGCTTTGTCAGGAACAGATCGGCGCTGTCCATCATAGCGGACACATTGCCGATGAAGCCGCAGATATGGATATTGGGCTTGTCTGCGAATTTACGCTCCATACGCCGCAGAAGCTGCTTGTTGCTGCTGCATGCCACGGTTACATCATACTCCGCCGGAAGCGAATTTGCAAGCAGCTGTGTGATCTCTTCCATCGGTCCGCAGCCCATGCTGCCGGTCATCATCAAAAGATGCCGGTGCGAAGGATCAAGACCGACGGCACGCTTTGCCTCCTGATTTGGCTGGCATGCGTAAAGTTCTGCGCGCACCGGAATGCCAAGCGGCGCGATTGCGTCCGGATTGACTCCGTTTTTCACAAAGGTGTCTGTCAGCGCAATATCCGGGATGACACAGGTGTCCAGCCGCATGCGGTCACACGACGGGCTTGCAGTGTAGTCCGTGGCGATAAACATGGTTTTGATGCGCAGGGGAGAATCCTGCTGAATAAATGTCAGCATCAGCGCCGGGAACAGGTGGACGCACACGACTGCATCGTAGCCGCCTGCAAGAATCGTCGCGCGCAGCCGTTTGCACCCACGCCGCAGAATGCGGCAGGCAGCGGAGGACTCGTCAAACGAGGCCGGATGTTCCTCGGCATATTGATAGCCTTTGTTGTAAAGCTTGGGGAAGTAGCGATAAAAGCGCACATGCCAGCTGCTCACAAAGCGGCTCGTACCCTTAGAGACATATAAAAGCGCGTCGTCCGTCTCATAGGTATGGCCGCGCTTCAAAAGTTCCGTGCCGATGGCTTTGGCGCAGGAATTATGTCCGCCGCCGGTGTTGCAGCTGAGGATCAATACCTTCATGCCTCTTTGCTCCTTTTTGCGCGTTTCCGCTCGTAAAGCCGAACAAGGCGCGGGCGGTTATAACGCTGGATGATGATGAAAACCAGATTTCCGAAAATCGCGTAGACCAGATACAGCACAATGCCCCACACACCCGGCCAAAATGCAAGCACCCCGAGTCCGGCCAGCAGCAAAAGTGCATGCGTCGCTTCTGCAGCACACGTTTCGCGGATCATGACAAGCAGCGTCTGCGCATCCGGGCGGGGCGGCATTTTCTTGGGCGGCATAAGCCTTGGAAACAGTCTGCTCATGTCCGGTACCCGGCTCTGCCAGCGCGCAATACCCAGTGATTCGTAGACCTTCCCGTCCCGTTCAAACGCGTATGCGCGGTAGGGAAAGCGTGTGTAGTCAAACCACGTCTTCGGAACGAGCCGTCCGAGCACAAAACTCAAAACGCCAAGTCCGGCAAGATAACAGGCGCACTGAAAAAACTGCATGATCCGGATCCCTTTCCTTTTTTATGAAGCGCCTGCACGCCGTTTGCACAGAACGCTATAATTCGATATAATAATATCAAATTCAAGATTCCTTGCCTATGGTCACTTTTTCTTTTCTGCCCATTCGGTTTTTTCTGCGCAAATTTGTGATTTTTCATGAATTTGGAACAAATTGATTGCCGAACACGTCAAACTATGGTATCCTGAAAACACTGGTATAAAACCTTCAGACTATTCCGTTTATCAAAGATCAGAAAAGGAGCGTAATCAAAATGGGACTTATCAAAGCAGCACTCGGCGCTGCGGGCGGCGTAATGGCCGATCAGTGGCTTGAGTATTTCTATTGTGATGCTCTTCCGGAAAACGTCATGGCCGTCAAGGGTCAGAAGCGCAGCTCCGGCCGCAGCAGCAACACCAGAGGTTCAGACAATATCATCTCCAACGGCTCAGTGATCGCCGTCGCCGACGGCCAGTGCATGGTCATTGTCGATCAGGGCAAGGTCACGGAGTTCTGCGCGGAGCCGGGCGAATTCAAATATGACGCCTCAACCGAGCCGTCCCTGTTTTACGGCAAGTTAGGCAAAAACATTCTCGACACCTTCAAGAACATCGGCAAGCGCTTCACCTTCGGCGGCGAGGCACCCAAGGATCAGCGCGTGTATTACTTCAACACGAAGGAACTCATCGGCAACAAATATGGCACGCCCTCTCCCGTCCCGTTCCGTGTGGTTGATCAGCGCGCCGGTATCGACATCGATATCGCCATCCGATGCTTTGGCGAGTACAGCTACCGCATCTGCGACCCAATTCTGTTCTATACGAATGTCTGCGGCAATGTCAGCGGGGATTACACCCGCGACCGTCTCGAAAGCCAGCTTAAGACCGAACTGTTGACCGCGCTGCAGCCCGCTTTTGCCAAGATCTCCGAGCAGGGCATCCGCTATTCCGCACTCCCAGGACACACAATGGAGATGGCAGACGCGCTTAACGACGTACTCTCGTCGAAATGGCGCAATCTGCGCGGCCTTGAGATCGTTTCCTTCGGTGTTTCGTCCGTCAAAGCGAGCGAGGAAGACGAGGCCATGCTCAAGGAACTGCAGCGCAATGCAGCCTTTATGGATCCGACAAGAGCGGCGGCGCATCTGGTCGGCGCGCAGGCCAGTGCCATGCAGGCTGCGGCTAACAACCAGAATGCCGGCCCGGCCATGGCCTTCATGGGCATGAACATGGCAGGGCAGGCCGGCGGCGTGAACGCGCAGAGCCTCTATCAGATGGGGGCGCAGCAGCAGGCAGCCCCCGCTGCGGCAGGCTGGACGTGCGCCTGTGGCCAGAGCGGCATCACCGGCAAGTTCTGCCCGAATTGCGGCAAGCCCAAGCCTGCCCCTGCGCCTGCCGCTGGAAGCTGGACATGCTCCTGCGGTGCGACGGCGACCGGCAAGTTCTGCCCGGAATGCGGCAAACCCAGACCGGCGGATACCGGCTGGACGTGCTCCTGCGGTGCAGTGAACAAGGGCAAGTTCTGCGCAGAGTGCGGCAAGCCCAAGCCCGCCGGAACACCCAAGTACAAGTGCGACAAGTGCGGCTGGGAGCCCAAGGACCCGACCCATCCGCCAAAGTTCTGCCCGGAATGCGGCGATCCGTTTGACGACGGTGATATTGTTCTTTAATTGACGAACCCTGCCCGCGCCTTTGGCGCGGGCAGAATCATCACAGGAGGCGAAGATTTGCATGGCAGACAAGATCACAAATTACAAATGTCCCGCGTGTACCGGTCCGCTGCATTTTGTTGGCGCGTCCGGAAAACTTGAATGCGATTACTGCGGCTCGTCCTATTCGGTCGAGGAGATCGAGGCACTCTATCAGGAGAAGGATAAACAGGCCGCACAGGCCGCTGCAAAGGCGGAGCAGAAGGCGGCAACACAATCCGACGAGGGCGAATGAACCCAGCCGGAGGGCGCGGACTGGGCAGAGCCGGGCATGAAAAGCTACACCTGCCCGTCGTGCGGCGCAGAACTCATCTGCGATGAGACGACGGCGGCAACCAGTTGTCCCTACTGCGGCAACACAACCATCGTTCCCGGTCAGCTTTCCGGCATGCAGAAGCCGGACTACATCATTCCCTTCAAACTCAGTAAGGAAGACGCGATCGCTGCGCTCAAAAACCACTATAAGAAAAAGCCCCTTCTGCCGAAGATTTTCTCTGCGCAGAACCACATTGAAGAGATTCAGGGCGTCTATGTCCCATTCTGGCTCTTCAACGGCAGCGCGGATGCGGATATCCGTTATAACTGCACCCGTTCCATGACCCACCGAGAGGGCGACTACGATGTGACCGACACGCAGCACTTCATGGTGCGCCGTGCGGGCACGGTCAAATTTGAGAAAATCCCCGTTGACGCGTCAAGCAAAATGCCGGATGAAAACATGGATTCCATTGAGCCGTTTGATTACAAGGAACTCAAGGCCTTTTCCAATGCGTATCTGCCCGGTTTTCTGGCCGATAAATACGATGTGAGCGTCGATGATTGCGCGCCCCGTGCCGATGCACGCTGCAAGTCCAGCTGCGAGAGTGCGCTGCGCAGCAGTGTAACCGGTTATTCTACCTGCGTTCCGGAGGAGGAGAATATCCATATCCGGCGCGGTAAGGTGCAGTATGCGATGCTCCCTGTCTGGATGCTGCATACAAAATGGAATGGCAGGGACTATCTGTTCTCTATGAACGGGCAGACCGGCAAGCTGACTGGTGACCTGCCTGTCTCGTGGGGCCGGTTCTGGGCGTATTTTGCCGGAATTGCGGGCGGACTGGCGGCAGTTCTGTCTGTGCTGCTGTTTGCATTGTAAGGGAGAAGCGGGATGAAAAAACAACTTCTTTGTCTGATTGCAGCGCTGGTGCTGCTGCTCGGCCTGTGCGTGAGCGCCTTGGCCTACGATTCTGCGCATGTGTTTGATGACGCCCAGCTTCTTTCAGAGGACGAGATCGGCGCGCTGGAAGCACGCTGCCAGGAGGCAGAGGATACCTTTGGCTGCGGTGTATATATCGTTACGACCGATGACTACTCTCTGTATGATGGAGCAGAATCTATTGAGGCTTTTACGGAAAAATTCTTTCTTGACTATGACCTCGGCACGGGCGAAGCGCAAAATGGTATTCTGCTGGCGCTCAGCATGGCCGAGCGTGATTACGACCTGTGTGCCCATGGCGAAACCGGCCACCGTGCCTTTACGGACTACGGCAAGGGCGTGCTCGCTGAACGCTATTTCCTGAGTGAGTTTGGAAAAGACTACTGGTACGATGGATTCAACCGTTATTTGGATGGCTGCACGGATTTCTTTCAGCTAGACGCGCAAGGTGAACCCTTTGACCGGGCGACTGACCCTGAACGGCTGGAGGATATCAGCGTGCTCAAGTGGATTGCTGTGATTGTTATCCCGCTGCTTACAGCGCTGATCGTCTGTCTTATTATGAAGGGCAAAATGAAAACTGCCCGCAAGCAGACCCACGCCGACGCATATATTCCTCAAAACGGCGTTCGTCTGACTCGGCAGGACGATGTATACCTTACCACTACACAGACCCGTGTGAAGATCGAAACACAAAAATCCGGCGGCGGAACCTCCGTCAACTCCAGCGGCTTCTCCCACAGCAGTGGAAAATTCTAAAAGAATCCATGCTCGTTTTTCTGGGTTTTCCTCGTGATAACAGAGACAACGCTGCAAATTGGAAGACAGTAAGGTCCTATCAATTCTGTTATTGAAAAAATACCCCGGCGCAGTCTCAACCAGGAGACTGCGCCGGGTGTTTGCTTATTTATGCCAATGTTGCCGCCATGACCGCCTTGATGGTGTGCATGCGGTTTTCTGCTTCGTCGAAGACGATGGATTGCGGACTTTCAAAGACCTCATCCGTGACCTCCATGGCGTCAAGGCCATATTTCTCGCTGATCTGCTTGCCGATTGTGGTATTCAGATCATGGAATGCAGGCAGGCAGTGCATGAAGCAGCACTGCGGCCCGGCCTGCGCCATAAGCTTTGCGTTGACCTGATAGGGCAGAAGGTCATGAATCCGCGTCTGCCAGACCTCGTCCGGCTCTCCCATCGAGACCCACACGTCCGTGTAGATCACATCCGCACCTTGAACCGCGTGTATCGGATCCGTATCAAATTCCAGCACTGCGCCGGTCTGCCCAGCAATCGCTTTGCATGTTTGGATCAGGTCCGCATTCGGGAAATACGCTTCCGGCGCGCAGGCGATAAAGTGCATGCCCATCTTCGCACAGCCGACCATAAGCGAGTTGCCCATGTTGTACCGCGCGTCGCCCATATATACAAGCTTCTTGCCCGCCAGGTTGCCAAAATGCTCCTGAATCGTCAGAAAGTCGGCGAGAATCTGTGTGGGATGGAATTCGTTTGTCAGGCCATTCCAGACAGGAACGCCTGCGTACTTTGCCAGATCTTCGACGATCTGCTGCCCGTAACCCCGGTATTCAATGCCATCGTACATGCGGCCGAGCACGCGCGCAGTATCTGCAATAGATTCCTTTTTGCCAATCTGCGAGCCGGACGGGTCGAGATAGGTGACTGTCATGCCCAGATCATGCGCTGCAACCTCAAAAGAGCAGCGTGTGCGCGTGCTGGTCTTTTCAAAAATCAGCGCGGCCTGCTTTCCCTCGCACAACCGGTGGGGGATACCTGCCTTTTTCTTCGCCTTGAGTTTGGCGGCGAGCGCCAAAAACTCCATGATCTGTTCCGGCGTAAAATCCAACAGCTTTAAAAAACTCTGTCCCTTGATGTTCATGCTGTTCTCCTTCCATGATGCGCCGCGAGGAAAGCTGCGACGGAATCCAGCTGCGCCTGTACCGACGCAGGGCCGGTTCCACCGGAGGAAATGCGCCGCGCTACGCAGGTTTTGAGTGAAATTTCTTCATACAGATCGTCCGCAAAGACCTCGGAATAGGCTTTGTAAGTCTCCATCGGCAGCTGCTCAAGTACGGTATCGTGTGCAATGCAATAGGCGACCAGCTGACCGGAAATTTTATATGCGCTGCGGAACGGAACGCCTTTTTTCGTCAGATAATCGGCCAGATCGGTTGCATTGATGAAGCCCTTCTGCGCAGCCAGCAGCATGGTTTCGGGCTTTGCGTGCAGGCTTAAAAGCATTGGGGCCATGATCTGCAAACAAAGCTTCGTTGTGTCAACGCAGTCGAACACAGCCTCTTTATCTTCCTGCATGTCCTTGTTATAGGCCAACGGAAGCCCCTTGAGCGTGGTCAAAAGTGCAATCAGATCGCCGTAGACCCGCCCGGTTTTGCCGCGGCAGAGTTCGGCCATATCCGGATTTTTCTTCTGCGGCATGATGGAAGAACCGGTCGTAAAGCTGTTGTCCAGTTCAATAAATTGAAATTCCCAGCTTGACCAGAGAATCAGTTCTTCGGACAGCCGTGACAGGTGCATCATGATGAGCGCGCACGCGCTCATGAGTTCCACGCAGAAATCGCGGTCGGAAACGCCGTCCAGACTATTTTCGCATACGGCAGCAAAGCCTAGCCGCTGTGCTTCCCAGCCGCGGTCGGTTGGATACGTCGTCCCGGCCAGAGCACAGCAGCCGATGGGGGAGGCGTCCGTCCGCTTATACGCGTCCGTAAGCCGCCCATAGTCGCGCTCCAACATCATCGCATACGCCAGCAGCTGTTGGCCAAATGTGATCGGCTGCGCCCGCTGCAAGTGCGTATAGCCGGGCATGATGGCATCCTTGTTCGCTACTGCCTGTGTGTGCAGCGCCTGTATGACAGTCAGCACCAGCGATTGCAGCGCGTTGATCTCATCTTTTAAATACATCCGCAGATCAAGCGCGACCTGATCGTTGCGTGAACGCGCCGTATGCAGCTTTTTGCCTACATTGCCGATGCGTTTCGTGAGTTCTGCCTCGACGAACATGTGAATGTCCTCCGCCTGCGGATCAAGCTGCAAAGCGCCGGATTCCAGATCAGCCAAAATGCCGGCCAGACCGTCAATGATTGCGTCCGCGTCCGCCTGTGTCAGAATACCGCACTTGGCAAGCATGGCGGCGTGCGCCATGGAACCGGTGATATCCTGTTTGAACATCCGCCCGTCAACGGCAATGGAAGAGTTAAATGCGTCGGCCAGCGCCGAGGTTTCCGCCTCCGACCGGCCTGCCCAAAGTTTGTTCATAGTATGTTCTCCCTGAGTGATGTTTGCAAAGCCTCCCCTTGCCATGCTCTGCATGGTAAGGGGAGGTGTCATTTGCAGAAGCAAATGACGGAGGGAATGCGTTGTATAGTTCAGAGTGCTTTGAAATACACGGTGTAGAATCCCATCGGGCGCTTCGCATCAATTCACCTCTACCGTTTACAGCTTCCCTTGCTCCCGCAGTGCCTGTACCTTGGTTGGCAGACCCCAGATGTTGATGAAGCCTTCGGCTTCCGCCTGGTTGAAATCGCTCTCGCCAAACGTGACGAGATTCTCAGAATACAGGGAATATGGCGAAACAATGCCTGCGTTGATGAGATTGCCCTTGTAAAGCTTAATCTTGACCGTGCCGGTGCAGAATTCGTTGGCCTTCTTTGCAAACGCCGTCAGCGCCTCCTGCAGCGGAGTGTACCACTTACCGTTGTAGATGAGGTCGGCATAGTCAACGGCCAGCTTTTCCTTCATGTGCAGCGTTTCCTTGTCGAGCGCGAGCATTTCAAGCTGCTCATGCGCGAAATAAAGGATTGTGCCGCCCGGCGTTTCGTAGATGCCATGATCCTTCATGCCGATGAGCCGGTTCTCTACGATGTCCAGAATGCCGACGCCGTTTTCGCCGCCCAACTTGTTCAGTTTACGGATGATGTCGGAGACTTTCATCTTCTCTCCGTCAACGGCCACCGGGACACCTGCCTCAAAGCTGACGGAAACCGTTGTGGGCGTATCGGGTGCCTGATAGGGGGACACGCCCATTTCAAGGAACAGCGCCTTATCAAGATCCGGCTCGTTCGCGGGGTCTTCAAGGTCAAGCCCCTCATGGCTCAGATGCCACAGGTTCTTGTCCTTGGAGTAGTTCGTCTCACGGGAGATCTTTAACGGCACATGATGCGCCTCGGCATAGTCGATCTCTTCGTCACGAGACTTGATTTCCCACTCTCTCCACGGCGCGATGATCGGCATATCGGGTGCAAAGCGTTTAATGGCCAGTTCAAACCGAACCTGATCGTTTCCCTTGCCGGTTGCGCCGTGTGCGATGGCGTCTGCTCCCTCAGCCAGTGCGATCTCAGCCAGCTTCTTGCCGATCACGGGCCGCGCGAACGCGGTGCCGAGCAGATATTTTTCATATTTTGCGTCCATCATGACGGACGGGACGATGATCTCATCACACATTTCGTCCGTGAGATCAGCGATAATCAGCTTGCTTGCGCCGGTCTTGATGGCCTTTTCCTCCAGGCCGTCGAGTTCGTCGCCCTGTCCGACGTCGGCTGCGACGGCAATGATCTCAGGATCATTATAATGCTCCTTCAGCCACGGGATAATAACCGAGGTGTCGAGGCCGCCCGAATAGGCCAGAACGATTTTTTTGATCTTGCTCTTATCCATTTGAATACCCTCCATAAGACTCCGTTGTGCGGTTGTTTTTCTTTATGCACACAATATACGCTTAGTATGCAGAAAAGTCAAGCATAAAATTTATAAATATACATATATGTGAAAAAAATGATGTATAACCATCCGCGCACGGCTGCTGTTTTGTGCAAAATGAAAAAAACTTTACTTTTTCCGCCAAAGCGCGTAAAATTTGAGGTAACAGAAGGAACCGTTCATGCTGTAGGTGCCGATGCCCACATCGGCCCGGCAGGACAGAACGGGACCACAGAGGATTTAGGCGAATTCGCAGCTGCACAGCGGGCCGCTGTGGGCATCGGCACCTACAAGCATGCTGCATACAGGAATGAATATGCAAAACACCGCTTTTTTTGGATCGCTTGACCCGCACCGGCGCGATCTCTGCGCCGCCGTTTTGGCGCTCTGCGCGCCGGATTTTGAAGAAAAACCTGCTCCCGCGCCGGAATTTTTATCCGCGCTCTATCAGAAACTCTGCGCGCAGATGTTCCCGGACGGCCTGCCGGAGATTCCCACTCTGACGGCGGATGAAATGGCATACCTGACTGCGCTGGAAGCGGCGCTGGCAAACAGGCGGGATGGCTTCGATCCCTACCTTGATCGCCTTCCACTGCCGGAAGGCGCGCTTGCAGGCAGCCGCGTAGAGGCGCAGTATGCCCGCTTTGAACAGGCCGTGCGGGAAAGCCACCTCTTGGCCGTCATGCGGCTCGGCATGGAAGCAACGCCGTTTGATCCTGCGTCGCACACCATCGGTGTGCATAACATTGCACTGCATACGGCTATCCTTGCAAAAAAGGCCGGCTTCCCGGTTGACCTGCCGCTGGTCAGCGCGGCGGCGCTGGGACACGATATCGGAAAATTCGGCTGCCGGGGTGAGGACTTAAGCCGCATTGCCTATCTGCACTATTACTATACATGGCAGTGGTTCAGCCGAAATGATATGGAGGAGATCGGTTACATCTCCGCCAACCACTCTACCTGGGATCTGGAGTTTGAAAACCTGCCCATTGAATCTCTGCTTCTCATCTACGCAGACTTCCGCGTCCGCGGCACAAGAGCGCCCGGTGAAAAAGAGCGCATGCGCATTTATTCGCTCAAGGACGCATATGAAATGATTTTCTGCAAGCTGGCGGATATGACACCGGAAAAAACGCTTCGCTACCAGAACGTCTATCACAAACTGACCGATTTTGAAAATCTGCTCCGAAGCCGCGGCGTCAGCCCGGAACTGACGGAACAGGAACTTCTTCCGCACGAGACGAAGGATCCCTCACTCATGAATGCGCAGGAGGCGATTCGGGCACTGCGTGATCTGACGCTGGACGGCTCCATCCGCCTCATGCACACGCTTTCGACTGACCAGACGCTCGAGCAGCTGCTCGAGCAGGCCAAGGGCGAAAAGAATCTCCAGCGTATCCGCATGTACCTGCGTCTGCTGGAGGAATACAGCACCTATATGACGAGGGCCAACAAGCGGAAAACGCTTGTACTCCTGTATGAACTGCTCATGCACCCGGACGGCGACGTGCGGCGTATCGCGGGGCGCATCATGGGAAAAATCCTTGCGAATGCCGGTCCGCGCTACCGCAAGGAGCGGCCGCTTTCTGCCAAGGATGGCCAGATGCCGCCCGCCGTGATGGCGCTTTTGTCTGAGTCCGCTGAACTGTGGACGCATTATATCGGCCTCTGTCTGCACCCGGATTACCGCATCTCCAGCAAGCATGCGCTGCGCATTTCCAACTCTCTTAAGACCATCTGCCAGAGTCTGTTCGCTTCCTGCGAGGAAAAGGAGGCAGGGGCGCTTGTGCAGCCGCTTCTGGATGCACTCGAGCAGGCGAGGGACGAAGATCGGTTCGTGCTGGTTGATGCGCTGTGCCATGTGCCGTGCCGGTATCTGCCGCGGCCCTATTTGCCGGAACTGTCCGCACGACTTGCTGCCATGCTTGGCACGGGAAATCCGGAACTCGATATCATCGCGCTGCATATGCTCCTGCGGCTGACGCACGCAGAGCCTGGACTGCGGCAGATTGTCCGCACCTGCGTGCAGCAATATGAGCCTCACTGGGAAGACCATCTGGCCCACGATTGGCTTAAGTCGCAGGTGCTGGCGGAGCCGTTTGCAGCGCTGGACGCGCAAACCGTCTCACAGATTCACCTCAGCAATCTGAAAAACGCCGTCCACTGGACCGTTAAGCTGACGCAGATCAATATGCTGCGCGAATATGTCCAGGCGCATCCGGAGACGGCGTTCCATACGGCTCTGCATTTTTCCAATCTGCTTTGCGTCAGCGAGCATCTTCCCGTGCGTGAAGCGGCGGGCAACGCGCTGCTTTCCATCGCGCCCGGACTGCTCGTTGACCAGATCAACGAAATCGTCATCGACCTGACGCGCGAATTGGAATCCGGGCAGGAGCAGATCTCGCGCTTTATCCCGCCGTATTTGGGAAGACTTTTGTGCCTGTTGCCGGAAAAGGAACTGGGCGAGTCGGTCGAATCCATCGGACAGCTTTCCTGCGGCGCGTCTATCCGGCCCGCGCGCGTAGCGCTGTTCACGCTCGGCGAGGCGCTGAATGTGCTGCCGGAGCAGGAAACGCAGACTGCCGACCACATTCTCGGCCTGATTCTTACTGGCATTGCCCATTACGATGAGACGATCCATCAGACGGCGCTGGCTGTTCTCTGCCGGGATATTTTCGGCCGAGATCAGCTTTCTCTTGCCAGAAAACACGATATTTTCGTCCGTTTGCACAAAAAACTCCTGACACTTTTATCAGAACCGCGCACCGGTCAGCTGACATTCTTCAACTGCGCGGCCATGCTCAATCATCTCTACCGCTATACCGTCCGGCAGGAACTGCTGGAAGGCCCCTTCCGGTTCCCGGCGGAAAAGCCCGCTGCGTTTTTCCCCGGCACATTTGATCCGTTTTCCGTCGGTCATAAGCAGATCGTACAAGAAATCCGCGCGCGCGGCTTCGAGGTCTATCTGGCTGTCGATGAGTTTTCTTGGAGCAAGAAAACGCTTCCCAAGCTTCTACGCCGCCGCATCGTCTCGATTTCGACTGCCGACCAGTGGGATACTTATCTGTTCCCTGACGAGATCCCCGTCAATATTGCCATGCCGGAGGATCTTGCCCGCCTGCGGCAGCTGCTGCCGGGAAGAGACGTCTATCTTGTCGCGGGCAGCGATGTGATTGCAAATGCCTCAGCGTATAAACGCACGGAGCCCGGCACTGCTGCGGACTATAATCACATCATTTTCTGCCGCGACGGCAGCGCCGACCGCGCTGCGCTGACTGCAATCATTCGGGGAAAGCTTTTGCTTCTGTCCTTGCCTCCGTTTTATGAGACAGTCAGTTCCACGCGCATCCGCGCCTCGATTGACCAGAATCTCGATATCTCCATGCTTGTCGCGCCGGTCGTGCAGACGTATATCTATGAATGCGGCCTGTACGTCCGCTCTCCAGAGCAGAAGGATGTGCTGCGGCGCGAAGCGCTCTATTTCCAAAATGTCACACAGGACGAAGACACGCTTCCGCAAGCCGTACGGGACTGCATGCGCGGCAAAAAAGCACCCCGCGCGGCGCTGCTGCTGGCGCGACCTGCGCGTCTGCTCGGCTGGGCGGCAGGGCATACGATTTTGCTGGATGATCTGTATGACGTACTCGGCTCTCTGGAGGCATGCAGCTATGTGCGCCAGCATGCTTCCGGGCAAATTCTGTTCATGGATGCGGCACAGGCGGAAGAGGAGGACGCGTTGCGCATGCTTCTCAATGAACTGCTTGCCAGAAGTCTTGAACAGGGACATACCTACGCACTCTGCCGCTGCACCGAATCGCAGACGGCGCTGCAAAGCGCCCTGCGTCAGCTTGGCTTCACGCAGGCGGTAAGCGGCATCTATTATGTCGATATGCGCAACCCCGTTATGCTCCTGCAGGACGCCATGCTCTGCATCAAGCCGCCGCACCGCGACGCGCCCGCCGTGCGCGAAGCCGTTTTACAGACCCGGCCCCGCCTGCGTATGGCGCTGAGTGCCATGTTTCCCGGCAAGCTTCTTCTGTGCTTTGACACGGAACTGCTCAATCAGGCTATCGCCCAGCGTATTGAGCGTATGAACGGCGTGCAGGATGTGCCCGAAGGCGTCCGGCAGCTGGGGCCATATATGTGCGTGCCCTACGGAAAAATCTTCGCGGATGCCATCGTGCCCAATACGGTTACAAAGACGCTCCATGTAGAAAAATGCTACGCACCCGATGTGCGCAGTTTTACGATTGAGGAATATCCGGATTATTCTCCGCTGCCGGGCCAGGTCCGCACGCTCCGGTCGTTCCACAGGCCGATCATTCTGGTTGACGATCTGCTGCACAAGGGGTACCGCATTGAAAAGCTTGACCGTGTTTTCCGGCAGGAGCAGCTTGCTGTTGACCGTATCGTTGTTGCTGTCATGTCCGGCTATGGCCGCGATCTGATGCGCGTACAAGGACGCTGTGCGGAGTGCGAGTATTTTATTCCGAACCTCCATTACTGGGTCACGGAGAGCCTGCTCTATCCCTTCATCGGCGGAGACAGCGTTGCCGGCCGGAAGCAAAAAGAACGCATGCTCCCGTCCGTTAATATGATCCTGCCCTATGTTTATCCCGGCTATTTCTTCGATGTAACAGAGCAAAGCATCCGTGGCCTTTCCAAAACAGCGCTGGAAAACGCCATGCAGATCCTCCGCGCGCTCGAACGTGAGCATCAGCGTGTATTTTCCGCCGCATTGACCATCCGCCGCCTCGGAGAAGCGCTCACGCAGCCCCGTCTGCCGGATAAGGGCGACTGCATGAACTTTGATTTTTCCCTCCCGGCCTCCAGCTATCTCGAAGAAGACCTTTCACGCCTAGACCGCATCTGCCGCTGAATACAGCTTTGGTTTCAGCAAACTAGAAAAATAGCTGTGCGATAAGACAATCTGCCGCATCTGCCTGTAAGAAAATCTTGCTATTTCGAGCCGAAACAGGTATAATGCAAACACCTGCCGCCTTTGGTGTGTGAATGAGCGGCAGAGGTGTGTGAAAAAACTCGCTCGAAAGGATGAAAAAAATGAGTCTTTCCTCTTCCGCTCCCTGGTTAAAATATTACGGTAATGTGCCGCATCATCTGTCTTATCCGCAGAAGACTATCTATCAGATGGTCAAGGCCGCAGCAGAGCGCAATCCGAAGCTGCCTGCCTATGAATTCATGGGCAAAAAGACGACCTTCGCACAGTTTATGCAGAAGATCGACGAGACGGCACAGGCCTTTCTCGCCATGGGCATCAAAAAGGGTGACCGCGTCACCATCTGCATGCCCAACTGCCCGCAGGCTCTGCACGCGTTCTATGGCCTGAACCGCATTGGTGCAGTGTCCAACATGATCCATCCGCTCTCTGCTGCGGGAGAGATCAAATTCTATCTCAATTTCTCGCACTCCAAGTGCATCCTCACGCTTGACCAGTTCTATGCCAAGATCGCGCCCATCATGCCCGAACTTGATAACAAGGAATGCAAGCTTCTGCTTGCTAAGATTGAGGATGAGTTGTATCCGCACCTTGCAGTCGGCTACGCGCTGACGGCAGGCCGCAAATACCCCAAGCCCCCGAAAAAGGGCAATTACATCTGGTGGTCGGAATTCCAGCGCGTCGGCAAAAAGCGTGATCTGCCGCTTCCGAGAGAGTTCGGCAAGGCGGAAGCGGGCGCGTCTATCCTCTATTCCGGCGGTACGACCGGCACAACCAAGGGCATTCTTCTGTCCAACATGAACTTTAACGCGCTGGGCCTTCAGACTATTGCCGCCTCTGGCTTTGCACCCATCGACGGCATGAAGATGCTCTCTGTCATGCCCGTGTTCCATGGCTTTGGTCTCGGTATCGGCATCCATACTGCCCTCATCGGCGGCGCATGCTGCATCCTTGTCCCGAAGTTCAACGTCAATACCTATGCAGAACTGCTCATCAAGAAGCAGCCTAATATCATTCCCGGTGTCCCGACGCTGTTTGAGGCGCTGCTGCGCGCTGAAAAGCTTGAAAACGCAGATCTCAGCTGCCTCAAGGGCGTCTTCTCCGGCGGCGACAGCATGTCTATCGAACTGAAGAAAAAGGTCGATGATTTCCTCAAGGCGCACAACGCTTCCGTGCAGGTTCGTCAGGGCTATGGCCTGACCGAGTGCGTCACAGCCTCCTGCCTGACGCCGAAGGACTATAACCGCGTCGGCTCTATCGGCGTGCCGTTCCCGGATACCTATTATAAAATCGTCAAGCCCGGCACCACGCAGGAACTTGATGCGAATCTCGAAGGCGAGATCTGCGTCTCCGGCCCTTCCGTCATGCTCGAGTATGTTGATAATCCCGAGGAAACGCACAACACCCTCCGCCGCCATGAGGACGGCCGCATCTGGCTGCACACCGGCGACCTCGGTAAGATGGATGAAGACGGCTTCGTCTACTTCTCCCAGCGCATCAAGCGCATGATCATCACGTCCGGCTACAACGTCTATCCCGGCCAGCTGGAAAATATCATCGACGGCCATGAAAAGGTTCTCCTGTCCTGCGTCATCGGTGTCAAGGACCCGTACAAGATGCAGAAGGTCAAGGCTTTCGTCGTCCTGCGTCCCGGCTATGAACCGTCGGAGGCAGTTAAGCAGGAGATTCTCGACTACTGCCGCCAGCATATCGCAAAATATGCGATGCCGTATGACATTGAATTCCGCTCCGAACTGCCCAAAACGCTGGTCGGTAAGGTCGCCTACCGCGTGCTCGAAGAGGAAGAGGCCGAGCGTCAGGCATTGGAAGACGCGAAAAACTCGTAAGCATTATTTTTCGGCAGCCTGCCGCGTTTCGCGGCAGGCTGCGATGATTTCAGGTGATTTCCATGAAAAAAAACGACCGCATCTGGGAACTGGATGCGCTGCGCGGCATTTGCATTCTCTGCGTGATCCTGATCCATCTGATCTTTGATCTGATTTACTTTATCGGCCTTGATCTGCACCTGCCCGCATGGTATGTGTTCGTGCAACAGTACGGCGGCGTGATCTTCGTCGTCTTGTCCGGCTGCTGCGCCACGCTCGGCTCACGCAGCTTCCGCCGCGGCTGCATTGTCTTCTCTTGCGGCATGCTCATTTCGCTTGTAACGTTTGGGATGTATCGCCTCGGCATGGCCTCGCGCGATGTGATCGTCTGGTTCGGCGTGCTGCATCTGCTGGGTGTCTGCATGATGCTCTATCCCGTTTACAAAAAGCTGCCCACGCAGGCGCTTGCCGCCGTGGGAGTTGTACTCGTCGTGACCGGATATCTCATTTCGGGTACGGTCGTGGAGGCAAAATTCCTGTTCCCGTTCGGTTTTGTCTACGAGGGATTTACATCCAGCGATTTTTTTCCGATTCTGCCGCATCTCGGCTGGTATATGCTTGGAACTGTCCTCGGCAGAACAGTCTATGCGGACAAAAAAACACGCCTGCCCGGCACGTTCCGGGAAAGCGCGATTGCGAGATTCTTCTGCTGGTGCGGCCGCCAGTCTCTGTTCATCTACCTGCTCCACCAGCCTGTCGTTTACGGCCTGCTGGAACTGATTGCAGCCCTGAAATGAAGAAAAAGTATGCGCCCGGTGCAGCCTTGCACCGGGCGCGATATTTAATCCAGATCAAAATACTTTTTGAAAATTTTCCGCAGCAGATATGAATTCAGCATCGCAATAAGCGCACCACCAATCAGAAGCCAGAAGATGCACGTCCGCAGAAAAAAACTTGTTGCAAATATGAGCAGAGCAGGCACGGCCAGATTCAGCGCTGCCATCACGACCGAGTAGGGGAGATTGCCGATGGCAAGCAGGCAAGCGTTTTTCAGCATATTTTTAATGGAATTATCAAACTGCGCCAGCAGGGGATAGATATAAGCGCCGATCAGCGAAACGAGCAGTGCCGGGAAGCAGAAGACCACACCCATCCAGATCGACTGCGCCACTACGCCGGACAGATAGATCTCAACCTCAACGATCACCAGCAGCGTCGGGATCAGAAGGATCAGGAACAATAGAACGCCCTGCTTGAAATTGAGTTTGAACGACGCCCAGAAGCTGCGGACCACGCCGCCGCCCTCGCCGCGCACCATGTTGAGCGTTACGCGGTACATCGCCGCCGTAGACGCGCCGATGGTGAACACGGGGATACAGAACAGCAGCCACAGCAGATTCAGGATCACAAGATCCGCGACCCGTGACATAAACGACCAAAAAGGGGAATCATAATTGAAGAACTTCATAGCGCGCCTCGTTTCAGGAAAGAATATAGAATATTATATCGACTGAACAGAAAAAACGCAAGCCGAAAAGAGGATAGAAGCAAACTGCACAATTTTGCAGCCTTGAAATCGTACAAAGTGCTGAAAATTTTTTCGGAACAAATTTTGATTGCTCAGATCAGAAAAATGTAGTATAATATGGTCATTGGGAATGGAAACGTTTCCAGAATTCAAAAATCATTCAGGAGGAAATACCATGAAAAAGATCATCGCAATGCTTCTGGCGCTCGTGATGGTTCTTGGCCTAGCTGCCTGCGCATCCAAGACCGAACCCGCTCAGCCCGAAGAGACCACCCCGGCCGAGACAACTGACACCCCGGCCACTGACGAAACCGCTCCCGCTGAAACCGAGACGGAAGAGCCCGCCGCGACCGAAGCTACTGGCTCTGTCTATTACCTGAACTTCAAACCCGAAGCTGACGAAGCTTGGCAGAAGCTCGCTGCAACCTATACCGAGCAGACTGGTGTTCCCGTTAAGGTTGTCACCGCTGCTTCCGGCACCTATGACACCACCCTTGCAGCCGAACTTGACAAGAGTTCCGCTCCGACCCTGTTCCAGTGCGGCAATCAGGGCGCCATCAACTCCTACGGCGACTACTGCTATCCGCTCGACGGCACTGCCATCATGGATCAGATGACCACCGATGCTTTCAACCTCAAGGGTGAAGACGGCCAGACCCTGTCTATCGGCTACTGCTACGAGGCATTCGGCATCATCGTCAACAAGGCTCTGCTCGAGAAGGCTGGCCACTCCATCGATGAGATCACCAACTTCGATTCCCTGAAGGCTGTCGCTGACGACATCCATGCCCGCGCTGACGAGCTCGGCTTCGACGCATTCTCCTCCGCCGGCCTCGACGGCTCCTCCAGCTGGCGTTTCTCTGGCCATCTGGCCAATATGCCGCTGTACTACGAGTTCCGTGACGACGGTGTGACCGCGCAGCCCGCCACCATCACCGGCGCTTACCTCAACAACTTCAAGAACATCTGGGATCTCTACACCACTGATTCCGCTACCACCGGCGCTGCTCTGGCTACCGCTACCGGCGACGAGTCCGAGGCTGAATTCGGCGAGGGCAAGGCTGCGTTCTATCAGAACGGCAGTTGGGAATATTCCAACCTGACCGGCACGTTCGGCATGAACCCCGACGATCTGGCTATGATCCCCATCTACTGCGGTGTTGACGGCGAAGAAGAGGCCGGCCTGTGCGCTGGCACTGAGAACTGCTGGGCCATCAACAACGAAGCCTCTGAAGAAGACATTCAGGCGACCATCGACTTCCTCGTCTGGGTCGTTACCTCTGACGAAGGCACCACAATGCTGGCACAAGAGTTTGGCCCCTGCCCGTTCAAGGATGCCAAGGAGCCGGAGAACGTCTTCTTCCAGGATGCCAACAAGTACACTGCCGACGGCAAGTACGTTGTGACCTGGGCATTCAACTGGACTCCCGCTGTTGACGACTGGCGTGCTGCCGTTGTCGACGCTCTGACTCAGTACACTGCCGGTACCGGCGACTGGTCCGCTGTCGAGACTGCATTCGTGCAGGGCTGGGCGACCCTGTATGCAAAGGATAACGCATAAGCAATAAGGCGTGACCAAAAGTAAAGAGGGGGCTGCAAAGCCCCCTTTTTTACAGAAAAGAAACTGCCGCAGCCGAAGATTTTGCGGACAAACGCCCGGAGGCCGGGCGCTTGTCTGTGAAATTGTCAAGATAGTAAATAAATAATAAAGGAGAAGCATGATGAAGAAGAAAAAACATGACGATTCGGCTCTGTCATGCAGCTTGATCCGCCGCCCGATCCAGCGCTGGGGCTGGCTGTTCCTGCTGCCGACGTTCGCAGCGTTCTGCGTGGGCTTCCTGTACCCGTTTGCAAAGGGGCTGTTCCTGTCCTTCTGCAAGTTCAAGACGACCAGCAAGTGGACGTGGGTGGGACTGAAAAACTACCAGACCATCTTCCAGGATGAGGGCTTCCTCCACGCGTTCTGGTATACGGCGCTGTTTGCGCTCGTATCCCTGCTCATCATCAACGTTCTGGCCTTTGCTGTTGCCTACGTTCTGACTAAGGGTATCAAGGGCTCGAACATCTTCCGTACCGTTTTCTTCATGCCGAACCTCATCGGTGGCATCGTCCTGGGCTATATCTGGCTCATGATCTTCGACGGCATCCTCAGCAACTTCGACACAGCCGTCGTGCTGGAAACCAAATACGGCTTCTGGGGATTGATCATCCTCATGTGCTGGCAGCAGATAGGCTATATGATGATCATTTATATCGCAGGCCTGCAGGCAATCCCGGAGGATATGCTGGAGGCCGCAAAGATCGACGGTGCGTCCAGCTGGAAAACGCTCTGGAACATCACAATCCCGAACATCATGCCGTCTATCACCATCTGCACGTTCCTGTCCCTGACCAACGGCTTCAAGCTCTATGACCAGAACCTGGCCCTCACGGGCGGCTCACCCTTTAAGACGCTGGCTGACGGCAACGTCATCAAGACCACGGAAATGCTGGCTCTGAACATCGTCAACTCCAACACCTCCAACTCCAAAGGCCCCGGACAGGCCAAGGCAGTTGTGTTCTTTATCCTGGTTGCGATCATCAGCATTGCCCAGCTTGTGTCCACCAGAAAGAAGGAGGTCGATCAGTAATGAAAAATACCGGCTTCCAGAAAGAGCGCCGTTCGCATACCGTCCTGACGGTCGTGTTTGCAATCATTGCCGTTGCGTATCTCTACCCAATCTTCATCGTTCTGGTCAACTCTCTCAAGACCAACGCCGCTATTAACCTTGATACGTTTGCCTTCCCCACAAGCGACACCTTCATGGGGCTGCAGAACTATATCAAGGGTATGACCTTTGGCAACTATCCATTCTATAAATCTGTCGAGTATAGCCTGATGATCACGCTGCTCTCCGCTGCTCTGATCCTCATCTGCACGTCCATGGCCGCATGGTATATTTCCCGTGTCGACAGCCTCGTCTGCCGCATTGTGTACTACCTGTGCGTGTTCTCCATGGTCGTCCCGTTCCAGATGGTCATGTTCACGCTGGCAAAGACCGCCGATACTCTGAAGCTCAATCGCCCGTGGACAATTCCCATTGTCTACCTCGGCTTTGGTGCGGGCCTCGCTGTGTTTATGTTCACAGGCTTTGTCAAGTCCATCCCGCGCTCCATTGAAGAGGCTGCTGTGATTGACGGTTGCACCCCTGTGCAGACCTTCTTCCAGGTTGTCCTGCCCATGATGAAGCCGACTTTCATTTCCGTTGGCGTTCTGGAGATCATGTGGGTCTGGAACGACTACCTCTTGCCGTATCTGGTTCTGGATATCAACGAATTCCGAACGATCCCCATCCACATTCAGTACCTCAAGGGCAGCTACGGATCGGTCGATATGGGTGCTACCATGGCGCTGATCCTGATGTCCATTGTTCCGGTTGTCATCTTCTATCTCTGCTGCCAGAAGTATATCATCAAGGGCGTTGCCGCTGGCGCGGTAAAGGGATAAAGAAAAATGTCTGTTTGGATTTTTCTGAGGTTCTATATTATAGTGATACAGAACCAGCAAAAAACCAAGGAGAACAGCAGATATGACGATCAAGGATCTTGCGAGACTGAGCGGCTATTCGCTCGGAACTGTCTCTCGCGTGCTGAATAACCAGCCCAATGTTTCGGATAAGGCCCGGCAGGCAATCTTATCCATTGCACAGGAAAGCGGCTTTGAACTCAATGAGAGTGCCCAGCTTTTAAAGCAGCAGCGTTCTAACACTGTGCTTATCATCGTCAAGGGAACGGCGAATGAATTATTCGCCGGCATGGTTGAGCAGCTGCAATCGCTGTTTTCACGCACAACGCATCCGCTGATCGTTGACTTTATTGATGAAGACGACAATGAGGTGCTGCGCGCTGTGAAACTCTGCCGGGAGCGTAAGCCCATGGGCGTGATGTTCCTCGGCGCGACAAACCGTCATTTTGTCGGCGATTTCGACAAGATCCACGTCCCTTCCGTCATTGTTACGAATGACGCAAGCGATCTGCCGTTCGAGAACCTGTCCAGTGTTACGACCAACGACCGGCAGGGCGCAGCCTGCGCTGTTGACTATCTGATCCGCTGTGGTCACCGGCATATTGCGGTTCTCGGCGGCGATAGGCTGTTGTCCGATACATCCGCACAGCGCTACGCAGGCTGCGTAGAGGCGTTCGAGAAGAATGGGATGCGGTTTGATGAGCAAACCTATTACCATACCGGCCGCTACAGCTATGAAGACGGCTATATCGGCATGCAGGCTGTCCTGCGCGACACACCGCAGGTCACTGCCGTGTTCGCCATGGCCGACGTCATAGCCATCGGGGCGATTCGCGCGCTGGTGGATGCTGGTAAGCGCGTTCCCGACGATATTTCCATCATTGGCTACGATGGACTGAAAATCGGCAGCTTCTATACCCCGAAACTTTCTACCGTTTCCCAGTCTGTCGAGCTTCTGGCCCGGCGCAGCTTTTCTGTTCTGATGGACTGCACCGAGCGCGGCGGGCAGGCCCGCCATATGACTGTACCGTTTACGCTTTCCAACCGTGAAAGCGTCAGAAAACTCGAAAACAGCTGAAAACAGCGCCCCAATGCTGCTTTTGCCTGTTTTCAACGAAAGCGAAATAAGAGTGATAGTATGAAAAGAAGCAGTGGAATCCTGATGCACATTACCTCGCTGCCCTCGCCCTACGGCATTGGCAGCATGGGAAAAGCAGCCTATGACTTTATTGATTTTCTGAGAGCGGCAAAGCAGACCTACTGGCAGATCCTCCCGATCAACCCGCCCGGCTATGGCGATTCGCCCTATCAGGCGTTCTCTACCTTCGCTGGGAACCCGTATCTGATCGATCTGGACGAGCTTGTCAAGGACGGATACCTGACGCAGGAGGAGCTTGACCGCGTCGATTGGGGCAGCCGCGCCGATCAGGTCGATTTTTCGAAGATGTACGACCAGCGCCTGCGGGTGCTGCATCTGGCCTGGAGCCGCTTCCACAAGGCCCCGACCGAAGACTATGCGGAATATGTCCGTGAGCAGAGCGCGTGGCTGGATGAATATGTACTCTTTATGGCCGTTAAGGCATATTATAACGACGGCCCGTGGACCGAGTGGCCGCTCGATATCCGGATGCACCAGCCCGAGGCGATGGCGCATTATCGGGAGTCGCTGCACGACGAACTTGATTTTCATCGCTTCCTCCAGTACTGCTTCCACACGCAGTGGCAGCGTTTGCGGGAGTATGCCCATGAAAACGGTGTGTTGATTATCGGCGATATCCCCATCTATGTTCCGCTGGACTCCGCCGATGTCTGGTCGCACCCGGAGAATTTCCAGTTGACCCGTACCCGCCGTCCACGCGTCGTTGCGGGCTGCCCGCCTGACGGCTTCAACGCCAATGGACAGTATTGGGGCAATCCCATCTATGACTGGGCGCACATGGAACAGGACGGCTTCTCCTGGTGGATGCGACGCCTGCGCGCAGCAGGGGAGAGTTTCGATGTTGTCCGCATCGACCATTTCCGCGGGATTGAAAGCTACTGGGCCATTCCTGCTGTCAACCGCACAGCCCGCAAGGGCGAATGGGTCAAGGGTCCCGGCATGAAGCTTGTAAATGCTATCCGGAAGAATTGCCCGGATACCGATTTTATCGCCGAGGATCTCGGTTTCCTGACGCCGGAGGTACAGCAGCTTGTGATTGATTCCGGCTTCCCTGGCATGAAGGTGCTGGAATTTGCCTTTGATCCGCGTGAGCCGAGCAACTATCTGCCCGACCGCTACCCTGAAAACTCCATCTGCTACACCGGCACGCACGACAATGAAACGCTCATTCAGTGGTGCGAGGGGATCGACGTGGAAACGGACGCCTATGCCCGGAACTATCTCGGCATTACGCCGGAAGACGATCTGGCAGACGCCATCATGGAAGCCGGTATGCAGTCTAAGGCGCAGCTGTTTATCATGCAGATGCAGGACTATCTGCGCTTAGGCAAGGAGTCCCGCATGAACGAGCCCGGCAGACTTCTGCCGTCGAACTGGCGCTGGCGTATGCTGCCCGGCGCAGCCAATGAAACGCTGGCAAAAAAAATTGCAGGTTTGACAGAGCGTTCAAATCGTGTATAATACCTTCGAGTTATCTGGCGTCCACCTGTCCTTGCCGGATAGGTGGATGCTTCTTTAAAAGCCGCCGGCAGTTTGTACGGCGGGGTTCCATGGAAGGAGTAACCTATGAGCGAATTTTCGGAACGAATTGTAAAACAGACGGAAGCGCTGCTGCATTTCCAGCATGACGAGACGCTGCAGGAAACGACCCCGGAGCGGCTGCATGAGGCGCTCGGTCAGGTCATCATGATGGAGATCAGCGACAACTGGACGAAGACTAAGCGCCGTCAGGCGCCGGGCCGCCGCGCGTTCTATTTTTCTGCGGAGTATCTTGTTGGGCGTCTGGTCTACAGCAATCTCTTCAATCTTGGCATTTTGCGTGAAATGAAAGCGGCCTTTGCCGAAAAAGGCGTCGATCTTGCGTGTCTGGAGCATATTGAGGACGCAGCACTCGGGAATGGCGGCCTTGGCCGTCTGGCCGCCTGCTTTCTTGACAGCGCCGCGACGCTCGATCTGCCGCTGACCGGCTATGGCCTGCGCTACCGCTTCGGCTTGTTCAAGCAGTCGTTTGTAAACGGCTGCCAGCGTGAAAACGCGGACGACTGGACCAAATACGGCGACCCGTGGAGTCACCGCCGTGACAAGCTGGCTGTCAAGGTCAAATTTGCCGACCAGACTGTCAACTGCGTCCCGTATGATATGCCTGTCATCGGGTATGAGACAACGACGGTCGGCACACTCCGCCTCTGGCAGTGCGAAGCTGAGGAAGAACTGAACTTCGATGCCTTTAACGCGCAGGACTATGTCAAGGCGCTTGAAAAGAAGAACAAGGCCGAGGATATTACCCGCGTTCTGTATCCGAACGATTCCACATGGGAGGGCAAGCGTCTGCGCGTCAAGCAGCAGTATGTTCTCTCCAGCGCATCGCTGCAGGACATTCTGCGCGACTATCGCAAAGAGCACGGCACGGATTATTACCGTCTGCCGGAGTTCATCGCTGTTCAGCTGAACGATACGCATCCAGCCATGTCCATCCCTGAACTGATCCGTCTGCTGATGGCCGAAGGATTGGACTTTGATGCCGCGTTTGAACTGACCCGCCGCGTGTTTTCCTATACGAACCACACTGTCATGACAGAGGCGCTTGAAAAATGGGATCTGGAACTGCTGCGTTCTGTTGTGCCGGAGGTCTGCGAGATTATCGAGCGTATCGATGCCAAACTCAAGCAGGAGCACCCGCATACAACGCTCTTTATCGTCAAGGATGGGCAGGCGCATATGGCGAATTTGTCTGTCTATATGTCCACCGCTGTCAACGGCGTTGCCGAGATTCACTCTCAGATTCTCAAGGACGATCTGTTCAAAGACTGGTATGCCATCTACCCCGAGCGCTTCCAGAACAAGACCAACGGCATTACGCCCCGCCGCTGGCTGGGCCTGTCTAACCCGGAACTCTGCGGTCTGCTCGACAGCAAGGTCGGCGCAGGATATCTGAAACATCTCGACCAGCTGGAAGGACTGAAGGCTGGTATTGACGAAATGACCGTCAAGCAGTTCAACGCCATCAAGCTGGAAAAGAAGCGTCAGCTCTGCCGCGTGATCGAAGAGCACGAGGGCGTTGCGCTCGATCCGTCGTTTATTTTCGACGTGCAGGTCAAGCGCCTGCATGAGTATAAGCGCCAGCTGCTCAATGCGCTGAGCATCATGGACCTGTATCTGTCTATCAAGGACGGCAGCATCAAGGACTTTACGCCCACCGCATTCATCTTCGGTGCAAAAGCTGCGCCGGGCTACCGCCGTGCAAAAGCAATTATTCATTATGTAAACCGCGTGGCCGATCTCATCAACAGCGATCCTGCTATGGACGGCGTGATGAAGGTCGTCTTCGTGCAGAACTATAACTGCTCCTATGCAGAGCACATCATTCCCGCCGCTGATATTTCCGAGCAGATTTCTCCTGCTGGTACGGAAGCTTCCGGCACAGGCAACATGAAGCTGATGCTGAACGGCGCAGTGACGCTCGGTACGCTCGACGGCGCAAACGTCGAGATCGCGGAGCAGGCAGGCAGCGAGAACGAGTATATCTTCGGCGCGACCGTCGAGGAGATCAACATGGTGAAGCCCAATTACAACGCCCGCAGCTTCTACAAGGCGAACCCGAATCTGCGCCGCGCTGTCGATACCTTGATCGACGGGACGGTTCCGACTGATGAGGAGCAGCACGAACTCTATACGTCTCTGCTCGAAGGTGCAAGCTGGCACAAGCCGGATCAGTATTTCCTCTTCTACGACTTCGACAGCTACAAGAAGGCCCGTCTGCGCGTGAATCATGATTATTGCGACCGCATCGCCTTTGGCCGCAAGTGCCTCATGAACGTAGCATCTGCCGGGAAATTCTCTTCTGACCGTACGATTTGTCAGTATGCCGAAGATATCTGGCATATCAAGCCTGTAAAATAAAAAAGCAAAGCGCAGGGCCGGAGAACCGGTCTTGCGCTCTGCGTCTATACGAAGGAAAAAGAAAGATGTTTGATTATTTGATTCAAAACGGTACTCTGATCGATGGAACTGGCGCACCGGCGGCCGCAGGCGATGTTGCGATTAAAGACGGAAAAATCGCCGCAGTTGGTGATCTCAAGGATGCTTCTGCCGGGACAGTCCTTGACGCAGCAGGGAAGTATGTTACGCCCGGCTTCATCGACATTCACCGCCATGCCGACGCGGCGCTCTTCCGTCCGCATTTCGGCGAACTTGAGTTGAAGCAGGGCCTGACCACGATCGTCAACGGCAACTGCGGCCTGTCTGTGACGCCCTGCGGCGGCAGATTCCAAAAAGAAATTGAGGCATACTTGACACCTGTTACCGGTGCGCTGCCGGACGGCGCCGACTTTTCCAGCCTTGCTGCCTATCTGCGCGCCGCGAAAAAGACGCCCAGCCCCATCCATACAGCCATGCTTGCGGGCAGCGGCACCATCCGCGCCTGCGCGGCGGGCTTTGGAACACCTGAACTCGATGCGGCGCAGATGGCCGAGATCCACCGGATGATCGAGCAGGAACTTGCCGCAGGCGCACTTGGCGTCTCGCTGGGCCTTGGGTATGCGCCAGACTGTTTCTATTCCACCGAAGCGCTCATCGAAGCGCTTCAGCCGCTTAAAAATTCCGGCATTCCCATTACAGTCCATATGCGGCAGGAGGGTAGCGGCGTGGTTGACGCGCTCCGGGAAATGATTGCCGTTGCGAAAGCACTGCATACTCCGGTTGAGGTCAGCCACCTCAAATCTATCGGCAAGGCCAACTGGCGCAAGTGCACGCCGGAAATGCTCCGCCTGATGCAAGAGGCCCGTCAGGAGGGCGTGGAGATCGCCTGTGACGTGTATCCTTATACCGCTGGCTCAACACAGCTTGTCCATGTTCTGCCGCCGGAGAGCCAGAAGGGCGGTCTGGAAGCGCTGACCGAAAACCTGTCCGACCCCGCGTTCCGTGAAGCGCTCAAGGCCCGCATGCTGACCGGCAGCGACTTTGAAAATATCTCGCTCCTTGTTGGTTTTGAGAATATCGTTGCATCCAGTATCTCGCTGGAAGATCTGCGCAAGTATGAGGGACAGAGCATTGCCGCCATCGCGCAGCTGGAGAGGAAGGAGCCCTTTACCGCGCTGTTCGATCTGCTGCAGGCCGCGCATTGCGATGTGACCATGATTGACTTTATTGCCGACGAGGACGATATCTGCGATATCCTGCGCGACGCATATAGCTGCGTGATCTCGGACAGTACCTATCCCACCACCGGTATGTTCCATCCGCGCGTCTACGGCACCTATACAACGCTTCTGGAGCATTTTGTCCGCGAGAAGCGGGCGCTTTCCATTGAATCTGCCGTGCATAAGTGCACGGGCCGCGCTGCAAAGGTCATGGGCCTGAAAACAAAAGGCATCCTTAGCCCCGGCATGGATGCAGACCTGAATCTTTTTGACCTTTCCGCTGTCCATACCTGCGCGACCTATTCTGACCCGGCCAAATTCTCCACTGGCATAGACACCGTCCTCGTCGCTGGCCGCCCCGCCATCTTGAACGGTATCTTCACCGGCAGTATGGCAGGAAAAGTTCTGACAAGATGAATCCGAATAAGAAAAACCCGGCAGACGCGCAAGCCGTCTGCCGGGCGTTTTGCTGAAAGGATTTCGTTTGATATTTCGTGCCGATTTTGAAGCAAAAACCGTTTTCAAAACTGAAAAACCAGTAGGAGAATCTGAAAGCCTGCTTTCAGGCGAAAACCGAGAATACGCAAAGAAAAACCTGTAATGCAGTCCCATTTTTGCGTTCAATTTCGTGCCGATTTTCGTGCCGATTTTTGCGCATTTTTCGCTACGTTTTCGCAAATCTGACTGCGCGGAAATAAATAAATCTCACTGACAACTATTGTGAAAAATCATTGATATACAAAGAAAATCCCGTAATCTTCAATGATTACGGGACAATCTTTCTGGCAGGGGATGAGGGATTCGAACCCCCGCAAACGGAGTCAGAGTCCGGTGTGCTACCGTTACACAAATCCCCTAACTGGGCTTCTCTCTGAAGCGCATGATTATTATAACGATTTATTCTGAAAAGTCAAGACTATTTTTTCTTTTTTTGCAGAAATTAAATTGAGGCAGAAACGGAAACTCAGGTTTTCTGCGGAAAAGCGGGATATTTTTTCTGATAAACACGTCTGTTTTCACGGAAATCGGAGAATTTCTAATTCATGACAAGGAAAACAGACTTTCTTTTACATGTGCCGCGCGCGGTTTCTTTCCGGCTCAGTGGGTCAAGATAACGGCGCTGAGACTTTTGCGGAGAGGATGAGATCATGAGGCGGAATACTGTTTATAAAAAAATACCGGCTGCGCTGGCTGCGTTCGTTCTGGCGATCGCGCTTTGCTGCCAGACTGCCGCGGCTGGCCGCACGCTGGTGCCGGGCGGATATACAGTCGGCATCAAGCTTTATGCGGAAGGGCTGATGGTCACAGAGGTGGAGAGCGGTACGCCTGCGCAGCAAGCGGGAATCCGGAAGGGCGATATTATCATGATGGCGGGCGGGAAGAAAACAGACAGTGCGCAGGCACTGCTTGGAAGCATTCAGACAAGCGAGCCGGTCGTTGTGCGTGTGGAGCGCGGAGGAAGGGAAGCGGAGTTTCTCGTGACGCCGGAAAAAACATCGTCTGGCTACCGGCTCGGCGTTCTGGTGCGCGACCATATCGCGGGGATCGGGACGGTCACCTATTATGACCCTGAAACCGGAAGCTACGGCGCACTCGGCCACGGCGTCAGCAGTCTGGACGGGACGCAGCTTTTGATGATGCAGTCCGGCTATCTGGTCCGGTCGAGCGTGGCGGAGATCCGTGCCGGTACGCGCGGAACGCCGGGCGAGTTGCATGGGCTTTTTGACGTGACGGATACAGTGGGGACGGTGGACAAAAATACGGCCTGCGGGATCTTCGGCACGATGACCCATCCGCGTCAAGGGCAGACAGTCGAAACGGCTCCAGCTGAAGCGGTCGTGACTGGTCCGGCTGAAATTCTTTCAAATGTTGACGGTGATCAGGTACAGCGCTTTACCATTCGCATCGACCGTGTGGACACAAACGCGAAAAACGGTCGGAATCTGCTCATCACTGTGACAGATGAAGCCTTACTTGCCAAGACAGGCGGCATCGTGCAGGGGATGTCCGGCAGCCCAATCCTGCAAAACGGCAAACTGGTCGGCGCGGTCACGCATGTGTTGGTCAACAGCCCCGCACAGGGCTATGGTATTCTGATAGATAGAATGTTACAGGCAGCGGAGGGATGAAAAAACTGCCCCGGCTTTCTTGTGAGGAGAGTCGGGGCAGCATTTTGGAGAACGTTAAACGGGCGAACCTTCCGGTGCACGGTCGTCGCCAAAGAAGAACACCGCGACGGTGCCGGGGCCAGAATGCGATGCGACGATCGTTCCGATATCACAGATGCGAACCTCGCCGTTCAGATGTGGGAACGCGGCCTCAACGGCGGCCTTTGTCGCCTTGGCATCTGCAAGGCAGTTGGAGTGGCAGATAAACGCCTTGCCGGAATAATTTTCCCCGTTTTCGGCGTGACACTTCATCGTCTCGACTGTGCGTGCAACAGCATTTTTCTTGCCGCGAACCTTGTCATAAGCGATGATGCGTCCCTTATCGTCCAGACGCATGATGGGGCAGATGCCAAGAACCGTGCCGATAGCGGCTGCAGCACCGGACATGCGGCCGCTGCGGCGGTAGAATTTCAATTCCGTGGAATAAAACTGATGATGGACTTTTTTGCGCTTTTCAAGCACCCAGTCTGTAATCTCGTCCATGGACTTTCCTTCGTCGCGCAGATCGGCTGCACCGTCAACCAGCAGACCGTAACCGGACGAAGAGCAGAGCGAATCAATCACAATCAGCTTCCGCTCCGGATATTTTTCCCGCAGCGCCTCTGCCGCGAGCAGTGCATTTTGTACGGATGCCGTCATACCGGAGCCGAACGCAATATGCAGTACGTCGCCCTGCTGCAGGAGCGTGTCAAAAAACGTTTCGTACTGAAATTCGTTCAACTGCGCTGTGCTTGGCAGCTTTCCGGCATCCAGGAAGCCATAAAAACGCGGAAGGGCTTCCGGGTCCCGGCCCATGTCGTCCTCATAGTTGACACCGTCAACCTGATAGGAATAAAACAGAACGGGAATCTCTCGCTGCTCACAGTAGGAATAGGGGAGATCAATGGTAGATTCACAGGAAAGAATAAAGCCGGAACGCATGTCAAGAACCTCCGTGAAAGCATGATATATTATTTAACATCATAGCAGAAGCGGGAGCAGAGGAAAACGGGCAATCAGTGTGGAATGCCTGTATTGACGCATTGCTGCGCCATCGCCTCAAATCCACCGCGGCACAGCGCGCAGAGTCTGCTGAACTGCGCCTGAATGTCATATTTCATGTCGTTGGACAGCCATTCGACGATCTGTCCATAACACTCACACTGCCAGAAGCGGGTCAGGATTTCCCGGTCCTCCTTGTTGAGCGGCAGATTGCCATAGGCCACCGAAGCGTAGGCCTCAACGGTGTGACGGCAGATCTGCATCAGGTAAAATGCAACAGTGTCATGGCTGATCGAACGGTACATGTGCATAACTGCGCGCCGGTTTTCCGTCATGAACTGCACGGCAGCGTTCAGACACGCCTCCGGCGAGTCCGGATTGGCGTACTGCCGGATGATCTGGTCAGCGCGTTCGGTAATGATCTCCGTCGCAAGCGAGGGAATGTCAGTAAAATGGTAATAAAACGTGTTGCGGTTGATGCCGCAGTCCTCTACGATTGCCTTGACCGTGACCTGATTGAGCGGTCGATCATTGAGCAGTTTTAGAAACGAATTTTTAATGGCTTGCTTGGTGTAAGCGGACATAGCTTGACCTCCTGCGCCGCAGCGTGAATACACCATAAGAATATCAGACAAGCAGGGGAAAGTCAATCTGTGCACTGGAGTGTTTTTGTCTGAAACGGTGCAGCTGTGCGGCATGATTTCCGCTCTTGCGGTTACAGGCTTCCGGTGATATAATACTACTATTTAGATGGAAAGAAATTGAGGAGTTGCCTATGGAACGGCGTTTTTTGCGCAGACTGCTGCTGCCGACGCTGCTGATTATGCTCTGCATACAGGTCTTTGCCGCACAGGAGCAATCAGCGGTCCCAATGCGAATCGACCCGGAACCCGGCTTTACGACCTGCATCGAAGACACGGATGGAAATACGATTACGAGAAACGGTGTTCCGAATACAAATGCGCTTGCGGAATTCGGCCACGCTGCGCAGATCGACTCCTATTCGATCTATTACAACGGGCGGCTTCTGATGACCGTGACCCCCGTCGGCTTCTCTGCGCCGGATACCGCTGTGATGAGCATCGGCGGAATGCCTGCGTGCAGCGGATTTTATAAAACCACGTTTTCCGTTGACGAGACGCGTGAGATTTTCCTGACAGGACTTACGGAATCAACGCTGGAACAGGTGCAGAACGAACTGACGGCCAGCGCGTTGAAGGACCGCTACTTCAACCTTACCAACGTTGACTTTATCGACGCGGAAAAGGAGTTCACAGAGGTTGCGGAAGGTGAGATCGCGTCGGATGCCAACCTCTGCTGGGCAGCTGCTGCATCCAATATGCTCCGGTTCAGCGGCTGGGGAAGTAAAGCAGGATTTCAAACGGAGGATGACCTGTTCGAGTCGTTTATTTCCGCGTTTACAGACGCGGGAGGCGCATATACATACGCGCTGGACTGGTTTTTTAACGGCAATTACCGGCCGCAGGGGATCGACGGTTGGGCGCAGCTGAGAGAGCCGGGCAAAACCGGAAGCTATCTTTCCGAGTATGCTGCGGACAGCCTGTATCAGACCTATCAGATATCCAGCTATATCGACAATCTGCGGCTGGTCTTTGACGCGTTGGAGCGCGACTGTGCCGTCGGTATTTCTATCGGCAATTATATCTCGTCGTTCCGCGTAGGCGGTCATGCCATTACACTCTGGGGCTATCTGCACGATACAGCTGCCAGTCCCTATAGCAAGGAAGCATATCCTGCTGTTTTTATCTCTGATTCGGATTCGGATAAATATGACGGCAATCTGCGCCGCGAAGCGCCGAACCGGCTGCGCGTGATGATGATGGACGGGATGTTCAACGGTTTTGGCAACGACAGCTGGGAATTGGACTATCCCTCGTGGTTCCCATGGCGGATCGACAGCTTTACGGTTCTGGAGCCCTTCAGCACGGATCTGGAAAAAGACACCGCCGGAACCCGCAATAAAAATACCACGACGGATTTTTCCGTTCAGGATCTGTGCGTCCGAACTTCGACGTTTGATAATCTGGATCTGAGCATCTATACGATCCCGGCAGATCAGGCGTTCAGAATCAGCGGCATTGCAATGAACAACAGCGCGGTGAATCTGAGCAGCGTAAGGCTTCAGATTGTCACGACGATCACACAAAATGGCGAGGTCGTCTGGGAGCGTTCCAGTCAGCGCTCCATCAGCAGATTCAAGGCGTATGCCAATGTCGCGCTTTCGGAAACCTGTGATTCCCTTCCCTCCGGCAGCTATGAAGCGACAATCCGCGTATCTGCCAGCGGCATAGCGGAAGCCTATCTTCTGAACAACACGCGTTCGATTTCCTTTACCGTGGGCACCGCAGCGCCGTATACCGCGAATGCGTCTGTGTCTGTATCCATTCCCGAGTTTGACGGAAATGAAGCCGGCTATGGCACGCTGACCTTCTCCGGTGTCGATTCCTTATACCCAACCGGAACAACACTGACGTGGTCCGTCTATGAAAAATACAGTGCGTCTAGGGGCTGGGTGCTTGCATATCAAGCCTATGAGCAGCCGGAAACCGTCCGGTACGAGAGTACCACAGAGTCTGTACAGACCCTTGTGGTGCTGCGGCCTGTAGACCAGAGCCTTGCGTGTGTGATGCTCAACGCAGGACAGACGGCACTGCGCTACCATAAGATGTATCTCCTCCCGACCACGAACAACACCAGCAGCTGCTCGGCGATTGCCTATGGCCAGAACGCATTGACCGGCAGTGAGAAACTCAGCTTCTATATTTCCAACTATACGACCAGCAAACAGCCGATAACGGTTACACCGCGCATGTACGCGCTGCGTGACTTGGATGGTCTTCGCGTGGATCTTTGGTGCGGCGAACCCCTTGAAATGAAACGGGGCGATTCGACGGAAAGCACGCCCTATACCGTCACCAGCTGGGAAGCTGACCTTCCCGTCGGTCAATATACCATCTATGCCGAGACAACTGACGAACTTGGCGTTTATTCCAAGAAACTCAGCACCCTGAGCGTCGTTTCCGACAAGCCGTGGTACTCTGTCATGCAGACGTTCCGCGGAGATGGCCGCTGTGCGGTCATTCTGGCGTGCAGCGGCCCCGAAGGAAGCCTGCCGTTCGGTGTTGAATACCGGAAAGACGGACAGGAGGAGGCAAACCGTGTTTCGGCGAATCTTTATCTGAACAAGGGATATATCACATCCTTCTGCATTTCGTTTGAGAGCGATGCGTCTGCCAAGTATTCCTTCCGTGCGTTCTGTGAGGCGGACGACGGGACAATCTACACGGATTGGTGTGAATGCCCGGCTCCTGCCGCGCAGCTGCTCACGCTTGACACGCAGAAGACCGGCAGTGCAGGGGAAACAGTCTGGGAATTCTTCGCGCCGGAGGACGGCGTATATGTCCTTTCCCTCAAATCGACCGCATTGGCAGAAGTCTATGAAACGAGCCGCACTTATCAATCCGGCGTTTTGTCGGACGAGCCGATGGCACGCAATTTCTATCTGAAAAAGGGCGAAAGTACCCTCATCCGCATTCAGACGGAGGGCAGCTATACCATCGGGTTTACAACGATACCAGAGTTGGAGTTAGGGCAGACAACATCCTGTCTCTACAAAACCGGCGACAGCGAACGCTGCTTCCGGTTTACAGCACCGGCTGACGGCGTCTATCTGTTCACTGCTGCCGGAGAATCCTATGCTGCGGTGTATATATCTGATGGGAGCGTCACGCGCTGGGAGCGTCGTGGCGCACTGCAGTCCGGATCGCCTGCAGTAGCGGGAATGGAACTCAAGAAGGGACAGACCGCCTATGTCCGCCTTCAATACATGACCAGAGACTACCGGTATTCTGTCTCTGTCTCCCGTCCCGCGCCGGACGTTTCCGTCTCGGACGAGGGCGTGCGCATCAGCTATGACCCGGAATGTACCGGCCTGCACCTGATCGCGCTTTATGACGTGGACGGGCGGATGGTCGATGTCCAATACGTACCCGTGCAAAGTCTGGATACGCGTATTTCCGTCGTTCTGCGAGGTACGAAGACCGGCTTTGTCCGCGTGTTCCAGTTGGACGCAGAGAAAAACACGCCGCTCACCGCTGCAAAGCAGATCGAGCTGGTGTGAACCCATGATCGACAGACAGGAGATTTGATTTGGACGGATTTGTAGCATGGCTGAAGCAGCTCCAGTTTGACGGCGTATGGCAGACGGCGGTGCTCGTCGCCGCGTCGCTGCTGTGCATCACGTTTCATGAGACGTGCCACGGACTCGTGGCCTATTGGCTCGGCGACCCGACGGCAAAGCGTGCAGGACGGCTGACACTCAACCCGCTGCGGCATATTGATATCGGCGGTCTGCTTATGATGGCGCTGTTCCGCTTCGGCTGGGCGAAGCCTGTCCCGGTCGATATGCGGTATTTCAAGCATCCCAAGCGCGACATGGCGCTCACCGCTGCGGCAGGCCCGCTGTCCAACGTTCTGCTGGCGTATCTGGCTGTGCTGCTCTACGGTGTCTTTGCCTATTGGTACTATTTCTCCGGCTCAACAGCCGTCTATGTCTTCGCACTCTTTTTCTACTATGTCGAGATCATTTCGGCGGGCCTTGCCGTGTTCAACGTCTTTCCCATCCCGCCGCTCGATGGGTCGAAGGTGCTCTTTTCCTGCCTGTCCGACAAGGCCTATCTCTGGCTCATGCGCTATGAGCGCTACGGCATGGCGCTTCTGATGCTCCTGCTCCTGACCGGCGTACTCGATGTGCCGCTGGAATTCTTGCGTGACGGGCTGCTGAATGGGCTGGAAGCCATCGGCACATGGCCGGTGCGGCTGCTGCTTGCGCTGCGCTGAACTTATTTTTTGGAGTTATATCTGCATGGATGAACCGCGATACCATCTCGGCAGCGTCGTGCACGCGAAGGGCGAGACGCTCGAGGACTTCGACGGCCCGCTGGACGTGATCCTGCTGCTGCTGAGCAAGAATAAAATTGAAATACAGGATATCCAGATCTCCGCTATTCTGGAGCAGTATCTGGCGTATCTGGACGAAATGAAGCGCATGGATATGGAAATTGCCAGCGAGTTTATCGCCATGGCGTCCTATCTCATGTATATCAAAACGCGGATGCTCCTATCCAAGGCGGAGCAGGAGGAAGCGCAGAGCGAGATGGACAAGCTCGTCGAATCCCTCCAGAAGCGACAGCGGCAGGATGCATATCAGCAGATCCAGAAGGCCGCGAAGCAGCTGGCCGTGCGCAATGAGCTTGGCCTCGGCCTGTTCACCAAGGGGCCGGAGCCGTACCAGCCGGACAGAACCTACCGCTACCGGCACGACAAGTCCGATCTGACCGCCGCGCTTGCTGCCATGCAGGACCGGACGGAGCGCCGCCTGCCGCCGCCTGCGTCCAACTTTGCCGGAATCGTCGGCGCAGAGCCGTACCCTGTGACGCAGAAGGCCAAACAGGTCATCAGCCGTTTGCTCGCCCACGGCGTCATGCGATTTCTGGCGCTGTTTAAGGGCAGCCGCAGCCGGTCGGAGATTGTGGCGACGTTCCTCGCTGTGCTGGAACTGTGCCGGCTCCGCTCTGTTTCTATCGGAGAGGATGAACGCGGCGATATGGCCGTTACATTTTTGAAAGCACCGGATGCCGATGTGCAGACGGACATTTCCTGATAAGGAGGTTCCTCTTGGAGCAAAATGATTTACAGCGGGCGCTGATGGCGGTTCTGTTTGCTGCTGGAGAGCCGGTCGATGCCAAACGCCTGAGCCAGACACTTGAATGCGATGAAACGGAAATCCATGAAGCGTGCAAGGCGCTGATGGACGACCTCAGCTTCAACCGCAGCGGCATCCGCATCGTGCGGCTGGAGGATGCCTATCAGATGTGCTCGTCGCCGGAAATGGCGGAATATGTAACCAAAACGCTCGAAACGCGTAAGCCGCCGAAGCTTTCTCCATCGCAGCTGGAAACGCTGACGGTCATCGCGTATTACCAGCCTGCGACCAAAGCGCTCGTCGAACAGATCCGCGGCGTTGACAGCGCCTACTGCGTCAGCGCGCTTGTGACGAAAAAACTCATCCGCGAATGCGGCCGCCTGAACGTGCCGGGCCGTCCTATCGTCTACGAAACGACACCGGACTTTTTGCGCGTATTCGGCCTTGAATCCCTGTCCGAACTGCCTGAGATCGAAAAGGTCGATCTGCATGTTGACCCCTCACAGGTTGAGCCGCTGGAGCAGAAGCAGGAAGACCCCGCGCAGCCGGATGCGTCTGCACCCGTACAGCAGGAGATCCCGCTATGACGTGGACATGGTGGATGACGCTCCTTGCGATCTTCGTTGTCCTCGTGCTGATCGGCTGTATCCCCGTTGGCGTTGACGCGCGATATAGCGCGGAAGGCGTATTTCTTTCGGCAAAGATCGGGCCGTTTCTGCTCCAGCTTCTGCCGCAGAAGCCCAAAAAGAAAAAGAAGCAGCCTAAGCAGCAAAAGAAGGCAGAAAAGGCACCGGCAAAGGCTGAACCGCAGGAGAAAAAGCCAAATCCGCTGCTTTCCGGCGGTGTGGACGGGCTGATACAGCTGCTCGATCTTGCATTTGATACGCTCGGCAATCTGCGGCGCAAGCTTCGTGTGAACGAGTTGACGCTGTATGTCCACATCGGCGGCAGCGACGATCCGGCAAAGGCTGCCATGGGTTATGGCCGGGCATGGGCTGCCATCGGTGCCATCACGCCGTCCTTGGAACGTCTTTTCGTCATAAAAAAGCGTGACATTCGGCCCGCGCTCGATTATACTATAAGCAACACACAGGTAGACGCGCATCTTGTGACCACGATCACCATCGGGCGGTCGCTGGCATTGGCGCTGCGCGCCGGCATCCGGTTCCTGAAAATTCTGAACGAACGAAAAAAGGCGGTGTAAAGTATGGAACATCCTCTGTCTGATATGATGACCAATACCATGAGCAAGATTAAAGATATGATCGATGTCAACACGGTCGTCGGCAGCCCCATCACCACGCCCGGCGGCGTGACGATCATCCCCGTAACCAAGGTTTCCATCGGCTATGGCGGCGGCGGCAGCGACTTCGCAACAAAAAACATGCCCGTGAACCGCGACAATTCTTTCGGCGGCGGCGCAGGCGCGGGAATTAAGATTACGCCGGTTGCATTCCTTGTCATCCGCGGCGAAAATGTGCGTATGCTCCCGGTCGCCGAACCAGCCTCCACATCGGTTGACCGACTGATTGAGCTGCTGCCTGATCTTTTGGAGAAGGGTGAGGCGTATTTTGCGGAAAAGAAGGCTGCGAAAGAGGCTGAAAAGGCAGCGGAAGACGCATAATGTCCGCGCGTTCTGCACAAACTTTCAGCAGGGTGATGCAGAATGAAACGCAGCGTTCAAAAAACAGTCTGGAAAGCGGCGGCGGCACTCTGCGCCGCCGCCTTTTTCCTCGGTGCGGTGTGCATGCCGAACGCCGCGCAGATCGCACCGCCTCCGCAGGTGTCGGCCAAAAGCGCCGCGCTGCTCGACGGAATGACAGGAGAGTGCCTTTACGCGAAGAACGGCAATCAGCGTGCGCTGATTGCCAGCACAACGAAGATCATGACTGGCCTTCTCGTCTGCGAAGCGGGCGAATTGGAAAAAAACGTGACCGTGCCGGACGCAGCCGTCGGACTGGAAGGCTCCAGTATGTATCTGAAAAAGGGCGAGACGCTGACACGCGGGGACCTGCTTTACGGCATGATGCTCCATTCCGGAAATGATGCGGCTTTGACGCTGGCGATCTCTGTATCCGGAGGCGAGGCGGCGTTTGTCCGGCAGATGAATCTGCGCGCCCGCGCGCTTGGTCTGACACAGACGCATTTTGCCAACCCGCATGGATTGGACAGCGGTGAAAATTACTCCACCGCACTTGATCTTGCTCATCTTGCACAGGCTGCACTGCAAAACGCACAGTTCCGCTTGGCCGTCTCGACCAAATCCATAACCTGTGCGGGCAGGACTCTCACGAATCATAACAAGCTGCTTTGGCGCTATGACGGCTGCATCGGCGTTAAGACCGGCTATACCCGCCACGCGGGCCGCATTCTCGTAAGCGCTGCTGAACGTGATGGCAGAATGCTTATCGCCGTCACGATTTCGGACCCGGACGACTGGCGCGATCATGCTGCGCTTCTGGACTACGGCTTTGCCGTTCTCGGGAGCGACACGCCCGCCTATCCGCAGAACAGGAGGATTGTATGGAAGAACGACTGCAAAAAATTCTGGCGCGCTGTGCAGATGTCTCGCGCCGCAAAGCGGAGGAACTGATCGCGGCGGGTCGCGTCCGCGTCAACGGCAATACCGCGCGTCTCGGCGAGCAGGCCGACGCGGAGGAGGACGTGATCGAGTTGGACGGCGCGCGCGTCAAGACACGTCAGGAGCCGCAGCTGGTCTATCTTATGCTCTGCAAGCCGCGCGGCTTCGTAACCACTATGCACGATGAAAAGGGCAGACGCTCTGTTGCGGAACTTGTCGCGGACGTGCCGGAACGCGTGTATCCTGTCGGCCGGCTGGATTATAACTCCGAGGGCCTTCTGCTTATGACGAACGACGGCGCACTGGCAAATGCCCTCATGCACCCGAAAAAGAGCATTGACAAGACCTATCTTGTCTGGGTCAGCGGATACATAGCGGGGAAGGAGCAGTCCCTTTCACAGCCCATCGAAATCGACGGCCGGAAAACATCTCCCGCAGCTGTGCAGCTTCTGCACGAAGCCGATACGACCGCGCTTTTTCGCATCACGATCCACGAAGGCCGCAACCGGCAGATCCGCAGACTCTGCGAACGCGCGGAACTTGCCTGCACGCGCCTGCGCCGCGTGCAGGAAGGGCCGCTTTCGCTCGGCAATCTGAAGCCGGGTCAGTACCGACCACTGACAGATGCGGAACTGCATGCAATATTTGAAGAAATTCAAAAGTAACCCTTGACAAATGCGGGACTTTTGTGTATGATATTAGGGCTGTCCGGGGGTTGACACGGCCAGTCGATATCATGGAGTGGTATCGAAGCGGTCATAACGAGCACGACTGGAAATCGTGTGACGGTCAAAAGCCGTCCGAGGGTTCGAATCCCTCCCACTCCGCCATAAATGAGAAAAACCCGTAATCATGGAGATTACGGGTTTTTCTTTGCGCGGCAATGCTTCGGCAGAACGTTGTATGTTTTTATAAGGAATAAAACCAAACATTTTATGAAGATAAATTAGTGTAAGCACAGATGAATGTACACGAAAATCGGCACGAAAGAAGACCTCTCCGCGCAGGTGTGTTTTCGTGTATTTACAAAAATTCCGGTCAATGCTATACTATACAAATTGACTGAAACGTTTTTTGAAAGGAACGGTATCTATGGGTCTGCCTGCGAAGCTGGTGCGAGCACAACTCAATTTCTTTAAACCATTTGTCGCCAACTGTTCTTTGGAGATTACCCGGAAGGGGCAGGACAAGCTTGGCGAGTTGATGGAGGCCATCCACCGGCGCGATGTGATCGTCCGCGACCATGACTTCGGCCCATTTCAGGGCGCGTGGATCATGCCGAAAGACGAGCGGCGTCAGGGTGTTGTGCTCTATCTGCACGGCGGCGGCTATACCTGCGGCAATCTGGACTATGCAAAGGGTTTTGCTGCCACACTCTCGGACGAGTGCGGTGTGCGTGTATTCTGCGCAGCCTACCGTCTGGCCCCGGAGGATCGCTTTCCGGCGGCGCTGGACGATGCGGTCGTAAGTTATCAGTATCTGCTCTCCAAGGGATATCCCGCAAGCCAGATTCTGCTCTGCGGCGAGTCCGCTGGCGGAGGACTTATTTACGCGCTTTGCCTGCGGCTGAAGCAGCTGCGCCTGCCGCTTCCGTGCGGTCTGATCGGCATTTCGCCGTGGACAGACCTCACAGGCTCCGGTCAGTCCTATATTGACAACCGCGACATCGATCCCTCCATGACGCCGGAACTGCTGCAATTCTACGCTGCCTGCTACACCGACGACCCGAAAAACCCCCTCTGCTCACCGCTGTTCGGCGATCTGACGGGCCTGCCGCCGTCGCTTCTGTTCGTTGGCGGGGACGAGGTCATGCTCGATGATACGCGCATGCTCCATAAAAAGCTGCTCGATTCCGGCTGCAAGAGCCAGATCGTCATTGCGCCGGAGCGCTGGCATGCGTATGTGCTGTATTATCTGAATGAAAACATGTCCGATTTTGATACAATCGGGCGGTTTATGACGCGCGTGCTCTCTCCGGTTCGCAAGCTGCGCTGGATGCGGCTGGACAACGCCGCGAAAATATACCCGGCGGCCAAGCGCCGGAACTGGACGAATTATTTCCGCCTGTCTGCCACGCTGACGGAAGACGTCGATTTGGGCGTGCTGCGCGCGGCACTGGATGTGACAGTGCGGCGTTTTCCGTCCATCGCTGTCCGGCTGCGCCGAGGTGTGTTCTGGTACTATCTCGAGGAGATCACGAAAGCCCCTGCCATCGAAGAGGATAAAAGTTATCCGCTTGTCCATGTCCCGTTTGATGATGTACGCAAATGCGCTTTCCGTGTGCTGGTTTACGGCAGACGCGTTGCTGTGGAGTTTTTCCACGCAGTCACGGACGGCACGGGCGGTCTGATCTTCCTCAAGACGCTGGTTGCAGAATATCTGTGCCAGAAATATAAAATCAATATCCCCGCTGGAAACGGCGTTTTGGGCCGTCTGGAGGACCCTGACCCGGAGGAACTGGAGGACAGCTTCCTGCGCTACGCGGGCGATATCACCGCCAGCCGCGCCGAGCAGACCGCCTACCACCTGAGCGGAACACCGGAGCCGGACGGCTTCCTGAACCTTACCACGCTCATGCTGCCTGTGCCCGCTGTGAAGGAAAAAGCAAAGGAATTTGGCGTCAGCGTAACGGAGTTTATCGCTGCCGTTATGATGAAGGCCATCAGCGACCTGCAAGCGGAAAAGGTTCCGCGCCGCATGCGGCGCAAGCCCGTTAAAGTTCTGTTGCCGGTCAATCTGCGCGGACTGTTCCCGAGCCGGACGATGCGGAATTTCGCATCCTATGTCACGCCGGAGATCGACCCGCGATTGGGCGACTATTCCCTTGCGGAAATTTGCCGGATCGTCCATTACAGGATGGGACTGGAAAACGACCCCAGGATGATGGCGGCGAAGATCGCAACGAACGTGGCGAGCGAACGCTCCGCCGTACTGCGCGTCATGCCGCTGTTTGTCAAGAATATCGCCATGAAGGCTGTGTTCGATCTGGTTGGTGAGTGCAAGTCCTGTCTGTGCCTGTCCAACCTCGGCCTTGTCAAGCTGCCGGAGGAAATGGCCCCGTACGTCGCGCGGATGGATTTCATCATCGGCGTACAGGCCAAGGCTCCGCACAACTGCGGCGTTGTCAGCTGGAACGGCACCATGTATATCAACATGATCCGCAACATCCGCGAACCGGAGTTGGAATCTCATTTTTACCGTGTGCTGCACGCGCTGGGGCTGCCCGTCAAGGTCGAGAGCAACCAGCGTTGGGCATGAATAGGAGGCTGTGAAACATGTATTGTGTCAAATGCGGCGTTGAACTCGCCGACAGCGAGAAAAAATGTCCTCTTTGCGGGACACCGGTATTTCATCCCGATATCCCGCGCAATCTCTCCGAGCCGCCCTTTCCGCCGGACAAGCGCATCCGGCCTGAGGACGTGAATCGTTCTGGTATTTTATTTGTGCTGACCATCGCGGCGCTTCTGCCTGCGCTTTTGTGCCTGCTCTGCGACTGGCGTATCAACGGAACGCTCGTCTGGTCCGGTTACGCGGCGGGCGCGATCGGTCTTTTGTATATCGTCATCCTGCTGCCCATGTGGTTCCGCCATCCCAATCCTGTCATTTTTGTGCCGGTTGATTTCATCGCAGTGGGACTTTATCTGCTTTACATCAACTTTGCTACCGGCGGGCACTGGTTCTTGTCCTTTGCTTTCCCGGTCACGGGTGCGATTGGCCTTCTCATCAGCGCGGCAGTTGCCCTGACGCACTATCTGCGCAGCGGATATCTTTACATTTACGGCGGTATGCTGATCCTTGGCGGCGGACTGGCCGTGCTCATTGAGTTCCTGATCAATCTGACCTTCCAGATCCACGAGACGCTCTTCTGGTCGTTCTATCCGATGGTCGCAGGCATTGTGCTGGGCTTGATGCTCATCGTCATCGCTATCTGCAAGCCTTTGCGCGAATCGCTGCACCGAAAATTTTTCCTGTGATATAACTGTGATATACAAACAGCCTCCGCCCACGCAGTGTTCTGCGGGGCGGAGGCTGTTTGTAACGATACGTTTTATCGATCAGCTGACGCTTCTGCTTCGCGTGATTTAATGTCAGCAAGCATGCTGTTGTAGAATTCCTTGCTGATCTTGTATTTACGCAGATAAATCACATAACCCGCGACGATCAGCACCAGCGGAATGGCCAGCATGGCCAGCTTGATCGTCAGCTTGCCGGATGCGTCGATGGCTGCGGCTGCCGTATCAGAGCCCTTTGTTTTGATCCCAGCCAGCATGATGCTGATGCTGATCAGGCCGGTCGAAAGTGCACCGCCGATTTTGTTGACGAGCGGCTGGATAGAGAACGTGATGGATTCTGAGCGCCGCCCCAGCTTCCACTGGCCGTATTCAATGGTATCGGCGAGGAACATGAGCATCAGCAGTTGGATAAACGCCTGTCCGACAAACATCAAAATTGCGGAGATGGCGATCAGGACGATGGAATGTTCGGCAAAGAAGAAGGCCAGATAGCCTGCGACCACAAGGACCGTCGCGCCGGTATAAAGCTGGCGGCGGTCATGTTTTTTGGAAAACAACGGGAAGATCATCAGCGCGGCCAGCTGCGCCACGCCGCAGACGGCGGCCAGAATGGCGTACATGTTGATATCGCCGTAGAGATACTGCATGTAATATGTCGCAAAGCCGGTCGTTGTGCAGTAACCAACCATGAACAGCGCCATAGCCAGCGTCGTCCACATCAGTTGGTCATTTTTCGTGATGGCGTTCCACATATCGCGGATGGAGAATTTCTCTTCATCTTCCTTGATCTCACGGTTTTCCTTCACGCCGAACAGTGGGAAGCAGAGCCCAGCCAGATAAACGATGCTCACCGCGACGGCAACTGTCATCCACGCCTTGGGCGTGTTGCCGAGGGCGGCGGTGATGGGCTGCCAGCCGACCATGATGATGTACATGCCGATGTTCGCGCAGATGCGTGCGAACGCACCGTAATTCTCGCGCTGCTTCTGATCTTGCGTCAGGGCGGGCAGGAGCGTCCAATAGGCAATGTCGTTGATGCCGTAGCTGATATCCCAGAGGACATACGCGACCGCAAAGAAAATGACATAGGCCGTGCCGGTGCCGACATTGCCGAACAGAATTAGATAAAAGATTACGGACACAACGCCGCCAACCAGAATCGCAGGCTTGAACTTGCCCCATTTTGTGTGAATGTTGTCAATCACAAGGCCCGTGATGGGGTCGTTCAGCGCGTCGGCGATGCGCAGGACGGAGAGCACAAGACTTACCGCTGCGAACACATGAATGGGTAAGGAAAGAATGTTGGACAGGAAATATAAAAGTGCGTTTGCCTCGAAGGCATAGAACATATCGCGGCCGATCGTGCCGAGGCCGAAGAAATATTTATTGCGGCGGTCAAGATTTTTCATGGCTGCACCTCCCGAACGAAATAAACATTGGAGCCGAAATCGCCCTGCATGCGTCCGTCCGCATTATAGCCGGTTCCGGAAAAACGCGGTGCAAGCATGATTCCGGCGGAATAGGCTGCGCCGGAGGCCGTAACGGTCTGCTGGCCGTCATACATCTTGTAATAGCTGTCCGCCGTCTGTACGGCAAGGCCGTTTGGATTCAGTTTTACGGGCAGAACATGGCGCAGAAGCGAACCGAAATCGCCGACGCGCAGCAGCTGCGGGCGGCTGTCAAGCTGGTACTGCGTTTGTGCATCAAGCCCTGCCACACGCAGACGTTCGTAGCCAGGCGCTGCGCTCTGGATTCCGTGGAACACGCCTGCGACTGTCTCTTCTTCCGTCTGCGCCTGCCAGATTGTTCCGCCGCTGTCCGTTTTGTCTCTTGTAAAGCGACCGTATTGAAGCGTACGGCGGTGTGCCTTGTAAAACTCGATCTGTGCCCTTATCTCCGTCAACTCAACGGGCAGCAACTCTGTCAAATCCAGTTCATAGCCCAGGCATCCGAACATACTGATGTTTCCGCGCGTGGAAAGCGGCGTTGCGCGCAGCGTCTGTGCGTGCGGACTTGCAGATACATGCGTACCGAAGCAGGAGGGCGGATATAGATAGCTGAGGCTCTGCTGGATACGCAGACGCTCAACCGGGTCAGTATTGTCCGAGCACCAGATCTGCGGCGAGAAAAACAGCATGCCGCAGTCAAACCGGTTTCCGCCGGATGAGCAGCTTTCAAGCAGAATTTCCGGCCTCGGCTCAAAAATGCGGCGCAGCACATCATAAAGACCGAGGACAAATTCATGCTGCTTCGCACCAAGTGCGCAGGAATGTCGATTCATATCCCACTTGACATAGGAAATTGGCGCGGAATCAAGAACCTTGCCGACACTTTCGACGATATAGTCCCGCACGTCCGGCTTTGTGAGGTCAAGCAGCAGCTGGTGGCGGCCCAGAAGATCCTCACGGCCAAGACTGTCATGCAGCGCCCAGTCCGGGTGCTTGCGGTACAGGTCTGAATCCGGACTGACGGACTCCGGCTCAAACCAGAGCCCGAACTGCAGCCCGATGGCGTTCAGCTTCTCGCCGAGGCCCCTCAGTCCATTCGGGAGTTTTTTGGGATTCACGGAATAATCGCCGAGGCTGCTTGTATCATTGTCGCGTTTTCCAAACCAACCGTCGTCAAGCACGAACAGTTCGCAGCCAAGCTGCTTTGCGGCTTTGCCAAGTCGCAGAAGCTTCGCCTCTGTGAAATCAAACATGCAGCCCTCCCAGCTGTTGTAGACAATGGGCCGGGGCCGGTTTCTCCAATACGGCGGAATGAGCGTTTCATTCACATAGCGGCCGAAGCAATCGGTCACGCCGCCGAAGCCCGCATCTGACCACGCCATGACGGCCTCTGGCGTCTCAAAGCGGCCACCTGGGGCAAGCTGCCAGCTGAAATTCGAGGGAGAGATACCCTGCATTATGCGCGTGAGGCCCTGCAGGCTTTTCTGCGCACTTAGATAATGACTGCCGGAATAGAGCAGATTGAATCCGCAGACCGTGCCGCTTGTCTCTGTTGCGTCCGGTGCGGCAAGCAGGAAGCCGGGATTTGCGCGGCTGGATGACGCGCCGGTCGTGCTCTCCAAGCAGGAGCGCGCCATGGTGACAGGTGTTTTTGTGTGCTGCATCTCGGCAATCCATCCGCCGGAGAAGGTGTGCATCGTCCAATCACCCGGAATGTCCGTACAGGTGCTCATGAACTTTTGAATAGAGACAGGCGTGTCGCTGAAGTTTTCTAGAATTGCCCTGCGTGTGAAGACCGTGGGCAGGACGCCGTATAGAAGCGTAAGCCGAAGCTTTGCCGCTTTATCCTCCAGATAGACGGCAAGAACCGTCTGCCCGCGCGAGGCCGGCAGCACGGAGGGCAGGGGAGGCTTCAGCGCCTCACAACCGGTATAGCGGAAATCTGTAGAGATCGGTGTACCGTTTTGCAGCAACTCCAGCGGGCTTTCCCGGTAGTCTCCACGCCCGCAGCCGCTCCACTCGAGAGGGAAAATGTCCATGCAGTTGGCATTTGAATCTTCCCGGTAAAGCGTGCTGTCTCCCCAGCCGCAGCCTGGCTGGACAGCGAGTGCGTCTGCGTCGGATGCGCTTACGCGTGCGCCGAAATGCAGATGCTCCAAAAATCCGTCCCTGACGCGGAACAGATACGAATTCTTTTCATTTTGCAGATGAAATACGCCATGCTTGACTGTAATCATTCGATGTGGTAAACCTCCCCTCTGATATAAGCGTCGTAGGCCTCGTCTGTCACGCCGCCGCTGTGGAGCATATCGGCGTAGAATTCGCCGGAACGCTTGATCGTGCGCGTCTGAGTAGCGTAATCGACGTTGATGAGGCCAAAACGGGCGCTTTCTCCCTCAAGCCATTCAAAATTGTCGCAGAAGCACCAGTGATAATACCGCTCGAACGGCAGACCGGAGCGGAGCATGGCCCTCAGATGCTCGTAAATATACCGGGCACGGAAGGTGTCCTGATTGTCGCAGGTTCCGTTTTCCGTGACCCAGATGGGACGCTTCAGAAGCTTTTCCAGTTTTTCTGCGACCTGTGGAAGACCGTCGGGATAGATCTCCCAGCCGAGATCATTGCGCGGACTGTTTTTCCGAACACCGTCGGCAAAGCCCGTGACGGTTGAACGTGTGTAATAGTTAACGCCGTGGAAATCACAGTATTCGCCCTTCGGCAGCTTCCAGTGGTTCCGGAGCGGCAGACGGAAGACGCCTGTGGACATGGCCTCCGTGACCGCACCCTGAAACAGCCATTCAACGGCTCTGGCCGTGGCAGCCTGCACGGGATTTTTGGGGTTCTCCGGCTCGAATACGCGCAGATGATTCGCAAAGCCGACCATAGTGTCAGAATAGCCCATAGCCTCTCGCGTCTTGTGAAGCATCTGGTAGCAGCGGATATGACAGTAGGCCATGTTTTCCAGCACTGTGAACGTCTCGGAGAAGCTTTTATGTCCGGGAGGCCAGTCGCCGAAGAAATAGCCGTTGGTGGCATAGACGTTCGGCTCATTGATGGTGATCCAGTCGCTGACCAGATCGCCGAAACGGTCGGCACAAAGCTGAGCAAAGGACAGAAAATCATCGAGATTTTCTCGCTTTGCAAACCCGCCCAGACGCTCGAACCACATGGGATTGGAAAAATGATGGATGGTCAGCAGCGGGCGGATGCCCAGCTGGTGCATGTACTCCAACTCTGCGCGGTAGTGCGCGATCGCCGTTTCATCGACCTCGCCGCGGGACGGCATGATGCGCGCCCATTCTACGCCTATGCGGGCGATAGACAGATGCAGCCCGGCCATCAGTGCGCAGTCTTCACGCCAGCGGTTCCAATGGTCATTGGCGACTGCCGGATCGGATCCGTCCTTGATCTTACCCTGATGATACCAGTCGTTCCAGCTGCTGCCGACCTCCCCGCCCTCGATCTGCGCCGAAGCGGAACTGACACCGAGCAAAAATCCCTCTGGGAACTGTAGCCGCATGGGGTGTCCTCCTTCATTCTCATTTACATATACGCGTTCTTATTGTATGTTTTTTTCAGGGCGCCTGCAAGTGTCAATTTTGGACGAAAGCGGACCTGAAAATCTGTTCAGGTTTCCATATAGCGAAATCCCGATGTTATGTTACAATAATGTTGTTGTTATGGAAACCAACAAACGGCATGGGGGAGAGATGAATATGCGTCATACAAGATGGTTTAAGGACAAGGTTTTTTATCAGATCTGGCCCCGAAGCTTCCGCGACGGCAACGGCGACGGGATCGGCGATCTGTGGGGAGTATTAGAGAAGCTGGACTATCTGAAGGAACTCGGCATTGACGGTGTCTGGTTCTCGCCGCTCTATCCGTCGCCCGGAGCGGACTGCGGCTATGATATTTCGGATTACATGGACATTGCGCCGGAATACGGCGGCATGGAGGCATTCCGGGCTGTTCTGGACGGCCTGCACGAGCGCGGGATGAAACTTGTCATGGACCTGGTCGTTAATCATACGAGCGACGAGCATGAATGGTTCCAGAAATCCCGGCGGCGCATTGCGCCGTATACCGATTATTACATTTGGCGGTCCGCCAAACCAAACGGAAAGTTGCCCAATAATTGGGACAGCCATTTTGAGGGCAAGGCATGGCAATGGGATGATCTGCGGCAGGAGTATTATCTGCACCTGTTTGCCGTCAAGCAGCCGGATCTCAACATGGATAATCTGCTTGTCAGAACGGAGGTTAAGAAGATTCTCAAGTTCTGGCTCGATCTCGGTGTTGACGGCTTCCGTGAGGATGTCATCACCTTTATTTCAAAAAAGGAGGGCCTGCCGGACGATTACCTGTTCCCGGTTTTCAAGGGCATCCGGTTTTATAATCACGGCCCGCACATCCATGAGTATTTGCAGGAATTCCGCCGCGACGTGCTGGAAAATTACGACTGCATGACCATCGCCGAAGCACCGCTCGTCACGCCGCAGCGTGCGCTGGATTACATTGAAGAGTCGGACACCAATGAGATCGACATGATGATTCAGTTCCAGTGCATGTGCGCTGACTGTTTCTTTACAGATTACATGCCGCGAAAATTCTCCTTAAAGCGCCTGCGCCGTGCCTTTTCCAGCTGGCAGACGCAGCTGGATGGACGCGGCTGGAATGCCCTGTATCTCGAAAATCACGATCACCCGCGCGTCATTTCGCGCTACGGCAGCGAGCAGTATCGCGTGGAGAGCGGCAAAATGCTGGCCGTCAGCTATCTGTTTTTGAAGGGCACGCCGTTCATCTATCAGGGGCAGGAGATTGGCATGACGAACTGGCGACCGGAGAGCACCAGCATGTACGAGGACGTGCAGACCCGCAATCAACACCCGGACTGGCCGGAGGAAAAACGTCTCGCGCTCTACCACCGTGCGTCCCGCGACTCTGCCCGCACGCCCATGCAGTGGACAGACAGCGAAAACGCCGGGTTCACGACCGGTACGCCGTGGTTTTATATCAATGAGAATTACAAGAGCATCAATGTGGAACAGGCGCTGAATGACCCGGATTCGATCCTGAATTTTTACAAGAAAGCGATTGCCCTGCGCAAGAGCCTGCCCGTTGTGCGTGACGGGAGTTATCAGGAGTATTATAAGGGTTCTGACAAGCTTTATGTCTACGCACGCGAAACAAAGGAGCAAAAGCTGCTGGTGATCTGTTCGTTCACCGACAAGCCTGTGCGCTTTCAGGCACCTTATAACTTCTCCCTCAGCGATATGAAGCTGCTTCTGACAAATTACGACGATACCTGTGAGGAGAACAGCTTTCTCACGCGTCCGTACGAAGCCCGCGTCTACCTTTATGAATGAGGAATTTCTCTAACCGCACGGTTTTTTCATGGAGAAATAGAAAAGAAGCCCGCCGACCCGTTTGAATGGGTTCGGCAGGCTCTTTTTTTACTCTGTCCGCAGTGCAACGACCGGATCTTTCTTTGCCGCCAGCGACGACGGGATGAGCCCGGCGAGGAATGTCAGCAGCATCGAAATGGCGATCAGTGCCACACCGGCCTGCCACGGCAGCTTGGCGCCGAGCGAGGCAATACCGGTCAAATGCTGAACGACTGCGTTGATCGGCAGAATCAGCACCAGCGTCAGTCCCACGCCGAGCAGACCTGCAATCAGACCTTCAATCAGCGTTTCTGCATTGAATACGCGTGAAACATCGTGCTTTGACGCGCCGATTGCGCGCAGAATGCCAATTTCTTTCGTGCGTTCCAACACGGAAATATATGTGATAATGCCGATCATAATCGACGAAACAACCAGAGAGATCGAGACAAATGCAATCAAGACATACGAAATGGCGTTGATAATCGTCGTGACTGAACGCATCAGCAATGCAACATAGTCCGTATATGTGATCTGATCTTCCTCCGGCAGCGCGCTGTTGTAGCGCTCGATGCAATCGCCGATGGCGTCCTTGTCTGAAAATGTGGAGGTGTACAGATTGATCTTGGACGGATTGGAACGTTCTACATACCCAAGCGCTTCCAACATATCTTCATAGGTCGATTCCGAATAAGCGGCGGGAACATATGTGTCATAGAGATACGAAAACTGTTCATCTGTCAGTTCTGCCGTATCCATTGCGGCGGCCAGCTGTTCGGATGAAAGGCCGGCCAGCTGTGCAGAGACGGTTTCGGCATACTGTGCGGCGATCTGCTCACGCAGCATCTGAGCAACATAATCGAACAGCGTCTCGTCGTCCATCTGCGCAATGTACCCGCGTACGGTTTCCGGATCGGTTCCCATCTGCTCCGCATAAGAGTCCGTCATCTGCGCTTCGATTTTTTCGCGTGTCATGCCGTCCATGGCCTGCTGTACGGCGCCGTCCAGATACGCGTCTGGCGCCTGCTCCGACAGATCCGTATACATCTGCGCTTTGCGCTGCGTGTCTGCATCTGCCAGAACGGCTTCGACCGCTTCGCGCATCTGCGCTGCATCCGGCGTTTCTTCTTCGCCGGTCTTGAACGGAAGACCGCTTAAAACATCGGTTTCCGGATCATCCAGCTGCTGCTGGATGATTGTGCTTTGCGCGGCTGCGTCAATAACGTACTGTGTTAGTGCACTTGTATACCCCAGCGATCCGCGTACCATGCTGTTGGCTGCGTTCGGGTTCGGGCGCAGGACACCGACGATTTTCAGCGTTGTGCCGACTTCGTCAGAGCCGTAGAGATAATCCATTCCGGCCTCGGTCTGACTCAAATCCGTCCAACTGCCGTCCGCATCTTTGGAGTAGGTCTCAAACGGAAGAATCAGCTGGAAGCTCTGCCCGCAAAGTTCTTCATAACTCCAGTTTGCGTCCGATTTTTCAATCGTTTCCTGATTCATGGCCGCCTGCATGGCGTCTGTCATTTCTTGTTCGGTTTTAAGACCCATTGCGTACATAACCAGATCGGAGATCTCATTGTTTTCGCTCACAATCAGCACAACCTCGTCGTAAGACTCCGGCCATCTGCCGTAGAGCACGTCGTATTGCAACTTTAAAAGCGGGGATATCCCTGTTCCGTCTTCATCCGGAAGCAATTCCTCCCAGACGTCCATGGCCGAATAATAGCTGCCGAACTGTGAAAAATAACTGCTGTAATCGCCGCCGTACATACTGCTCATCATGTTCTGCAGCAGCTCCATCACGTCGGCCTTGACGATATTCCCGTCGGCATCCTTTGTGTAAACCGGCAGAGACAGGTCGTAGGCGTACTGGATCGAGGTCAGATACTGGTGGATCTCGCTGTCCGGGTTATCCAGATAGCGCTTGAAGGCTTCCAGATCGTTCGTCTGCGTGCCGTTCTTGTTCAGGCTCTGCATCAGATCATACATGACGTTGGACGCGTAGACGCGCCCGTCCGTATGCGTTTTTCCGGCCTCTTCGCTGTGTACGCCCATCAGCGCTGTCACCATGCCGGACATATCCGCGCTTTCCGCCTCGATCGTCACCGGATAGGACGAAAGCGTGTCCTCCTGCACGTCGTTGATATACGTCTGAATGCCATTGGAGAGGGACAGGATCAGCGCAATTCCGATGATGCCGATGGAGCCCGCGAAGGCGGTCAGGATCGTGCGGGTCTTCTTTGTCATCAGGTTATTGAGGCTCAGACCCAGCGCCGTAAAAAACGACATGGACGTGCGCCGCTTACCGGATTCCGGCTGCACCGGCGGCTCCGCCGCGTCTTCATACGGCGCGCTGTCCGCCAGAATGCTTCCGTCGAGCAGCCGCACCGTCCGCGTGGCGTAGCGCGCGGCAAGCTCCGGATTGTGCGTGACCATAATAATGAGTTTCTCGTCCGCAATCTGCTTTAGAAGTTCCATGACCTGCACCGACGTCTCACTGTCGAGCGCGCCAGTCGGCTCGTCGGCCAGCAAAATTTCTGGGTCGTTGACCAGTGCACGCGCAATCGCAACGCGCTGCATCTGTCCGCCGGACATCTGGTTTGGCTTCTTGTGCAGCTGGTCGCCCAGCCCGACTTTTTCCAGCGCCTGCACGGCGCGCTTTTTCCGCTCGGCCTTGCTTACGCCCGAGAGCGTCAGTGCAAGTTCCACGTTCTGCAATACCGTCTGATGCGGAATCAAGTTATAGCTTTGAAAAACAAAGCCAATAGAATGGTTGCGGTAGGTATCCCAGTCCCGCGCAGAAAAATCCCTCGTTGAGCGTCCGCTGATAATCAGATCACCGGATGTATACTGATCCAGTCCGCCGATGATGTTCAGAAGCGTTGTTTTTCCGCAGCCGGACGGGCCCAGTACGGCGACAAATTCATGCCTGCGAAAGCGGATAGATACGTTTTTCAGCGCATGAACTACAGCGTCACCGGCTTGGTAGTCCTTCGAGATCTGTTTGAGTTCGAGCATTGGGTCACGATCCTTCAATTCAAAATAAACAGAGTTAGAATACACTGGATTTATGAACAAATCTATGGAATCACAGACTGATTTCTGCGATGTTTACAGAAAATTTACTGCTTTCAAAACTTTTTCAGCCAGCCAAACAAATTGTTTGGACAAACAGACGAAATTGTAAAGATTTTAAGGCAGAAACCGTTGGTTTTTGGGTAAAATAATACTGGACAGCAGAAGAATAATGCGGTATAATTTAGCAGAATGTTGTGGAACACACAGTATATTGGCCGGCATCCAGCCGGCAGGTAATAAGGAGGAAATTCATTATGTCTGTTAAAGTTGCAATCAATGGTTTTGGCCGTATCGGCCGTCTGGCGTTCCGTCAGATGTTTGGCGCTGAGGGCTACGAAGTCGTCGCCATCAACGACCTGACTTCTGCGAAGATGCTCGCGCACCTGCTGAAGTACGACTCCACGCAGGGCAACTATGTTGCGCAGGGCCACACCGTTGAGTACCATGAGGGCGAAGGCGAAGACAACTACATCGTTGTTGACGGCAAGAAGATCGTCATCTACAAGATGCCGAACGCAGCTGATCTGCCCTGGGGCAAGCTTGGCGTTGATGTCGTCCTCGAGTGCACCGGTTTCTATACCAGCAAGGCCAAGGCACAGGCCCATATCGATGCAGGTGCCCGCAAGGTCGTTATCTCCGCTCCGGCCGGCAACGATCTGCCCACCATCGTTTACAACGTCAACCACAAGACGCTGACCAAGGAAGACACCATCATCTCCGCCGCTTCTTGCACCACCAACTGCCTCGCTCCGATGGCCAAGGCTCTGAACGATCTGGCTCCTATCGAGTCCGGCATTATGTGCACCATCCACGCCTACACCGGCGACCAGATGCCGCTCGACGGCCCGCAGCGCAAGGGTGACCTCCGCCGCAGCCGTGCAGCCGCTGTCAACATCGTCCCGAACTCCACCGGTGCTGCCAAGGCCATTGGCCTCGTTATCCCGGAACTGAACGGCAAACTCATCGGCGCTGCACAGCGTGTCCCGACCCCGACTGGCTCCACCACCATCCTGAACGCAGTCGTCAAGGGTGCTGTCACCGTTGATCAGGTCAACGCCCAGATGAAGGCGGAAGCCACCGAGTCCTTCGGCTACAACACTGACGAGATCGTTTCCTCCGACATCATCGGCATGCGCTACGGCTCCCTGTTCGATGCAACGCAGACCATGGTTCTGCCCCTGCCGAACGGCGACACCCAGGTTCAGGTCGTTTCCTGGTACGACAACGAAAACTCCTACACCAGCCAGATGGTCCGCACCATCAAGTACTTCTCCGAACTGGGCTAATTCCACAACCAAGTCCCAGACAGGCGCTGCTCCGGCAGCGCCTGTTTTTTGCACCCTTCCCAAGGCTCCCCTGAAGGGAGAGTTGGCGCGAAGTGCTTGAGTGGTCAAGCGGCAGGTAACTGTAAAAACAGAAGCTATTCGGCGAATTCGTGTGCCCTTACTCGCTTGGTTGTACGGGCCGATGCCCACATCGGCCCGTTGGAAAGTTATGAATTTTTTGCATTTTCAGTAAAATCGTGCATTCTGCTGGGGCGATATAGGCATCGGCCCATACGAACGAATGGGATACTGCACTCGCATTTACCAAAATGCCGTTAAAGAAACTGTTTTCAATCGGGAGGAGAAGAGCCACGCCCCTGCCAACTACATACGTTTTTGCACACCGGTGGAAGCCATTGGGCGCTGCATCAGTCCGAAAGTTGATATGTCTTAAAAGGTTGACAAGAGTAAACTTATATGCTATGATAAGTCTACAAAAGTAAACCTAAGGAGGACAGAACAATGAAGCGATTCCGCGCGTTCGTATTGGCAATGTTGATCCTTTTCATGTGCACTGCCTGCAAAAAAGAAACATTGCCTGCAACGCAGCCCGGCAGCGCACAGACAGCGGCAGGGGAGACGGAGCAGACTGTTTCCGGCGTTTCCGTCCGCATCCCGGCTGCGCAGTACCGATTGGCCCGCACGGAGCCGGAGGGGATGACGGTGGGCACCGCACTGCTGCCGTATTCCGGCGGAGCCGTCCTGACCGGCAGTATGATCACAGGCAGTGCGGACGAACCGCTTCGGACGGAAGCAGCGGCGTATTACACGCCGGAACGCGCCTGCACTGTGCAGGAGCTTCGCGTTTCTCCGGACGGCCTTGTTGTACAGGCTGCGATGGAAGGGGAGCGGCTGTATTACATCGAATCGCGTCAGACCCCGGACGGCGAACAGTGGCTGCTCCACGCCGACGGACAGACGCGCGTGCTGGACGAAGCCCTGTCCGGCGTTTCCAATCTGACCGCCATGGCGGTGCAGAATGAAGCGCTGCTTCTTGCCGCGGACGGTTCCTGCGTTCTTGCCTGTGCCATGGACGGAACGCTTCTCTGGAAGCAGCCTGCCGCAGAGATTAAACGATTCTTCCATGTGCGGGACGGTGCACTTCTGGCCTGGGCACAGAGTGAGCAGATGCTTTATTCCATAGCGGATGATGAGATCCAGCCGTTTTGCCCGCTACCCGATCTGTTTCGCACCGGAACCGAAGCGCTCTATCCGGGTGAGAATACGCCGTATGACTGCCTCGTCTTTGCCAACGACGCCTGCTTCGGCTGGCAGATCGCGGAGGACGCCGTGACGCAGCTGTTTGCCTGCGATACGGTCGGCCTGTACGCCATGGATGTCGAAGCCTTCTGTGGCATGGGGAACGGGCAGTATCTCGGCTTGGAGTTCTACCCGTCGGAGGACGAAGCGGCGCAGTACCGTTTGATCTGGCTGACCCCGGCGGAGGGCGATTTCTCGGAAAAGCGCCTGATCCGCATTGCGGGCAGCCGCAGCGGCATTTTCTCCATGGCTGCCCGCGATTTCACATCTCTGTACCCGGAATATCAGGTTGAATTTGTCGATTATGAGGCGCAGTACGGGGAACAGGCCGACCAGCAGCTTTTGATGGATCTATTGTACGGAGATTGTCCCGACCTCCTGTTTGTAAACGGCCTGCCGTTCGCGCAGTACGCCCGTCAGGGACTTCTGGAAGACCTGTACGCATGGATCGACACGGACGAAACGCTTTCACGCACGGACTTCACACAAAATCTTCTGCGCGCGCTCGAAACGGACGGCGCGCTGTACCGCCTGCCGCAGACCTACCTGCTTGCGACGGCCGCCGGTCTGCCGGATATCGTCGGCGGCCAGGAGGCATGGTCGATGGCGGATTTTCTGGATACCGCGCAGGCGCATCCGGAGATCGGTTCCGTCTTCGCGCAGGACGACGGCGCGTCCATGCTCCAGCTGCTGCTCCTTTATGCGCCGGATGCCTTTATAGAGTACGACGCGGCACAGGCAAGCTTCGATTCTCCTGATTTTCTTCGCCTGCTGGAGCTTGCCAAGCGCCAGACACAGCCGGAGGCGGAATCGCCGCGCGAAGCGCTGCTGACCGGTCAGGCGCTGCTGGAGCAGCTGATGATCGGCCGTGCACAGTATTTTGAAGAAGAATACGAAGACGGTCTGAACCGGCTTGCCATCCCTGGCTTTCCGGGTGCGGGACGCGCCAGCTTCTATCTGACGCTCCCGATGGCCATCCCGGTCAATGCGCAGGAAAAGGAAGGGGCGTGGGCGTTTCTGGAGCTCCTGATCACGGAGCCGCTCTACGCCGCACGCAGCCGCGGCGGCTGGCTGCCGGTGCAGTCGGACTTTGAGAAAAAGACGGATACCATGACAGATACCACCGCACAGAATCTCCTGCGCGAACTGCAGGCGGAGGCTGTGTCCGCATTTGACTATGATGCAGCTGTTGATGGGATTCTTGCCGATGAACTGCCGTATTATTTTGCGGACGAGCAGACTGCCAAACAGATCACAGACCGCATCCAGCGCCGCGTCCAGCTGTATCTCGAAGAAACCTACAACTGATACTATAAAAATAATAAAAGGCGGGCGGTACCGCCCGTTTTGCATAGGAGATAATTATTTGTCGTACATATCGACCAGCTTGAGCAGGTGCTCGTAGCGCTCCTTGGCGTTCGCTTCGTTCTTTGCGAACAGAACGGTTGCACGCTCCGGGAACTCGCGGGTCAGACGGCTGTAGCGGGCTTCGTTCATCAGGAACTCCTGATAGCCGCCGGCGGGAGCCTTGGAGTCCAGCGTGAACTTCTTCTCTGCAGCCGGGTTGAAGCGGAACATGTTCCAGTACCCGCAGTCAACAGCCTTCTTCATTTCCTTCTGGCAGTTCTGCATGCCGCCCTTGATGGAGTGCATCTCGCACGGTGCATAGCCGATGATGAGGGACGGGCCATGGTAAGCCTCGGCCTCTTGAATGGCTTTCAGCGTCTGCGCAGCGTTGGCACCCATGGCGACCTGTGCAACGTAGACATAACCGTAGGACATGGCGATCTCCGCCAGAGACTTGGACTTGGTTTCCTTACCGGCAGCCGCGAACTGTGCGACCTGACCGATGTTGGAAGCCTTGGAAGCCTGTCCGCCGGTGTTGGAGTAGACCTCGGTATCGAAGACGAAGATGTTGACGTCTTCACCGGAGGCGAGAACATGATCGACGCCGCCGAAGCCGATGTCGTAAGCCCAGCCGTCGCCGCCGAAGATCCAGACGGACTTCTTGCTGAGGTAGTCCTTCTTGGACAGGATATCTGCGCCCAGTGCGCAGGCATCGCAGTCACAGTACTTCTCACCCTTGGCCTTGAGTTCAGCAGCATGCTCGGCAAACTGCGGAACCTGTGCCAGTTCGTCAACAGTTGCAACGTTCTCTTCCAGAGCCGCGACATACGCCTTGGTTGCAGCGGCGTTGGCTTCGAGATCGTTGACGGTGTCGAGGTACTTCTGCGCAGCGGCCTTGAGGTCGGCGTTCGTCCACTCGACGGCGATCAGCGCCTTGGTCTTCTCAATCAGGCTGTCGCGGATGGCCTTCTGGCCGAGGTACATGCCGAAGCCGTGCTCTGCGTTGTCCTCGAACAGGGAGTTGCACCATGCGGGGCCCTTGCCCTCGGCATTCGTGCAGTACGGGTTGGTAGCGCCCGGGTTGCCCCAGATGGAGGAGCAGCCGGTGGCGTTGGAGATATACATCTTGTCGCCAAACAGCTGGGTGACGAGGCGTGCGTAGCTCGTCTCGGCACAGCCTGCGCAGGAGCCGGAGAACTCAAGCAGCGGCTTGCGGAACTGGCTGCCCTTGACGTCAGCAGTCTGGAGTTCCTTCTTCTCGGAAACCTTGTTCACGCAGTAATCGAAAACATCCTGCTGATCCAGCTGCGTCTCCTGCGGAACCATCTTGATAGCCTGAACCTTTTCGGGGCAGGCGCCGACACAGACGCCGCAGCCCATGCAGTCGAGCGGAGAGATGGCCATGGTGAACTGATAAACGCCTTTACCCTTACCAGCCTTGACCGGGACGATCTTAGCAGCTGCGGGTGCGTTCTTGGCTTCCTCATCGGTCAGCGCGACCGTGCGGATGGTAGCGTGCGGGCAGACATAAGCGCAGTTGCCGCACTGGATGCACTTTGCAGAATCCCATTCCGGAACTGCAACGGCAACGCCGCGCTTTTCGTAAGCGGCAGCGCCCAACTCGAACTGTCCATCAACATGATCGACGAACGTGGAAACCGGCAGAGAGTCGCCGTCCATCTTATCGACCGGGAAGAGGATGTTCTTAACCTGCTTGACAAGTTCGGGCTTGCCTTCGAGGTTATGCTCGACGACAACGTCTTCTGCGTTCGCCCAGTCAGCGGGAACGTCGATCTTCACATAGGCGGTAGCGCCGGCGTCGATGGCCTTGTGGTTCATCTCGACGACGTCCATGCCCTTCTTGGAGTAGGACTGTGTGGCCTTTTCCTTCATGTACTTGATGGCGTCCTCTTCCGGCAGAACCTTGGCCAGGGAGAAGAACGCGGACTGAAGGATGGTGTTGGTGCGCTTGCCCATGCCGATGGACTGCGCCAGATCAATGGCGTTGATGGTGTAAAGCTGGATGTTGTTCTTGGCAATGTAGCGCTTGGAAGCGGCATCCAGATGATGAGCCAGTTCTTCCGGTGTCCACTGACAGTTAATCATAAACACGCCGCCCGGCTTGACGTCACGGACAATGGGGAAACCCTTCGTGATGTAGGACGGGTTATGGCAGGCGACGAAGTCGGCCTTGTTGATGTAATACGGGCTCTTGATGGGCTTGTCACCGAAGCGCAGATGGCTGATGGTGACGCCGCCGGTCTTCTTGGAGTCGTACTGGAAGTAGGCCTGCACATACTTGTCGGTATGGTCGCCGATGATCTTGATAGAGTTCTTGTTTGCGCCGACAGTGCCGTCGCCGCCCAGACCCCAGAACTTGCACTCGATGGTGCCTTCCGCGGCGGTGTTCGGGCAGTTTTTGTCCTCTTCGAGAGAGAGGTTCGTCACGTCGTCCACGATGCCGATGGTGAACTCATGCTTCGGCTCGTCCTTCTTCAGTTCGTTGTAAACAGCGAAGATGGAAGCAGGAGGCGTATCCTTGGAGCCGAGGCCGTAGCGGCCGCCAATGATGGTAGCCTTGATACCTGCGTTGGCCAGAGCGGTCACAACGTCCATGTACAGAGGCTCGCCCAGAGAGCCGGGCTCCTTCGTGCGGTCGAGGACTGCAATCTTCTTGGCGGTAGCCGGGATGGCTGCGACCAGCTTGTCTGCACAGAACGGACGGTACAGGCGAACCTTAACCAGGCCGACTTTCTCGCCGTGTGCGTTCATGTAGTCGATAACTTCCTCAGCAACGTCGTTGATGGAGCCCATCGCAACAATGACGCGGTCAGCGTCGGGGGCGCCGTAGTAGTTGAACAGCTGGTAGTTCGTGCCGAGTTTCTCATTGATCTTGCCCATGTACTTTTCGACAACTGCGGGCAGTTCGTCATAGTACCGGTTGCAGGCCTCGCGGTGCTGGAAGAAGATATCACCGTTTTCATGGCAGCCGCGGGCAGCGGGATGCTCCGGGTTCAGCGCATGCTGACGGAACTCCTCAACAGCCTTCATGTTGCACATTTCTTTGAGGTCGGCGTAGTCCCAGCAGGCGACCTTCTGGATCTCGTGGGAGGTACGGAAGCCGTCAAAGAAGTTCAGGAACGGAACCTTGCCCTCGATCGCAGCCAAATGCGCGACAGGGGACAGATCCATGACTTCCTGCGGGTTGGTCTCGCAGAGCATGGCGAAGCCGGTCTGACGGCAGGCCATGACGTCAGAGTGATCACCGAAAATGTTCAGAGCATGGGTCGAGACGGTACGCGCCGAGACGTGGAATACGCAGGGCAGCTGCTCCGCCGCGATCTTGTACATGTTCGGGATCATCAGCAGCAGACCCTGAGACGCCGTGTAGGTGGTCGTCAGAGCACCTGCGCCGAGGGAGCCGTGAACCGTACCGGCCGCACCAGCCTCAGACTGCATCTCAGCAACCTTGACGCGGGTGCCAAAGATGTTCTTCAGACCTGCGGCAGACCACTGGTCAACGAAGTCCGCCATCGGGGAGGACGGCGTAATGGGATAAATACCGGCGACCTCTGTGTACGCATAGGATACATGAGCCGCAGCATTGTTGCCGTCCATGGTTTTGAATTTACGAACCAAAACAATTACCTCCTAAAAGTAATTACATATTCATGCACCTTGACTATATCACATTTTCTTGTCAATGTAAATCAAATTTGGAATAACCTTTTTGGATTTGGCGGAAATCTTACGAAATTTTGTGTCTCGTTCCGGCAAGTTTTGAAAAACCTGTTGGTTTTTAACGTGAAATGCGCTATGATAGATGCGAAGAAAAAAGCGGAGGGATGCAGATGCTCAGTAAGGTGCTCTCACTCGGCCTATCAGGCGTCAACGGATATGAGGTGCAGACGGAATGCTACATCGGCACGGGACTTCCGGCGTTCGATCTGGTCGGCCTGCCGGATGCGTCCGTTAAAGAGGCGCGCGAGCGGGTGCGCGCCGCGATCAAAAACTGCGGTTTCCGGTTTCCTGTCAGCCGTATTATCGTGAATCTTGCTCCGGCGGGGACGAAAAAATCCGGCACGCTTTATGACCTGCCGATTCTCCTGTCCATCCTGGCTGCTTCTGAACAGGTGAAGCTTCCGAAAAAGCCTTGCGCGTTCCTCGGAGAACTCAGTCTGGAGGGCGTGCTGCGCGCTGTCCCGGGCGTGCTGCCGATGGCACTGGCCGCAAAGCGGCTCGGCTATGAGGAGCTGTACGTCCCGGAGGATAACGCGCGCGAGGCCACGCTGGCTGGCGGTCTGGCCGTCTACGGCGTAAAGGACATCCGGCAGCTGACCGCGCACCTGACCGGCCAGACTCCGATCGATCCCGCACCCGTCTGGCAGCCAGAGCAGAGAACACAGCAGCTTCTGGACTTCAAGGATGTAAAGGGGCAGGAAAATGCCAAGCGGGCACTTGAAATTGCGGCAGCAGGCGGGCATAATATTCTTCTGGTAGGCCCGCCGGGTTCCGGTAAGAGCATGCTTTCCAAGCGCCTGCCATCCATCCTGCCTGATATGACGCGGCAGGAGCAGCTGGACGTCACGCAGATCTATTCCGTCATGGGTCTTCTGCGCCCGGATCATCCGCTCATCGAATCGCGCCCGTTCCGCAGCCCGCACCATACCGTCTCGGCAGCCGCGCTGGCCGGAGGCGGAGCGAACGTCCGGCCTGGCGAAATTTCCCTTGCGCACAAGGGCGTGCTGTTCCTCGACGAGTTGCCGGAGTTCCGCCGGGATGCCATCGAATCCATGCGCCAGCCGCTTGAGGACGGACAGGTCACCATTTCCCGGGTGCAGGGCTCACAGACATTCCCTTGTGAGTTCATGCTGGTCTGCGCTATGAACCCCTGTCCCTGCGGTTGGTACGGCGATCCCAGCGGCCGGTGTACTTGCTCACAGGCAGCGGTTGACCGCTATCTGAGCCGTATTTCCGGGCCCATGCTCGACCGTGTAGACATGATCGTCGAGGTCAGTTCCGTTAAGTTTGACGAATTGCGTTCCCGGACAGAGGCAGAACCGTCGTCCGCTATCAAGGCCAGAGTCGATGCAGCAAGAAACATCCAGAACACACGCTACAGCGGCACATCGACTCGCTGCAACGCCTATATGCAGCCCGCGCAGCTGCGCACGTTCTGCCAGCTGGACGAGGACTGCACCGACCTTATGAAACAGGCGTTTGACGCACTTGGCATGACGGCCCGTAGTTATGACCGTGTTCTCAAGGTTGCCCGCACCATTGCCGACCTTGCGGGCAGCGACCAGATCCGCCCCGAGCACATCGCCGAGGCTGTCCAGTACCGTTCGTTCCAACTTGGCGGCGAGAACACAAGATAACGGAAGTTTTTTGACGGTTCTCACATTAAGCCAATTACTTTTGATAATAAGGAAGTTTTGTATGCGCAATATTGCCCTGACGCTTAAATATCTCGGCACGGCCTATCACGGCTGGCAAGTGCAGAAGACGGTCACGACCGTCGGACAGACGCTTGAAGAGGCGGCAGCTGCCGTCGTCGGCCATCCGGTGCATATGACCGGCTGCGGCCGCACGGATGCAGGCGTTCACGCACGCGTCTACGTCGCCAATTTCCGCACCTCTGCCCGCATTCCATGTGACCGCATCCCGTATGCGCTCAACACGCACTTGCCGGAGGATATTGTCGTGACGGATGCGATGGAGGTGCATGAGGACTTCAATGCAATCGGCTCCTGCGTCAAAAAGGAATATACCTATCTGATCTATAATTCCGGCATCCGCGATCCGTTTTATGTCAATCGCGCGTGGTTTTATCCCAAGCATTTGAACGAGAAGATCATGCAGCGTGCGGCTGACTGCTTTATCGGCACGCACGACTTTGCCGCTGTTCGGTCGGTTGGTACAGATGTGAAATCCACTGTGAGAACGGTCTACGATTACAAGGTCGAACGCGACGGCGATTTGATTTCGCTGCGCGTCAGTGCCAATGGCTTTCTTTATAACATGGCCCGCGCCATGGCTGGTACCTGCGTCTATGCTGCGGAAGGAAAGTTCCCGCCGGAGGCTGTCGCGCAGATTCTCCTGAATGGTGATCGGACGGCAGCCGGTCCGACGGTCCCGCCCGGCGGGCTTTACATGACACAGCTTTGGTACGATGACGGAAGGGTGGTTTTCCATGTCGGATAATGTCTCGCAGCTGCATGCGCAGAAGCATCCGGGACTTGGGAAGCGGATCGCTGTATTTGCGCTCCTGCTTGTGCTTGTCACGGGCGGTGTAGCGGCTTATGTGTTTCGTGACCGGCTGAATCTGGACGCGCTGCAGCGTTATGTGCGCTATCTGAACGTCTCCGAGGACAGCAAAACGGGGCGCTTCGTCTACGACGAGAGCAACTCCAACCGCTATGCTGATCTGTCCGGCGGACTTTCTGTTGCCTCTGCAACGGGACTCAGCCTCTATGACAAGGACGGTGTGGAGACTGCATCCATTCAGGCGTCCATGTCCGCACCGGTCCTGAAAACCGGCGGCGAAATTGCGATGGCCTATGATACCGGCGGAAATACACTGGAGGCTGCCAGCCAGAAAAACGGCTCCGTTCTGCATATTTCCTCGCAGAAGCCGATTCTCGACGCAGATATTGCGTCTGACGGCAGCATCTGCTATTTATCCAGCGAATCCGGATACCGTTCCGTGCTTTATGTCTATAATAGCCAGCAGGCTTTGATCTACCGATGGCTCTCGTCGAGTCAGTATTTCATGCGCTGCACCGTCTCTTCCGGGGCAAAATACGCCGCTGCTGCCGCGCTAGGGCAGGAGGACGGCATGTTCCAGTCCTCTATCGTTCTCTTCCGGACAGATTCCGAGGAAATTCTCCGCACCATCCCCATCGGGAATGCCCTGATCTACGATCTGCATTTTCTGTCCGGAAATGCGCTCTGTGTCCTGTGCGAAGATGCGCTGTATTTTTACGATCTGGATGGTCAGTGCCTCGGAAGCTATGCCTTTGAGGATGCCTATCTCAAGGACTACACATTGGACGGCTCTGGATTTGTTACGCTTGTCATGAATCTCTATAAGGCCGGAAACCGCTATACCGTCCTGACTGTCGGGTACGACGGGACGGTACTGGGCACGCTCCCAACTAGCGAGCAGATCTTGGATATTTCTGCTTCCGGCCGGTATCTTGCGCTTCTGACAAGCGGATCTCTTGCTATTTATGATCAGAATCTGAAAGAATATGATGTTTCCGACAACACGACCGGTGCGTCCAGCGCTGTGATGCGCGAGGACGGCTCCGCAATTCTGCTGGCCAATGGCCATGGGGCACTGTATGTCCCGTAAATAATTTTCCAAAAAACGTTTACAATTCTGCAAAGATACGACGGCCTGACTGTGATATACTTTATAGCGTCGTTTGACAAGAGCGCACATGCCCGCCGGACATTCCGGCACGCCTTTCGCGGCGTTATCGCCCTTGACGTACAGCCGGTATGCCTGCGTGCTCTTTTCAAGCGACGCTAAGGAAACGCGATAAGGAGAAGCCTTTTATGAAACCGACCCTGTGCTCAAGATGCAAAAAGAATCTTGCAGTCATTTTTATAACGAAGATCGACGGCGGAAAAACCGTCAACGAGGGCCTTTGCCTCAAATGCGCCAAGGAGATGGGCATCAAGCCTGTCGATGATATGATCGAGCGGATGGGACTCTCCGAGGATGACCTTGAGAACCTCAACGGTGAGATGACCGAGGCGATGAATGGACTGGAAGGCCTGCTCGGCCAGAGCCGCGACCCGGAGGAGGATGGCGAAGACGACGAAGCGGACAGCCAGACTGCCACGTTCCCCTTCCTCAATAAACTTTTCGGAGCCGCCGGTCAGGGGCAGGATAATACGCCTGCCGTCCCGGAGCCGGAAAAAACCGAGAGCCGTCAGCGCTCCGGTGACAAGCCGAACAGCAAGAACAAGAAGCATAAATTCCTTGACACCTACTGCCAGAATCTGACGCAGAAAGCGCGTGACGGCAAGCTTGACCGCATCATCGGCCGCGAAGAGGAGACGGAGCGTGTCATCCAGATTCTCAACCGCCGCCAGAAGAATAACCCTTGTCTCATCGGCGAACCAGGTGTCGGTAAGACTGCCATCGCTGAGGGCCTTGCACAGAAAATTGCCGACAAGGACGTCCCGTATAAGCTTCAGAACAAAGAGGTCTATCTCATGGATCTCACGGCCCTCGTCGCGGGCACGCAGTTCCGGGGGCAGTTTGAAAGCCGCATGAAGGGCCTCATTGAAGAGGTCAAAAAACTCGGCAATATTATTCTGGTCATTGACGAAGTGCATAATCTCGTCGGCGCAGGCGATGCAGAGGGATCCATGAACGCCGCCAATATCCTGAAGCCAGCGCTCTCACGAGGGGAAATCCAGGTCATCGGAGCAACGACTTTCAACGAGTACCGCAAACATATCGAAAAAGACGCTGCACTCGAACGCCGCTTTCAGCCCGTCACCGTCGCCGAGCCGACCATCGAGCAGTCCATCGCCATCATCCGCGGCATCAGCCATTATTATGAGACGTTCCACGGTGTCGTGATCTCGCCGGAGATTGCGCGCCAGGCCGTTCTGCTCTCCGAGCGCTACATTACCGACCGTTTCCTGCCGGATAAGGCCATTGACCTGATCGATGAAGCATGCTCGGATGTGAACCTGAAAAATAAGAACATTGGCAGACTCGAAGCGCTTAAAAAGGAGCATGCCGATTACGATCTGGAACTTTCCATGCTCACGGAGAACGCCGAAAAGACGCAGGACGATTATGCCCGCATGGCGGAACTCCGCAGCCGGAATCTTCAACTGGACTCTGAGATTGCAGAACTGGAAAAGCTGCCAAAACCCGCGTTGACGATTGATAATCTGGCCCGCATCATTGAACTCTGGACAAAGATTCCCGCAAGCAAGATCCGTGCGCAGGAATACGAGCAGCTTTTGAACCTCGACGCAGAACTCAAAAAGCATATTGTTGGGCAGGACGAGGCGATTGCCTCCGTTGTGTCTGCTATCCGCCGCTCCCGCGTCGGCATTCAGGTCAAGAAGCATCCCGTTTCCTTCATCTTCGTCGGTTCGACCGGCGTTGGTAAGACGGAACTTGTCAAACGCCTTGCCAGCGAGATGTTTGAGTCGGTCGAGTCGCTCATCCGGCTTGATATGTCCGAATACATGGAAAAGCACAGCGTCTCGAAGATCATCGGATCGCCTCCTGGCTATGTCGGCTATGACGAGGCCGGACAGCTGACCGAAAAGATCCGCCGCCGCCCGTATTCCGTCATTCTGTTTGACGAACTAGAAAAGGCTCATCCGGACGTACTGAATGTCCTGCTTCAGATCCTCGATGATGGCCGCATCACTGATGCACAGGGGAGAGTCGTCAATTTTGAAAACACCATCATCATCATGACTTCCAACGCAGGCTCCAGCCAGAAGGGCGGCAGCGTCGGCTTTGGCCGCAGCCTGACCGAGCAGTCGAAGGAAAAGGCCATGAAGGCGCTGAGTGAGTTCCTGCGGCCTGAGTTTATCAACCGCGTTGACGAGATCGTCTGCTTCAACCAGCTGAGCGAGGAGAACTTCCGCGGCATTGCAGATATTATGCTCTCGGAACTCAAGCAGTCGCTGGAGAGCCGCGGTATCGAATTCGCGTGGGACGAGAGCGTCAAGGATTATCTTGTCAAGAAATCCTATTCTGTGTCCTATGGTGCGCGCAATCTCCGCCGCGCCATCCAGACCGACCTTGAAGACCCCATCGCCGAACGTATCATCAAAAGCTATGTTGATCCGTTCAGTTCTATCAAAGCAACCTGCGAGGACGGGAAAATCAAACTGGAAACCGTATAATTCAAAATGCGCCTGACAGTCTTGTCAGGCGCATTTTCCGGTTGGTCATGTCTCCGGCGGTCGCTTTTTTCCGCCTTGCCGGAAAAGAAGCGGGAGAAAAGAGGCGCTGGTTACGGTACAACAGATTGTGAGCAGTTACGATTTAATATCTGCGGAAAAAACGCCTTGCGTTAAAAATGTGAAGAGTAGTACGAATTCGCCGGAGTTCCGTAGGGGCCGATGTAGGCATCGGCCCCTACGAAGCGCATAAGAGTAGCGTCGGAAATTCTGAACTGCTCCAAATTTCGCGGGAAAAGTCCAGAAAAACCGAAGAGGTTTTTCAGGTCGGTTCAAGGAGGGCCGGAGGGAAATCGAAATCCATCCGGGCTCGTTTTCTTTTGGAGAAGCAAAAGAAAATGCTGAAGGGCAGTCACAAATTTCTAATATGAGTGATTGCATCAGAAAAGTCCTTAAATCACCAACAAAAAAACACCCCCGCTTTTCAGCGGAGGCGCTTTTACGATCGGGTCTATAAGCCGGGTTCTGTCATCGACAGTCATCTATCTAGGCGCACCGTTGCCGGTGCGCTCCAGCCACCTTCTCGGAAGCAGCCGGGCAAGCCTTGCTTCCTCTGCGGTGTTGCTCCGGATAGAGTTTACAGCAATGGACGCTTTCGCACGCCATTGGGTGCGCTCTTACCGCACCTTTCCACCCTTGCTGGAGACAGCTTACACTGCCTCCGGCGGTTTATTTCTGTTGCACTTTTCCTCAGATCGCTCTGGGCGGGCGTTACCCGTTATCCTTGCCCTGCGGAGCCCGGACTTTCCTCATGCGCGGCCTTTCGGCGCTGCGCCCGCGACTGTCCGACCCGGTCGCGGAAGTATTGTACTTTATTTGCAGGAAAAAGTCAAATGGATTGCAATTTCTTTCCCGCGCGGATATAATACAGACAGGAAATGATAAAAGAGGCTTTTGGATATGAATCATCTTGTTGATCAGTATTTTGATTCCCTTACCGATAAAAGAGTCGCTGTGCTCGGCATTGGCGTGAGCAACCGGCCGCTTATCCGCATGCTCCTTGCGCGCGGCATCTGTGTTCTGGCCTGTGATAAAACGCCGCGCGAAAAACTTGACGCGGAGGTTCTGGAACTGGAGCAGGCAGGTGCTGTGCTTCACGTTGGGGAACATTATCTTGACGATGTGCAGGCCGATATTGTCTTCCGCACCCCCGGCATGCACCCAGATATCCCGGCGCTGCGCCAGCTGCGTGAAAGCGGTGCGGAGATTACCAGCGAGATGGAGGTATTTTTCGAGGTCTGCCCCTGCCATATCATCGCCGTGACCGGATCCGACGGCAAAACGACCACCACGACGTTGATTGCGAAAATTCTTGAGCATGCGGGGCATCGCGTCTGGATCGGCGGCAATATTGGCGCGCCGCTTCTGCCGCAGGCAGCGGACATGACGCCGACAGACATTGCTGTTGTCGAACTCAGTTCCTTCCAGCTTATGACGATGGAGCGCTCAGCCGATATTGCCGTTGTGACGAACGTGGCTCCGAACCATCTGGATGTGCATAAGGACATGGCAGAGTATGTGCAGGCCAAGAAAAACGTCTTTGCGCATCAGAGTGAAGCCGGAAAGGTTATTCTGAATTACGACAATGCTATTACGCGCGGTTTTGCAGCTGATGCAAACGGAACAGTGGAGTACTTCTCCCGGCAGACAAAGCCGGAAAACGGCGTATATCTGGAAGACGGCGTGATCTACAGAAATGGGAAGCGGATCATGGCCGCTGCGGATATCCGCATCCCGGGTGTCCACAATATCGAAAACTATATGGCCGCCGCCTGCGCTGTTGAGGGGCTTGCGACAGAAGAAGATATCGACGAGATTGCGCGCACATTCGCGGGAGTGGAGCACCGGATTGAGTTTGTCCGGGAACTGGACGGTGTGAAATATTATAACGATTCCATCGCCTCCAGCCCATCGCGCACGATCGCGGGCCTGCATTCATTCCATCAGAAGCTGGTTTTGATCGCAGGCGGATATGATAAAAAAATACCGTTTGATGTGCTGGGGCCGGAGATCTGTGCGCATGTGCGCCTTTTGATTCTCTGCGGCGCGACGGCGGAGAAGATCGAAGCGGCGGTCAAGTCTGCGCCGAACTATTTGAATGGGCAGCCCGAAATTCTGCATGCGCAGACGCTCGAAGAAGCGGTACGGTTGGCAAAGCAGTATACTGTCCCCGGGGATATCGTGACACTTTCCCCAGCTTGCGCCGCATTTGACCAGTTCAAGAATTTTATGGTGCGCGGGGAAACCTATAAAACGCTCGTGCAAGGGCTGTGAACAGGAGAAAACAGGTATGAAACTCAGCGAAAGGCTCCGCAAGGGGCTTGCAATCAAGGAGAAGATTGGGCGGCCCTACTGTGCTGCCGTGATCGTCGCCGCAGGCACATCCTCGCGCATGGGCGGTACGAATAAGATTCTGACGGTGCTGGAAAACCTGCCGGTCATCTGCCGGACGGTTGACGTGTTTGATAAGTGCGCCATGATCGACGAGATTATCGTTGTCACGCAGCAGGAACTGCTGGAAAAGGTCAGCCGGTATCTCAAAGCGTATGACAAAATGCGCATGGTCGTCGCGGGCGGCGAGACGCGGACAGATTCCGTCATGGCGGGACTTGCAGCTGTTTCTGACCGCACGCAGCTTGTTGCCGTCCACGACGGCGCACGGCCGCTCGTGACCGACGCAGTCATCTGCCGCGCTGTTTCCAAGGCAAAAAAGTTCGGTGCAGCAGCGCCCGCTGTGCGCGTCAAGGACACCATCAAAGTCTCGACAGATGGCGCAGTTGAGGAAACGCCCGACCGCAGCAAACTCTACGCCGTCCAAACCCCGCAGGTTTTCGACCGTGATCTGCTTGCCGCAGCGCTTCAGAATGCGAAAGAACAGGAAATTGCAATCACGGATGATTGCAGCGCTGTCGAAGCGCTCGGCATGCCCGTGCAGCTGACCGACGGCGATGAAGAAAATCTGAAGATCACAACGCCGCTCGATCTGGAGCTGGCCGCGCTGATCCTGCGCCGGAGGGCGGGCGTATGAGAATCGGCCATGGCTATGACGTTCACCGGCTGGTTTCCGGCCGCGCACTGATTCTCGGCGGCGTGACGATCCCGTATGAAAAGGGACTGGACGGTCATTCCGACGCGGATGTGCTTATCCATGCCGTCATGGACGCGCTGCTCGGCGCGGCGGCCATGGGCGACATCGGCAAGCTTTTCCCGGATAACGACGACCGCTATCTCGGCGCGGACAGCATGGAGCTGCTGCGCGAGGTCAGCCGGAGACTGGAAGAGGCCGGATACTGCCTCGGCAATCTCGACGCGACCATCATCGCCCAGCGGCCAAAGCTTGCGCCGTATATCGCGCAGATGCGCCGGAATATTGCCGATGCGCTGCGCACCGATATCGGAAACATCAGCGTCAAGGCGACGACCGAAGAACGCCTCGGCTTCACCGGCTCCGGCGAAGGCATCGCCGCCCACGCCGTCTGTCTGATTGAATAAGCAAAAAAATTTACAGCGAATCCGTAAGCACCTACATATCTGTTTGTAGGGGCCGATGTAGGCATCGGCCCCTACAGAATGCTGTGCATATTTTCAACTGCCCATCGGGCGGAGCCCCGCCCCTGCCAACTGCTCCAATAAACAAGACCCGGTACGGAAGCACCGTACCGGGTCGCTTTACACAGCGCCCTTCCGCCTCTCCGGCAGCTGCGACAGAATGATCGCCGCGAACATGACCGCGCAGCCGAACAGTTCCCGTGCGGAGAGCGTTTGGTCGAGCAGCAGCCAGCCGAACAGGGCGGCAAAGACGGATTCCAGGCTCATGAGCAGAGACGCCAACGTTGGCTGCACGTCACGTTCGCCGATGATCTGAAACGTATATGCCACGCCGCCGGAGAAAACACCCGCATAGACAATGGGCCACCAGCACTGCAAAATGGAACCCCAGTCTGGCGCTTCAAACAGGAGCATACCGACCGCCGACAGCGCGGAGCAGACCAGGAACTGCACGCAGCTTAGCCGCACACCGTCCATATGCGGCACGACCGCGCCGACATAGCAGATATGAATTGCGAACAGTACCGCGCACCCAAGCGTCAGCAGATCGCCGCCTGAAACCGAAAAGCCGGAGCCGACACACAGCAGATACATCCCGCACACAGCAGCCAGTGCGCAGAGCCAGACCCGCAGTCCGGCACGCTTGCCTATGACCGCACCCAGAATGGGGACGAACACGATATAAAGTGCCGTTACAAAGCCGGATTTTCCGACCGTTGTATCAAGAAGGCCGAACTGCTGGAGCGTCGTCGCCGCGAACAGCAGCACGCCGCAGATCACGCCGGCCAGCAGCTGCTTTTTCTTATCCGATTGCGTGACCGCGCGGTTCTGCGACCAACCCTTGCGGTCGAGCACAGCAATGACCGGCAGAAGCACAAGCCCCGCCAGAAAAAAACGTGTCGCGCCCATCGTAAATGGTCCAACATACTGCATGCCCTCGCTCTGAGCGACGAACGCCGCGCCCCAGATCATGGCGCACAGGAGAAGCAGAATACTGCCTTTTGTCTGCTTTTGCATTGCCTTTGCCCCTTTATCGTAAAAAAGAATCCCAGCAATCATAGCATACCGCGCGGGCAAAGTCAAACAATCTTGCCGTGCGGCGGAAATTGTGGTATGATACACAAAAAGGGGAGGGCAGACGCATATGGAACCGTTATTTCTGCCGGTGCTGCACAGCTTTGAAAACAACAACATCTTTACTGGGAGCTATGGAAAACTCCGCTTCCGCGTCACGCCGAACATCGTCATGCTGACGCAGAAGGAGGTCAACTTTGACGAGAGCAGCATGAAATGCGAATGCTGGCACGGTGAATACTGCTACGAAAAAAGCCAGATGGAGGATGAAAAAACCTTCCCCCTGAACGAAGCGGCCTACCACGAAATGTACGACTGGATTTCAGCACACATATAAAACAGACGCGCCCGGCGCGTGCGCCAAGGCGTATCTCAAAGCAGTTACTGTATACAAGCCTCTGGATTAAACGCAAAGGGGTTCATGATGAGGATTGAATTTGAAAACATTATCCTTCGGGATATGATAGAGTCCGACATTGAAGACTATGTACGCTGGTTCACCGTGGAGCGCGAATGGGAAAACTGGGATGCTCCTTGGGAAAAGGAAGATACTGACGAAGACAGCGAACACAGAAGATGGACAGAATCCTACGAATCCAGAAAAGATCGTCCGGATGATGTCCGTCGTTACAGGCTTGAGATCGAATGGAACGGCAGACATATCGGCTCGGTAAACGCCTATCACATTGACAAAAACTACGAATGGATCGGAGCAGCCGAGAGTGGACAGACGGTCCATCTGGCTGTCGGAATTTGTATTTACGAACCCAATTTGTGGGGCAATGGGATCGGCACAAACGCTCTGCGTGCCTTTATAAATTACCAGTTAAAAATCGGCGCGGACGAGATTTACACGCAGACCTGGTCAGGCAACGTTCGTATGATTCGTTGTGCTGAAAAGCTTGGCTTTGTTGAATGCAATCGCAACGTAGGCACACGAGAGGTCAACGGGCAACAATATGATGGCCTGAGCTTTAGATTGAAGAAATAATATGTCTGAACCCGATTACAAGTTGCAGGGGCCGATGTGGGCATCAGCCCCTGCAAACTGCTTTTTCGCATAGAACAAAAGCGGCCCTCGCATTTCGCGGGGGCCGCTTCAATGTTATTCCGCTGTTTTTTCCGCAGCCGTCTTTGTTTCCGGCGCGGGATCCGGCTGGCGGGGCTTGATCTCAGCCAGCGCCTGACGGAGCGCTTCGTTCTGCGTACGCAGCTCTTCAAGCTCAGCACGCATGGGTTCGAGCTGCTTCTTAACCTTACGGTCTGCAATGGCCTGATGGAGCTTGTAGTGGCTGTACACGTTCAGCGCTGTGAGCGCGATAAACGCGCCGCCCGCGATCAAACCGACTTTTTTCATGTCCGACTTCCGAAGCACATGATGCGATTTGTTCTTTCCGCCGCGTGTGATCTCCACGATGGCAGGATCGCGCTCGGCAAGCTTCCGCGCTGCCAGCGCTGCGCAGCACTGTTTGACCATGCAGTTCATATTCTGACCTCCTGTTTGCAAAAATCATCCATGTCTTTGCCTGTATTATAGCCAATTCCAAGGATTTATGCAAGGGGACAGTCGGTATGATTTGCCCAAAACTTATACGGCTTCGCGTGCGGCCTTTTTGTTCTGCATGACCTGGAGCGCAATGATCCCGGCAACGATCACAAGACCGATTAAATCCGAAACAGTGCCCGGGATCAGCAGCGTCAGTCCGCCGATCACCGCGAGCACGCGCAGCGGCCAGTGCATGGGCCGGAGGATATAGCCCTCCAGACCGGCAGCAACTGCAAAAATGCCGAGAAGCGCTGTAATGACGATCTGAATGATTTGGAACACGCTCGTGACATTCTCAAACAGCATCTGCGGGTTATACGCGAAGATGAACGGGACGATGAAGGCTGCGATGGCGAGTTTGGTTGCATTGATGCCAGTCTTCATGGGGTTCGATTTCGCAATCGCGGAGCCTGCGTAGGCGGCCAGCGCGACGGGCGGCGTGATGTCGGCGACAATGCCGAAATAGAACACGAAGAAGTGCGCGGCCACGAGGGGATACCCCATCTTGATGAGGATCGGCGCGCAGGTGGAGGCCATGATACAGTAGTTCGCGGTAGTCGGTACGCCCATGCCGAGGATGATGCAGCACACCATGGTCAGAATCAGGCCGATAAAGGTCGCGCTGCCTGCTAGCTGCACAACGGCGTTGATGAGGATGGAGGCGAGGCCGGTGACGGTGATGCAGCCTGCGATGATACCAGCCATCGCGCAGGCAACTGCAACAGTAATGGCGCCCTTCGCGCCTGCCTCCAGAGAATCAAAGACGGATTTTGCGGAGTCCCCGGCCGCGCTGAACGCAGCCTTGCCGACGGTGCGGAGCGTGTGCGTCTGCGTGTCGCGCAGACGGAGCGTGAAAAAGTTGATAAGCCCGACCGCAATGGCCGCGAGGATGGAATACGCGGCGGAGTGCGACATTGTCTTTGCGCCGGAGGACACGAGCCAGACCAACAGTACCAGCGGCAAAATCAGATAGCAGTCACGAACCAGAAGCTGCCACTTGGGAAGCTGATCTCTCGGGATGCCGTTCAGACCGAGTTTTTTTGCCTCCAGATGCACAGAGATGAAGATGCCGGTGAAATACAAAATCGCAGGCAGAATCGCTTTGACCGCGACCTGCGCATACGGAATGCCGATATACTCTGCCATCAGGAATGCTGCTGCACCCATGATAGGCGGCATGATCTGGCCGCCGGTTGAGGCAGCAGCTTCAACTGCTCCTGCAAACTCCGGCTTATAACCGGTTTTTTTCATCATCGGGATGGTAAATGAGCCGGTCGTGACCGTGTTGCCGACCGAGGATCCGGACACCATGCCGCACAGCGCGGAAGAAATAACTGCAACCTTCGCCGGGCCGCCAGAAGACCAACCTGCAAGCCGGTTTGCGAATGAGATGAAAAAGTTCGCAATGCCGGTACGCTCCAAAAACGCGCCGAAGATGATAAACAGCACGATGTAGGTATAGCAGACGCTGACTGGCGTACCGATCACGCCGCTGGTCGTGTAAAACAGCTTGTAGATGATATTCTGCAGCGCCTTATAAAAGCTTGCACCGTAACTTAGCTGATTATAGAACGCATAAACAATCAGAAGACCTGCGACCACAAGAATGGGCAAACCCACACAGCGGCGGCAGAGTTCGACCAGAATCAGAATACCAATGCAGCCGATGGCCACATGAATGGGCTGGATGCGGGTTGCAAGCCGAATCATCGTCATGGCGTTGAGCGCAAAGTAGAAAAAACAGGCCGCGCCGATCACCATGAGAAAAATATCATACCACGGCAAATAGTTGGGCTTCACATGGTGCTTGCTGGCCGGGAAATTCAAAAAGCCCGCAAGAATGATAAAGCCCATGAACAGCGGCAGGCGGATCTCCGGCATGGCTGTGGAAAAAAGCGTCATGCAGATGCAGTACACGGCGAAGCACGCCATAAAGACCTTAATGACAATGGCGCGCCAGCCGGACCAGATGCGGGTGTTGGATTCACGGTCGTATTTGCGCATGACCTCGTCAACGTCGGCAGCGATATTCTGCTCTGTACCAGCGTTTGCGGTCGCGGGGGTTGTCTTGTCGGGATTTTTGGACAAGGTGCATCTCTCCTTTATCTTTTTTCTGTACGACAACTACGGCAGGGAGACCCTGCCGTAGCGCCGGTTATGCGTAAAGCACGCGTGAAACTTTACTTGGTGGGAACGTCAAAGCCCTTCTCGGCGAAGTACTTGGCAGCGCCCGGATGATAGGGGACGGAAGTGACGGAAGCGCCAAATTCGGTGCTGACCTCTGCGTACTTGGCGTGTGTGTCGATGAGGCTGGCGGCGTTATCGAAGATATCGGCGACCAGCTTGTAGATTGCATCCTCGGAAACGTCGTCGCGGGCGAGAACGACTGCGCTGACGGCGACGGTGATGGTGTCAGTGTCAAGACCGTAGACATCCTTGCCAATCGTGACCTTAGTGTAATACGGGGAAGAGGCAAGCAGCTGGTCAACGTGCTCGTCGTCCAGAGAAACGAGATAGACATCCTTGGTCGTTGCAAGATCGGTGATTGCCGTTGTCGGAGCGCCCGCAACGATGAAGGCCGCATCGATCTGGCCGTTTTTCAGAGAATCTGCACTGTCGCCGAAAGACTGATACGTCGGGTTGATGTCAGACTCCGTCAGGCCGTAAGCACTGAGCACGTCCATGGCGTTGAAATACACGCCGGAACCGGCCGCGCCGATGGAGACGTTTTTGCCCTTGAGATCGTCAACAGACTTGATCTCAGGATCGGTCGTGACGATCTGCACCTGCTCGGTGTAGAGCGCGGCGACCGTGGAGAAGCAGCTGACAGCGCCGGTGTCGGCAAACAGGTTCGTGCCGTCGTAGGCGTAGGCCATCACGTCGGACTGGCAGAAGGCCAGCTCCGCGTTGCCGTCTTCCAGCTCAAAAATATTCGACTGGGAGCCGTTGCCGACCAGACCGACAATGTCAACGCCCGCGTTGTTCGTCGCGTGCTGGGCAATGACAGAGCCGAAGGCGTAGTACGTGCCGGATTCGCCGCCGGTGACGAAGCGCAGCTTGGCACCGGAGGATGCTGCAGGCGTTTCAGCGTTGGAAGCAGGTGTATCGGATGCGTCAGAAGCCGTATCGGACGTCGTCTGCGTGGGAGCCGCGGGAGAAGCAGCACACGCGGCCATGCCCAGAACGAGGACAGCCGCGAGAAGCAATGCAAGAATCTTTTTCATATCTATTCCCTCCTGAATTGATTTGCTGTGTGAAAGTATAATACATCAAAGTGCATTTTTCAAGATGCAATTTGTCATTTCAAGAAAAATTTTTTTCAAGAAATTCGTATTTTCAACGGAAATCATTCAAAAATTAGTATAAACATAAAATATATGAACATTCAAGAAAGATTTGATTCATTTTGATGAAAGACAGCAAACTGTATTCCTGCATATTAAGGCGAAAAATCAGGCAGCCCACACGGGCTGCCTGATGCATGATAAATGATCTAATCTGAATTTTTATTCAGATATTCCTTCAAAAACAGGATTGCCTGCCGGTAGCCCTCGAAGCCAAGTCCCATATAAGTCTTTACGCAAGCCAGCCGCGCATAGGAGACCTGCCGGAAGTCCTCACGTTTCGTCACATCGGACAAGTGTACCTCGACTGCCGGAAGCGCAACGGCTTTCAATGCGTCTAAAATCGCAACGCTTGTGTGCGTATAGGCTGCTGGATTGATAACGATACCGTCAAACACGCCGTAAGCAGCTTGGATTTCGTCCACCAGTGTGCCCTCATGGTTGGACTGGAAGACTTTACAAGAGATGTCTTCTTCACGGCAGACTGATTCGCAGAACTGCACCAGCGCGGCGTAATTCTGCCGGCCGTAAATATCCGGTTCCCGCAGGCCGAGCAGATTAAGATTTGGCCCGTTCAAAATCAGCAGCTTCATCCAAGCACCTCCAGAATCTGATGCACAGCATCCTCTACCGTGCGGTCATTGTTAATCATAGCATCTGCAAATTTTTCATACAAAGGCTTCCTGCGCCGATAAATTTCTTCTGCGCCGAGCGCCTGCGAGACAGGTCTTCCGTCCAAGGGAAGCCGATCCAATTCGCGCGTCAGGCAGAAAATCGTCCCGTTCTGATGCAGCAGCGGGTAATTTTCTGACTTTGTTACGCACCCGCCGCCCGTGGCAATCACAAGCCCGGAGTGCTTGCCCAGTTCCGTCAGCACCGCCGTCTCCCTCTGACGGAAGCCTTCCTCACCCTCAAGCCGGAAAATCTCTGGAATGGGGATCCCGGCCTTCTGCTCGAGTACGGTGTCTGCGTCTAGGAATGTGCGGCCCAGCTGTGCAGCAAGTCTCGTGCCGATTGTCGTCTTGCCGCTGCCCGGCATGCCGATGAGAATCACATTCTGCATCTGCGCGGTCAGCGCTTTTGTGATTGCGCCGATACGTTCATCCGCAATCGGTTCACCCAGAAAATCCTCACAGCTTTTCTTGGCCTGTGCGACGAGCATCAAAAGTCCGTTCGCCCGCTTGAGGCCGAGCCGCTCGGCCTCAAGCAGAAATTTCGTCCGCGCAGGATTGTAGACCACATCCAGCGCGGCTTCCAGCTTCGGGAACCGGCTTAAATCAACAGGCGATACGCCGGTGTTCGGATACATGCCGACCGGCGTTGTATTGACGGCGATCTCCGTATCCGCGTGCCGGTCGAGATTCTCGTAACTGTTTGTCCCGTGACGCGAAATAACAACGACCTCCCGCGCGCCCATCTGCCGCAGGACATACTGTGCGGTCGCTGATGCGCCGCCGCTGCCGAAAATGAGCGCCTTTTTGCCGCGTATCTCCGCGCCGCTGGATTGTACCAGCATGGAAAATCCGTAAGCGTCGGTGTTGTCGCCCCAGAGTGTCCCGTCTGTCCTGCGGACAATGGTGTTGACCGCCCCGATGGCACGGGCTGTTTCGGAGAGTTCCGCACAATAGGGGATTATGTCTTTTTTATACGGAATGGTCACGTTCAGTCCGTCAAAGCATCCGGACTGCAAAAATGCGCTGAGCGCCTCCGGCTCTGTTTCAAACAAGTCGTAGGAATATCCCGCAAGCTGTCGGTGAATGGCAGGAGAGTAGCTGTGACCAAGTGTCCGGCCGAGCAGACCGCAGCGCAGCGTCTTAGAATTCATAGCCTGTCTCCTTTTTACGGCCCATCCACGCATCCAGCACGGCAATCGCTGCCGCAGCCTCTACGCACGGGACGGCCCGCGGTACGATACATGGGTCGTGTCGCCCATGGATGACGAGCGTTTCATTTTCCATCCGCGAAAGGCTGACGGAGGCCTGTGTCCGGGAAATGGACGGCGTCGGTTTGAATGCGGCACGGAACACAACCGGCATGCCGGTCGAAATGCCGCCCAAAATACCGCCACAGTTGTTCGTTTCCGTGACAATGTGCCCATTTTGCACGCGGAACGGATCGTTATTCTCGCTGCCGCGCAGCCGCGCGGCAGCAAAACCTGCGCCGAACTCCACGCCCTTGACCGCCGGAATGGCGAACACAGTACGCGCAATCAGGTTTTCCAGCCCACCAAACATCGGCTCGCCAATGCCTGCCGGAAGCCCGTCTATCACACATTCAATCACGCCGCCGACGGAATCTCCGTCCGCCTTCGCCTGCGCGATTTCCTCCTGCATGGTTGTAGCTGCGCCGTCAGAAACGGCTGGAAACGGCTTTCCCGCGACCGGCGCGTCAAACGGTGCGCTGTCGGTGACAGTTCCAATGGATAAGATGCGCGCGCGGATGCGGCCACCCTCGTGTTCCAGCAGCTGCATGCAAATACCGCCGGCAATGCACATCGGCGCGGTCAGCCGACCGGAAAAATGTCCGCCGCCGCTTGCGTCCTGTGCGCCGCCGAATTTGACCTGCGCAGTGTAGTCTGCATGGCCAGGGCGGGGAACATCCTTTAGATTTTCGTAATCGCCGGAGCGTGTGTTGGTGTTGCGGATGATGGCCGTGAGCGGCGCGCCGCAGGTTTTTCCGTTTTTCAGCCCGCATAAAACTTCCGGGGCGTCAACCTCTCTGCGCGGCGTTGACCACGCATTCTGTCCGGGCGCACGGCGGCTTAAAAAAAACTGCAATTCATCCAGATTGATGGGAAATCCAGCTGGGAGTCCATCAATCGTAACGCCGATGGCGGGCGCGTGGGACTGCCCGAAGATGGAAACGGTCAGATTTCCGGTATACACGCTGCTCATACTGCATCCTCCTTCAAAGAAGCAAAGTCCTCCCAGAATGCGGGATAGGATTTTGCGACGCATTCGCTTCCAGACACCGTAACCAGGCCTTCGCAGCCGCAGGCGGCCATAGCCGCACTCATGGCGATGCGGTGGTCGCCACAAGCGTCCGCTGTTCCGCCGGAAAGGCGGTCGCGGCCTAAAATAACCAGACCGTCCGGCAATTCATGTACGCATCCGCCAAGCACGGAAAGGAGCGCTGCCGTCGTTTGCAAACGGTCGGATTCTTTCAGCCGCAGCCGCGCTGCATTTTCAATCTGCGTTTCCCCGCTGCAAAGCGCGGCAAGACAGGAGACAACTGGGATGAGATCCGGAACCGGCCCTGCGTCCAGCGTGATTCCATGCAGATTTCCGCGTCGCACGATAACGGCATGCTCAGAGATGGCTAACTTTGCGCCGAAACGTGTCAGAATTTCCGTAATAGCCCGGTCTGCCTGCAGCGATTCGGGATTCAGCCCCGTTACAGTCACGCCCGCCTCCGACAGCGCGCCCATGCACAGGAAAAACGCCGCGTTTGACCAGTCTCCCTCGACCGTCTGCACAGAAGGCGCCGCATAGCGCTGCTCACCGCCGATCTGCCAGACCGGCCCGTCCTTTTTTATAAGAATTCCCGCTTCCGCAAGCGCCTGCTCCGTCATGGCGACGTACCGCGCCGATTGGAGCGCGCCCGTGACCGTCAGCGTGCTGTTTCCGCTTAGAAGCGGCAGCGCAAACAAAAGCCCGGAAATAAACTGCGAGGAAACATTGCCGGGCAGGGAATAGTCTCCTGCGGTCAACTGCCCGTCCGTATGCAGGACAGACCCGTCCTGCTGCAGCCGCATGCCGTGCATCTCCAAAGCCTCCCACAGCGGGGACAGAGGACGTGCCGGGAGCCTCCCGTGCATCTGAATTTCTGCCCGAATGCCAAGTGCCCCAAGCACTGGAAGTAGAAACCGCAGTGTCGATCCGCTTTCGCCTACATCTAGCCGCGCCTGCGCTGGGCAAACGCTGACCGGTGAAACAAGAAGTCCGTCCGAAATTTTTTCGCATCGTGCGCCAAGCGCTTCCAGACACTGCATCGTCGCTTCAATATCCGCGCTGAAGCCGTCCAAAATCAAATGAGACGGCGATGCAGAGAGTGCTGCGCAGATCAGCATCCGGTGCGCCTGTGATTTGGAGGCGGGAATCCGAATCACACCTGTGCGCAAGCCGGGCAGTATCGTCCGCGTCATTGTGCACCTCCGGCCAGCAGCCAGTTTGAAATTTCGTCGGCCGGTGTTTTTCGGATTTCACAGTGTCCGACGGCTGTTGGAACGATCAGGCTGACCGATCCGCCGGAGGATTTTTTGTCGTGTAAAACTACGCCGAGCATCTGCTCTGCCGGATACGCACAATCGGTCGGAAGCCCGTACTGCCGCAGCAGGTCCAGCACCGTATCCCGCGTTTCGGTCGTGCAGAAGCCGAACTGCACCGCTGCCCGCACGATCATCGCCATACCGATGGCAACGGCAGAGCCGTGGCTGACGGCAAAGCTGCTGCACGCCTCGATCCCATGGCCGAAGGTATGGCCGAGATTCAGAAGCTGCCGCTGGCCGCGGTCAAATTCATCCTGCGCGACGATATCGCGCTTCATCCGCACGCACGTTTCGATAATATGCTCCAGCTGCGCATGCGGCGGCGTGCAGTTCAATTCCTCGAAAAACGCTGCATTTCCAAGCACCGCATATTTGATGACCTCCGCGCAGCCATCGTGGAAAATTTCGTCCGGCAGGGAATCCAGACAGTCCGGGTCGCAGAGCACGAGCCACGGCTGGTAAAACGTCCCAGCCAGATTTTTCCCGGCAGGCAGATCGATGGCCGTTTTGCCGCCGACGGAGGAATCGACCATGGCCAGCAGCGTCGTCGGGATCTGGATAAACCCGATCCCGCGCAGATAGGTAGAGGCCGCAAAGCCTGTCAGATCGCCTACTACGCCGCCGCCGAGCGCGACGACTGCGTCTGCCCTTGTCAGCCGGTTTTCACACAGCGCATTCAGAAGCGCCAGATACGTTTTCGCGCACTTGGAATTCTCTCCGTGCGGAAATACGAACCGGCATACGGAAAAACCGGATTCCGCGAGGCTTTTCTGTACTGTTTCGCCATACAAGGGCCATACGGAATCGTCCGAGACGAGCATGACCGTTCCCGCGTTCGTCACGCTGCGAACCAGTTCGCCGGCGCGGCGCAGCAGTCCGCGTTCAATCAAAATCTCATACTGCCGCGAGGCGGAGACAGAGACTGTCTTCATCGTCCATCGACCTCCTCCTTGCGCTTTTTTCCATCTTCCAACAGCTGCGTCAGCGCATCGGGGTCGTCTTCGGCAATCGCTGTCCGGTATTCCATCAGCCTGTCCATCAGGCAGTCCAGTTCATGGAGCATATTGTCGCGGTTTTCCAGGAACAGTTCCGACCACATCGGCGCGTTCAGCCACGCCACGCGGGTCATATCCTTGTAGCTTCCGGCAGAAAAGCCCTTGTGTGCCCTTGCCGTCGGACTTTTGATATATGCGTTCGAGACGAGATGCGCCATCTGTGAGGTAAAAGCGATCATTTCGTCATGCTTTTCAGCTGTCGTGACCGAGTAGCTGCCGAAGCCTGCCGGTCGCAGTAACTCCTGCACGCGGGAGAGCAGTTCAATGTTATCAAAAGCCGGCGGGACAATGACCATCGGTGCGTTGTGGTAAAGATTTGCGCGCGCGTGGCCGAAGCCGGAATACTGCGTGCCGGCCATTGGATGTCCGCCGAGATAGGTGAAGCGGTACTGTTCCGCCAGCGGGAATGCCGCCGCGCAGACCACGCGCTTCGTACCGCAGCAGTCGATCACGACCGGCTTGCGCCCAATGTGCGGCGCGGTTTCGCGCAGATACCCGATCGCAGCGAGTGGCCGAACGCATAGAAGCACCAGATCGCACGTTCCAATGTTCTCCATCGTAAGCGGCGCGTTCACCGCGTCCGCCAGCTGTGCAAAGGCCAGCATGCTTTCGTCCACATCATACCCGTACACCGTCCAGCCCGCGGCGTGATACGCCTTTGCAAATGAGCCTCCGATCAGGCCCAGACCCACGATCCCGACTGTCATTCCGCCACCGCCTCGCGCACTGCGCGCACCTTGCGGGCGACCTCTGCAAACTGCTCGCAGGTCAGAGACTGCGCACCGTCGCACAGGGCATGGATGGGGTCGTTGTGAACCTCGACGATCACGCCGTCGGCCCCGCAGGCGGCCGCCGCCAGCGTCATCGGCGGCACGAGCCGGTTGATGCCCGTGGAGTGGCTGGGGTCAACGATGACCGGCAGATGCGACAGCTCGTGCAGCATCGGGACGGCTGCCAGATCGAGCGTGTTTCTGGTGTAATCGTCAAACGTGCGGATGCCGCGCTCGCAGAGAATGACATTGTCGTTGCCGCTGGCCATGATATATTCCGCGCTCATCAGCAGCTCCTTGAGCGTGTTGGCAAGCCCGCGCTTGAGCAGAATCGGTTTCTTGACCGTGCCCATCTCTTTCAGAAGATCGTAATTCTGCATGTTGCGCGCGCCGATCTGAATGACATCAACATTCTCAAACAGCGGCAGATGCTTAATATTCATAAGTTCTGTCACGATAGGCAGGCCCGTTTCCTGCTTGGCAATCTCAAGCAGGCGGATGCCCTCGCCGTGCAGCCCTTGGAAGTCATACGGAGACGTGCGCGGCTTGAACGCGCCGCCGCGCAGCAGCTGCGCGCCCGCAGCCTTGACGGCCTTTGCAACGTATACGATCTGCTCCTCCGATTCGACCGAGCACGGCCCTGCGATCATCGCAAAATGCCCGCCGCCGAATTTTGCATCCCCGACCGAAACCACGGTATCATCTGGGTGGAACTTACGGTTGCAGCATTTGAACGGGTCGGAAACGCGCTTGACGGAATCGACGATATCCAGACTTTCCAGAAGGGACATATCAATCCGGCTTGTATCGCCAACCAGCCCCAGAACGGTCTGATACTCGCCGAGCGAGGGGTGCACATCGATTTGCTGGTTCCGCAGCCAGGTAATGAGTTGATTCCGCTTTTCGTCCGGGACGTTGTGCTTCAATACGACAATCATGGTTTTGACCTCCAGTACAATAAAAAATGCGGCACAGTCAATTCTGTGCCGCATGCAAATTACCAACTCTTCTGCGCATCACAAATTGACCTTACTATCTGGCGACAGTAAAGTAATAATAGGACGCGAAAACAGAAGTGAACATGAGAAGACTCTCCTTATGAAAATCTGTGACAATCATAGCACGCTGGACGCTGCTTGTCAACCGGGCGGACGCGAAAAATGGGGAATCAGAGCGCTTCCGCCTCCGCGAGCCATAAGCTGCCCGACGCGTCCGACGGCATACGCCAGTCGCCTCTGGGGCTGAGCGTCACGGAGCCGACCTTCGGCCCGTCCGGGATGCACGAGCGCTTGAACTGCTGCTGGAAGAACCGGCGGCAGAATATCTTCAGCCAATGCAGAATCACTGCGTCTGAATACTTACCGCCATACGCGTATTTCGCCATCCGGAACAACTTACGCGGACGGGAGCCGAAGCGCAGCAGGTGATATAGGAAAAAGTCATGCAGTTCATACGGGCCGACGAGATCCTCTGTCTTCTGCGCGATTTGCCCATTTTCATCCGCAGGCAGAAGTTCCGGCGAAACGGGCGTATCGAGAATATCCAGAAGAACCTCCCGTAGTGAGGGCGCGCTGCTTCCGGCCTCGTACTGCACGATGTACCGCACCAGCGTTTTGGGAACCGAACAGTTGACCGCATACATGGACATATGGTCGCCGTTATACGTCGCCCAGCCGAGCGCAAGCTCGGAAAGATCGCCCGTGCCGATGACCAGCCCGCCGGACTGATTCGCAATGTCCATCAGGACCTGCGTGCGCTCCCGCGCCTGACAGTTTTCATAGGTCACGTCATGCACGGCTTCGTCGTGGCCGATGTCCGCAAAATGCTGCCGGACAGAGGCCGTGATATTGACCTCCTGTACGCTGACGCCGAGTTCTTCGCAAAGTTTGACCGCGTTGGATTTTGTCCGCTTCGTCGTGCCGAAGCACGGCATGGTGATGCACAGAATTTCTTTCCGGCTGCGCCCGGCCAGATCAAATGCGCGTACGCACACCAGCAGTGCCAGTGTGCTGTCCAATCCGCCGGAAATACCGAGCACGACCGTTTTCGCGTGCGTATGCTCCAGCCGCTTTTTGAGTCCCTGCGACTGGATGCGCAGAATCGCTTCCGCGCGGGCACGCAGCTGCTCGTCATACGGCGGAACGAACGGGTTGGGCGCGATGTGCCGCGTCAGCACAGTCTCGCGCGGTGGCTGGTCAAAGGGAACAACCTGAAGGCCGGGGACAGAGTCATAACTCGTCGTGCGGTGCCGCTCGTGCATGAGCCGCTGCACGTCGATCTCGGAGACTGTCAGGGAAGCACTCGCAAACGGCTCATTTTCTGCAAGAACCGTCCCATTTTCCGCAATCAGATGGTGCCGTGAGAAAACCATGTCCTGTGTGGATTCTGTCGGCGACGCGCTGCAATAGATATAGCCGCAGGCCAGCCGCGCCGACGTTGCGCCGACCAGCATCCGGCGGTAATCCGCCTTGCCGATCACCTCGTCGGAGGCAGAGAGGTTCAGAATGATCGCCGCACCGCCTGCACAGAGCCGGGTAGAAGGCGGGCAGGGGACCCAGAGATCCTCGCAGAGTTCCACGCCGAAGGTATAATCCTGCATGCCGGAGCAGCAGAACAAAAGGGCTGTTCCGAACGGCACGTTCTGGCCGCAGAGAGGGATTGTATAGGCCTTTCCTTCCAGCGTTTTCGCGGAGGAAAACTGCCGCAGTTCATAGAATTCACCGTAATTTGGCAGATGCGTCTTCGGCACGACGCCGAGCAGCTGTCCCGCGTGGATGACCGCTGCGCAGTTATAGAGTTTTCCGCCGAAGCGCAGCGGAAGCCCGACTGCCGTGACTGGGTAAAGGCCCTTCGACGCCTCCACAATCTGCGCCAGCGCAGGTTCGACCGCGCCGAGCAGGCAGTCAGAGAAAAACAGATCGCCGCAGGTGTAGCCCGTCAGGCAAAGTTCCGGCAGTGTCAGCAGATTCACGCCCGCCGCGTCCGCCTCACGCATCCGCGCAAGGATTTGCTCCGTATTGTACTGCACATCCGCGACCACGACATCGACTGTCCCTGCCGCAACTTTGATAAAACCATCTTTCATGGAACTGCTCTCCTGATATCGTATTTGGTTTGACACTATATACGATACACGGTTTTCTCAGATTTATCAAGAATAAAAACCGCAGTCGATCTACGCTTTCCAGACGTTTGCAACTGAAAAGCTGATGCGGATCCGGCCATTTGCTTCCGCAAACGTCACCATGTCAGCCAGCCGGAACAATTCGGATAGACGGTTCCGGATGCTGTCGTTCAGAATGCTGACGGGGAGCGAAAATTCCACATAGATGAGCGCGTTCTGCTCCCGCAGTTCCGGACTGTCTGCGTGCATCGGCGTCCGAAGCGTTTTGGCAATCGCCGCAGCATGTGCGCGAAGCTGATTATATATCGTGACCTTTTCGGGTATCTGTTCTGTTCCGCGGAACGCTTCATTTTTTGCGGCCATTACCGCAGCCATATCCTGAATATTCATCGACATTCGTATATCCTCCTTTGTTCGTTTGCCTTATGGGCTTGTTTTTTTATTCTGCTGCAAAATCAGATTTGTCCCGTACGGTTTTAAAATTGTTTAAAAATGCTTTCAAAGTAATTTACCGCACTTGTCTGCTTCACGCCATACAGCAGGCCCGAAAGGAGGCTGCGTTCTGTGCTTGATTCGGTCATTACAACTGAAATTACATTGAAAATTTTTTTGCTGTGTTCGGCAGCCTCTGTGCTGCTCGGCATTGCTGCGGCCTTTGTCATGACAAGAAACAGCTGCAGTTCACAGAGTTTCTGCATCACGATTGCGCTGCTGCCGCTGGCCGTTCAGATGGTCATCATGTTGGTGAACGGGAATCTTGGCGCAGGCGTCGCCGTTGCAGGTGCGTTCAGCCTGGTTCGGTTCCGTTCTGTGCCCGGAAGCGCGCGGGAGATCGCGGCAATCTTTTTTGCCATGACGCTGGGGCTGGCAACTGGCATGGGTTATCTCGGTCTGGCGGCGCTGTTCTTTTTCATCTTTGCAGCGTCCATGCTGCTGCTTTCTGCGCTGAAATTTGGAAAGGGCGATGAGGCGGAGCGTGTGTTGAAGATCACCATTCCGGAAAACCTCAACTATGAAGGCCTGTTCTCTGACGTGTTCAGCCAGTATCTGTCTTCCTGCTCGCTTGAGCAGATCAAAACCACCAACATGGGGACACTCTATGAACTGCAGTACCGCGTCGTATTTCGGCAGACACAGCCGCCTAAGGCGTTTTTCGACGAACTGCGCTGCCGCAACGGAAATCTCAACATTTCCTGTTCGCGGATGTCAGAAAAAGAGATGCTCTGACGCTTGCGGTCTGCGGAAAACGCTTGTATAATCAAAATAAAAGGGAGGTACGGCAGTATGCGGCTGTTGCTTGCAGAGGATGAAGCGGATTTGGCTGAGGCGCTCGGTGTGTTTTTTGAGAAAAATCATTTTTCAGTCGATATTGTCCATGATGGACGCACGGCATGTGAATACGCTGAGTCAAGCGTCTATGACGTAATCATTCTCGACGTCATGATGCCGTATATGGACGGCTTTACGGCGCTGCGCCGGATGCGTGCAGATGGGAACAAAACCCCAATCATGATGCTGACGGCCAGAGGAGAGACGCGCGACCGCATTGAGGGATTCGATTCCGGCGCGGATGATTACCTCCCGAAGCCGTTCGACCCGGACGAACTGCTCGTCCGCGTTCGGGCGATGCTTCGCAGGAGCGATACTTACCGGCCTAGCATCCTGTCCTTCGGAGATCTGACACTTGACCCGGCAACGGGCGATCTTTCCTGCGGCAGCAGCCGCGTCCGTCTGAGCGGGCGGGAATTTCAGCTGATGGAGTTGCTTATGCGTTCACCAGGAATGCTTTTTTCCGCTGAATATCTTATGGAAAAGGTCTGGGGATGGGACAGTGAGGCAGAGATCAATGTGATCTGGGTCAATATCTCGAACCTCCGGAAAAAAATCAGAGCCCTCGGTTCGCACACGCAGATCAGCGCCAGCAGGGGGCTGGGGTATCTATTGGAGGCCGGAGCATGATCCAGCGTCTGCGCAAACGATTCATTCGTATTGCGATGCTTTCGGTTGCGCTGGTGCTTCTGGCGCTGACGCTAATCGTGAATATCGCCAATTTTGTATCCACGAACCGGGATATCAATGAAATGCTCGACCTCATTTATGAGGGGCCGGATCCCGGCACACCTGCAGAAAAGCCGCAAACCGGCCCGGAAACGGGGCGGCCTATGCTGCCGCAGGAGCCGCCGAAGGGGCCGTTCAATCAGGAAACGCCGTATTCTATGCGCTATTTTACCCTGACGCTTGATGCGGACGGGACGGTAGCGGACGGAGATTTCACGCACATTGCCTCCGTGACGCAGCAGAGCGCCATCGCGTATGCAGCTGCCGCGCTGCGTCACGGCAAGGGCTACGGCTTCTATTCCTCCAGCTGCAAATTCCTTGTGACTGCGCAGGAAAACGGGCAGTATCTTGCAATTTTCCTCGACTGCTATCAGCAGCTGCGCGCCGTGCGGATGCTGGCGGTCTGGTCAGGCGTTTCCTATGCGGTCTGCATCGCGCTCGTGTATGTGCTGGTGGTGCTGCTTTCACGTCGCGCCATTGACCCGGTTGTGCAAGCGTCCGAGCGGCAGAAGCAGTTCATCACGGACGCCGGACACGAACTCAAAACGCCCATCACCGTGATCGGAACCAGCCTGAAAGTGCTGGAAATGGAGGTCGGAAAGCAGAAATGGATCGACAAGGCTCGTGTGCAGACCGAAAAGCTGTGTGAACTTGTGCAGGCGCTCATCACGCTCTGTAAGTACGACGAACAGACAACGCTGCTGCATCCGCAGCCGTTCAATGTTGATGAAGCTGTTCGAGATACGGTTGAGTCGTTTGCAGAACTTGCGCAGGCCAAGGACTGTTCTCTGGATATTTCTTCGCTGCCGGAACTGATTTTCTGCGGTGACGAGGCGGCAGTACGGCAACTTGTGTCGATCCTGCTTGATAACGCTGTAAAATACGCGGTGCCGGATACCGTGATCCATGTTTCGCTGGAGCCGCTCCGGCGCGGTGTTCAGCTGGCAGTGGAAAACGACTATGTCCAGCCTATAGACGTGCCGCTTGATCGGCTGTTTGACCGCTTTTACCGCCCGGACGCCTCCCGCACCGCCGCGACCGGTGGCTTTGGAATCGGACTCTCCATCGCCAAGAGCATTGCCGAGGCGCATCACGGAACTATCTGTGCCAGCACGAAGGAGAATCGGATTACGTTTACAGCAGAATTGAAATAGTCACAGAGCAAAATCCGATGCGTTTGCATCGGATTTTGACGCTTTCTGGAAGATTGAACCTTGACGTCACAGAAATTTCTGGCTATACTATTAATTCAGAGATTAAGATCCGCTATAAAGGAGGAGCCGTTTATGCGGAAGATAAAAAAGCTGTCAACCGCGTTTTTTGTGCTTGTTTTATTTCTTACATTGTCTGCACCGGCGATGGCCGCTGCGGCGATTGATACGACACACCCTGTCAGCCTGACGATCAGCTACCAACAGGACAGAAAACCGATTCCCGGCGTGCCGTTTGCGCTTTACCGTGTGGCGGATGTCAACGCGTATGCAGAGTTTACGCTGAGCGGCGATTTCAAAAACTATCCCGTCAGACTAGACGGACTGGACAGTGCGGCATGGCGCGCACTTGCGGAAACACTGGCTGCCTATGTCCAGCGCGACCGGCTGACGCCCCTGGACAGCGGCGTGACCGACCGAAACGGAGAACTGACCTTCCCAACGAATGGAAAGACGCTCCTCCCTGGGCTGTATCTCGTGATCGGCCAGACATTCTCTGATGGAAGTTTCGTATATACAACAGAACCGTTTCTTATCTGTCTGCCGAATCTGGACGAGAAGACTGATACATGGCAGTATGATGTGACGGTTTCACCGAAGCACACGCGCACGCCTATCCCTGTGGTACCGCCCGATGATACGGATAAGCGCAAAGTTTTGAAGGTCTGGAACGATGCGGGACAGGAGCATGACCGTCCGGAAAAAATCACGGTCCAGCTGCTGAAAAACGGCGAAGTTTACGATACTGTGATCCTCAATGAACGCAACAGCTGGCGCTATATTTGGAATGACCTTCCGAAATATGACAAAAACGGGCTACCCATTGAATGGCGCGTTGTTGAACTGACACCGGAGGGATATACCGTCTCTATTACGCAGGAATCGGGAACCTTTGTTGTGACCAATACGCCGAAGCAGCCGTCCGTAACGCCGCCTACAGATCAGCCGAAGGGGCCGACGCTTCCGCAGACCGGCGAACTCTGGTGGCCCGTTCCCGCCCTTGCCGCTGCAGGTCTCCTGCTGATTGCGGCAGGTGCTGGAAAAAAACGAAAGGCGTAACAAATTGCCGCACAGTTCAAATGAACCGTGCGGCAATTCTTCCTTCTTTGAGGATTTTTATGACGTCTTTCGGAGAAGGTATTCAGATTCTCTGTGGCAATTTACTGCAGGCCTTTACCGGATCTGACCTTATCGAACTCCGCCTCAATCTGCGTGTCAGGCTCTGCTGTGAACAGGGAGACGACGACGATCACAATCACACTGAAGACGAATGCAGGCAGAAGTTCATAGATTCCGAACAGACCGCCGAGGGGTTTCAGGACAAGCTTCCAGAAGAAGACCATTACGCCGCCGGCAATCATACCGGCAACTGCACCCTGATAGGTTGTGCGTTTCCAGAACAGGCACAGGAGCATAAGCGGGCCGAAAGCCGCGCCAAAGCCTGCCCATGCAAACGACGTAATACCGAAGATTGTGGAGTTGGAATTCCACGCGATTGCCATAGCAACGATGGTGATGAGCACCAGTGTGATGCGTGAGCACCACATGACCTGCTTCTCTGTCGCATTCTTCTTGAACACGCCGCGATAGAGATTCTGACTGACGGCGCTGGCCGAGATCAGCAGATACGAGTCAGAGGAAGAAATCGCAGCAGCCAGCACGCCTGCGCAGGCAAAGCCTGCAAGGATCGGTGGTAAATAGGACGTTGCTGCGTCGATGAAAATATTCTCTGCGTCGTTGTTGGACAGATAATCAAGCCCCGCGACACTGCGGCCAACAACGCCAATAAACACGGCGGCGGCCATGGAAATCACGACCCAGATGATTGCCACGCGGCGGGAACGGCCCAATTCATGCTCGGAGCGGATACCCATGAACCGCAGAAGAACCTGCGGCATGCCGAAATAGCCAAGCCCCCATGCAAGGCAGGATGCGATGGACAGCGCACCATAGGGCTGGCTTGCGCCGAAGACATTGACTTCTGTAGTAGAGGGCGTTGCTGTGCGCACCATGGAGAAGAAGCCGTCAATGCTCTTTGCGTTCTCAATGACGGTGTTCAGGCCGCCGGCTGAGACGACGGACAGGACGAGAATGAGTACCAGCACCGTGACCATCACGACACCCTGCATGAAATCAGATGCGCTTTCGGCCAGATACCCGCCGAGGAAGGTGTAGACCAGAACGAACGCCGCAGCCACAATCATCATGCCGCCGTAAGAAAAGCCAAACAGGTTCGCAAACAGTTTGCCGCAGGTGGACAGGCACTGCGCGGCATAGACGCTGAAGAAAATGATGATAATGAGCGAGCAGATCGTCATGATGATCTTTTTCTTCTCATGGAAGCGGTTTGAGAAGAAATCCGGCAGCGTGAACGCGTTCACGGCGATGGAATACCGGCGCAGCCGTTTTGAGATGATCAGAAAGTTGAGATAGGTACCAATCGCAAGACCGATGCACGTCCAGCCTGCGTCAGCAAGGCCCGTCCAGTATGCAAGGCCGGGCAGACCCATCAGAAGGTAACCGGACATATCGGAGGCTTCGGCGCTGAATGCCGTGACCCACGGGCCAAGACTGCGCCCGCCAAGAAAATAGGACTCTGCGTTCTTATTCGCACGTCCGGCAAAATAAACGCCGATGCCGATAACCGCTGCCATATATAAAATCATGGCCAGCAGATGTTGTAAATTTGCTCCACTCATAAGTGCTTTCTCCTTTTCTTTTCCTTGACACATTACAAAATATCATGTATAATATCAAGTAATCTCATGATATGCGCGTATGATAGCACGTTAAAGTGGAAAAAGCAAGAGGTTTTTTAAATGGATACCAAGAAATATGAGGTTTTTGAAAAAACAGTGGAACTCTCCTCGCTGACGAAAGCTGCGCAGGAACTGGGACTCACGCAGTCCGGCGTCAGTCATATGCTTGCCTCCATGGAAGCGGAACTTCAGCTGCCGCTTCTGAAGCGCACCCGCACCGGTGCGCGGCTCACGCCGGAGGGAGAGCAGGTGATGCCATATATTCATGAAATCGTGCGGCAGGAAAGACTGCTGCGGCAAGCTGCAGCTGGCCTTCATACGCTCGTCACGGGCAAAATCCGCATCGGGACATTTACCAGCGTCGCCACACACTGGCTGCCCGCTATGATGATGCAGTTCCAAAAGGAGCATCCGCAGGTAGATTTCCAGCTTTTCAACGGAGATTATCACGATATCGACACATGGCTCGGGAATGGAAGCGTCGATCTTGCGTTTACAACGCTGCCTGCCCGCCCGGGCTGCCGGTGTACGCCGCTGTATGAAGATGCGTTGGCCGCTGTTCTGCCAAAGAATCACCCGCTGGCAGAACATCCGGTCTGCCGTGTCGAGGAACTGGCAAAGGAGCCGTTTATCTCGCTTCTGGAATCCTCCAACCACGATGTGCGCCGCGCGTTCAGCGCCGTCAGGGTCAAGCCGAACATCCGGTTCGAGACGAAGGATGACTATGCCGTCATTGCCATGGTTCGGCAAGGGCTTGGCGTGAGCATTATGCCGTCGCTGCTGCTGCGTGGAAATACTGACGGTGTGGAGATCCGCACTATTGATCCCCCAGCTAGCCGTACTATCGCCCTCGCCGCTGCGACAGATGCCCCGGCTGCTACCCGATTTGCGGAGTTTGCAGCCCGATGGGTCAAAGAGAACACATAAAAATCGGGGCCGCTGCAAACCGCAGCGGCCCTGAAAATTTATTTCCGGCTCAACCGGTTTTCCATATAGTTGTGTGCGGCGGTTTCAAATTCATCAACGAGAGGCGGAAGGTTTGCTTCGCCGTATTTGCGCTCGAGCGCGGTTTTGAGAATCAGGTCAGCCAGTTTCGGGTTTTTAGGAAGCAGACAGCCGTGGGAATAGGATGCAAAAACGTTTTTGTAGTGTGCACCTTCCGTTCCGTCCTCTCCGTTGTTGCCATAGCCTTCGAGTATTTTGCCGAGCGGCTTTACACCGGAACCGAGATACGTCTTGCCGGAGTGGTTTTCAAAGCCGACGATTTTGCAGTCTGCTTCTTCACAGGTGAACATATAATTGCCGATCATGCGCTGCTCGGAGCCGACGGTGTAAAGATCAAGCGCGCCGGTAAAGTCACACTGTTTGCCGTCCCATGTTTTATAGTACTGGCCCAGCATCTGATATCCGCCGCAGATAGCGAGCACAGGGATGCCGTCTTCGATGGCGGCCTTAAGTTCGGCGGTCTTCTCGCCCTTGAGATCGTGCATCAGAATCTCCTGCTCAAAGTCTTGCCCGCCGCCGATAAAAATCAGGTCGCAGTCCTTTGCAATGAATTTCGTCCCGATAGGAACAGGGAAAACATTAGCCTGCATGCCGCGCCATTCCAGCCGCCGCTGCATACAAAGAACGTTTCCACGGTCGCCGTAGAGATTCAGAACGTCGGGATATAAATGATAGATGTTCAGTTCCATAGCTTACTCCCAGAATTGCTTGTAGCCATACGTTTTGCTGATCATGCTGCGCAGAGCCAGCATGGCCGTGTACGTCGGCATGACGAAGACCGGCAGCTTGTGCGCCGTCGCCTCTTCCATCAGCTTTCCGTAGTCCTTCTGCACATGCAGCTTCTCCTTCGGGAATCCGGCGTAGAGGAAGCGCAGTGCCATATCCTCTGCTCGCGTGCCGGACAGATAAACCTCTGCAAGCGTATCGCCCATCTCGGTCAGGCGCTCAAAAGCCACGTCCCAGATCCAACTGACATCGCGGCCATCTTGCGTCCGGTCGTTGAGACATGCGGCAAAGACGAACGGCGCCCTGCGCTGCGTCAGGAAACTCAGCACCTGGTTGCAGCCTGCCGGATTTTTGATCAAAATCATGCGCACATCCGTGCCGTTGATCTCAAACTTCTCCATGCGCCCGAAACCACAGGCAAAGCGTGACAGCGACTGCGCCGCTCTTGAAAGATCCAGCCCCATGGCTTTAGCCGCCGCCATAGCCGCACAGGCATTATAGATATTGTATCCGCCCGGGAGATTGACTGTCGCGGGAATCTCTGTTTCGCCGTCGCGGAAGACAACCTCGGAGTGCTCCTCGTCGCTCAGAACAACCTTGCTGACGCAAATATCCGGCCTCGGACGGGCGTAGCCGCAGCGTGGGCAGCGATAACCGCCCAGATGGCCGTAGGTCACGAAGTCGTATTCGTATTCGCTCTTGCATTTGATGCAGTATGGCGCGTCGGAAAGTTCCGAAACCTGCGTTTCATAGAGCGGCGTGTTGATACCATAGAAAATAACGTGGTTTGGCACGTCGTTGTGAAGACTCGTAATGAGCGAATCGTCTGCATTCAGACACAAAACGGCGTTCGGGCTGTTCTGCGCGCCGATGCGCAGCTTTCCGAGCGTATGCGTGACCTCGCCGTAGCGGTCAAGCTGGTCGCGGAAGATGTTCGTGTATACGATCACCTTTGCATCAACGTACTTGCTGATGAATTTCAGCGCCGCTTCGTCCGCCTCGATGAGCGCATGCGAATATTTGCAGCGGCCTGTGAGCGTGGAGTGGACGGCGAATTCCGCCGTGACGCCGGACAGGAGGTTCGCGCCGGATTTGTTTGCAAAGTAAGAGATTCCAGCGTCCTGCCACGACTGCTCGATCATACGCGAGGTCGTGGTTTTTCCGTTGGTGCCCGTGACGATCACAGTCGTCACGTTCTTTGCAAGTTCACCCAGCAGGTTTGGGCAGAGTTTGAGCGCCACACGCCCGGGAAAATCCGTGCCGCCTCTGCCCAGCAAGCGGATCAGGGCCCGGCAGAGCTTGCAAGCAAGCACTGCGATCATTACTCGTAATTTCATGTCACACTTATATCATATTTTTTCGCAAAACTCAACTGGTTACGAAAGATTTACAAAATTGTACTTGTATTGGTTGTCATAATCTGATATAATGCTGTCGAATTGTTTTGAAAACACACCGTTCCAGTCAGAGAACGCGAAAAAGGAGTCTGTAAAACCATGCGAAAGGGAAGAAAATTTCTGTGCCTGCTGCTGTGTGCCGTGCTGCTTCTGTCCATGAGCGCTGCTGCGCTTGGTGCGAACAACAAATACAGCAGCTGGTTCCAAACAAACTATGATGAGATCAACAAGCTTGGTCTGATGCCGGAGTCGTTCAATGGTCTTGACTTGACAAAGAACATCACACGCGGCGAGATGTGTGAACTGGCCGTTTATGCGTTTGAAAAGGCCACCGGCAACGACATCGATATGTCAAACGAAACCTTCAGCGGCTTTACGGATACGTCGGACCAAAACATCATTAAGGCGCATCTGTACGGCATTGTCAACGGCTATGAGGACGGCTCGTTCCGCCCAAATCAGCTTCTGACGCGGCAGGAGTTTTTCAAACTCATCGAGAACTTCTGCACGGCTGCGGCATTTTCTCCCAAGGCGACCGACGGTGCACTGAGCGGATTTGCTGATGCTGGTTCGATTTCTGCATGGGCAAAGGAAGCTGCGCAGATCTGCGTAAGCTATTCCTATGTACAGGGCACAAAGCTTGGAAATGGTACTTATCTGAACCCTAAGAGCAACGCCAGTCGGCAGGAAGCCATGACGATGTTTCTGCGCTGCTATAAGACTATCCAGTGGTTCTATGATGAGAATGTCAAAAGCGCGACGGTCGTTGTCGATCAGATCAACCTGAATGTTACCGTTACAAGCATCAACAAAACCATGTATGTCTGCCAGACAGGATATATCAACGTCCGCGATTCCTGGACGACTGGCAGTACGAAGGTCGGCGAGTTGAGTTATAACGCTGCCGTCACCGTCACCGGTATTACGACCACGACCTCCGATGGCCACCAGTGGTATCGCATCAAGTATAACGGTATCACGGCCTACGTCCGTGCGGATTTGCTCTCGGACGAGAAGGACAGTACCGTCACACCGGGCAGCGGCTCCGGTTCCGGCAGCGGAGGAACCGTCTCCGGTTCCGGTAAGGCGAGTGAGATTGCGAATTTTGCCATGGGCTTCGTTGGCTACAGCTATGTCTGGGGCGGCTCGAGTCCGTCAACTGGCTTTGACTGCTCCGGCCTCATGTACTATGTTCTGACGCAGTACGGATACTCCATGAAGCGCGTTGCCAACGACCAGATGACGCAGGGTACTTATGTTTCCCGCAGCGACCTGCAGGTCGGCGACCTCGTCTTCTTCGGCTACAGTGGTTATGCGAACCACGTCGGCATGTATATCGGCGGCGGCAACTTCGTTCACGCTTCTACGCCGTCCACGGGCGTCCGCGTCAATTCGCTTGACGAATCGTATTACAAGACCCGCTTCCTGTGCGGGCGGCGCATCATCTGACGATCAAATCATGACATACCGGCCCCCGGCCTGCTAAAAAAGCGCCGGGGGCTGCGCATATCAAAAGGAGGATGTATGGAGCGAAATGAATTGGCGCTTCTGCGCCTGTCTAATCAGTATCTGTTGCATGCGGGGGAGCGGATGAGAGTGCTTCGCGCCATGAACGGCTTTCAGGCGCAGTTCCTTTCCAACGCACTGCACGCCATGCGGCTGCGCTGCGCAGCGTATGACAATGCGCATGCGGCTGACGGCTTCGTGAAAGGCTGGACACTTCGCGGCACAATGCACATCTTTGCCGAAGCCGACCTTCCGCTGTTCCTGCACAGCGGCTGCCAGTATCGGAGCCGGGATTGGACGCTCCCATCCTTCTGGAACCAGCGCCCGGATTGGGCACTTACGCCGCAGCGGCAAGCATATTTTTCAGACCTGATTGTCGATGCGCTCGCACAGGGGCCGCTGACACGGGAGTCGCTGAAAGACCGCTGCCGCGCTGCCGGAATGACGCAGGCGGAGGAGGACAGTATGTTCCATCCCTGGGGCGGAGGGATACGCGAACTTTGCGAACGCGGATTCCTCTGCGGTATGGTCAGCGAGGAAAAGGCATTCCGCCTCTGCCCTGCGTTTACGCCGATGGAGGAGCGGGATGCGCTGCTGGAGCAGACACGCCGGTATTTTACGAATTACGGCCCGGCCTCCATCCGGGACGCAGCCTATTATTTCGGTTCCTCGCAGGCGGAGATCAAAAAGCGGCTGGCCCGGCTTCCCGTGGAAGTAGCTGAATGCGAGGGACAGCGGCTTTTCAGCCTGCATTCCGGCAGAATGCCGGAGCAGGCGCTTCCAGACTGCTTGCTGCTGGCAGGCTTCGACCCGCTGGTGCTGGGTTATGAGAAAAAGCAGAGTATATTTCTTCCGCCGGAGTATCTGCGCGGCATTTTCAGTCTGTCCGGCATCGTCATGCCGCCGGTGCTGCTGCACGGCAGCGTAGCGGGCCGCTGGAAGCACAGCGGAAAGCGTCTGTTCGTCACGCAGTTCCGACCGTTTTCGCGGGAGGAACGCGGCTTTGTGGAGACAGCCGCGGCGCAGCTTTGGGGCGAAGCCGTACAGCCTGTCTTTCAGGACGCATAATCGACCTTTTCAAACCGAAAAATCCATGCTATACTTTTCTTGTCCCTCATACGCTTGTATGGGGTGATCATATGAAAAAATGGGTAGAGATCATGATGCCGGTCATGCTGTTTGCGACCGTTCTGTATTTCTGCGTCTTCGCCGTTCTGACACATCGAAGCGCGCAGACGGCGGCCATGCAGCCCGGCGGAACGACCGTCGTGCTCGACGCGGGGCACGGCGGGGAGGACGGCGGCGCGACCGGCGTTTCCGGCACGTCGGAGGCGGCGCTGAATCTGGATATTTCGCTGCGCCTGCGCGACCTTCTGCGCCTGTGCGGCGTGCGGGTCAGCATGATCCGCGAGACTGATACGGCTGTCTATTCAGACGGCTGCCGCACGATCTCGGAGAAGAAAGTTTCGGACATCAAAAACCGGACCGAGACGGTGAACCAGACGGAAAACGCGCTGCTTCTGAGCGTGCACCAGAACTTCTTCACCGAGGGCAAGTACCACGGCGCACAGGTCTTCTACGCGAAAACGCCCGGCAGTCAGACGCTGGCCGAGCAGCTGCAGGCCAATCTTGCGCTGGGACTCGAGCCGGGCAACCGCCGGCAGTGCAAAAAATCGGACGGCGTGTATCTCATGGAGCATATCGGCTGCACCGGCGTGCTGGTCGAATGCGGATTTTTATCCAATTACGAGGAAGAACAGCGGCTCTTGCAGCCGGAGTATCAGAAAAAGCTGGCCGCCGTGATCGCGGGAACGCTGTCCGTGTGGCTCTCAGAGGAGCATCCGAATGAAATCTAAAACCGTTTTTGTCTGCAAGCAATGCGGCAACGAAACGCCGCGCTGGCAGGGCCAGTGCCCCGCCTGCGGGGCATGGAACTCCATTGTGGAGTTCGAGGATAAAAAAATGCCTGCCGCGAAAGCAGCAGGACGCTCCGGCATTGTGTGCGCCGTCCCGAAAAGACTCAAAGACGTGACGGGAGAGCAGGAAATTCGTTTCTCCACCGGCATGCAGGAACTTGACCGCGTGCTGGGCGGCGGCGGCGTGCGCGGGTCGCTGATTCTGGTGGGCGGTGCGCCCGGCATCGGCAAATCGACGCTTCTGCTGCAAATTTGCGCCTATCTTGGAAAAACGCTCCGCATCCTCTATGTCTCCGGCGAGGAATCGGAAAAACAGATCAAAATGCGTGCCGACCGGCTGCAGGTCGCGTCGGACGAATTATATATCCTCTCGGAGACGGATCTTTCCGAGATTTTGAGCGCCGTTGACGAGGTGCAGCCGGATATTCTCATTGCCGACTCCATCCAGACGCTCTACAGCCCGGAAAATACCTCTGCCCCTGGCAGCATTTCACAGGTCAAGGACTGCACGATGGCGCTCATGCAGCTGGCCAAGAGCAGCGGCGTGACCGTCTTCGTCGTCGGCCATGTCAATAAGGAGGGGGCGATCGCTGGCCCGAAGGTGCTCGAACACATGGTTGACTGTGAACTTTTTTTTGAGGGCGAGCACGCCAGCAGCTACCGCATTCTGCGCGCGGCTAAAAACCGCTTTGGCTCGACAAACGAGATCGGCGTGTTCGAGATGGAGGGCAGAGGACTGCTCGAGGTTCCGAACCCCTCGGAAATGCTGCTTGCCGGGCGGCCACTGAACGCACCCGGAACCTGCGTGGCTTGCGTGATGGAAGGCACGCGTCCGGTTCTTGCTGAAATTCAGGCGCTTGTCGCGCGGACGAACTTCAACGTCCCCCGCCGCACGGCGGACGGCTTTGATTTTAACCGGGCGAATCTCATGCTGGCCGTGCTTGAAAAGCGCGGCGGTGTGAATCTCGGCATGTCGGATGCGTATGTAAACGTCATCGGCGGATTGCAGTTGGACGAGCCTGCTGCTGACCTTGCCCTCGTGCTTGCAGCCGCGTCTAGCTTCCGTGACAAGCCCATCGACCCGGCGACTGCGGCCATCGGCGAGGTCGGTCTGACAGGTGAGATTCGCGCCGTAACGGGCTTGCAGCAGCGCCTGTCCGAGGCGTCCCGTACAGGCTTTAAGACCTGCATTATCCCGCGCCACGGTACCGGCAATCTTACAGCGCCCGACGGCATGGAACTGCTGCGTGTGCGCAACATCCGCGAAGCAATCGAACTGGTTCTGTCTTAAATCAGAAAAGGAGAATAGATATGGAAGTGCGTGAATTACTAAATGTGCTGCATATTGCTGAGCGCCTTAAGGACGAACTGCGCCACTGCGAGACAAGCAAGGGCCGACGTGAGAGCGTTGCCGAACACAGTTGGCGGCTTGCGCTGATGGCATTTTTTATGAAAGACGAGTTCCCGATGCTCAATATGGATAAGGTCATTAAAATGTGCCTGATCCACGATCTCGGCGAGTGCTTTACCGGCGATATCCCGACATTTATGAAGTCCGCAAGTGACGAAAAGAAGGAGGATACTGCGCTTTTTGACTGGGTTGCGTCGCTTCCGCTCCCTTATGATACGGAACTGGCTGCGCTCTATACCGAGATGAGTGCGCGACAGACGGACGAAGCGAAACTTTATAAGGCGCTGGACAAGCTTGAGGCTGTCATCCAGCATAACGAGTCTGATATCCGATCGTGGGAGCCGCTGGAGTATGATCTCAACCGGACATACGCCTATGACGCTGTTGCGTTTTCTCCCTATCTGACGAAGCTGCGCGAGGCTGTCCGCGAGGATACGGAGGAAAAGATCAAAGCAGCGGAAAAATAAGCGATTTATTGCAAAAAGTATTTGACACGGAGAAAAATCTCTGCTATAATCCATAAGCCGCATTAAAGAGGTCAGAAGCTGCTTCGGCACACCTCAAGAGCGAGTCTACGAAAGAAAAGGTAGGTGCAAACGAATATGCAGGCTATTATCGTTACCGGCGGTAAGCAGTACAACGTCAAGGAGGGCGATGTGATCTACATCGAGAAACTCGCGGCGGAGGCTGAATCTACCGTTACCTTCGATCAGGTTCTGGCAGTTGTAGATGGTGCTGACTCCAAGTTCGGTACCCCCACAGTTGCAGGTGCTAAGGTTGAGGCTAAGGTTCTGAAGAATGGCAAGGGCAAGAAGATTCGCGTCTTCAAGTACCGTTCCAAGAAGGACTCCAAGTCCCTCCAGGGCCACAGACAGCCGTACACTAAGGTGCAGATCGAAAAGATCGCGCTGTAATTTATGACGCGCGTCGAATTTTTCGATCACGAGGGCAGAATCAGCGGATTCTGCTGTTCGGGCCATAGCGGCTATGCAGAGGCGGAGAGCGACATTGTGTGCGCAGCCGTTTCTACAGCTGTCAAGCTTACAGAGTGCACGATCAATGATGTACTCGGTGAGCATGCCAAATGCAAGGTCAACGAGGACGAGGCCCGAATCACCCTGACCCTTCCTGCAGCGTGTGAAAGTGAAGAGGCTGTACAGGCAGTTCTCTCCGGCATGATGCTGACATTGTGCTCTCTGCGGGATGACTATCCTGATTATATCGAAGTTTTGGAGGTGCAAAACGATGCTTAATATGAGTTTCCAGTTCTTCGCACATAAGAAAGGCGGCGGCTCCACCAAGAACGGCCGTGATTCTGAATCGAAGAGACTCGGCGCCAAGCGCGCGGACGGTCAGTTCGTTCTGGCGGGCAACATCCTCGTTCGTCAGAGAGGCACGCACATTCATCCGGGCAACAACGTCGGTATCGGCAAGGACGATACGCTGTTCGCTCTGATCGACGGCAAGGTCAAGTTCGAGCGTATGGGCAAGGATCGCAAGATGTGCTCTGTCTACGCAGAACAGTAATTTGTTGTAAAAACCCCGAACGAGTCCCGTTCGGGGTTTTTTCTTAGGGAGGTGCGGCATGACATACTATCACGCTTCTCCGGCAGGCGGCCTGCAAGTTCTCGAACTGAGAAAGTCCCCGTATTTTGACAAGCCCACGCAGGTCTGCCTGACGTCTCTGCGCGCCATGGCGCTGTTCTACCTCATTCGGAACTATGAATACGCATACGGCTATACCCGACAGGGGAAGCTGTATTTTGACGAGCCCTTTCCGGACGCGCTGAAAAAACTCTACGCCGGAAAATCCGGCTGGCTCTATACCTGCGAAGAAGGGAACTATGAAAAAACGGAAATTCCGAACGAGTTCGTTTCATCGCAGCCCGTCCGCGTTCTTGACGCGGAATATATCCCGGATGCCTATGAAGCGTTCCTGCACGAGCAGGAGGCGGGCAATATCCTGCTGCTGGATTACGCGCATTTCGCATCTGACCCGGAAAAATTTGCAAAGAAGCGCGCCTGGCTGGAAAAAGCCATCTCCGAAGAGATTCGGAAGAAAGCAATCTGGAAAGCCCCGGATTCCGACTGCGCGCGTTATTATCGGGAGAACTATCCGGAAATCTGGGAACATACGCTGGAGGAAGTGATCTTTCATGGAAAACCGGAGAATTGAAACACAGCGGCTGATCCTAAAGCCAATCACACCGGAAGACGCGTCGGCGGTCTTTGTCTGGGCCAGCGACCCGGAGGTAAATCGGTATATGCCCTATCCGCTGCATAAAAGCATCGAGGATACGCGCGCGTGGATCGCGTCAATCACACCGGATATGCTGGAATTCGGGTTTTACCGCAAGGACAACGGACAGCTGATCGGCACAGGCGGCGTGGGCAAAAACGAAGACGGCGTGCATGTGCTGGGCTACAACCTCCGGCACGACGCATGGGGACAGGGGTATGCGACAGAGGCGGCGCAGGCGATGCTTGCGTGGGCGTATCACAGCCTCGGCGTGCGGGATTTCACACTGTCTCACGCAGTTTTAAATACGGCATCCGGAAACGTTGCACGCAAGTGCGGCTTTCAGCTGACACATTACGGACAATACAGCCGCCTTGACGGCAGTGAAACGTTTGATGCAGCGTTTTACGAACTTCATCTGAAAGGAGACGAAGCATATGTTTATTGACAAAGTCAGAATCTCGGTCAAAGCTGGCGCGGGCGGCAACGGCGCGGTGGCCTTCCACCGGGAAAAATATGTTGCGGCAGGCGGGCCGGATGGCGGAGACGGCGGCAACGGCGGTTCGATTGTTCTGCACGTTGACGATAACCTGTCCACGCTGATGGATTTCCGCTATAAGCGTAAGTATAGTGCGCCGAACGGCGAAAACGGGCAGGGAAAGCGCTGCCGCGGAAAGAACGGCGAAAATCTGATCATCAAGGTGCCCAGAGGCACCGTCGTGCGCGATCTGGCCACGAATGAGATTATCAAGGATATGTCCGATTCCGATGATTTCGTCCTCTGCAAGGGCGGCAGAGGCGGCTGGGGCAACCAACACTTTGCCACACCCACCCGTCAGGTGCCGCGCTTTGCCAAGGCGGGCCTCCCAGGCGAGGAGCACGACGTCATTCTGGAACTCAAGTTGCTGGCCGATGTCGGCCTTGTCGGCTTCCCGAATGTCGGAAAATCAACACTCTTGTCCGTTACGTCCAACGCGCACCCCAAAATTGCAAATTACCACTTTACCACACTCTATCCGAACCTCGGCGTGATCTACGTTGCCGACGGTGTTTCGTTTGTCATGGCCGATATCCCCGGCATTATTGAGGGTGCAGCTGACGGCGTTGGCCTTGGCCACGATTTCCTGCGCCATATCGACCGCTGCCGCTTGCTCGTCCACATTGTCGATGTCTCCGGCAGCGAGGAGCGTGATCCGGTCGATGATTTTGAAAAGATCAACGAAGAACTTCGTCAGTATTCGCCAGACCTCGCGGCCCGCCCCATGATTGTCGCAGCGAACAAGGCGGACCTTCTGTCCCCGGACAGTGACAATCTGGACAGGCTCAAAGCGCATGTCGAGGCGCAAGGCTATGAATTTTATGTGATCTCCGCTGCCACAACGCAGGGTACGCGTGAACTTATGAAGACTATCGCTGGCAAGCTGGCTGCGCTCCCACCCGTTACGATCTACGAGCCGGAGTACGTCAAGCCTCTGGCAGAGGCAGGCGATGCAGATGAGTTGCAGATCGAGCACTATGACGATTTGTGGGTCGTGTCCGGCAAGTGGCTCCAGAAGCTTCTGAACGATATCAACTTCGACGATTATGAGTCCCGCATGTACTTCGACCGCCAACTCCGCAAAAGCGGCCTGTTCGACCGTCTGGAAGAGCAGGGGATTGAAGATGGAGATACCGTCAGTATCTACGATTTTGAATTTGACTACACGAAATAAACGAACAAAAACCCGCAGCCATTCGGCTACGGGTCTTTGTTTTGAAGAAAGAAAAGAAAAAGAGAAGAAAGAGAGGATTGGGTAAATCCTTAATTATGAGTATAGGGGTTAATCGTGTCTGAACTGTGAACGGCAGGAAAAGGAATTGTGAACATTTCGCTGTCGCGCTGCGAATAATGCAGATTTCCACATGGAATAATTATGCCAGATCAAAGAGAAAAATAAAAAAATGAAAATCACCACTTGACAAATCCCGACTTTATGCTATAATAACGGAGCGCTCTTGAGAGAGAGACTTGCTGCTGTAGCTCAGTCGGTAGAGCGCGTCATTGGTAATGACGAGGTCGGCAGTTCGAATCTGCCCAGCAGCTCCAAAAATCGGTTTATCCCATTGGGATAGACCGATTTTTCTTTTTTGGTAAAATAAATATGCTGAGGCTTCCAACAAAATATTTCACAGATAGGATCCAACACAGCGAATAGTCGTATTGCTTATTGTTAAGGCCTGTCAGCGCAGACTGCGCACATACTCCGACGGCGTCATACCTGTAACAGTCCTGAACTGGCGGGAAAAGTGCTGCTGGCTCGAAAAGCCAAGTTTTTTTGCAATCTCGCCCATAGACAGCGTTCCACTGCGCAGGAGGAGTTTACTTTCCTCTGCGCGGATTTTTGCAATGTATGTGCCAGGAGTCATGCCAAGCTGCGAACGGAACAGGCGATGAAGATACGTTGTGCTGATGTGCGCCTCGTCTGCCAATGCCTGCAGACTAAGCTTTTCTCCAGCACGGGCAGAAACAATCTGGATTAGCTTATCGACAATGCGCTGCTCGGCATGGCTGGTCGCGGGCAGACGCTGCGCGGAGCAGACTGGCAGTTGTTTATCTGTGTTGCGCAGCATATCCGCCAGCAGCAACTTCAGCAGGCTTTCTACACAGTCATATGCGTAACTTTCTGCATTGTGTGCGTTCAGCATCTGCTGCACCAGACTGATCTGCCGGGCAGACAGGGTGATTGCTCGGCCGGTCAGTTGCGAACAGGGAAGGACTGCTGCTCGAAACGATACGGTTAGGAAGCTGACCGGCAAATCGGCGTACTGCATGTGCCAGACGTTCTGACCGATCAGCATCAGCTGCTGCTGCTGCAGAAGTATGTCGGCGCCGCCTGCCAGATTGTGCAGTTCACCGCGGTCAACGTAGACCAGTTCAAACGCCTCATGCTGCTCGCCTCGAAAATAAAAATCACTGGCGCATTCCTGATAAAAAAACGTGTAAAGCTGCTCCAGTTTCAGTTCACTTGCCGCGCCGGAAAACTCCTCCGCCGGATGGCATGCGAGAAGCTGCAAACGTCCTGGCTGATGCGTGCGGCAGCTAATCTCGCAGCCGTTTCCGAGTGCAGCGATGGAAAACCGAATACCTGGACGCAGCATAAGTACTCGATCGAGGTAATAAACGCTTTGCATGTCCCCCTCATAGATCACCAGCAGAGGCATTCCGGAAACATAGTCCAGAACGACCGGATCGTCCGTGCGCATTTCTTTGACCATATCGCCTGGATGGATCTGCCAGCGCTCCACACTGGGAGGTAGTTGTTCCGGATTTGCGGAAAGAATCTCGCCGAACGTCTGTACCTGCGCGGCAGAAAGATTTTTGATCTGCAATGCAATCGCCTCCCTTGCTCTTTTATCATAATTTTGCGACATATGCAACTACTTTTTCAAATTCTGTCTGAATTTTATCAGATTCTGCACAAAACGAGGAAATCTATTGTCTTCCGGAGTTGGGGAGGATAAGATAAAACAAAACGGATGAAAAGGAGTTATAGCATGAACAAAGCGCTGTTCGAGGTCCTGTGCAGTTTCTGCCTGGACGCGGAGCCTGTTTCCTGCGTGCCGTATGGCTGCGGCCATATCAACGAGACATATTTGACTGTGACGGCCAGCGGCCGACGCTATATCCTGCAAAAAATCAATCATCATACGTTCCGCGATGTGGCTGGCCTGATGGAAAATGTTACATCCGTCACAGACTTTCTGCACACAAAAGCAGAAGACCCGCGCAGCGTTTTGACGCTGGTCAAGACGACTGACGGCGCAAGCTATCTGCATGCGCAGGAAGAGTACTGGCGCGCATATGACTTTGTTGAGAGTAGCATCTGCCTCCAGCAGCCCGAGACGGACGAGGACTTTTACCAAAGTGCCGTCGGCTTCGGTACGTTTCAGCAGCTTCTGAGCGATTTTCCAGCGGAGAAGCTGCATGATACAATTCCCAATTTCCACAATACACCGGATCGTTACCGCGCGTTTCTTGAGACATTGGAACGCGACCCCATGCACCGGGCAGCGCAGGTTCAGCCTGAAATTGAATTTGCGCTTGCCCGGCAGGCTGAAATGGCCGCGCTGCAAACTGCGCTGAAGTCCGGTGAACTGCCGCTGCGTGTGACGCACAATGATACAAAGCTGAACAACGTTCTGCTGGATGCGAAAACGCGCCGGGCGCTGTGCGTCATTGATCTCGATACGGTCATGCCCGGTTCCAGCCTCTATGATTTCGGCGATTCCATCCGATTTGGCGCGGCAACTGCCGCAGAGGATGAGCGCGACCTCTCTAAAATGGAAATGAACCTTGCGCGTTTCCGGGTCTTTACGCGCGGCTATGTCTGCGCTTGCCCGGGGCTGACAGAAAAGGAATTGGAATTACTTCCGCTTGGCGCGAAGACCATGACAATGGAATGCGGCGTCCGCTTCCTGACGGACTATCTCGACGGCGACCACTATTTTGCCGTTCACCGCGACGGCCAGAACCTTGACCGTGTCCGCACCCAGTTCAAGCTGGTCGCGGACATGGAGAAAAAGTGGAACGAAATGCAGAAAATCGTTGCTGAAGAAGCAAAAAAGGAGAAATAAAGGAGAAATAAATTATGCTGCACCTGAATATCATCAAAGTAAAGACCCCGGAAGAAATGGGCAAGGCCGCTGCCGATGAATTTGAAGCCGTCATCCATGCCAAGCCCGCCTGCGTCATCGGTCTTGCCACCGGCTCGACCCCGCTGCCGCTGTATCGTGAGTTGATCGCCCGCGAACAGGCCGGGCTGATCGATTTCAGCCGTGTGCGCTCGGCCAATCTTGACGAGTACAAGGGCCTTGCACCAGACCATCCGCAGAGTTACCGCCGGTTCATGCAGGAAAATCTGTTTGACCATATTTCCATCAAGCCTGAGAACACCATCGTTCCCGACGGCCTTGCCGCCGATATCCCTGCCATGTGCGAGGCGTATGAGCGCAAGATCGAAGACTGGGGCGGCGTGGATATCCAACTGCTCGGCATCGGCCACGACGGCCACATCGGCTTCAACGAGCCGTGCGACCATTTCCCCGTCATGACCCATGAGGTTCAGCTGACGGACATGACCCGCGAGGCGAACAAGCGCTTCTTTAATTCTATCGACGAGGTTCCGACCGCCGCCATCACCATGGGCGTCGGTACAGTTATGGCCGCGAAAAAGATCGTCATGGTCATCACGGGTGCGGATAAGGCCGACATTCTCTATAAGGTCTTCTTCGGGCCGGTCACGCCGGAGGTTCCTGGCTCCATCTTGCAGTTCCATCCCGATGTGACGCTCATCTGCGACGAGGCAGCGGCAGCCAGAATGCCGCAGTAAGGACGGCTATGCAGTATTTAGGCATTGAATATCAGATCAAAAACCTGCCTGCGCTGGATCGTGCGTTCATTCCCTTCGGCGTCTGGGCCAGCGCATATGAAAAAGGCGCGGAACGCCCGTTCAAAATTGCCGTCGAGCGCGAAAACGGTCTTGTGACCGTATACGAGACAAAGCTGCGCAGCCCGGAATTCGCCGAGGCGAACTACCGCTATGCCGAGCGCTGCGTCAAGATGCTCCTGTGGAGCGTCGGCGGCTGGCGCGTGTACCTCTGCGGTGACGATGCGATCGCAAAGCGCATGCAGGATGCGTACCGCGCGGGCGGAACGCGTGAGTTCGACGTCGGCTTCATGCAGGACGTGTACGAGCGCCCGTTTGAGATCGTCCTCACGGACGAGGCGGGCTTCCCGCAGGCGCACGAGCAGACCAGAAAGGTCGGTGGCCATACGAACGGCTGCCGCATCGGCTTTGACGCGGGCGGCTCCGACCGCAAGGTCTCCGCTGTCATAGACGGCGAAACGGTCTACTCCGAGGAGGTCGTCTGGCATCCCAAGACGAGCGAGGACCCGCAGTACCAGTATGACGGCATCGTCGCCGCGTTCAAAACGGCAGCGTCCAAAATGCCCCGGGTGGACGGCATCGGCGTTTCCTCCGCAGGCGTGTTCATCGGCAACGCGCCGATGGTGTCCTCCATTTTTATCAGGGTCCCGCGTTCACGCCGCGAAGAGGTCAAGACGGTCTACGACCGCGCAGCTAAAGAAATCGGCGACGTTCCCATCGTTGTTGCAAATGACGGTGACGTGTCGGCACTGGCAGGTTCGATGAGCCTTGGCGAAGGCGCGGTCATGGGGCTTGCCATGGGCACGAGCGAAGCAGTCGGCTATGTTAATGCCGAAAGCAACCTCCTCGGCTGGTTCAGCGAACTTGCCTTCGCTCCGGTTGATCTGAACGAGAACGCGATGCGTGATGAGTGGTCGGGGGATATCGGCGTCGGCTGCAAATATTTCTCACAGGATGCGGTTTCCAAGCTGGCACCCGCCGCAGGAATCGCGCTGTCCGAAACCCTCACACCGGCTGAGAAACTCAAGGAAGTGCAGAAATTGGCGGAGCAGGGACTTCCGTATGCGTTGGAGATTTTCAAGTCTATTGGCGTGTACCTCGGCCATACGATGTGTTTGTATGAACGCTTCTATGATATTCGCAATCTGATCGTTCTGGGCCGTGTGGCATCCGGCGTAGGCGGAGATTTGATCGTCGCCGAGTGCCAGCGGGTGCTGAAGGAGGAATATCCAGACTTGGCGCAGAAGATCCGCGTTATGCTGCCGGATGAAAACTTCCGCCGCGTTGGTCAGTCCATGGCTGCAGCCAGTCTGCCGGAGGTGTGAGCATGCTGTTCAAAAATGCGAATATTTTTGTAGACGGTCGTTTCCAGCACGGATCATTCCGTGTGGAAAATGGAAGATTCTCCGAGATTTTGTCTGCAGTCCCGGAAGAGGACGGCGTTGATCTTGAAAATCAGTATGTGATTCCGGGACTTATCGACGTGCATAACCACGGCAATTCCGGTGCGGATTTTTCAGACGGCGATTATGCCGGCCTCGTCAAAATGGCACGCTATCTTGCAAAAAATGGCGTGACCAGCTTTGCTCCCGCGTCCATGACGCTGCCCTATGATGTGTTGGAAGCAGCATACAAAACAGCTGTCCGACTCAAAAACAAGCAACCGGCGGATTGTGCCCGTCTCATGGGTATCCAGATGGAAGGCCCCTTTTTCTCTGAAAAGAAAAAGGGCGCGCAGAACGGCGCATATCTGCGAAACCCGGATTTCGGCGCGTTCCATCATCTCTATGAAGCTGCCGAGGGATTGCTCCGCATTGTGGATGTAGCAGCGGAACTTCCCGGTGCGGTAGAGTTTACCGAAAAGGCGTCCAGACTCTGCACGGTCTCCATCGCGCACACCGATTGCACCTATGAAGAAGCCTCTGCTGTTTTTGATGCAGGTGCAAGTCATCTGACGCATTTATACAACGCCATGCCCGGCATCCATCATCGCAAGCCTGGCCCCATCGGCGCAGGCTCAGAACGGGAAAATGTTGTTGCGGAACTGATCTGTGATGGCCAGCACATCCATCCAAGCGCTGTACGCATGGCATTCAAGCTGTTCCCCGGTAGAATTTGCCTCATTTCCGATGCGCTGCGCTGCTGTGGCATGCCGGATGGCCAGTATACCCTAGGCGGACAGGATGTATTCCTGCAAAACTGTGTTGCAAGACTTGCCGACGGTACGATTGCAGGATCAGCCACGAATTTGTATGACTGCATGCGAAAGGCCGTGGAATTCGGCATTCCGAAGGAGCAGGCGATCCTCTCCGCGACAAGCGTTCCTGCAAAGGAACTTGGGCAGGAGGCAGAGATTGGCGAAATCAGTTCTGGTAAACTGGCCGATTTTGTTGTCTGCGATGAGGAATTGAACCGAAAGCATGTTTATCTCTCTGGCACTCAGCTGGATTCGTAAATATCGTTGCATGTTCAAACAGACACCCCGCATGCGTTGGCATGCGGGGTGTTGTCGTGCTATTATGCGGCCTTACGGCAGTGTTCGGATGCAGTCCTTCAGGATCTGCATGAATGCTTCGCGGTCAAGCTTCAGCAGAACAAGTGCATTTTTCTTTCCAAATTTCTTGTCGCTCTGCAGATCGGTAACAGTTTTGCCAAGTGTGATCTCAGCCTGTGTTTCTACAAAGACGCCCGCCATTTGGCCCTCGAACAATTCTGGGTGGGCAAGGTACATGATAGGGCAGGAATCATGCTGTGCAACGCCGGTGAGTCCGACGGTCTGTACTGCACTCCATGCACAGGCGAACAATTCTCGCACCAGCTTGCCGCAGCGGTTGCCATAGGCGGCCATCTCATCCCAGTCTGCAGGGCGCAATTCGGCCTGCATGGTGACATCCAGACCGCACATGACGAGAGGTACGCCAGATTTGAACACGATCTGCGCCGCATCTGGGTCATCGTAGATGTTGAATTCCGCTGCGGGTGTCACATTGCCGCCAACAGCTGCACCGCCCATCAGTGCAATGGAGTGCAGCAGCTGTTTTAGTTCTGGATACTTTGTCAATGCGATTGCTACGTTTGTCAGCGGTCCGGTCGCAACCAGACGCAATTCGCCCGGCATGCGCTTCGCTGTTGCATAAAGCGCGTCCCACGCGAATGTTGACTCTGGCGCCGTGTCTGGCAGCGGTAACTCGACGTCTCCAAGACCGTTTTCCCCGTGGAATTTGCCCGCCACATGCGGTTCGCGCATGAGCGGACGCTCCGCGCCGGGATAAACCGGATAATCGGCTCCCAGCAGATGCACTACACGCCTTGTATTTGGGAAGGTATTGTATAATGGACTGTTGCCAGCCACAGCGGATAGACCGATGACCGAAAGTTCCGGCAGCGCATGCGCCAGCATGATTGCGACGGAATCGTCCGTGCCGGTATCGCAGTCAATCCAGACGGGAATCTGTTTGTTTGTCATGTCCCTGCCTCCCCGTAGAATTTGATGGCTTCAACCAGAAGATCGGCGAAGCGATCCCGGTCAACACCCATCAGCACATCCGCATTCGGCGCGTGCCCAGAGAAGCCGAGCAAATCGCCCACGGTCGTGCCACGGCAATATTCGCCTGCTGTCTCAATCTGCACATACATGGGGCGGATGGTGAAAATTTCGGGATGAATGAGCGCCATGACCGCGCACGGGTCGTGCATCGGTGCGCCTGCATAACCAATGGAACGGTGGAACTTGTAGAAGAACTCCAACCACTGTGCAACGATGTCGCTGACCGGATTGCAGAGTGCGCGGACACGTTCAAAATCTTCCGGCAGAATGAGCGCCTTTTCTGTCACATCCAATCCGGCCATTGTGATGGGCACGCCAGACGTGAACACGATTTTAGCTGCCTCGGGATCTACGAGAATGTTGAACTCCGCTGCGGGCGTCCAGTTGCCGGTAGCAATGCCACCGCTCATGAGGGAAATGCGAGCAATCTTGGATTTCAGTTCCGGGTGGGCCAGCAGCAGCGCCGCAACATTCGTTTGCGGACCGGTTGCCACGATAGTGACAGGTTCCGGAGATTCACGCAGCACCTTCGCCATCAGTTCCGGCGCAGAAAATGCGGACGGTTCAAACGCAGGTTCCGGCAGGGCAGGGCCGTCCAGTCCCGACTCGCCGTGAACGGATGGTGCGTTCATCACGTCATTTAAAAGCGGATGCGGGCAACCCTTTCCGACCGGTGCATGCAGACCAATCAACGTGCAGACACGCAGTGCATTATAGGTTGTTTTTTCGATCGTCTGGTTGCCGCAGCAGGACGTTACAGCAAGAATTTCGAGTTTACGGCTGGCTCGTGCCAGAACCCACGCAATGGCATCGTCATGACCGGGATCGCCGTCGAGAATGATGGGGATTTTCTTAAATTCAGACATAGAGGTTCCTCACTTGAGTGCGGCAGCCGAATGCAGCTTCTTCGCACGGCTGCGCCGCACGAGAGAGAAGATCACAAGGCCGATGATGGTAACGGCATAGGGGATAGGGGAGGCGAGGTTTGAGTCGAGGCCGACGGCGGAGAACTTGATGCCCAGCGCCTGCGCAAAGCCGAACACGAGCGAGGACAACATGCCGCCGAGGCATTCGCCGCCGCCCATAGCTTGCGCCGCCAGCGCAATAAAGCCGCGTCCTGCAACCATGTCAAGTGACCAACCAGCCGCATAGTACATTGACATGAACGCACCACCAAAGCCGCACATTAGGCCCGAGAAGCCAATAGCGATGTACTTGATCTTGAGTACAGACACACCGACGGAACTTGCTGCGTTCGGATTTTCGCCGACTGCGCGGATATTGAGGCCAAGGCTTGTTTTATACAGCATCATGCTCGTGAGCGCACAGCAGATGAACGCCACCCACGTCAGCAGATTGTGGCCCGAAATGATGCCGCCCAAGAATGGAATCTTGTCGATCAGCGGGATATTGATGTTCGGAATCAGCAGATTCGAGGTGATCAAACCTGTGGAGGACGCCATGGATGTGCCTTCAGTCAGATTCGTAATGACCTTGCATAAGAACAGTGTACCGCCGGAGCCCATCACGTTGATGGCGATGCCGACAAGGGTAATGTCGGTCTTAAGCTGGAAGGCGAAGAAGCCCATCATCAGGCTCATCAGCACGCCGATGGCCAGCGCAGCAAGCAAGCCCCAGAGCCAGCTATGTGCGTAATAGGAGACAAGTGAGCCAGTTAACGCAGAGAACATCATCAATCCTTCCAGACCGATATTGCAGAAGCCTGCCTTTTCGACCACAATCGCGGCCAGCGTCGCAAACAGGATCGGCGCGGAAATGCGGATGATGGAGAAAAAGAACTCCGGTGTCAGCAACATCTTCAGAAAATCAAGCATGCTCTGCACCTCCTTTCTGCTCTTCCAGTGCGGCCTTTGCAGCAAGTTCTTCCTGCGCTGTCTTGACGACAAGCTTCTGACGGTATTTTGACAGGAACTGCTCGGCAGCGAAGAACAGGAAAATGACACCCTGAATGATATCGATCAGCTGAGACGGCACATTTGCATACGTCGCCATCAGTTCACAGCCCTTTGTAAGATACGCCATAAAGAATGCAGCGAACGGCACGAACCACGGGTTGTTGCCAGCCAGAATCGCAATCGTGATGCCTGTCCAGCCGTAGCCAGGAAGCGAACTCCATGAGAATGTCGGGTAACGACCCAGCATCTCAATGCCGCCGCCCATACCGGCCAAAAATCCACCCAGCACCTGCGACAGCACGATCACGGTCGCAACCTTCATACCAGAGTATTTGGCAAATGCCTGATTGATGCCAATCATGCGGATGGTGTAGCCCCAGCGGGTGTTGAACATGAAAAGACCAACCAACACGACACAGGCAATGGCGATCACAAAGCCCCATGAAAGCTTCGAGCCATTGTCAACCAGCGGTGCAATCTTAGAGGTTTCCAGGAACTCATACGACTGGATCTGTCCCTTTGTCTTGTCGGCAAGATAAGTGTTCATCAAATACTTGATGAGATACATAATGATGTAATTGAGCATCAGTGAGCATACCATCTCGCTTACATCCAGCTTGGTTTTCAGCAGCGCAGGCAGAAGCATGATCGCTGCCACTGCCAGTGCGCCGGCCAGAACGCCCACAACCGGGTGAATGAAAGACGCCATCGGCACATAGACCGCGACCATGGCGGTTGTAAACGCGCCGAGCATGATACCACCCTCAGAACCGAGGTTAAACTGGTTGGCGGAGAACATGACGCAGACGGACAGGCCCGTGAAGATAATGGGAATCATCGAGGCCAGAATGTCGGTCAGGCGCTTGAAGTCAAAGGTGGTGCCACTCCGACCCATGCGGAACAGCGGGCCGACGAGCAGCTGCTTGAGTGCGTCGCCAGTGGCGGAAAGCTTTGCTGCAAAGCTGTTTCCGTCTGCAGACAGGAAGATCAGCAGCGTCGCCACAAGGATCGCAATCAAAATGGCGAGCAGGCCGCGGGTCACAGAGAACAAAATCTGACGTTTCTTAGTCATGGCAAACCCTCCTGATTTCCTCTTCACTCTGGGTCTTGAGACCGAGCATATATTCGCCCATTACATCGTCGGTGAGGGTGGAGGTGTCCTCAAAATACGCGGCGATCTTGCCGCCATGCATGACGAGCAGACTGTCGGATAACTCCATGACCTCCGCCAGATCTGCCGAGATCAGCAGCACCGCAATGCCGGAGCGTGACAACTCAACGAGTTTTTTGCGGATGAACTCCGTCGCGCCGACGTCAATGCCTCGTGTCGGCTGGTCTGCAAGAATGAGAACCGGATTGCCGGAGAACTCACGCGCCACGACGACCTTTTGGATATTACCGCCCGAGAGCATGCCGACCTGCTGCTTGCGGGACTTGCACAAAACGGCATAGTCCTCAATCAGTTTGTCCGCTTCGTCGTGAATGGCTTTCATGTTAAAAAGCGGCCCATGGTTCAGACGCTTTTCTGCCGAGCGGTCAGAAATCAGGTTTTCCTCAATAGAGGCACTGCCTGCAATGCCGTAGAGCATGCGGTCCTCCGGAATGAGCGCGACACCGCGGTCACGCAGCTTCTGCTGCGAGAGGCCGAGGATGCTCTCCGAGCCAAGTGTGACGCTACCTGCGTTCGGCGTCAGGAAGCCAAAGAGCATATCGACCAGTTCTTTCTGGCCATTACCCTCGACACCTGCAACGCCGAGAATTTCGCCCCGGCGCACATCGAAGGATATCTTATCGAGCATCTTTTTGTGCCATTCATTGACGTATTCGACATCGCGTACACGAAGCACAACATCCGACGGATTCGCCTTATCCTTCTGCACGTTCAGAATGACATCACGGCCGACCATCAGACGCGAAATTTCTTCCTTCGTTACATCGCAAGTATTGTAAACACCCATTGAGCGCCCACCGCGCATGATTGTCAGCCGGTCGGTGATCTCCATGATTTCGTTCAGCTTGTGCGAAATAAAGACGATAGTATAGCCCTGCTCCTTTAGATGCCGCAATTCCTTGAACAACTCGACTGTCTCCTGCGTGGTCAGAACCGCCGTCGGCTCGTCCAGAATCAGGATCTTCGCTCCGCGCACAAGTGCCTTGAGGATCTCGACCTTCTGCTTCATGCCGACCGGGATGTCCATGACTTTGGCCTCCGGCTCGACGTGCAAGTTGTATTTTTCCGCGTATTCCTTCGTAATAGCAACGGCCTTCGCGTGGTCGATGAACAGACCCTTGCGCGGGGCCATGCCGAGCACCATGTTTTCCGCGACGGTCAGGCTCGGTACAAGCATGAAATGTTGATGCACCATGCCGATCCCGTGGGAAATGGCGACGGTGGGGGACGAGAGTGTCAGCTTTTCGCCGTGCACCCAGATTTCGCCGCTCGTCGGTTGCTCCAGACCGAACAGCATCTTCATAAGCGTAGACTTTCCAGCGCCGTTTTCGCCCATCAGTGCATGAATTTCGCCTCTTCGGAGGTTAAAATCCACGCCCTGATTGGCTGCGACGCCGTTGGGATACACCTTCGTGATCCCTTTCATCTGGACGACATATTCCTCGTCCAAACGGCCGGTTTTTTCGTCTGGCATACGATATGTTCCTCTCTTTCTTTAGAAAAAGTCGTGCGTATGAAAAAGCAATAAGTAATAGTGAATAAAGAACAAGCGTTGAGATACGTTTTTTCGCTATTCACTATTACTCCGCAGAACCGGGAGAAATTGTAGGGGCCGATGCCCACATCGGCCCGGCAGAACAGCTTGCCGAAACGCGGAACACTCCGGCGAATTCGCGGTTCCTCGCGGGCCGATGTGGGCATCGGCCCCTACTATGTGCATGGGGTAAAACCCGGAAAGGGGGCTCATGGGAGCCCCCTTATGATAAACTTACGGTCTGACGGAGTCGCGCAGAGCGGCGAGGTCGAAGTTGGCATCGAACGCGGTGTCAACCTTGATGCTGCCGTCCGTGATACCCTTCTGAGCAGCCTCAACAGCAGCCTTGGTTTCGGCAGAAGCGTACTTGTCATAGTTCTTGTCGGTCACGATGCCGACGCCGCCTTCCGCAAGACCAAGCTGGACTTCTGTGCCCCAATAGGTTTTACCGGCATCCCACTGGTCGAAGATCCAGACGATAGAGTTGCCGATGTTCTTCAGTCCAGAGGTCAGCGTCAGCGCTGCCAGGTCGGAGGAGAAGGTCAGCTCCTGGTCGGAGTCGACGCCGATGAACCATGCCTTGCCGGTGTCCAGAGCAGCCTCAGCCGCGCCGTTGCCCGCATTGCCGGCAACGCCCCAGATGATGTCGCACTTCTTGTCGTTGATCATGGAGTAGCCGAACTCCTTGGCGATGGCGGTATCGACATAGTCGTTGGTGTAGCGGGTATCGACCTTGATGTCGGGGTTGACAGCCTGAGCGCCCTCAATGAAGCCGGTCAGGAAGTCGTTGATGACCGGGGAGTCAACGCCGCCGACGAAGCCGACGACCGCATCCTCGTTGATGTTGGCAATGCTGGTATCCGTGGTCATGCAGGCGGCAAACGTGCCGACCAGATAACCCATGTCGTTCTGCTTGTAGGTGATGTTGACGACGTTGGAGTTCTCACCGGCATAGGTGTTGTCGTCGAAGATCAGGTAGAGCTGATCGGGATACTTCGTGGCGACTTCCTTCAGGTAGTCGGGCATCTGGTAGGTGCCGCAGATAACGAGATCATACTCGCCGGACTCGGAAACGTCGTACAGCGTGGACAGCCACTTCGGCTGGTCTTCGTCGGTGCCGCCGAGCTCGATGGTCTTGCAGGTGATGCGGCCTGCTTTGACCAGCTCGTCGATACCGGCCTGTGCGGAGTCGAAGAAGGACTTGTCGCCCAAGTTGCCGTTGACGATGTAGACAACATTCTTGACGTCAGATGCTTCCTTGGTTTCCGTCTTAGAGGCGCAGGCCGCCAGACCGAGAACCATGATCGCTGCAAGCAGCAATGCGATGATTTTTTTCATGTTTTTTCCTCCATCATGTTCAATCTGTATGATTGCGGGGATAAAACCCCCAGCGTTATTGTACAGGACTGACAGAGCAGTGTCAAGCATTCTGCATAGAGAAAACAAAAAATATTTATCTGTCCTTAAAAATTTTGGCACTTATGCCGGAGTCATTCATCGACCTTTTCTGAATCGATGATGGGGCCGTTTGCGTACATGCGCAGCTTTTCCCGTGCGGTACGGATGCGCTTGGAGAAGGCAAACGTCACAATGAGATCAAACACGCCGTCCACAATCAGCGAAATCCCAGCCAGCAGCATGATCGAATCAAATTTGCCGAACAGTACCACGCAGCCCAGCGCGATTGTGACCGCGCCCAGCAGCGCTGGCACCCACCAGCCCGCAAGCCGTGCTCGTGCGCAGTCCACACCGTCCTGCAGCGTCATCATGCCGTCAATGACGAGGAATACACCGAACAGCACTGTCAGCAGCCCCTGAATGATCTCCGGCCGCAGCAGGCAGAATACGCCGCACACCAGCAGCACGATGCCAGACACCAGTGCGTAGGACCCGAACAGCCGCCCGGAGGCCAAATACGAAATGACTGCCGCAACGCCGGAGGCCAGCAGCAGAATGCCAGCCACATAGCAGATCACGTCAGCCGATGCCTGCGGCGTCAGGATGAACAGCAGACCAAGTAAAATCGCCGAGAATGCAACGATCAGACTGCGCCACTTGAGTGCCTTGAAATACCCACGGATGGATTCCATAAAAAGAACTTCCTTTCCAGATTTGATACAAAACTATTATGCCGCTCCATGGCGAAAAAAACAACAGTTAAAACCGCCAATCTGCCGCAACATGTCCGTGCAGAACAGAAAACAGAATCGGCCTGCCGCGTGCGCGGCAGGCCGATTCTGTTGGTGTAGAAAAGAAAGAAGAAAGAGAAGAGAGGAAAGAAAAGATTGGCTTGCTTACGAGTATGAGTATACCGGCCAATCATGTCAGAACTGTGAACGAATCCGAAAGGATTTGTGAACATTTTCTGCGGTTCATTCCCAATTACTGCACATTCTTTGTCGCAATGATATCAACGCCTGTTCCGGCGGCGTTTGAAAGCAATACATCGCCGATCTTTACAGGCGCGTGCGCCGTGACCTGACGGAGCGCCACGACGATCTCAAAGATCTTACCTTTCGGGATATCTTGTGCCGTCTTGCAGCTGACGACGGCTGCGCCGGTCGCGCTGCCAGTCAGACGGACAGTGCTTGTGACGATGCGCGTCGGATTTGTGACTTCTTTTCTCGCGTAATCATGCCCGCGTTTGCAGGTGTATCCGGTAACGTCTTTGATCTCACCGTTTTCCAGCGTGACAGTGATCGAACAGCCAAGAGGGCAGCCGATGCAGGTCAGTTCTCGTTTTTCCATCGTTATGCCTCCTCTACTGTGATATGAATGCGCGTCAAGCCGGGGTGCGCGTTCAGCATGTCCTTTGTGAGTTTCAGTTCTTCCATCTCACCCGGGGCCATGACGGGCCGCTTGCGCGAAAGGACTGTATCATCATCCAGAAACAGCTTTACCACGCGCTTTTTCATCACACTGCCTACGCGGAACCGAAGCACCAGATCGTCCGCGACCAGTTCCGGATCAATGCTCGCTGGAACGGTGTAGCGGATGCCGCCTTCAAACGTAACGGGGATTTCGTGGCGCTTTGCTGTTTCGCCCTGCGCAAGATACCGAACGGCGGCGCGGCCAGCTGCAGCGGCTTCCTCGGAGACGTAGTCAACCAGGTCGTGTACATGCAGCACATTGCCGGCCGCAAAGACACCGGGAATACTCGTCTGCAGGCTTTCGTCAACGACAGGGCCGTTTGTGATCGGGGAAATGTCCACGCCCATGCCGCGCGAAAGTTCGTTTTCCGGGATCAGGCCGCAGGACAGCAGCAATGTGTCGCAGTCGTAGTGAACCTCCGTGCCGGGGATGGGCTTGCGATCGGGGCCGACCTCCGCGATCGTGATGCCGGAAACACGCTCCTTGCCCTCAATGTTCACAACGGTGTGGCTAAGCTTGAGCGGAATGTCGAAATCGTTCAGGCACTGGACGATATTACGCTTCAGACCGCCAGAGTAGGGTAGAAGTTCTGCTACAACCAGTACCTTCGCGCCCTCAAGGGTCATGCGTCGTGCCATGATGAGGCCGATATCACCGCTGCCGAGAATGACGACTCTACGGCCGGGCATGAAGCCTTCCATGTTGACGAGACGCTGTGCTGTACCAGCTGAGTAAATGCCTGCCGGACGGTAGCCGGGAATATTCAACGCGCCGCGGCTGCGCTCACGGCAGCCCATGGTCAGGATGATGGCGCGCGCGTCAATCTCAATTAGTCCTTCTTCACGGTTGACCGCCGTGATATGTTTATCCTTGCTGATGGAAAGCACCATCGTATTGAGTTTGTATTCGATTTTGCGTTCAAGCGCCTGTGTGATGTACCGCGCGGCGTATTCCGGGCCGGTCAATTCTTCGCCGAAGGTATGCAGGCCAAAGCCGTTGTGGATGCACTGGTTCAGAATGCCGCCCAACTGCACATCGCGTTCGAGGATCAGGATGTTCCGGCAGCCAGCGTCATACGCTGCGATAGCCGCAGACAGACCGGCGGGGCCGCCGCCGATGATGACAATGTCATAGTTCATTTGTCCTGCACCTCCTCAAGTTTGTCTTTATTTGTTCCGACAATCAGCCGGGATGCACCGCCGCATTTAGTAATTTCACTCTGATCAACGTGAAGTTCCCGCGCCAGAATTTCCATCACACGCGGGCTGCAGAAGCCAGCCTGACAGCGGCCCATGCCTGCGCGGGTACGGCGCTTGACGCCGTCAAGACTCTTTGCACCGAGCGGCCGGCGGATCGCATCAAGAATTTCCCCCTCCGTGACCTGCTCGCAGCGGCAGATGATCTGGCCGTAGGCGGGCTTTTCGCGGATAAGCTTCTGATAGTCTTCTTTGGAGAGCGTCTTCGGGTCGAGCACACCCTTGCGCGTGGCGATAAAGTGCTCTTTTTCCTTTAATCCCATCAGATCACGCATCAGTTCCGATACGTGCAGGCCGATGGCAGGGGAGGAGGTCAGGCCGGGCGATTCGATGCCTGCGCAGTCGATGAACTGCTGCGCGCCCTCGGCCTCACCGATGACGAATTCATGGTGATCCTCATGCGCGCGCAGACCTGCAAAGCTCGTGATGACCTGGCGGATGGGAAGATTCTCGACCGTCGCGCCCGCCTTTTCAATCAGGTCGTTCAGCCCTTCGGCAGTGGTGTTCGTGCCCTCGCGGTCTTCAATGTCGATGGCCGTCGGGCCGACGATGGTGTTGCCGTGGACGGTCGGGCTGACCAGAACTCCCTTGCCGAGTTTACCGGGCAGCTGAAAGATGGTATGCGAGACAAAACCGCCGGTGCTCTTGTCCAAAAGACAGTAATCACCGCGCCGCGGCGTGATGTGCAGCTTGCGAGTCGAAACCATGTTGTGCAGCACGTCCGAATAGACGCCTGCGGCATTGATGACATAGCGCGTTTCAAAATCGCCGTGGTTGGTATGAATGGTCCAATAGCCGTCATTCCAAGCAAAGCCGGTGACTTCAGTATTGAACTGGAATTCCACGCCGTTGTCAAAGGCGTTTTCTGCCAGTGCTATGGTTAGATTGAACGGGCAGACAATGCCGCCGGTTGGTGCCCAGAGTGCGGCGACGGCGTTTTTCGATACGTTTGGTTCCAGTTCGTGCAGGCGCTTTGCGTCTACGATCTCCAGTCCTTTGACGCCGTTTTTTACGCCGTTTTCATATAGCGCATGCAGCTTTGGCAGATCTTCCTCAGACATACATACAACGAGCGAGCCGTTCATTTTGAATGCAAAATCAAGATCCTTCGCAAGCTGCGGCATCATGAGATTGCCTTCAAGATTCATTTTTGCCATTAGACTTCCGTGTGCGGCGTCGAACCCGGCGTGGACAATGGCGCTGTTGGCTTTGGAGGTGCCGCAGCACACGTCCTCCGCCTTTTCCAACACCAGCATCTTGCCCTCATAACGGGACAGATACCGCGCGACCGCGCAGCCGGTAACGCCTGCGCCGATGATAATAATATCGTACAAAAAGATTCCTCCTTCATCTGCCAAAGAAAGCCGGGCAGCCCAAATAAGCCTTCCGGTGGGAGGGTTGGACTGCCCGACACATTCACTTAGAGCAGAGTGTATTCAGATGTGCTTACCAGGGGATGACGTTGTAGAGCAGGACAGCGACAATACCGCCGATGATGGGCCCAAAGATGGGGACGATCAGACCGTATTTGAAGTTGCTGGAGCCCTTACCCTTGATGGGGAGAATGGCGTGCGCAATACGCGGACCGAGGTCACGCGCCGGGTTCAGCGCATAGCCGGTCAGGCCGCCGAGAGACATGCCGATTGCCACGATGATGCCGAAGACCAGAAGCTTGCCAACGCCAGCATTGAGTTCCGGAACCTGATTCAGACCGCAGATGGCGAAGACCAGAACGAAGGTCGCAATGGCTTCCTGTACGATGTTTCGACCGGTGTTGGGAATAGAGGGGCCGGTGGAGAAAACGCCAAGCTTGGTGCCGGGGTCTTCCGTCGCATCAAAGTGATCTTTGAAGAGGATGTAGACCAGAACGCCGCCGACGACACCGCCGAGGATCTGCGCGATGACATAGCCGGGAACCAGCGCCCAGTCGAACATGCCGCCGACTGCCAGCGCGATGGTCAGCGCAGGGTTGAAGCTTGCACCAGAGGCTTCGCCGAAGATGAACGCGGGAACCATGACCGCAAGGCCCCATGCAATGGTAATCTGAATGGAGCCAGCGCCCTTCATGCCGGACTTGTTGAGGGTTACGTTTGCAACGACGCCGTCACCGAGCAGAATCAGCATCATCGTGCCAAGGAACTCACATAAGTACTTTAAGAACATGAATACTCCTCCCTGTCATACATCAATATTTGGTTGTTTTCCGTTTCTTCTCCTAATAATCGATTTTTATTCGTCCTTCGCCCAGCCGTAGGAGCATTTGACAGCCTTGTTCCAGCCCTTAACCTTGGCTGCACGATCTTCTGCTGTGATCTCCGGATGGAATACACGGTCAATGGCGCGGTTGCGGACGACGTCTTCCTTGCTGGCCCAGTAGCCGACGGCAAGACCTGCCAGATATGCAGCGCCCATCGCGGTCGTCTCAACACAGGTCGGACGCTGAACCGGAGCACCGGAAATATCGGACTGCATCTGCATCAGCAGATTGTTGGCAGAAGCACCGCCGTCAACGTTCAGCGCGGCCAGCTTGATGCCAGAATCGGCCTGCATGGCGACGAGAATGTCGTTGACCTGATAGGCGAGCGACTCCATTGTCGCGCGGATGATGTGGTTCTTATTGACGCCGCGGGTGATGCCGACGATGGTGCCGCGTGCGTATTGATCCCAGTGCGGTGCGCCGAGGCCGGTGAATGCCGGGACGACATAGCAGCCGTTGGTGTCTTTGACCTTGCTGGCATAGTATTCGGAGTCAGGCGCGGATTCGATGATCTTTAACTCGTCGCGCAGCCACTGGATGGCGGCGCCTGCAACGAAGACGGAGCCTTCGAGTGCATATTCGACCTTGCCGTTCAGACCCCACGCGATGGTGGTGACGAGGCCGTTCTTGGAAAAGACAGGCTTTTCGCCGGTGTTCATCAGCAGGAATGCGCCGGTACCGTAGGTGTTCTTGGCTTCGCCGGGATGGTAGCAAGCCTGACCGAACAGAGCCGACTGCTGGTCGCCCGCAGCACCCGCAATCTTGATCGGGCCGCCGAGCAGCGCCGGATCCGTCTCGCCATAGATGCAGCTGGATGGCATCGGAGTCGGGAGCATACATCTGGGGATGTTCAGTTCTTTCAGGATTTCATCATCCCACTGCAACGTGTTGATGTTGAAGAGCATCGTGCGGGAGGCGTTGGAATAGTCGGTGACATGTACCTTGCCGCCCGTCAGCTTCCAGATGAGCCACGTTTCGACCGTGCCGAACAGCAACTCGCCGCGCTCCGCACGCTCGCGTGCGCCGGGGACGTTTTCAAGCAGCCAGTGTACCTTCGTGCCGGAGAAATAGGCATCGATGACAAGGCCGGTCTTGGCCCGGAAGCTGTCCGTCAGGCCCTTGGCCTTGAGGCTGTCGCAGTATTCACTTGTGCGGCGGCACTGCCAGACAATGGCGTGGTGGATGGGTTCGCCTGTGACCTTATCCCAGACAATGGCGGTTTCGCGCTGGTTGGTGATGCCGATGGCAGCGATGTCGGCGGCAGTTGCACCGATCTTCTGCATGGCCTCGACGGCTACGCCAAGCTGTGTCGCCCAGATCTCATTTGCATCGTGTTCGACCCAGCCGGGCTTCGGAAAGTATTGGGGGAATTCGCGCTGCGAGACGCTGCACATTTCGCCGCTCTCGTTGAAGAGAATGCAGCGATTGGAAGTCGTGCCGGCGTCCAGGGCCATAATGTATTTTGCCATGAATACGTCCTCCTTATCTTTCTTGCAGATTTAAAATGGATCACCCTATGGTGGTATCTTCAAACATCAGTATACAGGAAAATTGCTGCGCTGTCATTAGACAAGCTTGGGATAATGTCAAAATGAACAAAAAATAATTTTATATCGATTGATTTATAGCGGATATGCACATAACATTCTATGCGTAAAACCAGAGAATAGAAGAGTTTCAAAAATTAAGAATCAAATATGATATACGGTCAAAAACAACGCTCGAAGCTGCTTCGTGCACGCCTCCACATTGATCGGTGTCCGGCGCGCAACGAGACTGTCAACCGTGCAGAATGTGGCCTGACAGAGCATATCCAACGCGAGGGAGTGCGTCGCGCTGTCTACCGCGTCCGGATCCGGCAAGAGCCGGGCAAGCTGCGGACGAATGATTCTTTCTGTAATCCGATACATCGTATCCTGACCAAGTGCCTGCGAGATTTTGCGCATCAGCTGTTGCTTTTCCCGCAGGAGTGTCAGTGCTTGCAAGCACCATTCGCCGGGGGCCTGTGCGTCGTCAAACTGAAGCGGTGTGCATACTTCTGTCTCCACGATCCATTCCAGCACGTTATAGATATCCTGATAGTGATAATAGAAACTCTGCCGTTTCATCTGTGTCTGCTCCATCACACTCTGCACGGTGATCTTGCAGACCGGCTTTGTTTGCAGCATCTGCTCAACAGCCTCGGCAATTCTGCCCTTCGTATCGCTGCACATGCCGCAATCCTCCTACATCTCCCAGACGGCGGGAGCCGTACTGGAAATGGCGAGTGCGCCTGCTTCGAGCGCCTGCATGACCTCTTTTTTTTCTGTGATAAGTCCACCAGTCAAAATAGGCAGCCCGGTCATCTGCCGCACCTTGCGCAGCATCGACGGCATCAGGCCAGGCAGAATATCAATAGCGTCCGGTTTGAGATTCTTTGCGCTTAATGCCGAGTCAAGCGCCATAGAGTCAATTAGAAATACGCGTAAGATTGCAATCATGTTCAATTCCCTTGCGCGTTGGATCATATTTGCACGAGTGGAAATTATACCGTCCGCCAGCGTGCTGTGGCGAAGAAAATCAACGGAAATCTCCTTCGTTGCCAGACCGCTGATCAAATCGGCGTGTACAATGGCAATCTTTCCAGCGTCTTTGATCTGATGAACGATTTCAGGAATATTGCAAATGTCGCCGTAAAGCACGAAAACGGTCTGGATATCGGTGCGCAGGCACTGCGCTAGTCCTTCATCATCACGGACGGCGGCAATGATGGGGTTGCGCTGCAGGGCTTCATAAAGTCGTTGTTCCAAATTCTATTCCGCCTCTCTCCAAATTCTGACTTTCAGTCAGATGCAAAAAGAGCATAGCAAACAGACGGCACGATTAGTCCGCTTGTCCCCATGCTCAATACTCCGGGCGTTTTCAGTTGTTAGTATTCCCTTACATTCGACAGTGTAGCACAACTGTCAAAAGAAATCAAGGAAAAGTACACGCATTTGTTAAAACTGTCAGTTTCAACAAAGAATCCCCTAACAGATTATTCATCCTGCGAGGGATGGCATTCTGCGATGAGGAACCACGCACCCCAAACCCGTCTTGACATGCTCCGCATGATAAGGGGAAGTGGTGCGGCCGTACCTCAACGCATTCTCCGAGGGGAAACCTTGTGTGTTGTGCTGATCGTTCTGCGAAATAGAAAAAATATCTATATTTTTTGTTTGACAACGTCCGAAATTTGATATATAATTTTTTATACAAAAAGAAGAAATTATTCGATGCAAGAGGAAGCAGAAATGAGGCCGATTTTTCTTCCATACGTTTCAATCGCCGACATGCTGACGCAGACGTTCGGGTCAGACTGCGAAGTCGTCCTGCATGATCTGAACGACCCGGAGCATTCCGTTGTGTACGTTTCCAACGGCACCGTGACCGGGCGCAGGCCCGGTGACAGCTTTGACCAGCTTGTGCGGCAGGTAATCCTGTCCGACGGGCGGAAGGACGATTATGCGGCCAATTATTATTTCACAGCCCCGAACGGGAAGCGGATACGCTCCTCTACCGTATTCATTCGGGACGCGGACGGACGGCTGGAGGGCGCGCTGTGCATCAATCTTGACACCACGCGCCTGACGCAGCAGATCGCCTATCTGCAATCGTTTCTCCCGGACAGGCCGAAGCCGAAGCAGCCGCCGCAGAGCGAGCATATCTCCGTCATGATTGAAAATCTGATGGACAACATTCTGAGCGGCTGCGACGTACAGAGCCTTTCCCGTGAGGCGCGGATCGCAAAGGTGCGATTCATGGATGAGAAGGGCGTCTTTCTCATGAAGGGCAGCATCGAAAAGGCGGCCGAAAAGCTGGGCGTCAACAAGGTGACGATTTACAGCTATCTGGACGAAGCAAGGGGGAAACGCGGATGAAAGCAGTCATGACCGGGATCGAAGCAGTCGCGGAACTGCATGAATAAATAAGGAGGAAGCGTTATGGAATTCATCTGCACCAAATGCGGACGGAAAGAGGCCGTGACCACGCGCGCAGCCCACTGTGCCTGCGGCGGGCTGTGGAGGCTCGCATACGAGCCTCCGAAATTCGATTTGGCGGAGATCGACCGGAACGAATGGAGCCTGTTCCGCTACCGGCGCTTTCTGGCGCTGGACGACGAGAGCTGGCGCGGCGTCAGCATGGGCGAGGGCATGACGCCTGTCGTCCGGTTGGACGGCGATGTGCTGCTCAAAATGGACTATTTCATGCCGACGCTGTCCTTCAAGGATCGCGGGGCCGCCACGCTGATCGCGCACTGCAAGTCCATCGGCGTGCAGCAGGTCGTGCAGGATTCCAGCGGAAACGCGGGCAGCGCTGTCGCCGCCTACTGCGCACGGTCCGGGATTGGCTGCGAGATCTTCGTGCCAGAGGGGACGAGTCCTAAGAAGATCGATATGATTCGTGCCCACGGTGCTGTGTGTACCGTCGTGCCCGGAACACGCGACCACTGCGCGGACGTCTGCCGCGAAAAGGTTGAGCGAGAGGGCGTCTATTACGCGAACCACGTCTACAACCCGTTCTTCTACGAGGGCACCAAAACCTATATCTACGAGGTCTTCGAGCAGCTGGGGCGTATCCCGGCCAATCTGGTGATCCCGGTCGGAAACGGTACGCTCTTCCTCGGCGCGATGTATGCGCTGGAGCATCTTTTCAACAGCGGCGTAATTGACCGCTTCCCGCAGATCATCGCCCTGCAGAGCCAGAACTGCGACCCGCTGCTGCGTGCGGCAGAGCACGGAAAGACAGAGCCGGAGGCCGTCATGCCCGCGCCGACCATCGCCGAGGGCATCGCCATCGGCAAGCCCATGCGCGGCAGGGAGATCCTCACCCTTGCAGAAAAACACGGTGTCCACTTCATTCACGCGCCCGAAGAGCAGATCCTGAGCGCCCGTGCGACGCTTGCGGAGAAGGGCATCTACTGTGAGCATACCACCGCCGCAAACTACGCAGCTTATCTCGAATACTGCCGCGTTTATGGAAAAACGTCAGACACGCTTATCACGATGTGTGGTGCAGGCTTGAAATCTGATCATTAAACCATATGGGTGGCAGGAGTGCTGCATCGTTTGTGCGAATAGCGTGTCTATTGCACAATTTTATGAAAATATTTTATGACATGCCGCGCCCCGACTGCCCATGGCGGTCGGGGCGCGGCGGCTTATTTTGTTCTGCTGCAGCCGGTGCAGCTGTCTTCAGGCTTGATGCACGGTTCGTTTTTCCCGGGGAAGAAGGCGTCCATCGGGAAATCGATCTGGCTGAAGACCTCACAGGGGCTTTCCGTGCTTGTGCCGCCCACCGGCGGGCAGGTCTTCGACGGAACACAGTAATCGAACGTCGGAATGAGCAGCTGCGTATCGCGCTCGAGCCGGACGATGGAGAACTGCCCGATGGTGACGAGCAGGCGCTTGCACTCGCCGGTCAGAACCAATGGCTCATCGAAGCAGTCCAGCAACGTCTCTGGGATGGCAGGTGAGGACTCGTTCTGGCAGCAGCAGTTGCAGGCCTCCATCACCCGTGAGCCAAGGATGATCGGATCGACCGTCTCTGCAATCGCGCGCGGCAGCGAGGCGGCTTGCAAAGACTTCTTGCAAAGACACGTCAAATCGTCACGGCTGGAGAAAATGCGAGCGCTCGTTTCCCCGCCGAACAGCACCAGCCGCTTTGAAAATACAGCAAGGCCTGTAACCGTGTTTGTGCGCCCTGCCGAGAGCGTCGCGTCGGCAATAACGCGATAATAGAACGTGACGTCTACCGTAAAGTAGCCGGAGGAGTAGGGGACGGGCTCCACTTGTACCTGGGTAAAGAGCAGTTCCACATACCGCGCTTTCGCGCTCGCCGCGCAGTCGAGCGTCTGCTGGGAGCCGACTGTTAAGTACACGCGCAGATCCTCAATGCAGTCCTTTGCGAGACAACTATCTGTGATTTTCCCCGTATGCACACAAACCGCTTCACGGATGCCGCGCAGATCACAGGTCTTGCCCGCCTGTGCAGGTTCAGACATTCGGATGACCTCCTAATATGATATCGTAAAGGTTCGCGTGGCCGAAACAGGGTCGTTCACGCTTCGCTTTCATAACAGTTTATGCAAAACCGCCCGTATGTGAAACACCACGCAGGGAAATTGGCCCCGAAATTGCGTGGACAAACGCGGAAATATGTGCTAAAATAAAAACAACTCTAAATTGGTGAGGTATGCCTGCACATGAAACTGGATATCATGGGGCTGCAATTTGATAATGTCACGATGGACGAGGCCGCCGCGCGCGCAGAGAAAATTCTTGCGGGCGAAAAGACCTGCTATGTCGTGACCCCGAATGCTGAGATTGCCTATGAGGCGCTGCACGACGAAAAACTGCGTGCGCTTATCAATGATGCCGATCTTGTTCTGCCGGACGGTGCGGGTGTCGTTCTGGCATCCAAACTGCTCAAAACACCGCTTAAGCAAAAGGTTGCGGGTGTCGATTTTGCTGATCGCTTGCTTTCCGTTCTGGAAAAGACCGGCGGCGGGCTGTTCCTGCTCGGCAGCAAGCCCGGCATTGCGGAACTTGCTGCGCAAAAAATGACAGGAAAGCATCCGAAACTCCGCATCTGCGGCATGAACGACGGCTATTTCAAGGACGAAGCGCCGGTCATTGAGAAGATCAACGCTGCAAAGCCCGATGTGCTCTTTGTCTGCCTCGGTGCGCCGAAGCAGGAGATCTTCATGAAGACGCACTTAAAGGAACTGCATGTCAAACTCATGATCGGCCTCGGCGGCTCACTTGACAGCTTCGCGGGCACGGTCAAGCGTGCACCAAACTGGATGATTCGCTGCAATCTCGAGTGGCTTTACCGGCTTATCAAGGAGCCGAAGCGGTTCGGACGGATGCTCCGGCTGCCAAAATACCTGTTTGCTGTGCTTGGCAAACGGATAAGAGGGTAAGCAATATGGGAAAACTGATTGTGTTTGAGGGAACAGATGGAACGGGAAAGTCAACGCAGTTTGCGCTTCTGACAAAGCGGCTGCAAAGTGAGAATATCCCATTCCGCCGGCTGCAATTTCCGCAGTATCTGGAGCCGTCGTCAGCGCTCATCCGCATGTACCTGAACGGTGAGTTCGGCGAAAACCCGAACGATGTCAACGCCTACGCAGCTTCCACATTCTATGCCGTTGACCGTTACGCGTCCTATCAGCGCGTATGGAAAAAGGACTATGCTTCAGGCGGGCTAATTCTGTCCGATCGCTATACGACCTCCAACGCAGTCCATCAGGGCGGCAAACTGGAGGGAAAGACACGAGAGGAATTCTTCTCGTGGCTCTATGATTTGGAATTTAACCGTATGGGTCTGCCAAAGCCGGATCTGGTTCTGTGGCTCGATATGCCGGTTGAGATTGCTGAGTCGCTCATGCGCAAGCGTGAGAGTGACACCGGCACGAAAGCCGATATTCACGAGCGAGACGACGGATATCTTCATAAATGCCGCGAGGTTGCGCAGCAGGCGGCGGACTATTTCGGCTGGACGCGCGTCTCGTGTGTTCGGGACGGAAGACTCCGCTCCATTGAGGACATACACGAGGAATTGTATGCGCATGTTCAATCATGTCTGGAGGAAATATAATACTATGGTATATATCATCTTGGGAAAAGGATTTGAGCCGATGGAAGCGGTCGCACCGTGCGATATTCTGCGGCGCGGCGGTGTAGAAGTCTGTTTCGCCGGGATTGGCGGAAAACTGATTGAGGGCGGCCACGGCATTTCGGTGCAGGCTGACTGTACCGTTGAGGAGATGAAACTGGCGGATACCGATATGGTGGTCCTGCCGGGCGGCCTCGGCGGTGTACAGTCGATCCTTGCAAGTGAAACTTCGATGAACTTTATCCGCCTTGCGTATGAAAAAAACTGCTATGTCGCAGCTATCTGTGCTGCGCCGACTATTCTTGCGAGACTTCACATCACGGATGGACGCAAGGCAACCTGCTATCCCGGCATGGAAGACCAAATGGGCACAGCACAGATGATCCCCTGCGGTGCAGTACAGGACGGCAGTGTCATTACTGGCCGTGCGGCAGGTTCCGCTGATGAATTCGGCCTTGCCTGTCTGAGGGCGCTCAAGGGCGAGGAAACGGCCCGTCAGGTTGCTTCCGGCATTGTCTACCGCGCATAAGGGAGGAACACATGGCAGATTTGACCTCAAACAAGCAACCAGACAAGCAGACACCCGAAAACGGTGAGTTGGAAAAAAGTCTGGAGTCGCTTTCGCTTGACGAACTGCTTGCGTCCGTTAAGGATGATCTTGCACGCGTTGATGCGATGATGAACGATAAGAGCGAGGAAGAGCGTGCTCAAACGCAGGCCGAGGCTGAGTTGGGGCGAGAGACGGAGCCGCAGAAGCAGTCTCCCAATATGCCCCCGCTGTTTGAACCGAAGATCCCGGAGGAATACGCTGATCTGACCGTCGATCAGGAGACACCGGATCCGGAACCTGCTGACGAGAAAAGGCATGGCCGCCTGCCGTCCGGCATCCGGGTGCTGCTGTATGTATGCTGCGTGCTGGCCGCCTCAGTACTGCTCGCCGTGTTCGCGTGGCGCTGTGCCGACGATGTGCTGTCACTGACCAAGCAGGACGCAGAAGTTACCGTCACGATTGCCGATGGTGCAACGATCTCCCAGATTGCGAAAGAACTCAAGGACAAGGGGCTTGTCCGCTCGGAGACGCTCTTCAAGCTTTACTGCTGGGCTTCTCATGCTGAACGTACCATCGAACCAGGTACCTATTCGCTCAATAGCCGCTATGACTATCATGCGCTCGTCAGCAATATGGTCGAGGCCAGTCCGGACCGCTCTGTTGTGGAGATCACTATTCCTGAGGGCTACGAGTGTGAGGACATCTTCCGACTGTTGGAGGAAAACGGTGTTTGCTCGTATCAGGATCTCGCGAGCACTGCGGCAACCTATGAATTCGACTATGCCTTCCTGCAGGAGATTCCCTATGGAAGTGAAAACCGCCTTGAAGGCTATCTCTTCCCGGATACCTACCAGTTCTATATGGGAGATGACCCGGAGAACGTCATCGACCGGTTCCTGCGCAACTTTGACAACAAGTTTACCAGTGATCTCTATGATGCGCTGGACGCGCTGAACGACCGTCTTGCCCAGCGCATGCGGGAAAACGCGTTCACCGAGACGGAGATCGCGGACGCAAAGCTTTCGCTCTATGACCTTATCACGGTTGCATCCCTTGTTGAAAAGGAGACGGCCAGAACGTCTGAGAGCGCGACGATCGCGTCCGTCATCTACAACCGCCTGTGCAGCAAGCTTTATCCCTGTCTGGAGATCGACGCAACCATCCAGTATGCGCTTGCTGAACGTAAGGAGATCCTGTCCAATGCAGACAAGGGTGTCCTCAGCCCCTATAACACCTATACGAACGCGGGTCTGCCCGCAGGCCCGATCGCAAACCCTGGCATGAACTCCATCCGTGCCGCGCTCTATCCGGCGGAAACAGACTACTATTTCTACGCACTGGATACGACCGGTGTGCACCACTTCTCCGAAACGTACTATGAGCATCAGAACTTCCTGAATGAACTTGCGGGCAAGGAGGAAGAAGCAGATCAGCAGGCCGGTACGGACGATGAAAATGCAGAGCAAACCGGCGATGCTGCAGATACGGAGAATCAGACAGATGGATAGACGGAAACCGGAACTCTTGTGTCCGGCGGGGGACATGGAAAAGCTGCGCATGGCTGTCGCTTATGGTGCGGACGCGGTTTATCTGGCTGGAACCAGCTTCGGCATGCGTTCGTTTACCGCAAACTTCACACCGGACGAACTGCCTCAGGCGATCCGGCTCGCGCATAACGCGGGCGTCAAGGTGCACTGCACGGTCAATATCATGCCGCGCAACGACGAAGCCGCCGCGCTTCCGGCCTATCTTGAGCAGCTGGACGCGGCGGGTGTTGATGCGCTGATTCTTGCAGATCTCGGTGCGTTCAGGATGGCTGGAAAATATGCTCCGCACTGCCAGCGGCATGTGTCAACGCAGCAGTCTGTCGCAAACTATGCCTGCGCGCAAAGCTGGTTCGATCTTGGGGCCAGTCGCGTCGTGCTTGCGCGCGAACTGAGCCTTCAGGAGATCATTGACATCCGGGAGCGTGTCTCGCCGGAACTGGAACTTGAGACGTTCTGTCACGGAGCCATGTGCGTATCCTATTCCGGTCGCTGTCTGCTCAGCAATTATATGACTGGCCGCGATTCCAATCGTGGTCAGTGTGCCCAACCTTGCCGGTATCAATATGCCTTGATGGAGGAAAAACGCCCCGGAGAATTTTTCCCGGTCTTCGAGGATGAAAAGGGCACATACATCATGAACTCCCGTGATATGTGCATGATCGATCATTTGGATGAACTTTGCGACGCCGGGATTGACTGCCTGAAGATCGAGGGACGCGCAAAATCGGCCTATTACGCGGCCATCGTCACTGGGGCCTATCGCCATGTGCTTGACGACGTATGGGAGGGCCATGCGCCGGACAAAATCTGGCGCGATGAGGTTGAACATGTTTCGCACCGCCATTACTCCACCGGATTTTACTACGGCTACCCCGGCCAGTTTACAGAGAACTCCCGCTATCTGCGCGAGTGGCAGATCTGCGCCGTTGTCGAGACATGCGACGCGGGGGGGGAATGCAGTTCTCAGCCTGCGCAATAAATTTGCAGCGGGGGATACTGTTGAGGTCGTCGGTCCGGATCTGCGCCCGTTCTTGTGGCAGGTTCCGCCGATGGAAGATTCGGATGGCGTTCCGCTTCTGGAGCCCAGAACCCCGCAGATGCGCTTCCGTGCCAGACTGCCCAAGCAGGTTCCGCCCCTCTCCTTTGTTCGCCATGCCGTTGCCTTATCCGGGATATAAAGTACAGATAAGAAAAACAGGCTGCGTCAATTTGACGCGGCCTGTTTTACTTCTTCCTCCCGGCGGCGGAAGATCTTTGGAAAGCTTGTGAAAATGACGATCGTTGTGACAATGCCTGCAACAAGATCGGCGATGCCCTCTGACAGATATACGCCCTTGAAGCCGAGAAACTGTGTCAGTGCAAAGCAAAGCGGAATCAAAATGACAACTTTTCGGTTTACTGCCAGTAAAAGTGCTTCCTTGGCTTGTCCGAGTCCGACATTGACATTTTGCAGTGTCATCTGCACAAAAAACATGATCGAGCCCATCAGGAACATCGGTGTATAGCGCATGACGATCTGCGTGACCGAATCGCTTGCGGAAAAAAGCTTTGCGTACACCACCGGAAACGCCATGGAGATGGACCAGATGCAGACTGCGTAGATGAACGCGATGATCGTAACATATTTGATTCCCTGCTTCAGCCGTGCAGAATCTGCTTTTCCATAGTTGTAGCTTACAAACGGTTGCATACCGTTTCCGAGTCCATTCAAGGGCAGAGAGATCAACTGAAGCGCGCTCAACATGACGGTCAGTGCGGCAGTGTAATCTTTGTTGCCGCCGGTTGCCCGGTTCAGGTTGATATTGAAGACGATCTGGATGGCACATTCTGTCAGTGTCATGATAAACGGCGTAAAGCCAAGCGAAACGATACTGAAAACACGCCCCGGAGACAGGCCCAGCAGATTAGACTGAAAGCGGAACAGACTTTTTCGGGAGAAGAAAAAGCAGATGCACCATATGCACGAGCATAGCTGTGAGAGAACTGTTGCAAGACTCGATCCCTGTACGCCCATCCCGAATGTGAAAATAAAAAGCGGGTCTAGCACGATGTTGATGATTGCGCCCAGAAGCACAGAATACATTGCGAGCCGGGAATAGCCTTGCGTCAGAATAAACGGGTTGAGTCCCTGCGCCAGCATGACAAAAATCGTGCCGCAGGCGTAAATCTTTAGGTAGGAAACGGCAAACTCCACCGCGCTTTCCGGGCAGCCGAACAGTAGCACGATCTGCCGTGCAAAGCAGAACGCCGCAGCGCCGATTACAATGCCCAGCAGAACGAGCAGACAGAATGCAGTGTGAAAGATCCGGTTTGCCTCGTCTGGATTTCCTTCGCCAAGCTTGATGCCCGCTCGCGGTGCGCCGCCAAGTCCAACTAGATTTGCAAATGCCTGCATGATGAGCGTGATTGGAAGAACAATTCCAAGTGCGGCCAGCGCATCCATGCCGGAACCTTCAATTCGTGCAACATACATTCTGTCAACGATGTTATATAAAAATGTGATCAGTTGTGCAATGACAGCTGGGATGGTGAGTTTGAATACAAGCGGTAAGATTTTGCCTTCCGCAAGTTCGGCGGTCATATCCTGTTTTTTCTCGTTTTTCATTTTATGCCTGTCCTATTCTATTTTTCGTTCAAATACACTATACTAAAAGTTTGTCCAAAAATCTACCGTTGACAAGATGCGTATCCTGCGCTATTTTAGCGCTAGTTAGATGCTATGGAAAATGAAGGAGATGAATTTGGATGGAGCAGGAATATTCTCGATGGCTTTCGCATGTTGCAGAGTCGGATCTGCTTTCGCAGCTGCAAACTATGAGTGAGCAGGAGCGTCGGGAGGCATTTTGCTGCGATCTTTCCTTCGGTACAGGCGGCTTGCGTGGAATTGTAGGTGCAGGCACGAATCGTATGAATATTTACACCGTGCGCAGAGCGACGCAAGGCCTTGCAAACTATCTGAAGGCGCAGAAGCTTCCGATGTCTGCTGCTATCGCGCATGACAGCCGCCTTTACGGCCGTACCTTTGCCGAAACAGCTGCTTGCGTTCTGGCAGCGAACGGCATTAAGGTCTATCTCTATCCGAGACTGGAGCCGACACCGGCGCTCAGCTGGGCCGTGCGCCGGTATGCCTGCGGAGCAGGCATCTGCATTACGGCAAGCCACAATCCCGCGCAGTATAACGGCTATAAGGTTTATGGCTCTGACGGCTGCCAGATCACACTGGACGCGGCGAATGCCATCGAGGCGGAGATCGCTGTAGTTGACTGCTTCATGGACGTACAAACCTGCGGCTATCAGGAAGCCTGTGCTGACGGACGCATTGAGTCAATCCCGGACAGCGTACTGGATGCGTATATCAATGCCGTATATGCTCAGCGTGTAACGGATATCGATTGCTCTGGTCTGCGGCTTGTCTATACGCCGCTTTGTGGCAGCGGGCTGGAATGCGTGCAGAAGCTGTTGGACAGACTTGGCGTTGCGGACGTCACAGTTGTGCCGAGCCAGGCAAAGCCGGACGGGAAATTTCCAACTTGTCCGTATCCCAATCCGGAGATTCGAGAGTCGATGGAGGAGGGACTGAGGCTTTGCAGGGAAAAGCAGCCGGAACTTCTCATCGGTACAGACCCGGACTGCGACCGCTGCGGCGTTGCTGCGCGCGATCAAACAGGGGAGTACCAGCTTATCTCCGGAAACGAAATGGGTGTTTTGCTGCTGGATTTCATCTGCAAAGCGCGCCTCGCCGCCAATACCATGCCGCATGATCCTGTCGCGGTCACGACAGTCGTCTCAACCGGCATGGCGGATAGGCTTGCGGCACATTACGGTGTCACACTCCGGCGGACGCTCACAGGCTTCAAATATATCGGCGAGCAGATCGGTCAGCTTGAACGCGAAGGACATCCAGAGCGTTTTCTCTTTGGCTTTGAGGAAAGTTACGGTTATCTGTCAGGTACGCATGCGCGCGATAAGGACGGGGTAAACGCAGTATTGCTGATCTGTCAGATGGCGACTATGTATCAAAAAGCAGGCGTTACACTCCCGGAGGTGCTGAACACCCTGTACCGAACCTACGGCTGGTACGAAAACGGTCAGCTTGTTCGGGGCGTTCCGGGGGCGAACGGGATGGAACGCATGCAGGCCCAGCTTACTGCGCTGCGAAAGGCGCCGCCGAAGACACTGGCTGGCATGCCCATAGAGGACGTTTGGGATTATGCGGATGGTCGGGACGGTTTGCCACCGGCCGATATGTTGGAGTTCCGACTTGTAAACGGTCGTGTTCTGCTCCGTCCTTCCGGCACGGAGCCAAAACTCAAACTCTACATGGAAGTCCATGAAAACGACCCACTTCAAGCGAAAATATCCTATACCGCGCTTCGGTCAGCCTGTGAAGCGCTTCTGTGACGACCACACCATCGGGCCTGCCGCAAAAGCGGCAGGCCCGATGGTTATTCTGCCCAGTAAAGCCCGGCTGCTTTGGCGGCAGGAGCGGCTGCAAGCAGCATATTTGCTGCTTCGCGCCGTGTCAGCGGAGCCTCGTAGTCCGAGGCCGCAAGCGGGATTCCGGCGTTTGAGAGCGCGCTGACCGCGCTTTGCGCCCATGCGGGAATAGCGGAAGCCTCATCCGGCGCAAATACGGCTGCGTCGCCCGGCAGGCGCAGAAGCTTCTGCAGCATGACGGCAGCCTCTGCGCGGCTTAGGTCCTCCTCAGGGCGGAAGACCAGCCCCTCTTCTGTCGGCGTTCCGGAGATCATGCCGGACTGATAAGCTGCTGCCAGATACGGCTGCTGCCAGCGCGGCGTGTCCAACTCATCGGCAAAGCCGGTCGAGATTGCCTCGTCTGACTGCTCAAGTCCAGCTAGCTTCATGCAGGCAATCAGAAATTCACTGCGGCTGACGGATGCATCCGGCTCGAAGCAAAGATTTCCAGCAATGATTCTTCCAGTATAGAGCCCTTTGTCCTTGAGCCACATGGCAGCGAACGCATCCCGGTCGCCAGACATATCCTGATACGTTGCCTTATCAGCCGGCTTTAAAATACGGATTTTGATACAGGCTTCGTTTGAGACGTTTCCTGCCGGATCGGTTGCGGTATAGACAAAGGAGTCTTTGCCGACCTTGTTTTTATCCGGCGTATAGGTGAAGCTGCCGTCCTCATGCAGTTCGACCGTGCCGCGCTTTGGTTCTTTGACAAGCTGATACGTCAGCTGCTGATCTTCCTGATCGACAGCGGCAAGTACGCCGGAATTTGCAATGTTCTTATACGTTTCCAGTGTCCCATCCTCACAGACTGGGGCTGTATTTGTGCCGGAGAGAATGCGCAGGCTTACAGTGACGGCATCTGTTAGAGTTCCGTTTTCAATCGGGCAATAGACCAGTTCACAGTCTGCGTTTCCAAGGCAGACCGGGCGCAGCTTCATGTTATCCAGTGCTGCGGCAGGCAGAATATCGCCTCGGCGGATCACGCGGCTGCCGATGCAAAGTTCAGCCTGATACGCGGGGGGAACGGAGGAAATGTAGATGCCCTCCAGTCCGTCAGAGGAAGAAAAATCTGCAGCGGAAAATCGGTATTCCGACGTATAATCGACGGTGATCTCTGCTGCCAGAGCAGGGACGAAGAGAATGACCAGAACCAGCGCTGCGGCAAGCGTAGCGCGAAGTGAGCAGATGCGGTGTTTCAAAGGGAAAACCTCCTTCTTGATGTTACAGAGGTAGTTTCTGCGCCAGACGGGAAAATATGCAAGCATCGCCGAAAAAATCCCTCCGAAAGCTTCGGAGGGATAAATCGGATTGTGTTATGAATAGAACGCATCGATCGCCGCGACAAGTTCCTGCAAAACCTCGCGCAGCGGTTTTCCTTTGATCTGTGCTCCAGCCGTTGCGCCGTTTCCACCACCGCCAAGCTTCTCCAGAACTGCCTGCACATTGCATGAACCGATGGAACGCGCACTGATTATAACCTGCTCCCTGTCCGGGAAGAGAACGAAGGAGGCTGTGATGCCCGAAATGTTGATCAGTTCATCTGCAGCCTGAGATGCAATCACGCGTGTGATCGTTTCGTCGATACAGGCGATGGCAAGTTCGCTACGGTACAGCCGTGCAGCCTGCACGACGCGGTAGCGCATAAGAGTATCATCCAGATCAGACTGGAACAACTTTTTAACCTCGACCGGGTCTGCGCCTGCCTTGCGCAGATAGGCCGCAGATTCAAACGTGCGTGAACCTGTGCGGATGGAAAAATTCTTTGTATCCAATACAATGCCGGCCAGCAGTGCCTGCGCCTCAAGCGGCTTGACATCGCGCTGGTTTACGGCGTATTGCAGAAGTTCTGTCACCAATTCGGAAGCTGAGGAAGCATAGGGCTCATGCAGGTTGAGAACCGGCTGCTCGATATAATCCGCTGCTCTGCGGTGGTGGTCAATCACGGCTACGCGGGAGATCGATTCCAGAAGCGGCTTGCATTCGACCTGATCAGGACGGTTTGTGTCAACAACAATAAGAAGACTGCGGTTGTCTGCTTCAACCAGTGCGTCCTGCCCGGAAATGAAGAGGTCGGCATAGTCCTGCGAGGCCTTGAGTTCTTCAATCAGGCTCTGGCAGGCATTCTTTTGCAGATCGATCACGATTCTTGCCGGGCGGCCCTTAGTACGGCACAGGCACAGAAGACCGACGGCAGAGCCGAGAGCATCGAGATCTGCCATGCGGTGTCCCATGATATAAATGGTGCTGGACTGGCCAATCAGTTCTGACAGAGAACCTGCCACGACACGGGATCTGACGCGCGTATGACGGTCAGTTTCTTTGGTTCTGCTGCCATAGAAGGTAAAATTGAAGCGATCCTTGATAACGGCCTGATCGCCGCCGCGGGAGAGTGACATTTCGATCGCAAGCGCCGCAAAGCGGTAGTTTTCCGCGAAGCTTCCGCCGTCCTTTCCAATGCCGAGTGAGATTGTTGCCGACATGCCGCTGCTTGATGAAACGTGCCGCACGTCATCCAAAAGAACGGAGAAGCGGTTTTCCTGAAGTTTGGCAAGGTCTTTGCTCTCAAAGATTACCAGATAGCGGTTGCGTTCGGTTTTCCGGCACAGTGCCTCCAGTCCTGCCGTCCAGTTTGCTATGACATCGTTGAGTTGGGCGTCAAGCGTAGAGACAGCGGAATCGGAGAGATTGGCGGTCAATTCGTCGTAGTTATCGATCAGAACGATCGATACAATGGGTCGTGTCCGCATAAATTCGTCACGGACATTGAACATTTCGGTCATGTCGGCGAAATAAATCGTCGCAAGCTGCACAGTCGTTGCATCGTCCTCAGATCGAACATAGTTGCCGTAGATACGGTAGCGTCGCCCGCCTATAATCCGGTCGCCAGGCAGTTCGGACTGACCTTCGCGCAGCCAACTGGTAGAAAAGCCAGAGATCACGGAATCAAGCGTCTGATAGCAGGCCGTGTCGGAAAGGCCGGTGATGGCAAAGAAGCTGGGGTTTCCCCAGATGATCTCGTTTTCCGGCAGCCGAATAACCGCCATCGGGAATGCGGAACCGGCATGGACGGAAATTCCGACGGAATCAGTTGCAGTTTGTACATAACTCATGAGTTGACGCTTGCGCCGGGAAAGCTGGACGCGGCTAATGGTAAACACAATCAGCGTTACAATCAGAGCGCCTCCCGCCAGATAATACTGCCGCAGCACGGCAGCTGCGGCGGCGAAAAGCAGCATGACCGCAAAATACCAGACTGTATTGGGATAGAGCAGCCGTCCAACAGACTTTTTCATATACCGCCGCCTCCTCTTTGCAAGCATTAAACTATATATTGTATATATTATACCAGATATGGCCGTAAAATCAACATAAATCGCGTTTAAGTGTATAGCGGGTCAAACCCGCTTTGGGAAAACTTCAGGAAAAGCCGGAAAAAAGGTATACTTTCTGAAAAAAGTGTGATATACTTAATCGAAATTGCCTCACAGGAGGCTCTTATGGGATTATGCGCCGCTTCAGACGGCGCAGCAAATAGATCATCTGCATATTGAAATGGAGCGCAGGCAGTGGTGAAGCAGGCCGGGACGAGACGGGGCCCCGGATACTTCCCAGCATGTGCCTGTTCTCCTGCGTCTTTTTTGCATTTGCTCCGCGCGCAGCTTCCTTGTCTGAACGGCTTCGCGCAGCCTAATCCATACCTAATTTTAAGAAAAGAGTGAAATCATTTGGCAGAAAAATTGAAAATTATCCCGCTTGGCGGTTTGAACGAGATCGGAAAAAATATGACCGTGCTGGAATACGGCAAGGACATCATCATCGTTGACTGCGGCCTTGGCTTCCCGGATGATGAAATGTACGGTGTTGATCTGGTTATTGCAGATATGACATATCTTGTCAAGAACAAGGACAAGATACGCGGTATGTTCCTGACGCATGGCCATGAAGATCATATTGGAGGCATTCCCTATGCTATGGAGCAGTTCAACTGCCCCATCCACGCCACGCGTTTGACCGCTGGTATTGTTCAGCTGAAACTGGAAGAGCATCAACTCCAGAATACTGTGCACCTGTTTACACATGAAGCAGGAGAGAAGGTCAAAGCAGGCTGCTTTACAGTGGAATTCATCCATGTGAATCATTCCATCGCTGACGCTGTCGCGTTTGCCATTAAGACCCCGGTTGGCACCGTCGTCATGACGGGCGATTTTAAAATCGATACCACGGCGGAGGATGGCATGATCGATCTAGCACGCTTGGGCGCGTTGGGCAAGGAGGGCGTGCTGGCGCTGCTTTGTGATTCGACCAACGTGGAGCGGCAGGGCTATACGCCTTCCGAGCGCACGGTTGCGGGCAGCTTTGAACGGCAGTTTTCCGGCTGCAATAAGCGCATCATTGTTACGACCTTCGCATCCAATGCCTTCCGCCTGCAAAGCCTCATTACGGTTGCAAAAAAATTTGGCCGCAAGGTCGCAGTCACGGGCCGCAGTATGGAAAATATCTTGAAGGTTTCAACGGAACTCGGCTATCTGAAGATTCCGGCAGGGACACTTGTTGATATCAATCAAATCAAGCAGATCCCAAACAACAAGCTTGTGATTGTTTCGACCGGCTCACAGGGGGAGAATATGTCAGCGCTTTACCGCATGGCATTCTCTGGCCATCGTCAGGTCGAGATTACTGCTTCCGACCGTGTGATCATCTCCGCATCCGCCATTCCCGGCAATGAAAAATCCATCGGAAAAATTATCAACGAACTTTACCGCAAGGGAGCGGAGGTCATCTACGACAAGCTTGAGGGCCTGCATGTCTCTGGTCACGCTTGTCAGGAGGAACTGAAAATTATCCATGGCCTGCTGAAGCCCAGATTCTTTATTCCCGTTCATGGTGAGCAGCGTCATCTGCAGGCGCATTCGCGTCTGGCCCAGACCATGGGCATGGATCCTAAGAATATTTTCATCTCCGACATCGGCAAAGTGCTTGAACTTACAAAGACCACCTGCAAGTGGGGCGGTACCGTTCCGTCCGGCAGGATTCTGGTTGATGGCACTGGTGTCGGCGACGTCGGAAGTGTTGTCCTGCGCGACCGAAAGCATCTGGCGCAGGACGGCATGCTGGTCGTGGTCGTCAACATTTCTAGCGAGGACGGCAGCGTCATCACCGGCCCTGACATCATTACCCGCGGCTTTGTCTATGTAAAAGAGTCGGAGAACCTAATGGAAGAACTGCGCGTGATTGCTGCGCACGCCATTGACCGGTGTAGCCAAAACGGCCGCAGCGATTGGAGCGTTCTGAAGGCCAATATCAAAAATGACCTGTCTGGGTATCTGTTTAAGACGACAAAGCGCAATCCGATGATCCTGCCGGTCATTATGGAGATTTGAGGAAGCTGAACTCTCAATTTTTTCTGAAACACAAGAAAAAACAGAAAAAAAGTCAAATCAGGCATTGTCAAATCGATGAAGTTGGGGTTATAATAATACAGTTGCGCGAGTGCGCGGCAATGTTACCAGATGAATGAGGATGAGCGAAAGAATGGCAAACAATAAGAACCCGAAGCCCTCGACCGAGGATGCAATGGCGGCGGTTTCCGCGCTGATCGCAAAGGCAAAACGCGAGGGCAGCATTCAGTCGAGCGAGTTGACGGCCGAACTGGAAAAGCTGGATCTACCGGTCGAGAAAATCGAGCATATTTACGATACTTTTGATGCGATGGGCATCCAGATTGTCAGTCCCGAGTTGGAATTGGATGTTTCCGGTGATCTCGGAATGGACATGGATGAGGTTCCCGAAAACGACGAGGAAGAACTTGTTGATCCGCTTGAACTTGCTGCGGAATACAATCTGGACGATCCGGTGCGCATGTACCTCAAGGAGATCGGCCAGGTCAAGCTGCTGACTGCCGACGAAGAAATTGAGTTGGCAAAGCGCGTTTCCGAGGGCGACAAAAAGGCAAAGGATCGTCTGACAGAAGCCAACTTGCGCCTTGTCGTATCGATTGCCAAAAAATATTCCGGCCGAGGCCTGCACATTCTGGATCTGATTCAGGAAGGCAACACCGGCCTGATCCGTGCGGTCGATAAATTTGACTATACAAAGGGAAATAAATTCTCTACATATGCAACGTGGTGGATTCGGCAGGCCATTACTCGAGCCATAGCCGACCAGGCGCGTACCATCCGTGTTCCGGTGCATATGGTTGAGGTTATCAACAAGGCTACCCGCTGCAACCGCAAGCTGGTGCAGGAATTAGGCCGTGAGCCGACGTTGGAAGAGATCGCTGCCGAGTTGAATCTTCCGATTGAAAAGATCATCGAGGCCAACCGCACTGCGGCGGATACGCTCTCGCTCGATATGCCAGTCGGCGACGAAGAAGATACGACCATCGGTTCCTTTGTCGAAGACGATAACACGCCAGGCCCGGTCGATGCAACGTCCAATGCCATGCTCTCTGAGGCGCTGACCGAGATCCTCGGTACGCTGACCGAGCGTGAGGCAGACGTGCTGCGCATGCGCTTCGGCATGTATGACGGTCGGACGCACACGCTCGAAGAGGTCGGCCAGATCTTCGGTGTCACGCGCGAGCGCATCCGTCAGATCGAAAACAAAGCTATCCGCAAGCTGCGCCACCCGTCCCGCGCAAAAAAGATCAAGGATTTCTATTGCTGATACGAAAAACGCCCTTGCAGGAGTTTCTGCGAGGGTGTTTTTTCTTCATTCACGCAACCATCGCGCGCAGATTTCGTCTTATATACTATCAGAAAGAATCAGGAGGGAAAACCTATGCGAACAGTACGAAGCACGATAACTCTGCTCCTTGCGTTTCTTTTGACCGCCGCGCTCTGCGGCTGCGCAGCTTCTTCTCCAGGCGAATCGCCCGGCAACGCCCCGGCCAAGCCGGTCGATGCAACGGATTTTATGTCCAATGCGGGCCCGGTTTTTCCGCTGACGCTGGCACAGGCGGAGCCTGCGCTTTTTGCCGATCGGGAGTTGCTGCTGGACTGCGCACCCTATGCCGAAGAGAATACTGCCGCGATCACAGTGACAGACCGGTACACGATCCGCAATGATTCCGGCGAGGACTGCACGGTGACGGCGCTTTATCCCTTCGTTTCCAGTCTCAGCGACCTCAATTTGCTCCAACCGGTTCTGACGGCAGATGGAGTCGCTGTGAAGAGCACGCTCTATCCCGGTGCGTTCCCCGGCTGGTTTGGTCCGGCCAGTCCCGAACCGGAGAACGCGGAGGAACGCTGGAATATCCGCCACGCGGAAAGCTGGACAGAGTATCAGACGCTGTTGACCGGCAGCTATCAGGCTGACGCGCTCGCGCCGAAAACACTGCCGGAGCAGACAGTCTATGTCTATTCCTTTACCGCATCCGGCGAAACGACGGCAAACGCAGCGACGCTGGCAATCACAGTCGATGCAGACCCGGAAAAAACGACGATCCTGTCCTATGGGATCAACGGCTATGGCCAGAACGACGCGACAGGCCAGCCGCAGTACAGCTATTTTACAAGAGTGCATAATCAGACGCTGCATCTGCTTGCTGTGCTCGGGCAGGATCTGACCGGCTGCACCATGCAGGGCTATACCGACGGAAGCTGCGAGAAGGGGAAAGAACTGGACGCGCTCGAAGGAACCGTGACGCGCACCGAAATGACCCTTGCGGAGTTTCTGCGGCAGACCGCCGCCGCGCAGCTTGGCGCGGACGCTTCCGCCGACGATATTGACTGGCTCGCAGCTGCCGCCGCAGATCTTCTGATGCAATACGGTGTTTGCTCCGCCGCATCCGCCGAGCGCTACAGCGATGGAATGCTGGATGCCATGCTTCAGGACATGGAAGCTGTCCAGCGTATCTGCTATGCCGCAGCGGACATCACCATCCCGGCGGGCGGCACGGTCTGCATTGAGGCCGTCTCCCGCAAGCCGCACAGCTTTGATTTCTTTGGATTTTATAACAAAATGGTTGACGGTTATGGCGTTATGACAACCGGAAGCGTTCTGACATTGCAAAACCAGACCGCGCGTATCGATACACACGGTCTGGTTACAATCTACGGGCAGAACTTTAACTTTGGTGGACAGGGGAGCACCGTTCCGTTGTCCGCGCAGACGGAGTACTACTATCTCAACTTGATAGCTGGGGCTGCAGACTCATAACAGCCGCACGACAGGCTTAATGAGGTCGTGCGGCTTGTCCTTCATGAGTTGGAGCGCGTCCGGAAGCTTATCCAAACCGTCGAAGACATGCGTGATCATCGGCTTTACGTTGAGCCGCCCGCTTGTCACAAGCGCAGAAAGCTTTTCCATCCGCAGCCGTCCGCCCGGCATGAGGCCACCGTTGATCTGCTTGTGCCCCATCCCGACGCCCCATTCCGCACGCGGCAGGCGAATGTATTCTCCGCTGCCGAGATAATTGACATTTCCGATTTTTCCGCCTGGCTTCAGGACTTTTACGACCGGAATGAACGTATCGACATCGCCGCCTGCGATGATTGCACAGTCAACACCTCTTCCACCAGTCAATTCCAGAACCTGCCCATCGATGGGGCCATTTTTATAGCTGATGAAATCGGAAGCACCGTACTGTCGCGCTGCATCTACGCAGACGGGCCGCGTTCCGACTGCGAAGACTCTGGCTGCGCCGCGGAGCGCTGCCCCTGCCACCGACATCAGTCCGACCGGGCCGATGCCGACTACGAGCACGGTATCACCAAACTGTACGTCTGCGAGTTCTGCACCGTGAAAACCGGTCGGCACCATGTCCGAGAGCATGCAGGCTTCCACAATGTCCATACCCTCCGGCAAATGCGCCAGATTGCCGTCGGCGTCGTTTACATGGAAATATTCCGCAAATACGCCGTCCTTGATATTTGAAAATTTCCATCCGGCCAGTATCCCGCCTGAGTGCATTGCATAGCCTGCCTGCGCCTCCAAAGAACTCCAGTCCGGCGTGATGGCCGGGACAAGTACCCGGTCGCCAGGCTTGAAATCCTTTACCAGCGCGCCCGTCTCTACAACCTCTGCGCAGCACTCATGTCCTAGAATCAGGTCGTGCCGGTCGCCGACTGCACCTTCCCAGACGGTATGCACGTCCGACGTGCAGACTGCTGCCGCAAGCGGACGGCAGATCGCATCCATCGGCCCGCATACTGGGCGGGACTTTTCCACCCAGCCGACCTCTCCAATCCGCAGCATTGCAAATCCCTTCATATGCGTCCCTACTTTCCAATCAAGTCGGGATAGTTTGTGAAAAAGGATAACCTGCTATACAAAAGCAGCGGCCTCCGTTTTGGAAGCCGCTGCTTTTCTGTCAGCCCATTTTTTCTTTCAGATGGGACAGGCGCTCAAGTGCCTCGTAGAGCGTCTCATCTTTCTTGGCAAAGTGGACGCGAACGATGTTATTGACATTTTCATTGAAAAACGACGTACCGGGAACGCAGGCCACACCAACCTTTTTTGCCATTTCCAGGCAGAAATCCACGTCGGATTCACCCTTGCGCATATACGGGCCGATATCAGCCAGTACGAAATACGCGCCCTGCGGGTCGGTAAACGGAATGCCGATCTGCTTTAAGCCGTCGGTGAACAGCTTTTTCATGTGCGCATAATGCGCGCCAAACTCCTGATAATAGCTGTCCGGCATATCGAGGCCCACAACAGCGGCTTCCATCAGCGGAGACGGTGCGCCGACGGTATTGAAGTCGTGATACTGTTTGATGCGGTCCATAATGGGCTTCGGTGCGATAGCGTAGCCGAGACGCCAGCCGGTAATGGAATAGGTCTTGGACAGGCTCGAACAGCTGACCGTCCGCTCCCACATGCCAGGCAGACTGTTCATGTAGATATGCTTGTGTCCATCATAGACGATATGCTCGTAGACCTCGTCCATGATGGCAAACGCATCATACTTGATGCAGAGTTCCGAAATCAGTTTCAGTTCGTCGTAAGTGAAGACTTTGCCGGATGGATTCGACGGATTGCAGATCAAAATGGCCTTCGCGCCTTGCTTGAAAGCGTCTTCCAGCACATTTGCATCGAAGTTGAATTCTGGCGGTACCAGCGGTACGAAGACCGGTTCACAGTCCGCCATAATAGCCTGCGCGCGGTAATTTTCAAAATATGGGGAGAACATGATGATCTTGTCGCCCGGATTGGTCAGGGCAAAGATTGTATCGACCATGGCTTCTGTCGAGCCGATGGTTACGACCATATCGGTATCCGGGTCGAGTGCGCGTCCCATGAAGCGCCCAGCTTTGCGGGCCAGTGCCTGACGGAAGTTCGGTGCGCCCATCGTGATGGGGTACTGGTGCGGGCCTAGCGCGCTGACCTCGGCGAGCCGGTCAGTAAGTGCCTTGGGCGGGTCAAAATCAGGGAAGCCCTGTGCCAAATTGATCGCGCCGCACGCAAGGCTCACGCGTGTCATGCGGCGAATAACGGAGTCGGTGAATAATTTATTTTTTCTGCTCATTTCCTGCATGGTTGGTTCCTGCCTTTCTCAATCTGCTGAGACAATGCCGAGCGTTGCGGCGTCGGCGAGTTGAATGCCGTTCGCAGCCAGCAGCGAAGAAACTGCCGCCGGATCTGCAACCCGGAGGATCATATAGGCCATCCCATTCGACTGGCCAAAGATCGAATACATATATTGAATGTCAATGCTGTTTTTTGCGAGCAGCTGTAAAAGCATACTCAGTCCGCCCGGCTCATCCGATACGCCGACTGCAATAACATCGCTTGAGGAGAAGATAAAACCGTTTTCGCGCAGCACGCGGCAGGCTTCCGGTTCGTGGCTGGCGATGAGGCGCAGCACACCGTAGTCGCTCGTCTCAGCAATGTTGATCGCGCGCAGATCAATGCCGTTTTTGGCCAGCAGAGCCGTGATCTCAGCCAGCTGACCAGCCCGGTTTTCCAAAAATACGGAAATCTGATGAATTGCCATAGCTTCTGCCTCCTTAGATTCTGCGCTTGTCGATGACGCGGATAGCCTTTCCTTCACTGCGTGCAATCGATTTTGGGGAAACAAGATGCACCTGCACGAAAATGCCGAGCATCGCTTTGAGCGCGGCGACAAGGCTCTTCTCGCGCTGCGTGATCTCAGCCAGCGAGTCGGAAAAGTGCTCCGACGTCATCTCGACGAGCACATCCAGCGTGTCGGAGTTGCTGACGCGGTCAACCACGATCTGATAATTGGACGTATACCCCTGCTCCAGCAGCACCGTCTCAATCTGCGACGGGAAGACGTTCACGCCCTTGACAATCAGCATATCGTCGCTGCGGCCCATGGGTTTGCACATCTTGATATGTGTCCGACCGCAAGAACACTTCTCGTGCCGAAGAATGCAGATATCGCGTGTCCGGTAGCGCAGCAGCGGGAAAGCCTGCTTCGTAATCGAGGTGAACACCAGTTCACCTTGCGTTCCTTCCGGAAGCACTTCGCCGGTGTCTGGGTCGATAATTTCTGCGATAAAATGATCTTCGTTGATGTGCATGCCGGTCTGTGCGCTGCACTCATACGCCACACCCGGGCCGGAAAGTTCAGTCAGACCGTAAATATCATATGCTTTGATACCGAGACGCTTCTGGATATCCTGCCGCATCTGCTCACTCCATGCCTCCGCACCGAAAATACCGGCCTTCAGATGGATTTTGTTCTGCAGCCCGCGCTCGTGGATGGATTCTGCCAGATACGCAGCGTAGGACGGCGTGCAGCATAAAATGGTCGCTCCGAGATCCTCCATGAACTGCAGCTGACGGTCTGTGTTACCGGATGACATCGGCAGCGTCAGGCAGCCGAGTTTCTGACTGCCGCCGTTGAGCCCGAAACCGCCGGTGAATAGTCCGTAGCCATACGCGACCTGGCATACATCCTCCGGGCCTGCGCCCGCAGCGGCCAGCGCTCTTGCGCAGCAGTCGTCCCAGAGATCAATGTCTTCTTTCGTGTAAAACGCAACGACGCGCTTGCCGGTCGTGCCGGACGTCGAGTGAATGCGGACGCATTTTTCCAGCGGCTCCGCCAGCAGGCCAAACGGATATGCCTCACGCAGATCGGCCTTGCTTAAAAACGGCAGCTTGTAAAGATCGTCCCGGCTTTTGATATCGTCCGGCGCAATGTGTGCCGCCTCCATCTTTGCGCGGTAATAGGGCACATTGTCCCACACATGCCGCACCTGACGGACAAGCCGTTCATCCTGCCAGGACCGGATCTGCTCCTGGCTGGCACATTCGATTTCCTTCTGATAATACCGTTCCATGGGTTCTCCTTATGCTTATGCCTCTGCGCCGAGCGCAAAGGCCTTTTTGTTGAGTTCGAGGAATTTTTCCGGGACGCTCTTCTCAATCGTGTCCTGCCACTGCTCATCCGTAAAATGGAAATACCGGCTGAGTCGGCCCAACAATACAAGATTGACAGCCTTGGACGAACCTGCCCTGAGTGCAAGTCCCAGTGCGTCCATCGCATCAAGTCGGATGGGAAGCGCCGATAGCTTTGCTTCCAGCGTCTTCGGATAGTCTGCTGTGCCGGTAATAACCGGCATAGGGTTGATCCTCTGCGTATTGGTCAGCAAAACGCCGTCTTTTTTCAAATATTCGACCCATCTGGCTGCTTCCAGCAGTTCAAATGAGAGAATGAAATCGGCTTCACCCTTATCGATGATCGGGGAGTAGACTTTATCGCCGTAGCGTACATAGGTCACAACGCTGCCGCCGCGCTGACTCATACCGTGAACTTCGCTGACTTTGACGTCATAGCCGTTTTCCAACAAAATCCGACCCAGAAGCTTGCTGGCCAGCAGCGTACCCTGTCCGCCGACGCCGACGATCATGATGTTTTTCGTTTCCATGACAGTGCCTCCTTTTCTCATTCGCCCAGCGCGCCCTTATGGCACAGCTGGCGGCACAGGCCGCAGCCCGTGCAGAGGGTGTTGTCGATTTGTACTTTGCCGCCCATCACGCTGATAGCAGGACAGCCAAGCTTCATGCAGGACTTGCAGCCCACGCATTTTTCGGGCTTTGCCTCAATGGGGCCGGGGTGCTTGACGTATTTGAGCAGGGCACACGGACGGCGGGAGATAATAACCGACGGTTCATTTGCGGCAAGTTCCTCTTTGAGCGCTTTGTCGCAGGCGGCAAGATCATACGGATCAACGATCTGCACACGCCGGATGCCAACGGCATGGCACAGGGCTTCCAAATCGATTTTCGTGCACGGATCTCCCTTGAGATTGAAGCCGGTCGTCGGATTCTGCTGGTGTCCGGTCATGCCAGTGATGGAGTTGTCAAGGATGATCACGGTTGAGGTTGATTCGTTGTATGCAATGTTAATGAGTCCGGTCACGCCGGAGTGCATAAACGTTGAATCGCCGATGACAGCGACGGTGCGCGCCGCATTCTTTTCGCCGGAAGCCTTATTAAACCCGTGCAGGCCAGAGACGGATGCACCCATGCAGATCGTCGTGTCGATTGCCTGTAATGGCGCGGCAGCACCCAGCGTATAGCAGCCGATGTCTCCAAGTACCGTCAGCTTGTTCTTTTTCAGCGTATAGAACAGGCCCCGATGCGGACAGCCAGCGCACATGACAGGCGGTCTGGCCGGAATCGCTTCGTTCAGCTTGCTTCCGGTATGGACAGCCATGCCAAGCTTTTCTGCAATATCATTCTGGCTGAACTCACCGATGCAGCCGAACAGGTCTTTGCCTGAAACATTCTGTACGCCGATGGAACGGCAATGGGTTTCGATGATCCCATCCAGTTCTTCCACAACAATTACACGCGCTACGCTCTGCGCAAACGCGCGAATCTTTTCGACTGGCAGGGGATTGACCATGCCGAGTTTCAGAACAGGATACCGGCTGCCGCAGACTTCCTTGACGTACTGATAGCTGGTCGAGGACGCGATCAGGCCAATCGAATGGTCGGCCCCGTCCTCCATGCGGTTGATCTCTGCTGTCTCGGACCATTCCTGCAAAGCAAGTGTCCGCTGCTCTACAACGGGGTGACGTGCCTTAGCGCAGGCAGGCATCATGACGAATTTGGCGATGTTTTTTTCATAGGGGACAGGCGTAACTTCCTGCCGTGCGGACGGTTCTACTACGCTCTGCGAATGCGCAACGCGGGTACACATTTTAAGAAGAACTGGCGTGTCGAACTTTTCAGAGACTTCATAGGCCAGTTTTGCAAATGCCAGCGATTCCGCCGCGTCCGACGGCTCGAACATCGGAAGCTTTGCTGCAATGGCATAATGGCGCGAATCCTGCTCGTTCTGCGACGAGTGCATGCCCGCATCGTCCGCTACACCGATGACAAGACCGCCGCGCACGCCGGTATAGGACAACGTAAACAGCGGATCGGCTGCGACATTCAGCCCGACATGCTTCATGCCGCAGAAGCTGCGGTAGCCTGCCAGACTTGCGCCGAACGCAGCCTCCATCGCTACCTTTTCGTTAGGCGCCCATTCTGCGTAAATTTCCGGATATTTGGCCGCGCATTCCGTGATCTCCGTGCTGGGTGTGCCGGGATAGCTGGAGACAAAGCTGCATCCGGCCTCGTACAGGCCGCGCGCGGCAGCCTCGTTGCCGAGCATCAGGGTTTTCATCGAGATTCCTCCTGTTCGCGGCTCAGCCGCATGAAAATTATCATTATATTTTAATCATTTCGACTGCATTCGTCAAGCTTGGGAAGGTTATGCCTTTGTCTGCTCCTCGACAAGTCTTCCGCCGCAGTAGATCTGCCGCAGAACGGGCTTTTCGATTTTCCCCGTCGGGTTGCGCGGGACTTTTGCGAAGATCACGCGGCGCGGGCGCTTATAGCGCGGCAGCTCCCGGCAGAAGTCCTGAATTTCCGTCTCCGTGCAGTCTGCGCCGTCCTTCAGCTCAATAATTGCCGCTGCAATCTCGCCCAACCGCTGATCCGGCAGGCCGATCACTGCCACGTCCTTGATTTTCTCATTTCTGCGCAGGAAATCTTCGATTTGTACGGGATAGAGATTTTCGCCGCCGGAAATGATGACGTCCTTCTTGCGGTCAACCAGATAAATGAACCCGTCCTTGTCCTCGCGGGCCATGTCGCCCGTCCAGAGCCAGTCTCCGTGCAGGATCTCGGCAGTCGCCTCCGGGTTTTTATAATAGCATTTCATGACGCCGGGTCCCTTGACGGCAAGCTCGCCGATCTCGCCGGGCGCAACATCGTTCCCTCGCTCGTCAACGATGCGTGTCTGCCAGAGATAGCCTGCCTTACCGATTGCGCCGATTTTTTCAATGTTGTCCACGCCTAGATGCACGCAACCGGGGCCGATAGACTCGCTCAGGCCGTAATTCGTATCATATTTGTGATGCGGGAAATATTTGAGCCAACGCTTGATGAGGCTGGGTGGAACCGGCTGCGCGCCGATGTGCATGAGCCGCCACTGGTCAAGCAGATAGTGATCGAGATTGACGCGCCCGGATTCAATGGCGTCCAGAATATCCTGCGCCCAGGGGACCAGCAGCCAGACGATGGTGCATTTTTCTTCCGTGACCGTCCGCAGGATCCACTCCGGCTTCACGCCGCGCAGAAGCACGGCCTTTCCGCCGGAAATGAGGCTCCCGAACCAGTGCATTTTCGCCCCTGTATGATAGAGCGGCGGAATACAAAGAAACACGTCCTCTTTTGTTTGCCCGTGGTGATGCTGCTCGGTTATGCAGGAACAGACAAGTGCCTTGTGCCGGTGCAGGATTGCTTTTGGAAAGCCGGTCGTGCCGGAGGAAAAATAGATTGCTGCATCGTCGTTTTCGTCCAGCGCGACAGGCGGGACGCTAGACGAACAGAAGCCCATCAGTCTGCGGCAGTCCTCGGCGTAGTCCGGCACGTTCCGGCCCACAAACAGCCGGAGTCTTACCCGCGTCAGGCCTGCCTGAATCGGGTCGAGCCGTGAAACAAATTCCGGTCCGAAGACCAGCACCTCCACATCTGCCAGATCAAGGCAGTAGGAAATTTCATCGGACGCATACCGGAAGTTGAGCGGAACGGCAATACAACCTGCCTTGAGAATGCCAAAATAGATTGGCAGCCACTCCAGACAGTTCATCAGCAAAATGCCGACCTTCGTGCCGCGCCGGACGTTCCGGCTCAGAAGGAAGTTTGCAAACCGGTTGGCCCGGCGGTCAAAATCCCGCCACGACAATTCGCGCCGGTACGGTGCGTCGGGCTGTGCCTCGGCGATGAGGCTTGCTTCGCGCCAGGTGACGGCACTGTCGCGCTCTTCCGACGGGTTGACCTCGACTAGCGCAATGTCAGACCCGTAAAGTCTTGCGTTCCGTTCCAGAAAATCAGTAATGACCATACAAAATCCTCCTTTGCAGCGGATCGCAGATAAAAGAAAACGCCCGCTGCACATTCCGAAAAAGTGCAGAGGACGAGAAGTTCCCGTGGTACCACCTCTATTTACCGCTTATGCGGCCTCAACGGGGCACTGTCATGCCCACTGCGCGTTATCGGGCGCACCCGTCTCCGCCTACTTGCGGACAGAACCGCGTTCGGGAAGCTGCTCAGAAAGGTATTCCGCCCGGACGCCTGTGCTGCCTTGCACCAAACGGCAGTTCTCTGAACAGGAGGAAACGGGGCGTACTTGGTTTCATCATGGCATTCAACACGTCAAACTTTAACACATTTTGTCGGTGAAGTCAAGTGTTTGACACGATTTTTGAGGATTCTTCCAAATGTTGACGAACCGACAGGGAAAGGCCGGATTTCACTTGCATTGCAGCAGATAAGACGGTATAATAGCAGTGAGATACAACAAACAGATTTTACATACCGCCTCCGGGCGGGCTTCAGCACAGAAGAAAGAGAGGAGTTCAGCATGCAGAAGCTGGCAGCTTTTTTAAAACGGTTCCATTCCGGCCCTGCAGCAGATGCCTACGAATACCTCGGCTGCCATATGCACGAGGACGGCGAGGGTTATGTGTTCCGTGTTTGGGCGCCGCATGCGCAGGCGGTATGCGTTGTCGGCGACTTTAATTTCTGGAATACGGAAGACCTTCCGATGCGGAAAATCTCGGATGGTGTGTGGGAGGCTGTTTCTGTCTACGCAAAGGCCGGACAGGCGTATAAATACTGCGTGACCGGGCCAGACGGCCGCATGGTCTACAAGACCGACCCCTATGGAAACCGCTGCCGCGCCCTACCAGACACCTCCAGCATGATTGATCCGCTGGACGGCTTTGAGTGGCACGATGCGCTCTACCGCACCAGAGCAGCCAGACAGTCTGCAATCAAGCGCCCGGTCAATATCTATGAGGTTCACGCTGGCTCCTGGAAACGGCACGAGGACGGCAGCTATCTCAATTATGAAGAATTGGCTGCAGAACTTGTTCCCTATGTCAAAGACATGGGATATACGCATATTGAATTGCTTCCTATTATGGAATATCCCTACGATCCTTCGTGGGGCTATCAGATCACCTGCTATTTTGCACCGACGCACCGCTACGGGACACCGAAGCAATTTATGCAGTTTGTCGATGCCTGTCACAAAGCTGGGCTCGGCGTTATTCTCGACTGGGTGCCTGCTCATTTTCCAAAGGATGAAAACGGCTTGTTTGAGTTTGATGGAACCTGCTGCTACGAGCTTTCCGACCCGATGATGAATGAGCACCCGGACTGGACAACCCGTATTTACGATTACGGCAAGCCCGAGGTACAGTCCTTCCTCATTTCCAACGTATGTTACTGGCTTCGTTATTTTCATGTCGACGGAATTCGAGTCGATGCAGTTGCGTCCATGCTGTATCTGGACTATAATCGCAGACAGTTCAAGCCCAATAAATTTGGAGGCCGGGAGAATCTCGAAGCGATTGATTTTTTGCGCAAACTCAACGAGGCGGCGTTCCAGACCAATCCTGCGGTCATGATGATCGCCGAGGAATCTACGGCTTTTCCGCTGATTACCAAACCAGATTATGACGGCGGTCTTGGCTTCCTGTTCAAGTGGAACATGGGCTGGATGAACGACATGCTCAAATACATGTCGCTCGATCCGCTGTGGAGAAAGGGCGACCATAACGCGCTAACGTTCTCCATGACATATGCCTATTCTGAGAACTTTATCCTGCCGCTCAGCCACGACGAAGTCGTGCACGGCAAATGCTCGCTCGTTAATAAAATGCCGGGCAATTATGACGATAAGTTCAATAATCTGCGCACGTTTTTTGCGTATCAAATCGCGCATCCCGGCAAGAAACTCAATTTCATGGGTAACGAGTTTGCACAGTTTATCGAATGGAACTATACGCAGGGGCTCGACTGGCTGCTTCTCGGCTATGAAAAGCATCAGAAGATGCAGCATTTTGTCCGCACGCTCAACCACTTCTATCTTGAAAACCGCTGCTTCTGGGAAAACGATTCCGACTGGGACGGCTTCCGCTGGCTCTCCTGCGACGACCGCGACAATTCCATCGTCGCTTTCCGTCGTATCAGCCGCAAGGGGCAGGAACTCATCGCCGTGTGCAATTTCTGCCCGGTGCTGCGGGAAAGTTATCGCCTGCCGCTGCCGAAGGCCGGATGGTATCAGCCGGTTCTCAATACTGACGACGCACAGTTTGGCGGCTTCGACTTCCAGCCTGCACCTGTTCACGCGGAAAAGGACAAGCAGCCGCAAGGCGAATACGCCTACAGCGGCGCGTTCCGCGTCCCACCGATGAGTGTATGTTTTTATAAGCATGTTAGAAATAAACCGGAGAAATAAAACAGGAACAAAGGAAATAAAACAGGAGGAGATCCAGCTATGCAATTCCAGAAAAAACGTTGTGTTGCCATGCTCCTGGCAGGTGGTCAGGGCAGCCGTCTGATGGTCCTGACGGAAAACACGGCCAAGCCTGCCGTCCCGTTCGGCGGCAAGTACCGCATCATTGATTTCCCACTTTCCAACTGCGTAAACTCCAAAATCGATACGGTCGGCATCCTGACACAGTATCAGCCGCTTGAACTGAACGAGTACATCGGCAACGGTCAGCCGTGGGGCCTGAACTCTTCGCACGGTGGCGTGCAGGTTCTGCCGCCCTATGCCAAGAGCAAGAATTCCGAGTGGTATAAGGGTACGGCCAACGCCATCTATCAAAATATCCCTTTTATTGAGCGCTATAACCCCGATAACGTGCTGATCCTGTCCGGCGACCACATCTATAAGATGGACTATGCTGCTATGCTTCGTTTCCACGAGCAGCATGATTCAGACTGTACCATCGCCGTGCGTGAGGTCCCGCTCAAGGAAGCGTCCCGCTTCGGTATCATGAATACACGCGAGGATGGCTCTATCTATGAATTTGAAGAGAAGCCCAAGAAGCCCAAGAGCACCAACGCATCCATGGGCATCTACGTCTTCAAGTGGAGTGTCCTGAAAGCTTTCCTAGAGGCGGACGAGGCCGACCGTACCAGCGAAAATGACTTCGGAAAAAATGTCATTCCTGCCATTCTGAACGCGGGCCATAAGCTTTTTGCCTATCGTTTTGAGGGCTATTGGAAAGATGTCGGCACGATCTCCAGTCTCTGGGAGGCCAACATGGATCTGCTCGGCAAGCATCCGGCGTTTGACATTTACGGTACTGCCGGTCATAAGATTTATGCCAGAAATCAGGCAATGCCGTCAAGCTATATTGCAAAATCTGCCGAGATTCGGGAAAGTTTCGTCGCTGAGGGCTGCAACATTGAGGGCTGCATTACGCACTCCATTATCTCCACTGGCTGCACTGTCGGCAAGGGAGTGGAAATTACCGACAGCGTGATCATGCCGGACGTAACCATCGAAAACGGTGCGGTTGTCCGCAGCGCCATCATCGCCGAGGGCTGCCATATCAAGGCCGGCGCCCGCGTGGGCGATTACGTTGAGGGCGAGGAACGGAAGATCAGCGTGATTGGCAAGGATAAGACCATCGCCGAGGGCACCGTGATCGATGCCGGCGCGATCGTATAAGTAAGAGAGAGGGGGATACGAACATGGAAGCAATGGGCATTATTTTCTCCAATATCTATGACAGCAGCATGGGTGAGTTAACCCGTGAGCGGACTTCGGCCTCTATCCCGTTCGGCAGCCGCTATCGTCAGATTGACTTTGCCCTGTCCAATATGGCAAACTCCAAGATCAGCAACATCGGCATTGTCACAAAATATAATTATCAGTCTCTGATGGATCATCTCGGCAACTGCGAGGAGTGGGATCTCAAACTGGGCGAGGGCGTCCGGTTTTTGCCCCCGTATGCCACCGGTCATACCGGGGCATACCGCGGTAAGCTTGAGGCGCTTCAGACCGCCATGCCGGTTCTCGGCCGCTGCGACGCTGAGTATGTCGTGCTGTCCGATACAACTGTCCTCTGCGCAATCAATTTTGCAGCGGTCCTCGAAGAGCATATTGCTTCCGGCTGTGATATCACAGTCATCGCCAAAGCAGGCCGCGCCAACGGCAAGACACGTCAGCCGCTGGCTGTTAAGCTTGGAGACGACGGTAAGATTGTCGATTTGGCTGTTGACTATTGTGCGCCGGAGGACTATCTGGTCGGCATGAGCATGTTCATCATGCGCCGTGATAAACTCATTCAGGTCATCCGCGAGATGGTCCCGCACGGAAAATACCATCTCGAACGGGATTTCATCCTGCCGGAGTACAACGCGGGCAATCTGAAGGTCAATGTCTATCCGTTCCATAACGTCGCCCTGTTCAATCAGAGCGTGGACGAGTATTTTGTCAATAACATGAAGCTGCTCGACGCTGATGTGCGCCGCAGCCTCTTCCGCAGCGAGATCCCCATTTATACGAAGGTTCGAGACGCTGTCCCGACGCTGTTCGGCTACCACGGACAGGCGGCAAACTGCCTGATTGCCGATGGCTGCCATCTGTTCGGCAAGGCGGAAAACTCTGTGATCTTCCGTGAGGTTGACATTGAAGACGGCGCAGAGGTTCGAGATTCGATTGTTATGCAGGGAAGCAAAATCGGTGCGGGTGCATCGATTCGATACTGCATTCTTGATAAAAATGTCACTATCCGTCCGGGCACGAAGCTGCTCGGCTCGATTGACCACCCGCTTGTGGTCGATAAAGGAGATACCGTATGAAAATCGCAGTAGTTGCCTCTGAGGCTGCGCCGTTCGTCAAGACTGGCGGCCTCGGCGACGTGATGCAGGCACTCCCGCTTGCACTTTCCAAGCAGAAAAACACCTATGTCAGCCTGTTTGTCCCGTATTACAGCCAGATCAAATATTCCGGCAAGTGGCAGACAGAATTTTTAGGCGCGTTTGATGTTCCGCTTGCATGGCGGCGGGAATATGTCGGTATTTTCCGCTTCAAGACCCGCCGCAAGAAGCTTCAGATCTATTTCATCGATAACGAGCATTATTTCAACCGCGGCGGCATTTACGGCTTTGCCGATGACGGTGAGCGCTACGCCTATTTCAGCAAGGCTGTCCTTGCGGCGATGAACTATCTCGAATTCCGGCCCGACGTCGTCAGCTGCCACGACTGGCAGGCGGCTCTCATCCCGCTGCTGCTGAAGACGGAATACCGCGGCTGTTTCCCAGATACGAAGAGCGTGTTCACCATCCATAATATCGAATATCAGGGCAAGTGTAATCTGCAGTTCAACTATGACGTGCTGGGCCTTGGCGCAGGCTGCGACGAGATTCTCCGCTTTGACGACTGCACGAACTTTATGAAGTCTGCCATCGTCACAGCTGACCGTGTGACGACCGTTTCCGAGACCTATGCACAGGAACTGCGCTACCCATACTATTCCCACGGGCTTGACGGTGTACTGCAAAACAGAGGCTCTGACTTTTCTGGTATCACCAACGGCATTGATATGCAAGTGTTTGACCCTGCAAAGATGGACTCTATCGCGCAGAATTATACCGCAAAGACACTCCGCGAAGGCAAGACAACCAATAAGCTTGCGCTTCAGCAGCGCGTTGGTCTGCCGGAGGATCAGGATGTGGCTGTTCTGGCGATGGTCACACGTCTGGTCGGGCACAAAGGCATCGATCTTCTATGCTACATTGCCGAGCGCCTGATTCAGCGACGCATCCAGCTTGTCATCATCGGTACAGGTGAGGAGAAGTACGAATGGTACTTAAACACCCTGCGCGACCGGTTTGGAGACAAGGTTTCTGTTAATCTGCTTTTTGACGGCGGACTTGCAAATCTTGTCTACGCGGCGTCTGACCTGTATCTTATGCCGTCAAAATCCGAACCCTGCGGCCTGTCGCAGCTGATTGCCATGCGTATGGGATCCGTTCCGGTCGTAAACGCAACGGGCGGCCTCAAGGATACGGTCTGGCCGTATAACGAAGCGGATGAAACCGGGCGCGGCTTTACTTTCCAGAGTTACAACGCGGACGATTTTCTTGCTGCCATTGACCGCGCGCTTGCACTATACTATAATGAGCCGGCAAAATGGCTGCGACTCGCTGAAAACGATATGGCAGTCGATTCCAGCTGGGATATCCCGGCACAGAAATACATGGCGCTGTTCCAGAACATTTGCGGACAGTGAGGCAAGCTAAAGACACTTAGATAGAAAAAGGATATATAAGCAATGACAAAAGAGAACCTTCTTCAGCACCTGCAGGAATGCTGTGACCGGATGTTTGGCTGTTCACTCGAAATGGCGACGGAAAAGCAGGTCTACCGCGCTGTATGCGTCGCTGTGCGTGAACTTCTGGAGGATGACCGCCGTGCGTTTGTCGAACAGACGCGTGCAGAACAGCGCAAACAGGTCTATTACATGTCGATGGAATTTCTGGTCGGCACGAGTCTGCGCAACAACCTGTACAACATGGGGCTTCTGGAGCCAGCAGGGGAGATCCTGCATGATCTCGGCTTCAGCCTGGAAAGCCTCTGCGCACTTGAACCGGACGCAGGACTTGGCAACGGCGGTTTGGGCCGTTTGGCCTCCTGCTATATGGATGCGGCGACCGGCCTGAATTATCCTGTAACCGGTTTCTCCATCCGCTATGAATTTGGCATCTTCTGTCAGAAGATCGTAGACGGCTGGCAGATGGAGTTCCCGGACAACTGGCTTGAAATGGGCGATGTGTGGCTGCATACCCGCAAGGACGACGCTGTGGAGGTTCGTTTCGGCGGGCAAGTGCATGAGTGGATGGACGGCGACAAGTTCAAAACTGCCCAGACCGGCTATCAGTCTGTCATTGCTGTGCCCCACGATCTGTACATTTCCGGTTACGGCTCAAAAGCAGTCAACAAGCTGACCCTATGGAGCGCCAGTATGCCGCAAAGCTTTGACATGAATGCGTTCTCACGCGGCGATTATGTCCGCGCGCTTGAGCAGAACACCATGGCTGAGGCGATTTCAAAGGTTCTCTATCCGGCGGACGACCATATCAACGGCAAGCGCCTGCGCCTGCGCCAGCAGTATCTGTTGGTGTCTAGTTCGTTGCAGTCGATTTTGAATGAGCATCTGAAAAATTACCATACACTTGATAATCTGGCCGATAAGGTCGCTGTGCATATCAACGATACACACCCGGCACTCTGTGTGCCCGAACTTATGCGGCTACTGGTTGACGAGCACGACTACGGCTGGGAACGCGCGTGGGAGATCACCTGTGCGACGCTTTCCTATACCAACCATACCGTCATGGCCGAGGCGCTTGAGCGTTGGCCGGTCGATCTATTCCGGGAGCAGCTGCCGCGCATTTACGCCGTCTGCCAGGAGATCAATCGCCGCCTTATGGAAAAGCTGCACTGCGTCTACCCAAACGATCCCGGCAAGTGGGACTACATGGCCGCTGTTACAAACAGTGAGGTCCGCATGGCGAATTTGTGTTTGGCCTGCTGCCATAAGATCAACGGCGTTTCACAGCTGCACACGGAGATTCTTGAAAAAACCATTTTCCGGGATTATTACAATCTCGATCACAGCCGCTTCCTGAACATCACCAACGGCATTGCGTACCGCCGCTGGCTGTGCCAGTCGAACCTGGCGCTGACCGGCTATCTGCAATCCCTCATCGGCGACGGCTTCCTGAAGGATGCGAATGCACTCGAGGCGCTGCTCCAATATCGCGACAATGCGGATGTTTTGGAAAATCTGCAGGCCATCAAGCGCAAGAATAAGGTACGCCTTGCCGCCTATATTGCGGAGCACAACGGCATCAACGTTGACCCGGATTCGATCTTCGATGTGCAGGTTAAGCGCCTGCATGAATATAAGCGCCAGCTGCTGAATGTTCTGCATATCCTGACGCTTTACAATGACATCAAGGATCACCCGGAAAAGCCGGTCTACCCGCAGACGTTTATCTTTGCAGCCAAGGCCTCCGCTGGCTATTATCTGGCCAAGCAGATCATTTCACTTATCGTTGCTGTTTCCAATCTTGTGAACTCTGATCCGCAGGTGCAGAACAAGCTCAAGGTGGTCTTCATTGAAGACTATAAGGTTTCGCTGGCGGAGATCATCATCCCGGCGGCTGACCTGTCTGAGCAAATCTCTGTTGCGGGCAAGGAAGCCTCCGGCACCAGCAATATGAAGCTGATGATCAACGGTGCGGTCACGCTCGGCACGCTCGACGGCGCGAACGTCGAGATCCGCGAGCGCGTGGGAGACGAAAATATGTTCCTGTTCGGCATGACGGCTGACGAGGTACAGGCGCTCTGGCAGCGCGGCTATGATCCGCGCCAGTTCCTGACGCCGGAACTTGACAGAGTCCTGCAAATGCTGACCTCCGGCGTACTGGGGCAGCGCTTCGATGATGTTGCCGCTTCGCTCCTGACACCGCGCTTCGGCGCAGCGGATAGCTACATGACTGTCGCGGACTTTGCAAGTTATAAGGCTGCTAAGGCGCATGCAGTCGAGATCTATCAGGATCGCACCCGCTTTGCAAAAATGTCTCTCACGAACATTGCCAGAGCCGGTATTTTCTCCTCTGACCGCTCGGTCAAGCAGTATGCCAAGGAAATCTGGAATCTGTAATTCCCGCAGAAAATATTCTGAAGGGGCCGACAAGGAGCGTCGGCCCCTTCCCTGATGAAATGGACGGTACGCCACATGAGAATTCTATTCGACAGCAAGCTTTCACAGTTCAAAACGCCCTTCGGAACGCTCAAAAAGCAGGAGGTCTGCACGCTGCACATCATGATCCCGTGCTCCTGCCGTACAACGGCGGTCTGCCTCGTTTTGCAGGCGGAAAACGGTGCGGAACTGCGCCGTGTCCCGTTTGTAAAGCAGTTGGACGATACGCTCTACGATACCTGGGGCGGGGAACTGACGATTTCCAATGCCGGACTGTATTTCTATTACTTCCATATCACCACGCAGGACGGCGCGTTCCGCCTGTTCAAGCAGGGCGAAAGCGACACGAACATGGAAGACGGCGGCCTCTGGCAGCTCAGTGTCCTGGAGGACAAATTTCCCGTCCCGGATGACTGTGCGGGCGCGGTCATGTATCAGATCTTCCCAGATCGTTTTTATCAGGCCGGAGCCTGTGATCTGGCCGGGAAGATCGAGCCATACTGGGTGCATGAGAACAAGGATGATGTGCCGGTCTATCTGCCGGATGCCAACGGCGAGGTTCTCAATAATGACTTTTACGGCGGAAATCTGAACGGTATCCGCGAAAAGCTGCCGTATCTGCATGAACTCGGTGTCGAACTCCTATACCTCAATCCGATTTTCTATGCATGGTCGACGCACCGGTACGATACCTGCGATTACAAGCGCATTGACCCCATGCTCGGTACAGAGGAGGATTTCCGCGCGCTCTGCAACGCGGCGCATGCGCTGGGGATGAAGGTCATTCTCGACGGCGTATTCAGCCACGTCGGCAGCCGCAGCGCCTATTTCCAGCAGGCAATTCACGACCCGGCCTCGCCGTACCGCGGCTGGTTCCGGTTCAAGCAGTATCCGAATGTTTACGACAGCTGGTGGGGGATCACGACGCTGCCGTGCGTCGATAAGATGAACCCGGATTATATGGACTATATCATTGACAGTGACGACAGTGTCGTCGTACGCTGGCTGATGCTTGGCGCGGACGGCTGGCGGCTGGACGTTGTCGACGAGCTGCCGGACGCATTTCTGGCGCGTCTGCGTGCGCGTATCCGTCAGGTCAAGCCGGACGCGCTTCTTATTGGTGAGGTCTGGGAGGATGCGTCCAACAAAATTGCATATGACTGCCGCCGCCGATATTTTACCGACCGGCAGTTGGATTCTGTTATGAATTACCCATGGCAGAAGGCTATCCTCCGCTATGTGCGCGGCGAGGACGACGGGACAGGGCTCGGCGCGTCTATCCGCACGATCGCGGAGAATTATCCGCCCGATGTGCTGCAAACTGTGATGAATATTCTGTCCACGCACGACACCCCGCGCGCCATCAACGCGATTCTCGACCCGCGCGACGGCGACCGCGCGGAGCTGGCCCGGCGGCACTTTACAGCGGAGCAGCTTGCAGAAGGGAAAAAACGCCTTAAAATGGCGGCGTTTCTGCAGTTCATGCTTCCCGGTATGCCGTGCATCTATTACGGTGACGAGGCGGGCATGACCGGCTACCGCGACCCGTTCAACCGCGCATATTATCCGTGGGGCAGGGAAGACGGAAATCTGGTTTCATTCTATCAATCGCTGGCGCGTGTTAAAAAAAGCACGCCCGCTTTGCGGCGCGGTACAGTTCTTGTATTGGAAGCAGGCGGCGGACGGCTGATGCTCCTGCGGCAGTACGAGGGCAAAAACGTGGCGGTTTGCTGCAATCGCTCGGAAAATCCATGGACGCTTCCGCATAGCGGAACGATCCTCCTTGGCGGTGGCATCGCCGAATATACCGGCGAAACCCTCACCCTTGGGCAGAATGGATTCTGCGCTATGGAGCGTAAATAAAAAGAATTATAACAGGAAAGAGGCGCTGATATGCAAATATCAGCGCCTCTTTCTGTATGTAGTTCTAAGAATGTTTTTAAGATTCTACCGTTAAATTCCGCAGCCAAATATATTTTTTGTATCTTGGCAGTAAAAACGGGAATTTGACGATCTCATCGGCACACATGACCATATAAACGACCATGACCGGCCAGCGGAACACAAAGCAGCCCAAAGCAGAGATCGGAAGCGCCAGGCACCACGTTGCAATCAATACGCTGACCGCATCGTATTTTGCATCTCCGCCTGCCGGAAAAACGCCGCATGTAAAGATTGCGTTGAACGAGTACGCAAACATGTAGAGCACATTGTATGCAAGCATTTGAATCAGATAATGCTTTGCGGCTGGCTCCAGAACATAGAAGTGATAGATCAGTGGGCCGATAATGCACAGCAGAGTTGCATTTGCAAAGCCGCAGAGAAGCGCGATGATCCAGAAGCGCTTGCCATATTCCTTTGCCTTCTCAAACAGGTTCTGCCCCAGAAGTGTGCCGAGCATGACGCCGGCGCCGTTGGCAAAGCCTTGGCTCAGACACTGGATCAGGCTTGTTGCCACATTCGTGACTGAATAGGCGGCAGTAGCATCTGTTCCCATGTGGCCGATAATGACCGAGTGCGCGACAATGCTGAGTCCCCAACTCAGGGAACTTGCCAGCATCGGAAATGCGATGCGTAGCATATCCTTTTCCAGACGGGGCGAGAAAAAGCGAAGACTCCGACTATTGGGGTGAATGCGTCCCTTTTGATAAGAGGCTGCGACACACCAGCAAAGAGCAATTACCTCAACTGCAATCGTAGAATAGGCGGAACCGTTTGCGCCCAGCGCCGGGAGTTTGCCCGCGCCGTAGATTAGAAAATAATCTGCGGTCATGTCCACCACGACGGTAACAGCGGAGATCCAAACGCTGACTTTGGCTCTGCCATCAACTTTCATCAGCATCAGATAGCACTGTGAGGCGCCCTGAAATAAATAAGAAAAGCTGACGATGCGCAGATAGCTTGCGCCAATGGCAATCAAGTCCTGCTCGTCCGTAAATACGGTCATAAGGTGTTCCGGAAGAAAGAATGCCAGCAAGAAGAAAATAACGGTCAGTACCAGTACATAACGCAGCGCCATGCTCAGCAGGTTCCGTACAGTGTCAAAATCGCCTTTTCCATAATACTGTGCGACCAGCACGCCTATCGCGCCAACAATCGCGCCAATAAAAAGGGAAAGCACAAAGGATACCTGATTGGCAAGCGACACAGCGGCAATGGATTCTTGTGTCAGTCGGCCGAGCATCAAGGCGTCTGACGCGCCAACCAGCGCGTTCAAAAGCCACTGCAGTGCAAAGGGAATCGCAAGAGACATCAATTCCTTGCGGAACTGCTTGTCTGCATGCATACAAATACTCCTCATAGCATTTTCTCCGATCAAATATGATCGATAGCTGGCTTCAAATCTGGGCCTGACGCAGGAGAAAGATTGTCTTCGCGCAAATCGTCCACATCAATGAGCACCTTCATAGTCTTTTCGCGGTTTTCATCAATATAGACATAGGCATCATGGAAAGCACGGAACGGGAAGTGACGGCTCATCAGCGGCTTCAGCTGAACTAGACCCTTATGTACGAACGAAATGGCATCGACATAATCCTCATGGCGATACATCATCGTCGTATTGAGGTCCAATTCATGGTCGTTCAGAACAGCCAAATCAACAGAGGCCATTTTTGCAAAAACGGCCACAAGAATGATTGTGCTGCCCTTGCGTGCATACCGGATAGCCTGCCCCATGGTAACGTCATTTCCGGCACAGTCATAAATAACATCTGCTTTATCTGCTCCAAAGGCAGCAATCAGTGCATCGCCAAAGTTGCTGTTGGCTGTGTTGACGGTGAAGTCTGCGCCGACCGATTTTGCAACGGACAGACGGTAATCTGATACGTCGGTAATCAGCACCTGACGCGCACCGAGTGCCTTCACTGACTGCGCGAGAAGGATTCCGATTGGCCCAGCACCAAGTATGGCGACATTTGCACCCTGAATATCTGCAAATTGCTTTGCTGCGTGGACTGTAACTGCAAGCGGCTCAATCATTGCGCCCTCGTCATAACTCACATCATCGGGCAGTAGATCGACTTTTGCGGCATCTACGGCAAAGTATGTGCTGCATGCACCGGTTGTCTGAAAGCCCATAACCTTCAACTCGTCGCAGAGGTTGTACTTTCCGTGTCTGCATGGGTAGCATTTTCCACAAAATACCTGAGGCTCGATGGTGACGCGCTGTCCGACCGTGAAGTCACTGACATCTGCACCAAGGGCAACAATCTGACCGGACAACTCATGGCCTTGCGTAATGGGGTAGGAGGTAAAAGGGTGCATGCCATGGTAAACATGAATATCGCTTCCGCAGATGCCGACCCGTTTGACTTCAATCAGTACCTGACCACGCTGTGGCTGCGGTACAGGAACAGTTCGGAATGTGATTTTTCGCGGAGCCTCCATCATCTGCTGGAGCATGGTGCTTTTCATAATACAATTCCTTTCAGTCGTCCTGAGACGGTTTTACAAGAACCTTGATCGATTCGCTGCCCATCTGGCAGAGAATCGCCTCTTCAAGGTGTTCGGGATCAAACGTATGGGTTATCAGTTTTTTGAGTTCCAGTCTTCCCGCGGCAATCAGATCAACTGCGCGCTGATGCGTATCCGGGTTGATGATCGAACCGTGGATGTGCAGTTCTTTTTTATAGATGTCCATCAAGGGGAGGGGAATGGTGGAGCCGACCTTCGGTACGCTGAACAGAAGAACCGTCCCACCCGGCCCGGCACTTTCGACTGCCTGAAGTGCTGCCTGCGGATTGCCGACGCACTCAATAACGGCGTCGGCGCCGTCCGCGCCAAAAACCTGACGGATCTTTTCAGGAAGACTTTCGTGGATCGGATCAACGACCGCGTCTGCGCCAACCTCTGCTCCGATTTTTCGCCGGACTGCGACAGGCTCACTCAAAAGCACGTTTGCTGCGCCACTCAGCTTGGCCAGCTGCACCATCAAGAGTCCAATCGCGCCGCCTCCGATCACAAGAACGTTGCAGCCGGGGCGGATACCGGCTTGATCAATGCCGTGTATCGCACAGGCAAGCGGTTCGACCATCGCAGCTGCGTCCAAGTCGGCATCCTCCGGCAGCACGAAGCATTGTGTCTGCGGCAGAACGCAGAATTCCGCAAAGCCGCCATTCGTGTTGACACCCAGCGCAAACAGATGCTCACAGTTCTGCTTTCTGCCTTCCCGGCAGGGGCGGCAGATGCCGCAGTACATGTTGGGATCCGCCGCGATTTTGTCGCCGGGGCGGCAGGTTGTGACCGCAGAGCCAACTGCGGTCACAATGCCGGAAAACTCATGCCCGAGCACGACCGGCGGCGTGACGGGCGCAGAGCCCGCCTCGCCTTTGTAAATATGAACGTCCGTGCCGCAAACGCCGCACGCGTGTACCCGCATGAGAACATCTGTCGGGGAAAGCGGGCCAAACTGCATGTCGCGCGTTTCAAATTTGACCGGTGCATCTGCACCGAGAAAATAAGTTCCTTTCATGTTCGCGCCCACAGCCTTAGCCTGCCGTCCGGTTTGCACGGTCGAAATCAGCGCAGATTGCGTCGTAAACAGCCTTCTTTTCCTGCTCAGAGCCAGAAAGCTTTGTTGCAAATGTCATGCGCCATGCGTCGCAGAACGGTACCTGCGGCTGGAACACAATCATGAAACTAGAATCCGCGACCGGGTCGCAGCCGGGAATATGCTTTTTCAGGATTGCAATCGCAGCCGGATCAGTGACCAGTTTTGCAATCGGGGTGAACGGCGTAAGGCCGTAGGGATTGACGCATTTGACTTCAACGGAACTGCACAGTGCGATATCACGGCTGGATGTACCGGCAAGGATTTGATATTCGCCGGGCTCTGTGGTCCACTGCTGCTGCTTAACATCATAGCTGGCAAAGTCCTGCTTACTCAGTTCAAATGTGACAGTCTTCTGCTCGCCGGGCTGCAGGAATACCTTTTTCAGAGCCTTGAGTTCCTTAACGGGCTTGTCAAGCGTTGCCTGCACATCGTTGATATAGATCTGAACAACCTCGCTGCCGGCCACGCGGCCGGTATTTTTGACGTTGACGCTGACGTTGATGGTCTTGCCATCCTCCAGGTTTGCCTCCTGCGGAACCTGCAGACCGGATAGCGCAAAACTCGTATAACTCAGACCGAAGCCAAACGGGAACAGCGGCTCAATATGCTTCTTGTCATAGTAGCGATAGCCGACGTAAATGCCTTCGCCGTATGTGACCTCACTGCCTTCTCCCGGGAAGTTGAGGTAGGTCGGCGTATCGGCATAGTGCTTCGGGAAGGTTAGAGGCAGTTTGCCGGACGGGTTCACATCGCCGAAGAGAATATCTGCCGCAGCCTGGCCGCCGCACATACCGGGCAGATACACGCAGAGGATCGCAGAAACTTGATCAACGTACTGTGCGATGTCAATCGGTGCAGCGATATTCAGAACGAGAATGACCTTTTTCTGTGCAGCGGTCGCTTCTGCGATGGCGCGCTCAAGAACCGGACGATCCTCAGGCTCCATCTCCATATCCAGACGATCTGCGCCTTCCTGTCCGTTTGCACCGATGGTAACAACGACGTAATCAGTCTGATCGGTGATCTGTTCAAAGCTGACATGCTTGTCGCCAATCAGTGCGCATGTGCAGTCATACATGTTTGTGCTCAGTTCCGTAGCAACCTCAGCAGAGCCTGCACCGGATTCGCAGAACTTCTTGCTGCGCGCGCCATAGAACGCGACGCTGCTTGCTTTGCTCAGAGGCAGGACACCGTCGTTTTTGAGCAGTGTGATGCCTTCTTTTGCTGCGTCATAGGCAGCGGCAAGCGAATGCTCGCAATCAATGCTGGTGTATCTCCGGCCCTTCAGGATGGGCATTTCCAGCATGATGTTCAGATAGTTTTCACACGCTTCATCGATCTGCGCCATAGAAAGTTCGCCGGATGCTACGGCGGCTTTCAGTTCGCTGATTGCGCGCGGCCCGGGCATGCAGACATCATTGCCGGCCTTTTGTGCAGCAACGCGGTTATAAACGCCGCCCCAGTCAGACATGACAAAGCCTTTGAAGCCCCATTCTTCACGGAGTACCTTGCGCAGCAGCCAAGGATTCTGAGAACTGGGATAGCCGTTGATCTGGTTATAAGAGGACATCAGGGTCTTGCAGCCTGCATCGACGCAGGCTTTGAAGCCTGGCAGATACAACTCACGCAGCGCACGCTCTCCAATGTGCTCATTCACGCCCATGCGTTCTGTCTCCTGATTGTTTGCGGCAAAATGCTTGACATTCGCAACGACACCGGTGTCCTGCACGCCCCGCACGAAGCTGGGAGCCAGCGACTTAACGACGCAGGGATCCTCGGAATAGCCTTCAAACAAGCGGCCGCAGCGCGGGTCACGGTGCAGATTGACATTCGGTGTACCGAGAAGAACGTCAACATGGCAGGCGGATGCTTCGCGGCCAAGCGCTTCTCCGCAGCGGTAGATCACGTCGGGATTCATTGTAGCGCCGAAGAACATGCCCGGCGGATAGCAGCCGAGGCGGCGGTCTGCGGGACGAGTCTCATCAAGAATCTCTGCGATCCGTGCAGCTGTTTTCTTTTCTTCCTCCGTAGGTTCTGCACCGTCCTCACGGACAGCACCGGGGGCCATCCCAAGCGTCAGGCCAGCCATGGGACTTGTGATGCTCTCAGGGTCAACGGCACCATTCTTCTCTTCCATGACGCGATAGCTGGCTTCGATCTCCATCTGCATGGTGTTGAAGCCTGTTCCGCCATCAAGAAACAGAGGATTCGGGATATCACGTTCCGGGCAGCCGCCGGCCAGGAAGGCCGACCTGCCTGTCAGAAGCGTCAGCTTTTCATCCAGAGACATGTCCTTCAGAAGTTCGGGGATCGAAGCGCGGTTGGTCAGTTTTTTCATGTGTAGTTCCTCCTGATAGATTGTTTATTGGGCTAATTGATTCATATTGATTGCGCGGCTCCAGCGGATGCGGTTGCCGCGTGGCTTGTCAGGGAAGTCAGACGCCTGCATACAATTCGCTGTTTGAGAGATAGCTGTCCAACATATAAGCATAGGCACCCATCTGATCCAGTTTGTAGATTGGCCGCGTATCGTATTGGATCTCGAACGGCGTATTGTCAAAATAATAATGAAATTCCATCAGCTTCTCATTCAGCTGCTGTTTGAAATAGTCGTCCGCATTGGAAAAAATGCCTTGGATCACGACACATTCCTGATCGAAATTCAGAGAAATGTTGCGCAGCGCGACAGCAAAATGCTGTGCCAGTTCGGCGTCGATTTTCCGTGCGAGTTCGTCGCCGCGCTCAGACATATCAAAAATTGTTTCAACTGTAATAGCTGATACCGGAATGGTTTGCAGCATGGAGTCCGGATACATGGAGCATTCCTGCGAGATACGCATCTGGATGTGCGCGTTGCCAACGACCTGTTCAAAGCAGCCGCTGCTGCCGCAGCCGCAGCGGAACGGATAACTGCCTTCAAGCGTCATATGGCCGAACTCACCAATCAGCGCATGTTTGCCGTTATGGATCCTTCCCCTGTCGATGAGACAGCCGGACAGACCCCATGAGGTAAACACGGTCAGAAGCCGCTTGTCATTGAGGTTTTGTCCTTTGAGCAGGGCAGTATCGTGCAGCAGTGCGCGCGCGGTGAGTTTGCCCACGTTCTCTACGACGATCATGACATCGGGTCCAAAATATGCGCGAAGAATATCCACAATCGGAATATTGTTGCCCCATTGCGGAGCAAGGGCGTTGAATTTGAGCATGCTGGTCCGATAGTCAACAATGCCGGGCGTCGAGATACACACGCCTCGGAGCAGCGACAGCGGGACGTTATTCTGCTGCAAAAATTTTGTGGCAAGTTTTCCGACAGCATCCAGTGCGCCCGTAGCCTGCTGCAGAAGCGGCTGACGCACACAGAGTTTGTCAATCATGTTCGACTGGAAATCCATAAGGACCAGACACAACTCCTCTGGCCACAACTCAATACACAGCAGAAACAGCTTATCTGTAAGAGAAAACAACTCTGGACGCTTGCCGCCAATATTAGTTGAAGGAGCCTTTCCGACGGAGACAAGCAACCCATGCTTCAGAAAGAACTGAATGTTTTTCATAACGGTCTGGCGGCTGAGATTCAGACTGTCCGCAATATTGTTTGCGGTGAGCTGCTCGTTGCTGCGGAATTGGCTCAAAACAGAAAACCGATTGCTGTATTTCAAATCGGCAGGGAGTGCTGCGGCGTTGTTGGGGATGGTAAGCATAATAAGTAAGAACCTCCTAACCGGTTTTTCAGGTGCATTTCGGTCGAGACGATCTGCGGGGATGTTTGATAACCTTATTTCCTGCGCCGCTGAAAATCCATTTAAAGTAGTAGATTCGCAGAAAATGATGATTGTGCATAACAGACAATGCAAACCGCAAAAAACTCCTGTATTTGCAATATAACAGATAAATTGCTGAAACGCAATAGTTTTAAAAGTTTTTTTTATAACATACGAGACGTTAATTATGAAAGAGAAGGATTCCAAATGGGATGGTTTCGGAAAAATAGAGTATAACTTTTTTGAAACTGTAAAGTATGCACAAAATTAGGCCGTAATTTATAAGCATAAAAAACGAAATTGCTCGAGTGATGCTTTTTTTGCTTGCAAATTCGGCAGAAAGAGACTATCCTGTGAATATGAAAGTGAATTACAAAACCTCGTTTTGAGTGCTGCGCATGCAAAGGCGGCGTAGTTCAGGAAAACATTGATAGGGATAAGCGACAAGGAGGAAAACATGGCAGCGAAATTGACCGATCGCAGTTCCATCCCGGCCGTAGTTGCCGAGTTGACACTGGAGGAAAAAGCGCACCTTCTGACCGGCGCGAGTTCGTTTACCACATATGCGGTAGAGCGGCTCGGAATTCCGTCCTGCACGGTGCTTGACGGAGGAACCGGAATCAACTTCCAGCAGTATTGGGGTGATGTGTACAGCCGCGCGCTGAAGCGTGACAGCGGCAAAAACAATCTCAGCCTTTCTGGTATCAGCAATTCCGCAAAGGTTATGCCGATCCTCGATAAGCTTGAATCGGATATTCCGCTGACGGATGAGGAGCAGAAGGTAGCCGATTATATCCGCAAGGAAATGAAGGCAATCATGCCCTATGAGCAGCAACCGGGCTGCTTCCCGCCGGGAATGCTGCTTGGTGCAACGTGGGATCCCAAAACTGTTTACGACTGCGGCAGCGCCGTCGGCCGTGAGATGGATGCCTACAAAGTTGATATGGTGCTCGGCTCTCCGAACGTAAACATTCACCGCGATCCGATGAACGGCCGCGTGTTCGAGGGCTACAGCGAAGACCCGTGTCTGGCAGCTTCTCTTGCGCCGGAGTTTGTAAAGGGTCTGCAGGCGGAAGGCCCGATCGCAAACGTCAAGCATTTTGCTGCGAACAACCAGGAAACACATCGTCAGAACGTTGACGAGACGATCCCGCTGCGCGCACTGGAGGAAATCTACTTCCCGGGCTTCAAGGCCTGCGTGCAGGAAGGCAAAGTCAAGAGCGTTATGAGCGCGTACAATAAAATTAACGGCACGGCCTGCGCAATGAACCACTGGCTGCTGACCGATGTGCTTCGCGGCGAGTGGGGCTTTGACGGTCTTGTCGTTTCCGACTGGGGCGCTGCCTATGATCAGGCGAAAGCCATTGCAGCGGGCAATGATCTCGATATGCCCGGCCCGCGCGACATTCAGCCAATCCTTGACGCTGTTGCGAACGGCTCTCTCAAAATGGAAGAGATCGACCTCGCTGTCAGCCGGATGCTGCAGATGCTGCTCGATATGCCGGTCATGAAGGGCCGCAAATATGACAAGATTGACCCGGACTATTCAAAAGATGTCGCTTACCGCTGCGCGGAGGAGGGCATTACGCTTCTCAAGAACGACGGCCTGCTTCCGCTCAAAAAGGATGCAAAACTCAGCTTTTTCGGCAACGCCAGCAAGCGGTTTATCGAATCCGGCGGCGGCAGCGCGAAGGTTCACACCAAACTGACGACCAGCCTCATGGGTACCGCAAAGCAGATCGCGGGCGAAGATAATGTTTGCTTCGGCGAGATCAAGGCTGATACTGATGTGGTTGTGATTGCCGCAACGGCATGGGGCCAGGAGGGCTGGGATCGCTTCGAGATGGATGTCGCGCCCAGCGAAAAGGAAATGCTGATGACTGCCGTCCGGGACGCCAAGGCCGCAGGCAAGCGCGTCGTAGTCGTGCTCAATGTAGTCGGTCCGGTCGATGTCAGTGACTACGAAGCAGATGCCGATGCAATCCTCTGCGTATTCTACCCAGGTATGGAGGGCGGCCGTGTTGCGGCGCAGATCCTGTTCGGAGAGGTCAATCCGTCCGGCAAGCTGCCGGTTACGTTCCCCAAGCGCTACAAGGATGCGCCGACCTACGGCAATTTCCCAGGCTGCGCGGGCGAGGTGTTCTACGGCGAGGGTATTCTGGTCGGTTACCGCTATTACGATACGAAGGATGTCAAGCCGCGCTACGCATTTGGTCATGGCCTCAGCTACTCCAAATTTGAGATTTCTGACCTGACGCTCGACCACACGGTTGTCAACTATGATAACGAGGAGACGCTGACCGCTTCCGTCAAGGTTCGGAACGTTTCCGACCGTGCAGGCAAGGAAGTCGTTCAGATCTATATCTCCGATGTCAAGTCTACGCTGGACAAGCCTGTCAAGGAACTGAAGGCATTCCGTAAGGTTCTGCTTCAGCCCAGTGAGGAACAGGTTCTCACGTTCCAGATTACGAAGGACATGCTTAAGAGTTATGATCCCGAACATAAGTGCTGGGACTGCGAAGCGGGCTATTATGAGGTTCTGGCTGGCAACGCTTCTGACAATATTTCGTGCAAGGCAAAGTTCCTTGTCAAGTGCCGCAGCATTTACAATTACAACGAGAAGACGATGCTCTGCGTGATCCATGCCGACGAACGTGCGGCAAAGATCATCGACGCACAGCTTGAAGCGCTGCACATCGACGTCAGCGATATGGCGGACGCACTGTATTACTTCCCGCACCGTGAGATCGGTCAGGTTCTGCACAGCATGCTTGATCATGCACCGATCGACGAAGCTGTGAAAAAACAGGCATACGAACAGATTTTTGAAGCTGTCGGTGCACTCGACATCAGCGAACTGTAAGTTCGTGAAATAAGACCGGGAGGGATGTCTGTGTGAGTAAGGAAGTACTGCTCCACTGCAAGCATATGTTTAAGAGTTTCGGTCCGACAAAGGCGTTGGTCGATGTCGAACTGGAAGTAAACCGTGGAGAGATCCGTGGCCTGATTGGTGAAAACGGCTCCGGCAAATCCACAATCTCCTCTATCGTGGCTGGTGTACAGCCCTACGATTCTGGTGAAATGTTCTTCAAGGGTGAGCCCTACAAGCCCACAAGCATGATCGAGGCGCAGGCCAAGGGCATTGCGATGGTCGTGCAGGAGATGGGTACCATTTCTAACATTACAGTCGCTGCAAATATCTTCATCGGGAAGGAAAAGCTTTTCTGCAAAGGCCCGTTCCTAAGCGTGAAGAAGATGAACGAAGCGGCAAAGAAGATTTTGGTGGAGATCGGCGCGGACCATATTGATCCCGCCGCTCCGATCAACGATCTGAACTTCGAGGATCGCAAAATCGTAGAGATTGCGCGCGCCATGTACGATCATCCGGAGATTTTTATCGTGGATGAGACGACGACGGCACTGTCGCAGCGCGGACGTGATATTGTCTATAATATCATGCGCAAACTCAGCAGCGAGAAAAAGGCAGTTCTGTTCATCTCCCATGACCTTGATGAACTGATGAGCATCTGCAATGCCATTACGGTTCTGCGTGACGGCATTCTGGTTGCCACCATGGAACGCGAGGAAATGGAAGTCAACAAAATGCGTACCTACATGGTTGGCCGTGAAATTTCCGATGATTATTACCGCACCGATTTTGACGGTTCTTACGATGACGAAGTCGTCTTGACAGCGACAAACGTTACGGCAGGTGCTGTCTTGGAGAATTTCTCGTTTGAACTGCACAAGGGCGAGATCCTTGGCTTCGGCGGCCTGAGCGAATGCGGTATGCACGAACTTGGCAAGGCTGTGTTTGGTGCTGAACAACTCATTACCGGTTCCATCGTGCTGAAAAACGGAACGCACATTACCAATCCGCAGCAGGCGATTCGGAACAAGATCGCCTATATGTCCAAGAACCGCGATCAGGAAGCAATTATCCTGAACGATACGATCGGCAACAACATTGTCCTGCCGTCCATTCCGATGCTTGAAAAGGCTACCTATGTTTCCCCGAAGGCCGAGCGTGAACTCGCGCAGCAGGAGATCAAGTCCATGAGCATCAAGTGCCAGGGACCGCAGCAATATGTCAGCGAGTTGTCCGGCGGCAACAAGCAGAAGGTTGTCTTTGCAAAGTGGATCGGCAACAAGTCGGATATTCTCATTTTGGACTGTCCGACGCGAGGAATCGACATCGGCGTCAAGGTTGCCATGTATCAGCTGATGTACCGTCTGAAAAAGGAAGGGAAGTCCATCATCATGATCTCGGAGGAACTGCCGGAGTTGATCGGTATGTCTGATCGTATCATGGTTTTGAAGGACGGACAGCTCACGCACACCTTTACGCGGAGCGCGGATCTGAAAGAGACGGACGTCATCCACTATATGATTTAAGGGAGTGATGTCATGAAAGAACAAATGGAAGCGGCAAAAGCTGCAAAAGTGCCGGAAATACCCCGCAAGCGATTTAATGTTCGCACCGTGGCACCGCTTTTCGGCGTGATTTTTGTTACATTGCTCTTTGCAATCCTGACAAAGGGCTCGATTCTGAAGCTGTCCAACATTGAGGTCATTATCAACCAGGCGGTGTTTACGATTTTGGCCGGTACCGGTGCAGTTTTCGTCTACGCCTACGGCGGCATCGACCTGTCAATCGGCGCACTGCAGGGAATCTGTTCGCTGGTTGTTGTCCTGCTGCTGCGTGCCGGCTGCCCTGCGCCGCTGACACTGGTTGCATCGATTGCAACAGGCCTGCTCTCCGGTCTTCTGACCGGCGGCTTGAGCGTGTGGCTCGGCATTGCGGTGTTCATCACCTCGCTGTGCATGAACTTTATCATGCGCGGCATCCTTCAGACGGTGACGGCGACGGCCATGATGTATATCCCGCCTGAGTTTGCGGCAACCGATAACTGGACGCTGAAGGTGATCGTGCTCCTGATTGTGCTGGCAATCGGCTTTTATGTATTCAATTTCACCAGAGTCGGTAAATATGAACGCGCCATCGGCGGCAATCCCAAAGCAGCGGAGCTTGCCGGTGTCAACACAAGAAAGTACCGCATCCTTGCACATGTGCTGCTGGGCGGCGCGGTCGGTGTCGTTGGCTTCTTTGCTGCGGCTCGCGGCGGTGCGGTTTATCCGCAAAGCGGTTCCGGATTTGAAATGGACGTTCTGATTGCGCTGGTTCTTGGCGGCCTGTCTCTGTCCGGCGGTGCTTCCTGCAAGCTTCGCTGCGCAGTGATCGGCGCGCTGACCATTGCGGTCATGTCAAACGGCTTCATTCTCCTTGGCGCACCGCAGAACGCGATTGAAGGCATCAAAGGCTTCATCTTTATCGCTGTCGTAGCCCTTTCCTACGAGAGAACCCGTGGGCAGGTAATCAAGTAATGACTGGAAAAATGAACGGAGGAACAAAAATGAAAAAACTGATCGCTCTATTGCTCGCCGCCATCATGGTGATGGCCATCTTCGTCGGCTGCAGCAGCAAGCCCGCCGAAACCCCCAGCACGGACAACCCCGCAGCAGATACCCCGGCAGCCACCACAGATGCACCCGCCGACGTCGAGACGCCCGAAGGCAAAACCGTGAAGATCGGCTTTATCGGCTGGGGCTATACCGATGGTCTGGGTTCCGCTTATCAGCGCTATCTCGACTATGTCGCTCCCTACGTCGGCATGGAGATCGTCTACGGTCAGTATAAGACTGCTGAAGACATCATCAGCCAGGCAGAATCTCTGATTCAGGCAGGCTGCAACGTCATTATGACGACGATTGCCAGCGCTTCCCTGATCGACCTGTGCGCGAAGAACGAAGTTTACATGGCACAGTGGGGCTCCCCGGTTCTCGATGAAGAACTGAAGGCATACCTCGAACAGTCCCCGTACTGGGTCGGTTGTTCCACCGTCGATGACGAAGCATCCGGCGCTGCAATGGTTGACGCGCTGTATGAAGCAGGCTCCAGACACATTGCTGTTCTCGCTCCCGCGGCTGGCAACGCCTGCCACGACGCACGCTACAAGGGCATTTATGACGAAGTTGCAAAGTATGACGATATGGAAGTCGTTTCTGAGTTCCGTGATGCATCCCTGAACACCACTGCTCCCGCTGCCATCCAGAATATGATCGCCATGTATCCGGAGCTTGACGGCATTGTCTGCACTGGTGCATCCAACGGCGTCATGGAAGCTGTTATCCAGACGCTCGCCACCGAAGGCAAGACCGGCAAGATCAAGTTCGCCACGCTGGACGTGCAGGACGGTACCGGCGATTACATGGACGAAGGCGCGCTCGACTTCATCGGCGGCGGCCAGTATCCTGAGGTCGTGTTCCTGGCTCTGTGCTGTGTCAACGCTGTTGACGGCACCATTGATCTGCCGATCCAGATCGACAGCCAGTTCATCAACATCGAAGGTTCTCAGGGCTATGCGGACTATGTCAAGTACATCGATGCCGAGGGTGTGTTCCCCTGGACTGCTGAGGAGTTGGCACAGTTTGTCACCCGCGTCAATCCGGACGCTACGTTCCAGGACCTCTATGATACCTGGAAGGGCTACAGCATGGAGAGCGTAATTGCTCGTAAAGAAGGCTAATTCTACCCTGCACGCTTAGCTGACCAACAGAAATAGGGGGGCGAAAGCCCCCCGGTAATAAAACGGGTTCTTCTCATTCTGGAAAGTGGTGATTTTATTGCGCAAAGCATCTAATAAAGGACTTAATCAACTGAAATGTCTGATTCTCCCGCTGGTTGTCTATCTGATTTTTGCGGTTGGCTCCGGCTTCCGGTTCGGTAAGCCCGCTACCATGTTTGCAATCCTGCGCCAGACGGTTCTGCCGACGCTGATTGCATGGGCAATTTCCAGCAACCAGACCATGGGTGTTTGGGACTTTACGCCCGGCTCCGTCATCTGTCTGTCCGGTATTATCGGCGGCAATATTGCGCTGAAGCTCGGCACGAACTGCATAGGGCTGATGTTCATCCTGATTGCATGTACGATCGTTCTGTCGATGGTCATGTTTGTGCTCTTCAACTTCCTGCGTATTCCGTCTATGGTCACCGGCCTTGGCGTTCTGATGATGTATGAAACGCTTTCCGCGCTTCTGTTTAACGGCGGCGGCGTTGCCATTCGCGGCGACATTTCAATTCTCGGCAGATCTCCCTATATCTTCATTGTGTTTATTGTCGGCGGCCTGATCATCTGGACGCTCAACAACAAAACCAAATTCGGTTACAATGTCCGTGCGCTCGGCTACGGCACTGCGATTGCACAGAACATTGGCGTCAATCTGACAAAAACGCGTTTCTTCAGCTTCCTTCTGGAAGGCGTCATGCTTGGCCTTGCCTCGACCGTATCCCTCTCTATGACGGGCAACGCCGCGGCAACCTTGAACATGGCGACGACGAGCATGGGCTTTGACGCGATCATGGGCGTGTTTATCGGTCAGTATCTGGCAAAGTATTGTGATATCACGATCGGCATCGCGCTGGGCGCGTTCACAATGAAAATGCTCGGCTCCGGCCTTCTGGCCTTTGGCCTGTCGTCCACGCTGCAGCAGGTCGCAACCGGTCTGTTCCTGCTGCTGTTCATCGGCATTTCGCAGAACCAGAACGTTGTCTTTGAAAAGCGTGCACTGCGCAAAAAGGCTGCAGAAGCGCTCGCCAAGCAGCAGTAAGTTGTACCACAGCGGAACACCCCAATATGATATGGTGCGCTGCGTAAACATGTAAACGAAGAAACCTCTAAAAATGACGCAGGCAATAACGCCTGCGTCATTTTTTCAGGAACATGCAAAGAAAGGAATCTATATGGAAAAGCTGCGCTGGGGCGTGATTGGTGCGGGCGGGATCGCCGACACACGCACGATCCCCGGAATTCTGGAAGCAAGAAACGCAGAACTGGTTGCACTGACGGCCCGTACCCCGGAACGTGCAGAACAGTTGCGCCGGAAGCATGGGGCAAAACGTGCCTATACGTCGGAGGAAGAACTGCTGCGCGATCCGGAGGTTGATGCGGTTTATATTGCGACACCGGTCGCAGAGCATTACCGGGAAGGAACGCTTGCGACGCAGGCCGGAAAGCACATTCTGATGGAAAAACCGTTGACTGTTTCTGCGGATGAGACCAAAGCACTGATCGACTGCTGCGAAGCACACAAAGTTGCCTTTGGCGCTGGCTTTATGATGCGCTTCGGCACGCATGTCCAGAGTATGCGCCGGGCAGTTTTGGACGGTAGGATTGGAACTGTGCTTTCCGGCACAGCAAACTTTACGCTTTGGATGCCGTACCAGTCCGGCGTGTGGCGGCTGCAAAAGAAAAACGGCGGCGGTGCGCTGATGGATATGGGCATTCACTGCTTGGATCTGATCTCCTTTATCACCGGAATGCGGGTGACGGAAGTCGCGGCGATGAATGAAAATGTTCTATTCCGGGATCCTGGCTACGAAGTCGAGGACAGTTCTGCAGTTTTGCTGCGGATGGAAAATGGCGCACAGTTTTTTGTGCAGTCAAGCTTCAATATTCCCTATGCAGAAGCCAAGTGGCATCTCAATCTGTTCGGCAGCAAGGGGCGCCTGATGGGAGACAATATCCTTGGACAAGAGGATACAGGTACTTTGAACCTGATTGATGCCGATATGCTGCCTACGCTTGATCCCAGGCCGCAGACTGGCTATGGACAGGGGCGCATGTGCCCAGCGGTATTCGGAAATCTTTATACGCGCGAAATCGAAAGCTTTTCAGAGTCCGTTCTTTGCGGAACGCCTCTGGAGGTTCCGGCCACACAGGCGTTGGAGGTGCAGCGAGTAGTTGATGCGGCATACCGGAGCAGCAGAGAAAAGCGGATAATCTCCCTTTTGTGAGGATTCGACATGACGTTGATGCTTTCTCAGCTGTTTCAGCTGTTTGCTTTCCTGCTGCTGGGCATGTTCGCCAGGTGGAAAATAATCGTGGATGGCAGCTTTCCGGGCGGCTTATCCCGCGTGGTGGTTGATTTTTTTCTGCCGTGCATGCTTTTTCTGAGCGTTTACGACAATCTTTCGCTGCAAACGCTGCAAGAGGAGCGCTCTTCCTTTTTATGGGGTGCAGCCAGCTTCCTTGTTACATTTCCGCTTTATACGTTTTTTGCGAGGAAACTTGCGAAGGATCCGTATGAGGTCGGAATTTTTCAGTATACATTCCTTGTTCCAAACTATGGTTTTTTCGGTTATGTTCTTATAGAAGCAGTCTATGGTTCGCAGATGCTGTTCCATATGGTGATTTTCACCATCCCGCATATGATTTATGGATACACAGATGTTTACCGGCGGCTTTGTGGGATGGAGAAGCTGTCGCTGCGTACGCTTTGCAATCCCAGTGTTTTTGCAATGCTTCTCGGCGCTGCGTGCGGCATGCTGCAATTCCGTCTTCCGACTGCGGTGATCTCACTGCTCACTGCAGGGAAGAACTGCGTGGGGCCTCTGAGCATGATCCTGACAGGTATGGTGATCGCAGGCTTCCGGCCGGCGGATATTTTAAAGGATCGGCGGGTGTACCTTGCCTCGGCGCTGCGCCTCCTGATTTTGCCTGCAGCGTCGCTCATGATGATGAAGCTGCTGCATGCACCGCGGGAACTGCTTGTCGTTGGGGCATACTTCTTTGCCATGCCAACGGGAATGAACACAATTCTTTTTCCAACTATGGTGAATCGTGATTGTCGGCTTGGCGCCGGTATGGCTTTGGTATCCAATATAAGTTTGATTGTAACATTTCCCATCATTCTGAGACTATTTTTATAGATTAAGGAGAAAATTACAATGTCAGCGACATTAAAAAACGGTGCAGGCATTCTGGATGTACTTGCAGAAATGACGCTTGAGGAAAAAGCAACGCTTGTGACTGGCGGTTCGTCATTCGGTACGGCGCCGATTGAGCGCCTTGGAGTCCCTGCCGCGGTGCTGATCGATGGCGGCTGCGGCATCAATCTCCGTCAGTATCTGGCTCAACTGCTTCATACAAAGAAAATCAGTGGGACACCGGAGTTGAGCGGTGCAATGGGTTCTTTGTCAAGGCTCGTCTATATCATGGAGCATCTGGAGTGCCCGGAAGAACTTGGCGAGGACGAACGCGGCGTTTTGGAACAATTTCTCGCGTATTTGAAGACGTTGGTTCCGAGCGGCGATTTACCAAGCTGTTTCCCAGTCAACTCCCTGCTCGCATCGACGTGGAATCCGGAAATCGTCCGCGCCTGCGCACGCCAGGTAGGCAAGGAAGCGTCTGCGTTTGGAGTCGATATGCTGCTTGGAACGCCCTGCATCAATATCCAGCGCGACCCGCGCGGCGGCCGCGGATTTGAAGGCTATTCCGAAGATCCGATGCTTATCAGCCGTTTGGCGCCGGAATATGCGCTTGGCGTACAGGAACAGGGTGTCTGCGCGGATGTTAAGCATTTTGCAGCAAATAATCAGGAAACGAACCGCCAGACGATTAATGAAATGATCTCCGAGCGTGCAATGCAGGAAATATATCTGCCGGCGTTTCGTGCCTGCGTCCAAAAGGGCAGGGTAGGGTCTGTTATGACGGCGTATAACTGGATCAACGGCCAGGCGTGTGCACATAACGAACAGCTGATTGATGGTACTTTGCGCGCAAAATGGAAGTTTGACGGCGTTGTTGTGTCAGACTGGGGGGGTGTATACGATCAGACTGCTGCACTGAAAGCCGGAAACGATCTATGTATGCCGGGACCAAGAGATATTGCTCCGATTGTTAATGCAGTCCGCGAAGGAACCTTAAGCGAGGAGAAGCTGAATGAGAGCGTAGAACGGATTTTACGCATGCTTGTCCAAATGCCTGTCATGCGCAGCAGGCAGGAGCATGATATTGACTCGGAAGCGGCGAGGAAGGTTGCTTATCAGGCTGCGGCAGAAGGAATAATCCTGCTGAAAAATGATGCCAAAGCACTTCCGCTGCGGCCGGATTGCACGGCAGCGTTTTACGGCGCATGGAAATCGCGCTTTATCGAGAGCGGCGCAGGCAGTGGCTGCGTATTTACCAACAAAACCAGCAGCCTCATCGATGCAGCCAGAGGGATTGTGGGAGAAGCGCGTGTGCTTGCAGATACCGCGACAGATGAGACAGACGCCATTGTTGTAACAATCGCCGCCTTTGGCACGGAGGGAGCTGACAGGCAGGACCTGAAGCTTGATACGAAGGAACGTGCAGTTCTGGAGCGTGCAATCCGCGACGCGAAGCAGCACACCTGTAAATTGATTGTGCTGCTGAACGTTGCAGGCCCTGTAGAACTTGGCGAATATTTGCCAGACATTGACGCGCTGCTCTGCATGTATTTCCCCGGACAGGAAGGCGCACATGCCGCAGCGGATATTCTTTACGGCCGCGTGAATCCGTCCGGAAAGCTTGCGCAGACGTTCCCAAAGCATCTGTACGATTGCCCGGCATTTGGAAATTTCCCGGGTGAGTATGACCAGGTCTGCTACGGTGAAGGGATTTTCGTCGGATACCGCTACTATGACAGTCGTCACATTGAACCGGAATTTCCGTTTGGATTTGGTCTGTCTTATACAACATTTTCTCTTGACGAACTTGAAACAGATGCGGTAGAATTCCGTGTGGACGAACAGGAACAGTGGCGCTGCCGTGTGCGTGTGACGAATACAGGCAGTGTTCCCGGGCAGGAAGTGGTTCAGCTGTATCTGAAGGATGAGGTTTCCTCGTTGCCGCGTCCTGAAAAGGAACTGAAAGCCTTTGAAAAAGTCCGATTAGAGCCGGGCGAAAGCAAGGTCGTTACCTTGTCGGTCAGCAAAGCGGATCTGGAATTCTACGATGAGAAGTTGGGACGGTTTGTGTGTGAGCCGGGATGGTTTACTGTTCAGATCGGCACGTCCTCAAGAGATCTGCCGCTCAGTACGCGTATGCGTGCAATCGGAAAAAATCCGTACGCATTTGGTGCGGATACGCAGTTTTCTACGATTGCCAAACATCCGCAGGCTCGGCATGAACTGCTGAGACATTTGGGGCCGGATATTCTCAACGAACAGGAATTGAGGAAGAGAACCGCATACATTTCGTTCTCCTATACCCTGCGGGACGCATGGGAACAGGATCTTCGCCCACTGGCCGCAGACGCGTCTGACGCAGACCAACGATTTGAGGCATTATGCTGCGCGCTGTCTGAGATTGATGTCACAGATTTGCGGAATGCGTACCGCGAAACGGAAATTTTTTAAATTGTCAGAATCGATCCAGCCGATTGGCGGATGATGATATGGGAGGCTCGGAGCAAATGGTCGAAGGTGATCGGTCCGCTGCTTCCCAAGAAAAATTAAAAGGGAGAATAAAATTATGGTCTCGAAAAAAATGTTCCATAGTATTGATGAACTGCAAAAGGTACAGCTGCTTGCAACACAGTGTATCGACGAGGTCGGCCTGCAGTCAAGTGACGGTTCTGTTTCTGTTGACGCGAAGAGTTTTATTGGAATGTACGCATTGGATTTTACGCAGCCTATCTGGGTTTGCTGTGATGATCCTTCTTTCCACAAAAAAATCAGAAATATTGGCGAAAATATTGAGTAACAGCAAAACGGCGGCCGGAATGGCCGCCGTTTTGCTGTTACTGATTAGAATACTACGACCAGCAGCATTTTGAACTGCTCCTGACCGAAGACCGCGTGTGGATGGCGTGCGGGCATAACAATGGACTCGCCCTCATGCAGTTCGTAATCAACGCCGTCGATGGTGATGCGGCCGGTGCCGTCGAGGCAGGTGACAAAAGCGTCACCGCCGGATTCATGGGTGCTGATCTCTTCGCTCTTGTCAAAGGCAAAGAGAGTGACGCTTAAAGCTTCATTCTGCACAAGAGTCTTGCTCACGACCTGGCCGGGCTGATATGCGACCTGCTCCTTGAGTGTTAAAACGGTGGATTTCTCGATATTTTTGAGGCTGGACATGCTGGTTCCTCCTACCATAAGATACATTTATATGTATTACCCGGTTTTTCGGGAATATGCTGTTTGATTTCCAACGCACGGTGAAAATTTATTTCTGTTGCCTTTTTTCCGAACCTATGCTAAAATATTGGCACACATGCCAATAAAAAACGATATGGCAAGGGAAAATTCCCTTGCATGGAGCAATCGTTCCATGCAGTCCACCTCTTGCTCCGATACACGCTTCCCACGGGGGATAGGAGTCGTGCGAAAAGAAAGCGAGGAAAGAACATGAAGAAAAAAATCCTGGCGGTGCTACTTGTGCTTTGCGCAGTGGTGCTGTTCGCCCTTACCGCATCTGCGGCGACAGATACGTCGGTTGGATATAGAGTCAATGTGACACTCTCCGCCGACAGCTATTTCTGCGGCACAGAGGGGCACACCGGCGAAGTAACGTCCATTTCCATCAAGAACGTGGACTCTTCCAAATGGGATACGTCTGAGACGAGACCTCTGACTGTCCTGTTTGAAGTGTCATTCAAATGCAACACCTGCGGTGTTTCAGGCACCAAGATTGCGAACAACGCACTCAGCTTGACGTTCCGGGATGCAGATTCCTGCCACGCGCCGTTCAACGCGTCGGTGACGGCACGCAAGCTGCTCACAGGCCGAGACGATTCCATTACGTTCACGCTGACCCGCGATAAGATCGGGTATGCCGAGAAGATCGACAAGAAGGACGCGACCTGCACCGAATCCGGGATATCGCAGACCTGCTGGGAATGCCAGGGCTGCAAGCAGATCTTCCTTGATGAGAATTGCACAACCAAATTCGCGGACGACATTTCCTATGTCACGATTCCGGCTTCCGGCCACAGCATGACGCATTACGAGGCGCAGGACGCGAACTGCCAGCAGGACGGCTGGGTGGAGCACTGGAAATGCGAGACGTGCAACAGCTATTTCCTCGATGCGGACGGTTTGAACCCGACCACATCGTCCTCCGTCATGCGCTACGACAAAAACAAGCATGTGGGTGAAATGGTCTACGAGTCGTACGATCTTGACAAAAGCTATCACAAGGTATATCCCTCCTGCCACCCGGATACTTTCACGACGGAAGCACACGTTCCGGGCGACAGTTCAAAGGGCGAAGACCCTCTTCGCTGCACGCTCTGCGGTCAAACAGCGGCTGCAAAAGTGCTGTATTCCGTCGGCCCTTATGAAAAAGTCTTCTTTTCACATGCGGAAGCTGTAGCAGATTTTAACAGCAGCGAAACCTCCACAGAGATCAATTTCCTCAGCACCCTTTACGGCACGGTGTCCATCGAGAAAACCGGAACAGTCCGCATAGCTGAGGGGGTATACATCCAGGTTGTGAACGTAGGAGACTGTGACGTCACGATCTGGAACGACGGCGAAATCACGAATCTCAACGCGTACAGCAGCACGACGCTCAGAGGCAGCAAAACCGGCACTTACGGAAAAATCACCAACCGTACCGAAGGCGGAACGGTCGGCGATCTGCTGTTCAGAGTAAACAACAACTCAGCTTATTACGTGACCGAAAAGCTTCAATGGATCAGCCGTGCAGCGGCGAGTGGTTCCTCCATCTCGGAGGTTCAGGTGCTGTATTCGCCGTTTACATACATTGAGATTACAGGCGACGGCGTAAAAGAAGCCACGGATGAGGCTGACAAATACACGCTCACAGCGATAAGGGGAGACACGGTCACTTTGGATGTAGCTACTTATGCCGTCTTTCCCTCCATGAGTGCCGATAGTTCGATAACATGGGACTACGGCGGGATTCCCGAAGATCGTGTAAGCGTCGTCCGTAACGTAGATTGGAAGGATCTCAGGCTCACCATCACCGATTTACCGTCCGGAACCTATACGCTGACCTTCACGCGGACAGCGGTGAATAAGTTCTCCGTATCTTCGGTGCTGGTTCTCACCGTGGAAGAGACCCGGACTGCTCATACCGTGACCTTCGACCCCAACGGCGGTACGCTGAACGAAGACGAGAAGAGCAAATCGGTTATGCCCGGCGATGCTTACGGCGCACTGCCGACGCCGACGCGCGACAGCCACTACTTTGACGGCTGGTACACTGCGCCGGTCGGCGGCACGAAGGTGGACGCAACCACTGTCGTGACGGAACTTGACGATCATACGCTCTACGCCCACTGGACATACTACCACGAGCACTGCGTCTGCGGCGGTACGTTCAATCACACCCACGAGAACGTGGAATGGCAGGCATGGGACGGCAAGAGCGAAATTGAATACGAACAGAAATGGGTTCAGGTCGGCGAATACACTAAACAGGGCCGTTATGTTGCTTATGTCTATCTGACCGACAATGTATCGGTAAATCTGACAGTTGCGCCGAAGCACATCCTGTATCTGTGCCTGAACGGCTACAGCTTTACCTGCGCCGATCCGTCCCAGCCGGCCATCACGCTGACGGGCGCGAAGGGCGAGCCTGCGGAACTGGATCTGTGCGACTGCATTGGCACAGGTAGGCTCGGCGGCTCCAATGCCAGCGGCGGCAGTATCCGTATCGGCGCATATGCAAACGCCACGCTCTACAGCGGCACGCTGACCGGCAACAACGTATCCGGAGACGGCGGCGCTGTGTCAGTCACGGGAGGCAATTGCAGCTTTACGATGTATGGCGGTGCGATTACCGGCAACACGGCCACCGGCAACGGCGGCGGTATTTCTTCTTACGACTCTTGGAATGCCGGCACGGTCAAGATCAACGGCGGTGTCATTTCCAATAACCGCGCTACCAACGGCGGTGGTATCTATGCCGCAAGCAGAACACATTTTCATCTCAACGGCGGCGAGATTATCAACAACACCGCCACAGGGGATGGCGGCGGAGTTTACTGCAGCGGCCTTTATAGCAACGCAGACGGACGCTGCGAGTTTAACGGCAGCACCATATCCGGCAACACGGCCAAACAGGGCGGCGGCGCGTATGTCCGCGTCTGCTACATCGGTTACCGGAACTGCCGCATCACCGGCAATACTGCCGCCGAAGCGGGCGGCGGCCTCTATCTGGTGCCGTTTGCGTCTGAAAAGATAATATATATGGGCAGCGTGTATGGAAGCGGCGGCGCGATCGCTCCGTATATCTATGACAACACGGTCAATTCCGCCCAGAACAACCTCTATCTCAGCGATCCGGACACGCAGATCCAGTTTACCGCCCACATGAACACAGACGCAGACGCAAAGATAGGCGTCTACTTTACCGGCATCACCCAAAACGGCGCGTCTGTTCTTTTGAATTCTCTGCAAATTAATTCGGAGTCTCGGGCGAAGCCTTACCTCGACCGCATCTTCTGCGACAACCCGGAGTACGGGCAGCTGGAAATACAACAAGATGGCGAATACTATAATCTGTACCTGCGCAGCACCATTTCTGCGGTCAAGGTTACCCTCGACCCGAACGGCGGTACACTGAACGCGGGCGAAGAGAGCAAACTCGTTCAGCCCGACTCGCCCTACGGCTCGCTGCCGACGCCAACGCGCGCGGACTACCGCTTCGACGGCTGGTTCACCGAGAAAGATGGCGGCACGAAGGTGGAGGAAACCACAATTATGTCCTCCCGTGCGGCGCATACGCTCTACGCCCACTGGACATTCCTCCACGAGCACTGCATCTGCGGCGGCGACACTGCGGCAGGGGATCATACCGCGCACACCGCCCAGACGTTCACGGCATGGAACGGCGCAGACGCCATTTCGTACACCAATAAAACCGCTTATGTGTATCTGTCGCAGAATGTCACCATCAACAGCAATCTGGTGGTGGACGGCACAACGCTCTACCTCTGCCTGAGCGGAAACACCTTCGCCAGCAACGGCACGAATAAGATCATAGTCAAAAACGGCGGACGGCTCGTCCTCTGCGACTGCGCCGGAGGCGGCACGATCAAAGGCGCGACCAAGAGCGTCTGGGGCGGCAGCTGCGTGTATCTCTACCAGAGTACCTTGGATATCTTCGGCGGTACGATCACCGGTGGTAAGGTCACCGGAAAGGGCGGCGGCGCCATCGCGCTGGATGACAGCAAGTGTGTGCTGAACATCTACGGCGGCGAAATTTCCGGCAACAACGGCAACAAGTCCGGCGGCGCGATCTTCCTGAACAAGACAGACAACAAGGGTGGCACCGTGAACATGTACGGCGGCACGATCGCCAACAACACAGCGCAAAAAGGCGGCGTGATCTATTCCGAATGCGGCGGCACGATCAATCTGGCCGGCGGCACGATCTCTGGCAATAAGGCCACGAACGGCGACGGCGGCGTCATCAACATGGCAGGCGGTACGGTCACCATCTCCGGCGCAAAGCTCACCGGCAATACATCCAGCCAGTACGGCGGCGCGGTCTATCTCTACAATGGCGTAACGGCAACCATGACCGGCGGCGAAATCAGCAGCAATCAGGCGGCCAGCGAGGGCGGCGCGGTGCATGTGTACGGCACATCCACGTTTAACCTCTCCGGCGGCAAAATCACCGGGAACTCGTCTGTGGATGGCGGTGCAATCTACCTTAACCGCGAACCGTCCGTACTGAATATGTCCGGCGGCGTTATCAGCGGAAATACCGCCACGGGCAACGGCGGCGGCGTCTATATTTACCGCTCCGGCTCGATCTGCAATCTCTCCGGCGGTACGATTGAAAACAACACGGCGGGCAGCGGCGGCGGAATTTATGTCAATCCCAAGAATTCCGGTCAGCTGAAGCTCAGCGGTGCGCCCACTGTGAGAAACAACACCGTCTCCGGTGCGGCAAATAACGTCTATCTGCCCTCCGGCAAGACGCTGTCCATTTCTGCTCCCATGGAGCCCGGCGCATCCGTCGGCGTGACTGTCGGAAATGCAAGCTACCCTGTGGCGTTCTCCAACGCCTATGAGGAGGATTACGCCGCATACTTCTCCTCGGACGATGCGAATGCTCAGGTAGCGTACAGGAGCGACCAGATACTGTATCTTGTTACCGCAGATTCGCGGACGGTCCTCGAGCGGACGATGAGCATCAACAATGCAAAGGTAGAGAAGTATTACGACGGAACGCCTGATTTCCCGGTGACCAATTTCGGTGCTCCCTATAAGGCCGGAGATTTTACGCTTGAGTTTAAAGACGGAACTGGCTGCACGATCTCGGCTGTCTTTGATTCTCCCGAAGCCGGGGATAGCAAAACAGTCACCGTCACGGTAACGCTCACCGGAGAAAATGCAGAGCAGTTCGTATTCGAGAACGGCACGACGACGGATACCTTCACCATCGGCGGAACCATCCACAAGGCAGAGCCCGACCTCGAACTCAGCATGTTGAAGACCGAGTTCCTGAAGGGCGACTCGCTTTATGAGACGCTCTCCGTCACCGGCGTGATGGAAAACGCGGAGGTCACATATCGCTATGCGGAGCACCCGTCGCTGATCTATGCCGACAATGACAGCAACAATGAGGTGATTTATTCCTTTACACAGGCTGTCGATGCAGGCGAATTCTGGGCCTACGCCACAACAGCGGAAACTGCGAACTACAGAGCCGGACGCTCGAATGCAGTCAAGTTCACGGTTCTGGATTTCTGCACAGTTCATTTTGAGTCCAACGGTGCCCTAATGCCTAGAAAAGTACCTTGGGGCCGTGCCTATGGTGAACTTCCCGTCCTGAGCCGGGAAGGCTACACGTTCGACGGCTGGTTCACAGAAGCAGAGGGCGGCACACAGATTCAGGCAACCGACATTATGCCTGAGAATACCGAAGAACAGACGCTCTACGCGCACTGGACTCCGCTCCATACACATGTCTTTGATCAACAAGTTCAGAATGACGAGACGTTGAAAACACCTGCGGACTGCCTGAACGATGCGGTTTATTACCTGTCCTGCGAATGCGGTGAAATCAGCACAAGCGACACTTTTTCCGCTGCAGATACCGCTCTCGGCCACGACTGGGGCGCATGGACGTCCAGCGAAAATGGTCAGCACCAGCGCACCTGTTCCAGAGATTCCAGCCATGTCGAGAAGGAAGCATGCAGCTATAGCAGTGAGTGGAAGCAAGACAGATATAACCACTGGCACGTCTGCGAAATCTGCGGCGCGGCACAAGAGAAAGCAGGCCATTTTGATTCGGATAACGACCATAAGTGCGATGCCTGCGGCGCAAAGACTTCAGAGCATGACCCCTCGGCCGAAAAAGCAGACAACAAGTATCTGAAATCTGCCGCGACCTGCACAGCAAAAGCAGTCTATTACAAGTCCTGCGCCATCTGCGGCGAAAAGGGAACGGAAACCTTTGAATATGGCGAAAAGGACCCTGATAACCACACCGGCGTACTGAGCGACTGGCAGCATGACGGTGAAAACCATTGGAAAGTCTACTCCTGCTGCCAGGCAGAAGCAGAAAGAGCCGCCCATCACGGCGGCACGGCTTCCTGCACGAAGAAAGCAGTCTGCACGGATTGTGGCCGTGAATACGGCGAAATGAAGGCGCACAACTTCACGGCTGAAACGACAGAAGAACAGTACCTGAAATCTGCTGCAACCTGCATAGCAAAAGCGGTCTATTACAAGTCCTGCACTGTCTGCGGCGAAAAGGGCACGGAAACCTTTGAGTACGGCAATCCGCTTGGACATGATTACGGCGCGTGGACATCCAACGACAACGGCACGCATACGCGCGTCTGCTCGAGAGATGCCAGCCACGCAGAGACGGACGACTGCCATGGCGGCACAGCCTCCTGTACAAAGAAAGCAGTCTGCGAGGACTGCAAGGCGGAATACGGTGATCTTCTGCCGCATGACTTCACGGCAGAACAAGCAGAAGAAAAGTACCTGAAATCTGCCGCGACCTGCATAGCAAAAGCGGTCTATTACAAGTCCTGCACTGTCTGCGGCGAAAAGGGCACGGAAACCTTTGAGTACGGCAATCCGCTTGGACATGACTATGGCGCGTGGACATCCAACGACAACGGCACGCATACGCGCGTCTGCTCGAGAGATGCCAGCCACGCAGAGACGGACGACTGCCATGGCGGCACAGCCTCCTGTACAAAGAAAGCAGTCTGCGAGGACTGCAAGGCGGAATACGGTAATCTTCTGCCGCATGACTTCACGGCTGAGACAGCAGAAGAAAAGTATCTGAAATCCGCCGCGACCTGCACAGAAAAAGCGGTCTATTACAAGTCCTGCACTGTCTGCGGCGAAAAGGGCACGGAAACCTTTGAGTACGGCAATCCGCTTGGACATGACTATGGCGCATGGACTTCCAACGGTGACGGCACACATACCCGTACCTGCTCCAGAAATGCCGCTCACACGGAAACGGGCAACTGCACCGGCGGCACAGCGACCTGCACTGCAAAAGCGGTCTGCGAGACTTGCGGCAGTGAATACGGTGAAATGAAGGCGCACAACTTCACCGCTGAAACAGCAGAAGAGAAGTACCTGAAATCCGCCGCAACCTGCACGGAAAAAGCGGTCTATTACAAGTCCTGCACTGTCTGCGGCGAAAAGGGCACGGAAACCTTTGAGTACGGCAATCCGCTTGGACATGATTACGGCGCGTGGACATCCAACGACAACGGCACGCATACGCGCGTCTGCTCGAGAGATGCCATCCACACAGAAACAGAGAATTGCTCCGGCGGCGAAGCAACGTGCACAGAGCAGGCGACCTGTGAATTCTGTGGCAAGAAGTATGGTGAGCCGCTTGGTCATACTTATAAGCCAGAGTGGATTACAAACGAGCAGAGACATTGGCATGTCTGCGCCCGCTGCGATCATATCAAGGATATGGGAGTACACAGGTTTGGAGAATGGTCGATTGTACGCAGACCGACCTCGACAAAAACGGGAGAAAGGGTACGCAGCTGTACGATCTGCAATTATGAGGAAACAGAAGAGCTTCCTGTAACTGGCGGCTACGTTTTGCCCTATTATAAACTCACGTTTGAGACAAACGGTGGTAGTTCGCTTGAGCCGGTTGTTAAGATTAAGGGCACAGTCATTGATCTTGCGGAATATTCTGCTTATCGCTATGGCTATACGTTCGATGGCTGGTACGCAGATGAGGCGCTGACGCAGCGCGTGACTTCCGTTACACTGGATGCTGACAAAACGGTATATGCCGCATGGACACGCAATCGTTTCTTCGAGGATGTGACTATCGCTGACTGGTTCTATGACGACGTGATGTTCGTCTGCGGAAGAGGCGTGATGCAGGGCGTTTCCGATACCCGCTTCGGTCCGCATCTGACTGCGACCCGTGCGATGATGGCGACAATTCTCTGGCGCATGGAGGGAAGCCCTGCACCGACTGCCGAGGCGCGTTTTACAGACGTCAGGTCTGGTCAGTGGTATTCCGAGGCTGTCGCATGGACCGCACAGAGCGGCGTCTATACCGGCTATGCAGACGGAAGCTTCCGGCCCAACGATTCCATTACCCGCGAACAGCTGGCGGCCATCCTGTACCGGTACGCAAAGTACAAGGGAGTCGATGTAAGTGTTGGCGAGGATACAAATATCCTCAGCTATGCCGACGCAGCGGAAATCTCCGACTATGCGTTCCCCGCCATGCAGTGGGCCTGCGGAGCAGGCGTCATGCAGGGCTCGAACGGCAACCTCCTGCCGCGCGGTCGAGCGACCCGCGCACAGATTGCAGCGATGCTGCACCGGTATCTTGTAAAATAACTCCTTTGCTTCCATGCGGGCAGGCACGATTTGTGCCTGCCCGCAGATTATTCATGAATTGTTCACAACTATCGCGTATACTGACAAAACCCGCGGCGTAAAAACGCGTCTGTAGAGTGGACGCGGAGAATCCCGCGCCAGAAAAAGATTCAAAAGGAGTTCTAACATGAAAAAACTGATTGCGATTTTTTTGGCCGCTCTGACGGCGCTTTCTCTGACAGCCTGTGCGGCAAAGTCTGACGCGCAGCCGGACGCGTCGGAAATTCCCGACGCGCTGACCATTCTGAACACCGTTTGGGCAAGCTATTCTGAAGACGAAAAATTCCCTGCGGCGGGCGGCGATTATTCCGAGGCCAACATGACCGACGGCAAGCCTGGGACAGTTGGGCTTGAAAACGCGTCCGATGTCGAGTATCTGCTGAGCATCCCTGCATCCGTTGTTGCGATGGCGGACGACGGCGCGTCGCTGTTCCACATGATGAACGGCAATACCTTCACCTGCGGTGCGCTGCGCCTGACCGATGCGGGAAAGCTGGATGAGGCGGCAAAGGAAATCCGGGACTATATCATGGCCAAGCAGTGGATGTGCGGCTTTCCGGACAAGCTGATCGTCGTTTCGGTTGACAACTATCTGATCTCGTGCTTCGGCGCGGAGGATCTCGTCAACACCTTCCGCGACAAGCTGCAGGCCGCGTATTCTGGCGCTGTTGTCATCACTGACGAGCCGATCGTGGCGTGAAATAATTAATTTATGTAAACCGAAAGGGCCGCCATGCTGTTTTCTAGTGTTCCGTTTCTGTTTTATTTTCTCCCCGCTGTCCTGCTTGTCTACTTTCTCGTACCCAAACGGGCGAAAAACGGCGTGCTGCTCCTGTCGAGCCTTGTGTTTTACGGCTGGGGTGAGCCGCGCTATCTGCCGGTCATGCTCGTCTCCATCCTGCAAGGCTATATTTTCGGACGGCTGATCGAGCGCTTCCGCGATACCAGGCGGGTGAAGCTGTTTCTGGTCCTGTCTGTTCTCCTGAGCCTCGGGACGCTTGCGTATTTCAAGTATGCCGATTTCATGATTGCAAACCTGAACGCGCTGACCGGGCTGTCTGTGCCGCTGCTGCGCCTTGCGCTCCCGGTCGGCATCAGTTTCTATACGTTTCAGATCCTGAGCTACACCGTGGACGTGTACCGCGGGACGGTCCCGGCGCAGCGGAATTTTATCGATCTTGCAGCCTATATCGCCATGTTCCCGCAGCTGATCGCCGGGCCGATCGTCCGCTATTCCGATATCGCCGTGCAGCTGAAAACACGCAAACACAGTGTGTCAGAGGCGGCCGCTGGCGCGCGGCGCTTCATTCTGGGCCTTGCGAAAAAGATCCTGCTTGCCAATCTGCTCGGAGAGCTGGTGTCAAGCTTCCGCGCGTCCGCCGATTTGTCAGTTCTGTACTACTGGCTGAGCGCGGTTGCGTTCACCTTGCAGATTTACTATGATTTTTCCGGCTACAGCGACATGGCCATCGGCCTTGGCCGGATTTTCGGCTTCCGGTTCCCGGAGAACTTTCGGTACCCCTATCTGTCCGGCAGCATCACGGAATTCTGGCGGCGTTGGCATATCTCGCTCGGCTCCTGGTTCCGTGACTATCTCTATATTCCTCTGGGTGGAAACCGGAAGGGGAGCGCCCGGCAGCTGCTGAATATCCTGCTTGTCTGGCTTGCAACCGGCCTGTGGCACGGCGCGGCGTGGAATTTTGTCCTATGGGGCCTCCTGTACGCAATCCTACTCACGGCGGAAAAGCTGTTTTTGCTGCGTGGACTTCAAAAGCTGCGCGTGTTGAACCACGTCTATGTGCTCCTGTTTGTGACGCTCGGCTTCGTGCTGTTTGATGCGTCCAGCGTACAGGACGCCGCACAGTCTATCCGCGCCATGTTTGGTGGCGGAGGTCTTCCGCTAGTCAGCACGGAAAGCGTGTACGAACTGCGCAGCTGCGCCGTATTGCTCCTGCTCGCTGTTCTGGGCGCAATGCCGCTGCCGAAAAAACTGTATACAGTGGCACAGCACAGCCGCATGGGAAGAATGATTTCTGCTATTCTGGAGCCAGTCGGTCTAACTGCACTTCTTGCCGTTTGTACAGCATTTTTAGTTGACGGCTCGTTTAACCCGTTCCTGTATTTCCGTTTTTAGGAGGATGCAATGGAAAAACGAAAGAATTATGCAGTCGTCTGCCTGACGGCTGCGTTCCTGCTCGGATTTCTGGTTTGGAGCCTCCTGAAGCCAGACGATACGGTTTCGCAGAGTGAACGCCGGAAACTGACGCAGAAACCAGAACTGACAGCTGCGTCTATTTTAAACGGCAAGTTTATGACGGAATTTGAATCGTACACGCTCGACCAGTTCCCGCTGCGTGACGGATTCCGGCGGCTCAAGGCTGCCGTACTTCTGGATGTGCTGCATGAAAAGGACAATAACGGCATCTACCTTACAGAAGGCTACGCTGCCAAGCTGGAATACCCGTTGAACGAAGCCTCTGTTCAACATGCTGCAGAGCGCTTTCAATACATCTATGAAACATATCTGGCTGGGACAGAGGTAAAAATCTATGAAGCTGTTATCCCGGATAAGGGAGCGTTTCTTGCGCGGCAGAATGGCTATCCGTCGCTTGACTACAGTGCGTTTTCCGCGCTGCTTCAGAAGAATATGCCTTATGCGGAAGCAATCGACCTGATGCCAGTGCTGTCTCTGAACAGCTATTATCGTACTGATCTGCACTGGAGACAAGAGGCGATTGTGCCGGTTGCAAGTCAATTAGCAGAAGCAATGGGTGTGAAACTGTCGGAGAAATATGATACGGTGACGGCTGACACGCCATTCTACGGCGTCTACTACGGCCAGTCGGCATTGCCGCTTGCCCCAGATACACTCTGCTATCTGACGAACAAGACGCTTGGCAGCTGCACAGTCTACGATTATGAGACAGGCGGTACAGAGCCAGTGTATGATCTATCTGCGCTGACAGAGGGGGACCCGTATTCCATGTTCCTCTCCGGATCAAAATCCCTGCTCACGATCACAAACCCCAGCGCGGATACGGACCGTGAACTTGTGATCTTCCGTGATTCATTTGCCAGCAGTCTTGCGCCGCTTTTGACTGAGGCTTATGCGAAGATCACGCTGGTCGATATCCGCTATGTGCAGCCGGAACGTCTCAGCAGTTGGCTGACGTTTAACTCGCAGGACGTCCTGTTTCTCTACAGCGTCTCTGTTCTTAATCACAGCGAAACACTTAAATAAAAACGCCCGGCGGCTAGTACCTGCCGCCGGGCGTTTTGCATGCAAACCTGCAAAAACTCCTGCATAAATGCGTTATGTAAACAATATCTGTGCGCTATGTCGTGAAAGTTCTTCGTTTTTCGCTCCTGTAAGATGCTAGCAAAAAGACGCGTATTTGTCGAAATATGTGGAAATTTCGTGTGTTGACAAATCTGTTGACAGTGTGAATAACTTTTTGCGGATTAAATTATAAAAAAATTATGGTGAACCAATGGGATTATGGCTCCGGCATGGCAGACAGCATCTGCTCCAAAATCGGCAAATGCGAACCGCTCAACGGTGTCAGCGGCAGGCGCGGCAGGCCCGTTGGAACGCCCTCCAGCGCCAGCGCCTGCTTCACCGGGATCGGATTGACCTCACAAAAAAGCGCGTCCACAAGTCCCATCAGAGACGTCTGCATATGGCCGGCCTGTGCATATTCCCCCGCTTGACAGGCACGAACCATTTGCAGTGTCAACTTGGGCCGTACATTTGATAAAACGGAGATCACGCCCCGTGCACCGACTGCCATCAGCGGGACAGTCAGATCGTCATTTCCGCTCCAGAGCGGAAGTTCTTCCGCACAAGCATCCAGAATGCGCATGGCTTTCGGTATGCTTCCACTGGCTTCCTTAATTCCACCAATATTCGGATGCTCGCAGAGCGTTCGGCACGTCTCAACCGAGATATCTACACCCGTGCGGCTTGGCACGTTGTAGACGATCACGGGGCAGGGAACGGTGTCAGCTGCTGCCGTATAATGCGCGATCAATCCTGCCTGCGTGCACTTGTTGTAATAGGGCGTTACAAGAAGAACCGCGTCCACGCCCATAGATGCAGCGACACGGCTCAACTGCAATGTATGAGCCGTGTCGTTTGTACCTGTTCCGGCGATGACTCCGCATCGTCCAGCACAGTATTTGACTGTATGCGCAATCAGTGCAAGCTTTTCGTTGTCTGTCATGGTAGATGCCTCGCCGGTCGTTCCGCAGACAACAACTGCGTCAACGCCTGCTGCAAGCTGGAGATCCAGCAGCTGGTTCATGACGGAAAAATCGATCGTACCCTGCTTGAAAGGCGTGACGAGCGCAGTCGCAACGCCCTCAAATATGGGCTTTTTCAAAGAATCGCTCCCTTCGGGATTATTTCTTTGTGATATATCCTTCCGCGCAAAGCAGTTCTGCCAGCAAAACTGCGCCGCCAGCTGCTCCACGCAGGGTATTATGGGACAGGCAGACAAATTTGTAATCGTACTGCGTATCGGGGCGCAGCCGCCCGATAGATACGGCCATACCGCCCTCGAGCATGCGGTCCAGTTTCGTCTGCGGACGGTCGGCTTCCTCGAAGTAGTGCAGGAACTGCTTTGGCGCCGACGGCAGATTCAATTCCTGCGCACGTCCGGAGAATGCCGCCCAGTCTGCTTTAATCTGCTCAATCGACGGCTTTTCTCCCTTGAACGAAACAAAGCAAGCTGCCATATGGCCGTCGGACACAGGCACGCGCAGGCACTGTGCGGTGATGTTGGGCTCTGTCGCATCGACGATTTTGCCGTCTTCGATATGGCCCCAGAGTTTCAACGGCTCCTGCTCGGACTTTTCCTCTTCTCCGCCGATGTATGGGATTACATTATCGAGCATTTCCGGCCATGTTTCAAACGTCTTGCCGGCACCGGAAATTGCCTGATAGGTACAAACCAGCGCCTTTTCTATGCCGTATTTCATCAGCGGGTGCAGTGCTGGTACATAGCTTTGCAGGCTGCAATTCGATTTGACGGCAATAAAACCTCGCTGGGTACCAAGCCTTCTGCGCTGTGCGTCAATGATACGGATATGGTCGGCGTTGATTTCCGGTACGACCATCGGAACATCAGGCGTGTGGCGATGGGCAGAATTGTTGGACACGACCGGGCATTCAAGCTTTGCGTACCGCTCCTCAAGTGCCTTAATCTCGTCTTTTTTCATGTTGACGGCACAGAACACAAAATCAACCTGCTTCGCAATCTCTTCCGCATCTGCCTCTGCATCCATTACGATCATGGATTTGACGCTTTCGGGAATGGGATCGGCCATATGCCACTTTTCACCAAGCGCCTGCGCGTAGGTCTTGCCTGCACTGTGTGTGCTGGCAGCCAGAACAACCGGGGTAAACCACGGATGATTTGCTGTCAGCAGCACAAACCGCTGCCCGACCATACCCGTTGCGCCAATAATACCGACTCTGAATTTCTCCATGATGAAAACTCCCATCCTCAAACTCACCGGAAAGTTCCGGTTGCATGTCACTTTGGAATGTAATATAATACATTTAGTTCGCACAGGAAAATGCTGTACTTGTGCTATGAACAAATGTCCACGACTTCCAACGGCCTCATCATATCATATTCAATTTGGGGTGTCAATGTGAATCGCGGAAAAAATCAGCATATCAGAAAGGGCTGTATTTGTTGAAAACACATGACTTTTACTATGATCTGCCGGAAGAATTGATTGCGCAAACGCCGCTGGAACGGCGCGACGCATCCCGGCTTATGACGCTCGACCGGAAAACAGGAGCGATTACACATCGGCATTTTTACGATCTGCTTGAACTCCTGCAGCCGGGAGACTGCTTGGTTATGAACAACTCGCGCGTGCTTCCTGCGCGCTTGCTTGGACACAGGGTTCCGACCGGCGGTGCTGTTGAGGTGCTGCTGTTGCAGGATCAGGGCAACGGCGTTTGGGAATGCCTCACAAAGCCGGGGCGCAAAACACATGCTGGGACCGAACTGTCATTCGGAGACGGCGAGTTGACGGCAACTGTAGTAGGGGAGAGGGATGACGGCAACAAGCTTGTGCAGTTCCACTATGAAGGAATCTTCCTTGAGGTGCTTGAACGGCTTGGCAAGATGCCGCTTCCGCCGTACATTAAGGAAGAACTGCAGGACGGTGAGCGCTATCAGACCGTCTATTCCAAAATCAACGGCTCTGCCGCCGCGCCGACAGCCGGTCTGCACTTTACGCAGGAGCTGCTGGATAAGCTCGCCGCCAAGGGCGTCAGGGAAGCGTATATCACACTGCACGTCGGCCTCGGCACGTTCCGTCCCGTCAAGGCCGAGGAAATTTCAGAGCACCACATGCACTCCGAATTCTGCATGATCTCCAAGGAAACTGCGGATATCATCAACGAAACAAAGCGGGCGGGCGGACGGATCGTCTGTGTCGGTACGACATCCTGCCGGACGCTTGAATCTCTGGCCGATGAAAACGGCTATTTCCATGAAGCCTCTGCATGGACAGATATTTTCATCTATCCCGGCTACAAATTCAAAGCTATGAATGCGCTCATTACAAACTTCCATCTGCCGGAAAGCACGCTCGTCATGCTCGTCTCCGCATTTGCAGACCGCGAAAAGATCCTGAATGCCTACAACATTGCCGTGCAGGAACGCTACCGCTTCTTCTCCTTCGGAGATGCGATGTTTATCTATTAAAAGTTGAGGTAACTATGTTTAAAGTATTAAAAACAGAGGGTGCTGCCCGCAGAGGGGAGTTTTCCTGCCCGCATGGGACAGTTCAAACTCCGGTTTTTATGAACGTCGGTACACAGGCTGCCATCAAGGGTGCGCTCTCGGCCGCAGATTTAGAAAAAATCGGAACCCAGATCGAACTTTCCAATACCTATCATCTGCATCTGCGTCCTGGTGACGAGGTTGTGCGCGACATGGGCGGCCTGCACAAATTTATGACGTGGAATGGCCCGATTCTGACAGACTCCGGCGGGTTTCAGGTTTTCTCTTTGGCGGGCCTTCGGAAAATCAAGGAGGAGGGCGTGACATTTGCCTCTCACCTCGACGGCCATAAGATCTTCATGGGCCCGGAGGAAAGCATGCGTATCCAGTCGAACCTCGGCTCTGATATTGCCATGGCGTTCGACGAATGCGTGGAAAACCCAGCAAAATACCAGTACGCTAAGGCATCCTGTGAGCGCACGGCGCGCTGGATTGCCCGCTGCAAGGAGGCGCTTGCCAGATATAACGCAGAGCCGGACGCCGTCAACCCCGGCCAGCAGCTCTGGGGCATCAATCAGGGCGCGACGTTCAAGGATCTGCGTATCTGGCACATGAAGGAGATTGCCAAACTCGATCTGCCGGGTTACGCCATTGGGGGTCTGGCCGTCGGCGAACCGACCGAGATTATGTATGAGATCATCGAGGCGGTCGAGCCGTATATGCCGAAGGACCGGCCGCGCTATCTGATGGGCGTCGGTACGCCGTCGAATATCATTGAATCCGTCGCGCGCGGTGTGGACTTCTTTGACTGCGTCATGCCGGCCAGAAACGCACGCCATGCCAAGCTTTTTACATGGCAGGGGAGCATCAACCTCAAAAACGCAAAGTACACGCGCGACGACGGCCCCATTGACCCGCAGTGTGATTGCCCGGTGTGCCGGAGATACTCCCGCGCCTATCTCCACCATCTGTTCAAGGCTGAGGAGATGCTTGCCATGCGTCTGTCCGTCATGCACAACCTGTATTTTTATAATACGCTGACCCGCCGCATCCGCGACAACCTTGATGCCGGAACCTTCGGCGATTTCCGCGCGGAATATTCACAAAAGCTGGCGGAAAAAATATAAAACGGAAAATTATTCAGAAATCCTGTCGTGCTGACTTGAAATGTTGCCCCAAACACGATATAATAAACGAAATTCAAATATGGAGGAAAGACCATGTACCTTTTCTTAAGCGCAGCGGATTCCACCGGTGCAGCAGGCGGCGGCGCGTCCATGATCCTCATGTTCGTCGTGCTGATCGCAGTGTTCTACTTCTTTATGATCCGCCCGGAAAACAAACGCAAAAAAGAAGCGCAGCAGATGCGTGACTCGCTGAAGGTCGGTGACAACATCACGACCATCGGCGGCATCATCGGCGACATTGTCTCGATCAAGGACGATTCCATCGTCATCGAAACGACTACTGACCGCGTCCGCGTCGAGTTTGCGAAGTTTGCCGTTTCCACCAACAACACAGCGGAAAAGGAAGCTGCCAAGCAGAAGGCCGCCGCTCTGGCTGCCCGCAAGGAGCAGAAGGAAAAAGAGAAGAAGACCAAAAAAGAAAAATAAAATCATCTGACCGCATACGAACCGGCTGAGGAATTGACCTCGGCCGGTTCTTTTTCTGTCCGGACAAACATACCCTTTTGCAGAGGAGGGGAGAACACATGAAAACAAAATTCTGGAACGGAAGCTTCCTGCGTACGGTTCTGCAATGCCTTGCCATTGCCTGCGCTACGCTTCTGGCTCTGTCGGCGCTGGGGGCGGGGCTTGTGCTCGGCGGTGCGATCGATCAAAAGCAGATCTCGACGGTGGCTTGCTGCATTAGCTTTGCGGCAGTCTTTCTCGGAAGCTTTCTGGCTGCGAAGCATGCGGCAGGGAAGCGTCTGCCTGCCGCGCTTGCGGTTGCGGGTTGCTGCATTGCTGTTTGTTTCCTGGCCCGTCTTTTGTTTTTTGAAAATTCAGACGGAAGATTCCTGCCGATTGTGATCTGCATGTTTACGCCTGCACTGCTAGCAGGCGTGCTGGGTGGGACGCGAAAAAAGAACTCCCGGCGCCGCAGACGATGAAGGGACTCTTGCACGTTCCAAAATGTAAATATTATTTACTACTTATGAATTTTAACACCGGACTTCTTTCATTTCAAGATTTCGACCCAAGCCCGCAAGCATAGCACCATATATTGTGCTTTCTGCAAAAAGTCATGGTTATTCCGAGCGTCGAAGTTCCTTTATTGACATAATATCATTAACATAATTCCTAGTCATAATTTACAAAAATTTCGGAATCTCTAGTTTTTTCTTGAAATTTTCCGATGTTTGCGCTATAGTAACATCACTTCCTGTGTAGCAGCAGGTAGAAATAATTATGATCGCATAATTCCTTAAGAATTCTGAAGATTACGTTATACGTTCGGTTTTTTCTGATTCTCAAAAATATGCGACTACGATTTTGATTGATTTTGGAAGGGCCTTCGCATGAGTGACATTATTATGCGATACGAGGATTACCTCGTCCATACCAAACACGCGTCTGACAACACGATTGCGTCTTATATGCGTGATCTTCGTCAGTATGCGTCATATCTTGGCTCCGAAGGCATTGACGTACTGGATGCAGATCAGATGGTCGTGTCCAGCTATATGGGCAATATGAAAGCGTGTGGAAAATCTGCCGCTACAATTTCCCGCGCATTGGCTTCGATCAAAAGCCTGTATATCTTCGCAATTCAGAATCACGAGATCGAAGAAAATCCTATCCAGAACATCAAGATTGACAAGGCTGAAAAAAAGCTTCCACAGATCCTGACTGGCAAAGAGGTTGAACTTCTCTTGCAGCAGCCCAAGGTTTCGGAAATGAAGGGCTGCCGGGATAAAGCCATGCTTGAGGTTTTGTATGCGACTGGTATCCGGGTCAGCGAACTGATTGGGCTGAATATCGACGACGTTAGCCTTCCCGGAAGTTTCATTCGCTGCGAAAGCGGGGAAAAGATGCGCATCATACCGATTTATCCGGAAGCGCTTCAGGCACTGCGTGAGTACATAGAAACTGTCCGGCCTAAAATGATTGCAGTTCCGACCGAGCATTCGCTTTTCGTCAATGTATCCGGCGAACGTATGAGCCGCCAGGGATTCTGGAAAATTATCAAGTACTATCAGGAAAAAGCACACATCGAGAAGGATATTACGCCGCATACGCTCCGGCACAGCTTTGCGGCTCATCTGCTTGAAAATGGTGCTGATTTGCGCTCCATTCAGCAGATGCTTGGACACAGCGACATTTCCTCCACGCAGGTCTATACGCAGCTGGTCAAGCAGAATTTGAAGGCGGTCTACAACAAATATCATCCAAAGGCATAGAATTTCCTCGTCCCATGAGAACGGCATCTGAACAGTTTGTATGAGAGAGGGGAATGACGGATGCCCATAGGCTGCTCTGGGATAAAAAACGGGTGCGCCGCAAAAGCGGCGCACCCAAATTTTTTTGTACACTCAGTTATCAATGCCTGTCATAGCCTGCAGTACCTCATACTGCTGCTCGTTCAGGCCTTTTTTCATGGAAAGCCCTTCCGTAATATCAATATCGACCATTTGTCCGGCTTGCGCGCAGATCACGCGGTTGGTCTTGCCCTCGGCCAGTACCTTGACCGCCTGATAGCCCATGCGGCTGGCCATGACGCGGTCACGCGCAGATGGCGTGCCGCCGCGCTGGATATGGCCGAGGATCGTCACGCGCGGGTCGAGCCCAAGTTCCTCATGGATCCCCTTGCCGATCTCGATTGCGCTGCCTGCACCCTCGGCGACAATGATCATGAAGTGCGTATTGCCTGCAAGCCGTGCCTGCCGGATGCGGTCAATCACGTCGCTGTCAAAATTGACCGGCTTTTCCGGCACCAGAACCGCCGTTGCGCCGGTGGCGAGGCCGACGTAAAGCGCCAGATGGCCCGCGTTGCGGCCCATGACCTCAACGACAGAGCAGCGCTCATGCGACTGCATCGTGTCACGCAGGCGGTCAATGGCCTCGACAGCGGTATTGGCCGCCGTGTCGTAACCGATGGTATAATCGGTGCAGACAATGTCGTTGTCAATCGTGGCCGGAACGCCGACGACCGAAACGCCCTGCTTCGCAAGTTCTACCAAACCCCGGAACGAGCCGTCGCCGCCAATGGAAACAATGCCGTCCAGCCCAAGCAGCTTGCAGGTAGCGGCAGCTTTTTTTTGCCCCTCAAGCGTGCGGAATTCATCGCTGCGCGCCGTGTAGAGCATCGTACCGCCGCGATTGATGATATGCGCGACATTGCCGTTTTTCAGAACTGTAAAATCGCCGTTGATCAGACCGTTATAGCCGCGGCGGATGCCGACGCATTCGATTCCCATGTAGGTGCACGCACGCACGACAGAGCGGATGGCTGCATTCATGCCGGGGGCATCGCCGCCGGAGGTCAGAACACCGATTCGTTTCACTGCATTTGCCATACAGGCACTTCCTCTCAATTTAATTTTTTTCATCATACCCCAAAACAGTGGAAAAGTAAACAGGCAATCACGCGGAATCGGCGGAGTTCTGCGAAAAATCAATCTTCAGGAAAAATTTATGTTTTCTTCGCCGCAGGTGTGCTATACTTAAATATAAATACATAAGGGAGGCGGGAGTTTGAACCAGACAGGAAGAATTCTGGAGGAAGTCAAAAAAGCGGTATGCGGAAAGGACCGCGTGTTGGTATGGGTGCTGACCGTGCTGCTTGCAAGGGGGCATGTTCTATTGGAGGATATCCCTGGTGTCGGTAAAACAACCATGGCGCTGGCTTTTTCACGCGCGCTGGGACTGGAATATGGCCGCGTTCAGTTCACGCCGGATGTTCTGCCGTCGGACATCACGGGCTATTCTGTTTATCAGAAGGAAAACGGCAGGCTGGTCTATCAGCCGGGTGCGGTGCTTTGTAATCTGTTTCTGGCGGACGAACTCAACCGCGCGACCTCACGCACGCAGTCCGCACTGCTGGAAGCAATGGAGGAGGGGCAGGTCACAGTCGATGGTGTCAGCCACCCGATTCCACAGCCATTCATCGTCTTTGCCACGCAGAACCCGACCGGAGCCGCCGGTACGCAGTTGCTGCCGGATTCGCAGATGGACCGGTTCGCCGTCCGGCTGTCTATCGGATATCCTGCGCCGGAAGATGAACGCAATATGGTTCTTGCCCGGCAGGGTGTCAATCCGCTGCAATCTGTCCGGCAAGTCCTTTCGAGAGAGGAATTGATCGCCATGCAGGACGAGGCGGCTGCTGTTTACATCAAGACAGAATTGATTGACTATATCGTAGCGCTGATTGACGCTACGCGGAATCACGCGATGATTCTGCGCGGCGCTAGCCCCCGTGCAACGCTTTCTCTGACCGCAATGGCCAAAGCAGTCGCCTATGTCCAACGCCGGGATTATGTAGTGCCAAAGGACATTCAGGTAACGTTCCCGCAGGTCATCGCGCACCGCCTGCTGCTGGCCCCGGAAGCCGGAACGCGGCAGATCACGCCGGAGCAGCTGCTTGACGAGATCTTGCGTCAGGTCCCGGCACCCAGACTATAAGGCCATGGCGAAAAACCGCATTCTCTACGGGCTGTTTCTGCTTGCGGCCGTTGTCTTTCACAGCTTTTATACTGGATGGTTTTCGTTTTTTTTGCTGATGTTTGCCTTGTTGCTGCCAGTTTTCTCACTGCTTATCAGCTTGCCAGCCATGCTTCACGCGACCTATGAAGTGGAACTTCCGGTTCGCTGCTTTTGCGGACAGACTGCGCAGTACCGGTTGACTGCCCAGCATGCAGCAAAACTTCCGGTATCTTGCTGCCGCTTCCTCCTGACGGTATCCGACGCCGTAGACGGTGAGGCATGCCAGCAGAAGCTGGAACTTGCCGGAACGCTCGGCTTTGTGCAGCGCGTTGATACGCGCCATGCAGGTGTACAAACCTTTCACCTGGATAAAGGGCGCGTATGCGATGCACTGGGGTTGTTTAGCCTACCGTTGCACTTGCCGGCCGCTTGCGCTATCGCTGTCGAGCCGGAACCGCAGGAGCCGGCCGAATTGCCGAACCTCAGTCATTTTCAATACCGTTCTTATCACCCAAAGCCCGGCGGTGGATTTTCTGAGATCCACGATCTGCGTGAATACCGTCCCGGCGACAGTCTGCATGAGATTCACTGGAAGCTGTCTGCCAAGTCGGACAAGCTGATTGTCCGTGAGGCGGAGGAGCCGGATCTGGGATTGATTGTACTGAGTTTTGACTTTTCCGGTACACGCACGCAGTTGGATAGCACACTGCGGCAGCTTTTGTGGCTGTCTGGTTGGCTGATTGACAGGGGAGTGCCCCATCAAATTGACTGGATTGAGCCGGATTCACTGGAGCCACAGACAAAGTCAGTCAAAACATTGGACGATCTGAAATCGCTTTTGAATACGCTTTTACAGACCCATCTGACCGGTAATACACCTTCGCTTGCATCCAGAGCCTACCCGCATGCGGATTGGCGCTATCATGTGCAGTCGGAGACACAGGAGGTGCAGCAGGCATGAAATCGTCAAGATACACGTTTTTTACGTCGCTGCTCTGCGCATCCGGCCTGTCTGGCGGTCTGTGTTTCTGCATTATAACATCTTTTTCCGTTCCGGCGGACAGACTTTTGCTGGCATGCGCGTGCGTTCTTGCGGCGCTGTTCTTTTCCGCGCTGCTTTTGCTGCCCAAAAGCTGGATCTGGCTGCTGGCCGTGGCTGCGCTTGCGGGCGGTGGACTTTATATGCTGCGCGCTCAGCTGATCGAGAGTGCTTCCGCGCTTGTCTCTGCCGTTACCCAGCAATATTCGGAGGCAATTCCGGGTATACAGGTGATCCAGTTGACAGACGCAGCCGACGCGGACGCAACACTGATTTTCATTCTGATTGCGGCGCTCTATGCGCTTCTTTGCAGCTGGACGGTCATGCGCAGCGAAGGTCTTGTCTATCTGCTCGTTTTGACGGTGCCGGTTCTGGCACTGTGCCTGATCATTTTGCAGACGCCTCCGGCGGTCTGGGCCATCCTGCTCGTTGTGGGCATTCTTGCACTGCTTCTTTTAACGCAACTGCTCCGTGCGCGACAGGCAGGTGAGGGGAACCGGCTTGCGCTGCTGCTGGCCGCGCCGCTGGCGCTCTTAATCGGCTTGATCGCTGTTCTGTTTCCGGCTGGTACCTACGAACGCGCCGAATGGTCCGACCGTCTGCAGGAAACCATCTCCATGGCTGCAGACAAGCTGACGCTCTTCCGCCGCGACGCGAAGACCGGGCAGGTGAAATTCACCTCGCCCATCAGCCCCAGCACGCTCGGCAGCTATCTCTGGGATTCCAGCGTAACTGGCGTCAATCTCAACCGGGTCGGGCCGCAGCGCCAATTTGGCCGCTCTGTGATGCGCGTAAAAGCAACGCTTGGATCCTCTTGGGCCGGTGCTTCATTCTACCTGCGCGGGGATTCCATGGCCGTTTATGAGGATAACCGTTGGAAACCGCTCCCGGAAAATGCATATCCTGATATGAAGAATATGCATAATCCGCTTTTGGCAGGAGAGGCTGTCGTCAGCTTTCAGCCAGAGGTAACGATCGAAACGGATATGAAGTCCGGGATCTATTATATCCCATACAACGCAACCGCGTTTCCGGAGGACGCGGAGCCGTTTTACGACGCCTACGTCAAAAACCCCTCGCAGCAGACGAATTATACGGTTCCCTATGTTCTCTCGCGCAGCCCGTTGCAGAACAGCGCGTATGATGCATTCGTCCATGAGACCTATACACAAGTCCCAGATGAGACGCGGCAGGCACTTTCCGACATCCTCTCGGAGCTGGTCGGGGAGGAGGACGCCGATCCGTATCAGTATATCCCGCGTGTTCTGGAGTATGTGTCGACCAGCGCCCGCTATGACCTCAATACGCCGGCTGTGCCGGACGGAGAAGATTTTGTGTCGTGGTTCCTGCACGACAGCGAAACCGGTTACTGTGTGCATTATGCGACTGCGGCGACGATTTTGCTGCGATGTCTTGGCGTTCCGGCGCGTTATGTGACCGGCTATTACACAGATGTGTATGAAAACGAATGGACGACCGTGACCTCGGACGATGCGCATGCGTGGGTGGAGATCTATCTGAACGGGATCGGCTGGCTTCGGGATGATCCAACGCCTGCGGCAGACACCCCTGCGCAGACAGCACCGGAGGAACCCATTGCCGCTCCTATTGAGCCGGCAGACAACCAGCCGGAGGATACGCCGCCCGCAGGCGACGAACCGCCCGCTGTCCCGGATACCCCCGCAGAAAGTCAGGAAACACCGCAGGAAACGAACAAAAAGCCCGTCAGCATCCTGTGTTTTGTTTGGCCTGTTCTGGCATTGGCCGCCGCACTGTTTCTCTGGCGCGCACTACGGTTCAGCGTCCGAATGGCCGCAATAGGGAAGGGATCGTCCAACCGCCGGGCAGTCGCGCTCTATCATCACATCTGCTGGCTCGCCCGGCAGACCAAAACAGAGGTTCCAAGCGATTTTCTGGAAATCGCTGAAAAGGCAAGATTCAGCCATCATAAGCTGAACAGGGAAGACCTGCTTCCGATGCAAGCGCACGCGGAACAGCTGACAAAGCAGCTGCTCGCAGACAAGCGCTTCTGGAAACAGGTCCTGTATCGCGTGATTTATGCACTTGGATAAGCATTGAGAGGTTTCCTATGGAGTATAGCTGGTTCATGCGATTTTCTTCCGGCGAAGCTGGAACTCTGACGATGCAAGCCTCACGCCGGAATGTCGGATCTCATGCCATACCGTCTGCGTTTTGAAAAGCGCCAGCGTTTGCAGCGGCAGAAAGCACGCCATGAAAACAGGATAGAGCAGGATGCCGCCTGTCAGTCTGAAATCCAGCCGTTTTTCCAGCACCAGTGCCGCAGCAGCCACCGCGAGACTGCCAGCATAAGCGGAGAGCAGACTGACCGGCAGGCTTTGCAGGGATATGCTGCCCGCGAGGAACGCTGCCAGTGTAAAAAACGGGGTCAGCGCCTGCAGGAACGGAAACGCAAGCTGAAGCATACCGTCCAGCCGGTTCAGACTGGGTCGGCGCAGAAAATTCCGAAAAAGCTTTGGCAGCGTCAGGCGTGAAACCTGCATGATGCCGCTCATCCAGCGTCTGCGCTGCACGAGCGAGGCGCGCCATGTGACCGGCTCCTCGTCATAGGTCACGGCGCTTTCGCAGTAGCCGATCCGGACGCCGTGCGTCAGACAGGCTGCATACAACTCAGCATCCTCCGCAAGCGTGCAGCAGGGGAATCCGCCCAACGCTTCCAGCAAATCGCGCCGAATGGCAAAGCCGGTTCCTATTACTCTGGCGGATAGTCCTAAAGCTTCTCTGGCACGGTTCAGAAAGTGATTTGCCGTACAGAAATAAATCTCATAGCAGGCGCTGATTCCGGCTTGCATACGGTTCTTTGCGAGAATCCGGCTTTTGACGATAGCGGAGCGTGACAGCGCTTGATTCATTTCGGATAAAAACGCAGGATCAACCTCGTTGTCAGCGTCAAATACGCAAAATGCGTCATAATAACGAGAACCATGCAGAAGCGTGTTTGCAGCATACTGAAGCGCGGCACCCTTGGAGTGGATAGAGGTCGGCATTTCTAGAACCTTGCCTCCGGCGTGCCGCGCTGCATCCGCAGTGTGATCCGTGCAGTTGTTCGGAAGCACCCAGATATCAAATAGTTCTGACGGATAGTTCTGTGCCAAAAGACTTTCAATCAGCCCTGCAATGCAGCTTTCTTCATTTCTGGCTGCGATCAACACTGCAAACCGCCTTTGCGTAGTGGAGGATTTTTGCATTTTGCGTTTACACAGGCTGAACAATGAAACAACCAGAAAGTAGAGGGAAAGCAGTTTTAGAATCAGAAAAAACGCATTGACTGCCGCGTTCATAGAATATTTCTCCTTTGTGATTTCTACGCTCAAGTATATCACATCCGCGTTCAACTGAACGGAAGCATCCGTTTAAGCATTGCTTAAGATTCTATGAAGGAACATGATTGTACCACCAGAAAGAAAAAAGGCCGACAAACCCAGCACGCGGCAGAAGAGAATGGGTGCTGTTTGGACCTAGTGAACGCAACAAAATAAAGATTTTGTTGCGTTGCAGGAGAAGATGTGCTATAATAGCATTATCAAGGATACTCTAAAGGAGTTTTATGTATGCAGCCGTATTCTGAATGTCCGCAGGTGCTGCGGGACTTTTTATCGTATCATGAATCTATCAAGGGTCAATCACGGCGTACGGTTTCGGAATATCATCTGGATCTGCGGATGTTTCTTCGGTTTCTGACGCTGATGCGCAAGGAACTTCCGTATCAGACGCCGCTTGATGAGATCGACATCAAATGGATCGACGCACCCGTTCTCGATACGGTGTCATCGTCTGAGGTGTTTGATTTTCTGTCCTATCTCACAAACGACCGTCAGAACCGTGAAGGCCCGGCTGATGTCGGAATCGCTGCCGCTGCCCGTGCGCGGAAGCTGTCGGCTATCAAGGCGTTCTATAAGTACCTGACCATCAGCACCAAGCAGATCCAGAACAATCCGGTCAAGGACATCGAATTCCCCAAAATTCGCCGCAGCCTGCCGAAATACCTTACACTGGAAGAATCTACCGCGCTCTTGAAATCTGTCGATGGGCCGAATAAAAACCGGGACTTTGCAATTCTGATGCTGTTTCTGAACTGCGGTATCCGCCGCTCGGAATTGGTTGGGCTGAATCTTACGGACGTCTATGAGGATCGTATCCGTGTCGTCGGCAAGGGCAACAAGGAAAGAATTGTCTACATGGGTTCTTCCTGCCGGAAAGCCATCGACCGGTATCTGGATGAGCGGAAACAGATCGTGCTGACAGACAATAAAGCGCTCTTTGGCTCACGGGATAAAAACCGTATCAGCGTTTCTGCCGTGCATCGTCTGGTCAAAAAGCACCTGCTGGAATCTGGGCTTGACGCGTCGCAGTTTTCCGCGCATAAGCTGCGGCACACAGCCGCAACGCTGATGCTGGCGAACGGCGTTGACCTGAAAACGCTGCAGGAGGTTCTGGGGCACGAAAATCTGAATACGACGCAGATCTACACGCACATTGAAAACACAGATAAGAAAATCGCGGCAGAGGCCAATCCCCTTTCCAAGCTGAAGCTATAAAAATTGAAACGCAGGCAGTACACAGCTAAAGCGATGCACTGCCTGCTCAGTTTGTTATTCCGTATGTGCGAAAGTTGCCCCAAGGCTGGTATAAAACCCCAGCGCCTGGTACATTGCCTCATCGCACGGAGCACAGCATACAGTTAAACTCGTGATGCCGTTTTCTCTGCACCAGTTTTGTGCTGCCCTCGCCAGCATTCGTGCAATTCCCTTGCCGCGGAAGGCGGGTTCAATGTAAAAATCTTCATATACACCCGTATTCGAGCAGGAAAAAGTCGAATAGTATGCAGCGACGCTGCACATGCCCACGGCACGATAGCCGCGCTTGGCCATGAAGAATGTAATTCTCCCCTCTCGGACGGCCTGCTGAAGCTGTTTCTGCTGGAATTTTATAAGTGTTTCCTCGCCGATTTCGCGCTTGAAGCCGTTTTCCAGCTTCAAAAGCTGCCAATCGGTGGGATCGTTCAAAAGTTCCACGGTGAATGGCACTGCCTCTGCGGGCGGAAGGAGCATCAGCGGCTCGCCCCATTCGTCAACGCCGTTTTCAACGAATCCAATGCGTCTCCAGAACCGGAGACGGCGTTCGTCTCCGCCGTAATTCAGTTCAGCGTAGCGTGCGCCGCGCGCCTTTGCCCAGTCCAGAAGAACAGCAGCGCATGCTCGGCCTGTTCCATTGCCTCGGAATTCCGGGTAGACGCAGAATTCCATGATAAAGCACTTTCCATCCTCGGAAGTGAAAATCACCGGCAGTGCAAAGCCAATGTCCTGTCCGTTCCGCTGAAAGAACAGATAATAGCAGTTGTCTTGCGGCCGGTTGTGAACGTGTTCAATCTGCGCACGGTATTCCGCATCATTCAAAAAATGCTTGAGGCTTTCGTCCTTCGGGTTAGGAAAAATATCACGCTCGTGGTAGCTGTGAAGCTGCTCCCAAAAGGCTGCAGTATCGGTTTTTGAATTTGCTTCACGAATGGTAATCTGGTTTTTCATGCTGTTTCCTCCAAAATTTGATTCGGAGGGTTAGGAAGCGTGAACCCTCCATACACGTTTCATTTTCATAAAAAACCACCCTTTCTGTTTCATTTTTCACGCAAATTTGCCTGCTGCCGCTATTATAGCAGGAGATTCACCGTATTGCAAGCAATAGAAAAACCAGACAATGCGCAGTCGCACTGCCTGGTTTTACTTTACGATCAACCGCCCAGATAGGCTTTTTTAATAGAATCGCTTTCAAGAAGTTCTTTTCCGGAGCCGGAGAGCGTGATCTTGCCGGTTTCCAGAACGTAGGCACGATTGGCAACCTGAAGAGCCATCTGTGCATTCTGCTCGACAAGCAGGATCGTCGCGCCGGCCTTGTGGAGTTCCTGGATAATATCGAATATCTGCTCGACCAGAATCGGGGCCAGGCCCATAGACGGCTCGTCCAGCATCAGAAGCTTCGGCTCTGACATCATGGCGCGGCCCATGGCAAGCATCTGCTGTTCGCCGCCGGAGAGCGTACCGCTGATCTGCTTGCTGCGCTCCTTCAGGCGCGGAAAAAGCTCATATACGTGCTCAAGATTGCCCTCAATGGAGCTGTTCGGGCGGGTATATGCGCCCATTTCGAGGTTTTCTTCGACGGTCATGTGCGCAAACACGCGGCGGCCCTCCGGGCACTGCGCAAGGCCAAGCTGTACGATCTTGTTGGGGGCCATGTTGTTGATCGGCGTACCCATAAACTCGATCGTGCCCGTCTTCGCGCGGAGCAGGCCGGAAATCGTGTTCAAAACAGTACTCTTGCCTGCGCCGTTTGCGCCGATCAGCGTGACGATCTCGCCCTCGTTGACTTCAAGGGAGACGCCCTTGACCGCATGAATTGCGCCATAGTAGACATGAAGATCATTGACGGAAAGCAACATATCTCAGCCCTCCTTCTTTTTGCCGAGGTACGCTTCGATAACGGCCGGATTGGCCTGAATATCGTTCGGCGTGCCCTTTGCGATGATTTTGCCGAAGTTCAAAACGCAGATGCCCTCACAGATGCCCATAACAAGGTTCATATCATGCTCGATCAGCATGATTGCGATGCCAAAGGTATCACGAATCTTTACAATATTCTCCATAAGTTCACTCGTTTCGGACGGGTTCATGCCGGCTGCAGGCTCGTCCAGCAGCAACAGGCACGGATTCGTCGCCAGTGCGCGGACAATCTCCAACCGGCGCTGCGCGCCATACGGCAGGCTGCCCGCCAGGTGATCTGCCACATTTTCCATGTTGAAAATGCTCAGCAGTTCCAGCGCACGCTCCTTTGCAATGCGCTCGCGTCTCCAATACTCCGGCAGGCGGAGAATGGCGGAGGCGGCGGAATATTTCATTTCATTGTTCAGGCCGATCAAAACATTGTCCAGCACCGTCAGATTGCGGAACAGGCGGATATTCTGGAAAGTTCGCCCAATACCCATGTGGTTGACCTCGACCGTGCTCTTCCCTTCTGTTGAAACGCCATCCAGAAGAATGGAGCCGCGGGTCGGCTTATACACGTTGGTCAGCAGATTGAAAATCGTCGTTTTGCCTGCGCCATTTGGGCCGATCAGGCCGGTGATCTCCGTGCGGCCGATGGCGAGGTTGAAGTCGGCAACAGCGGTCAGACCGCCGAAATCAATGCCGAGGTGGCGTGTTTCCAGGATCGGAGGCTTGCCGATGTCACGTTCCGTCAGCAGGTTCGTGTACGGCTGCGGAACAAGCTTGGGCTGCGGATTGACCCATTTGTTACTCATTGTCTGCCGCCTCCTTCTTTGGATTTTCTGTGCGCCCGGTCAGCCGGTTCAGGAACGTCTCAAGGCTGCGAGACAGTGAGAAATCATAGCTGCCGAGCAGTCCCTTTGGCCGGAAGATCATCATCACGACAAGCGCCAGCGAATACACGACCATGCGGTAATCCGAGAACGAACGCAGCAGCTCCGGAAGGATGGTGAGCACGGTTGCCGACAGGATCGAACCCAGCATGGAGCCCATGCCGCCAAGCACGACCATGACCAGAATTTCAATGGACTTCATGAACTTGAACGTCGAGGGATACAAAGAGCCGATATAGCCTGCGTACAGGCAGCCCGCGATACCGGCCAGCATGGCGGATACGACGAAGGCGAACGTCTTATAATAAGTCGTTTGTACGCCAACGCTCTCGGACGCGATCTCGTCTTCACGGATGGACAAAATCGCGCGGCCATGGCGGGATTTCATAATTGTGTGGATGATATAGCAGCACACGACCACGCAGATGAACACCAGCGTAAATGAGGAATACTTCGGGATGCGCTTCAGACCGGCTGCACCGTATGTAAAATCTTTGCCGATCACAGAGTCGATGTTCGTCAGAATGACGCGGATGATCTCGCCGAAGCCTAGTGTGATAATCGCCAGATAGTCACCGCGAAGACGCAGTGCCGGGATGCCAATCAGAATACCGAAGATACCGGCAACCACTGCACTGATCAGCAGCGCCAGAAGGATATAGGGAATAGCGGCACCTGTATCACCGGATTTCAGAAGTTCCTGCACCGGAACGGCCTTCATGAAAATGCCGCCTGCGTATGCACCGACCGCCATAAAGCCTGCATGTCCAAGAGGCAGCTGGCCCAGATAGCCGGTTGCAATGTTCAATGAAGTCGCAAGAATGATATTGATGCCGACAGTGATGAGAATGCCGCTCCAATAGTTTGTGATGGTTCCGTTCTGAATGAGCGTATACAGCACGAACCACAGCGCGAGGATCAGCACAAGATTGATCAGATACCGCAGCGGCATGGGAATGCGGATGGCAGATCGTGTTTTCTTCATAGTCCGTCTCCCCTTCCTTACACTTTTTCCGTCTGCGGACGGCCAAGAATACCGGTCGGCTTGACCAGCAGAACGACGATCAGAATTGCGAACACGACGCCGTCCTTCCAGATGGAAAGGCCAACTGCCGAAACGAGCGCTTCGAGAAGACCAATGGCAAAGCCGCCGATCATCGCGCCGGGGATCGAGCCGATACCGCCGAGGACGGCGGCAACAAATGCTTTCAGACCAAGCATCGAACCCATTGTCGGAGACGCCTGCTGATAGGCGCACAGGTACAAAACAGAGCCGATACCGGCAAGGGCCGAGCCGATGGCAAACGTAAAGGAGATCGTTCTGTTCAGACTAATGCCCATCAGCTGCGCCGCGCCCATGTCCTCGGACACAGCGCGCATGGCCTTGCCGAGTTTCGTCTTCTGCACAACGACGGTCAGGGCTGCCATTGCAATGATAGTCACAACGATAGTCAGCAGCGCCGCATTGCTGATGGTCACAGAGCCGAGCGAAATATTGCCCGGAACAATGGGGTCCATGCTCTTCGTATCGGAGCCGAAGAGCAACTGCGCGCCATTTTCCAGAAGGAACGAGATACCAATCGCAGTGATGAGCAGGCTCAGTCTCGGGGCCTTGCGCAGCGGCGTATAGGCGACCTTTTCAATCACAACGCCGAGAAGCGTGCTGGTAATGACCGCGATGATAACAGATACGATGGGGTGCAGATGGAAGTTCGTCATAGCGTAAAAGGCGGCATATGCGCCTACCATGATGATATCGCCGTGCGCGAAGTTCAAAAGCAGGATAATACCGTAGACCATGCTGTAGCCAAGTGCCACCAGCGCGTAGATCGAGCCTGTCTGGAGGCCATTGAACAGCTGCGAGAGCAGCAGGGACAGGTTCATGTTGATACCTCACTTTCCTTCTCTTTTGCGCCACACCCGATGGACGGCGCCAAGCGTGCTTGGAACCGTCCATCCGATGTCCGCCGTGGACAGGTACGGAGAAGACCTCCGTACCTGTCTGGCTGGTTCTTGCTTTATCCGTCAGGAACCGACAAATTCTTACTTATTATAACGCGTTTCTTCGCATGATGCAATGCGAATTGGAAGTTTTAGTACATTTCCTGATAGACTTCGTCGCCGCCGGTCAGCTCGATGATGGCAACGGGCTTGATGGGGTTGTTGTACTCGTCGAAGGAGTAGGAACCGGTGATGCCCTCAGTACCGTTCATGTTCTTGATGGCGTCGATGACAGCCTGCTTGTATTCTTCCGTGCCGGCAGTCAGGCCCTGCTCTTCGGCAGCCTTCAGACCTTCGCAGATCAGCATGGCAGCATCATATGCCAGAGGCGCAAACATGTTGGGGATTTCATCAACATTGTAAGCAGCTTTGTAATCCTCTTCAAACTGCTTGACGGAATCGGTGCCAGGTGCATAGCCAGAGCAATAGACAGAGCCTTCGAGGTCTTCTGCAGAAGCGTAGTTCTTGACGGAGCCGAAGCCGTCACCGCCCATGAAAACTGCGTCGCAGCCAGCCGCGCGGGCAGCAGTGATGGCAAGGCCAGCTTCAGCGTAGTAAATTGGGGCAAAGACAACGTCGGGATCGGCAGCGGCGATGTTGGTCATCTGGGCCTTGAAGTCCTTATCGCCCTCGGCAAATGCCTCGGTGTCGACGATCTCCAGGCCAAGCTCGGCAGCCTTTGCCACGAACGCGTTCATCAGGCCCTCGGAGTAGTCGTTGCCGGTCTGATAGAAGACAGCAGCGGTCTTGGCGCTCAGCTTTTCAACGGCGTAGTTTGCCATCTTTTCGCCCTGATACGGGTCGATGAAGCAGGCGCGGAAGACGTTGGGACGGATCTCGCTTTCGGGGTCAGCCGGGTCGATGACGGTGACGCCGGTAGCAGTTGCGGAAGCGGTAACCTGCGGCATGTTGTCCTCGTAGGTCGCGTCGGCCAGTGCAATGGTCGTGCCAGTCATTGTAGCGCCAAAGACAGCGGTGATGCCGTTATCGCAGGCAAGGTTGTACGCGTTGACAGCCTCAACGCCGTCGCCCTTGTCGTCGTATTCCAGAACCTTGACCTGCTTGCCGTTGATGCCACCCTTGGCGTTCAGCTGGTTGATGTAGAGCATCGCGCCATCACGGACGGGCTGGCCGTACTGCGCATAATCGCCGGTCGTGTTGCTGATGAGGGCGATTACGATCTCGCCGCCGTCAGAGGACGTGTTGGAAGCATCGGTGGACGCAGGTGTATCCGTGGTGGCGGACTTAGAACCGCAGGCTGTCAGGCAGCCCAGCAGCATCACGACTGCCAGAACGAGGCTTACGAGTTTCATTGCTTTTTTCATTTTCATTTACCTCACTTTTGTTGTTTTTGCTGGTTTTGTTATTCAAAAAGCGGCTCTGCAAAAAGCAAAGCCGCTTTGAATGCCTAATCGATTCCGACCCTTCAGGCCGCCTCAGGAATCCAAATGCTATTGCCTTTTGCGCGTTTGAAATCGTTCATCATAAGAAGCATTCCATTTACAAGGCCCCATGCCAGTACCAGAAGTACCAGCAGGCCAATAATGGAGAATACGCGAATGCAAATGGATACAAGCACCAGAATGGAAATAAAAAAGGACACTGCCAGAATGGCAGTGTCCTTGCAGACTGCGGCAGAATCAGCCGTGCATGCAGATGCTGCACAGCAAGTAGCCGATGCGCAGCTGGACGCATCGGAACAAGCGGTATTCTGCTTTGCCGTGAACTGCATCATGTTGCGCACCTCCTTGAAATGATGGGCTCATTATACCCGCATACTTTAGCGATGTCAAGTGCTGAAATGTGAAAATTGCCTCAAATTTCGAGTTTTCTTTTGTTGAACTTTCACAACTTCAATTCCTGATTCCTGACAAGTGCCCGTGTGCAGAAAACAGATGTGTACATTTCCGCTGATTTGCTCTGCATTTTGCGGTTCAGGCTTGCATTTTATGCCGCTGTCTGGTATCTTATAGACATTCTTGGCGGATCTCCGTCAATTAAGGTGTGTGATTACAATGGAAAAGAGAAAACGTCGCTGGGGCGACCGGAAGGACGGCGTGCTGCTGCGCGATCTGGACGGCATGCACTTTATCACGCCGCTGATTTACCCGAACCGCTGCGACAATGAGGCCTATATCAGAGAGACGATCGACCTCACAAATATGAACGCGTTTCTCAAAAAGAAAAACGAGTCGGAGACAGAGTTCCCCTACACCATGTTCCATATCATCGTAGCGGGGCTTGTCAAAACGATCACGCTTCGGCCAAAGATGAACCGGTTCATTGCCAACAAGAACTTCTATCAGCGCAATGAAGTGTCTATGTCTTTTGTCGTCAAAAAGCAGTTTGCGGACGAAGCTGCGGAGGCACTGGCCGTTATTCACGCGAAGGACGAGTCCAATGTCGAATCCATTCATGAGGATCTTCGTCATCAGATCCTTGACTGCAAGGATGTGCATAAGGTTGATTCCTCGACCGGCAACATGGATTTCTTCAACCATATGCCGCGCTTCCTCGGCAAGTTCCTGGTCTGGATTCTGACGCGTCTGGATATCCACGGCTGGATTCCCGCGAGCATCATTGAGACAGACCCGTATTATACGACGTGCGTGATCTCCAATCTTGGCTCGATCAAGCTTAACTGCGGTTATCATCATCTGACGAACTGGGGCACCTGCTCCGTGTTCTGCATCATCGGCGAAAAGTCGAAGCGCCCGGTCTATCACGAGGACGGCACGATCGAAATGCGCGAAATGCTCGATCTGGGCCTCACCATTGATGAGCGTCTGGCAGACGGCTATTATTATTCCAAGACCATCCGCCTGCTCAAGAAGCTGCTGGAAAACCCGGAGTTGCTGGAAACACCGGCCAATCAGGAAGTGGAATATTAACTGAGAAAAAGCACCCGAGGCTATGGGTGTTTTTTTCGCAGATCAACGAAAGGATACCATCGACTACTATTGATGGATCAGCCGGTCGGCGCTTTTGGAACTGGATGCAGACAGTCTTGCTTCAGCCAGAACGCTTCAGATTTTGATTGAGTCCGGTCTGTGAGCCACATCAGTCCAGATGCACCACCGGGCTGCAAATGGCTTCCATGCACTGCGCTGTTTCCATGCCGAAATTGCCGCGCCGCGCAAAATCCGCGACGGAGATCATGCCGGTCAGCTTTCCGTTCTGCGTAACCGGCAGTCTGCGCAGCTGTGCGCGGGACATAAGCCGCGCGGCCTTTGCCGCGTCCTCCCCTGCCTCGATGGACAAAACGCCTGCGGACATGACCTCACTCACGCGCATCTGCTCCGCCGGTTTCCCTGCTGCGACGCAGCGCAGCACAACGTCGCGGTCGGTTAGCACCCCGCAGAGACGCCCGTTTTCTCCCTGAACCGGCAAAAAGCCGAGATTATACCGGCTCATGAGCCGTGCGGCGACGGAAACCGGTTCCTGCGCACCGACGCTGACGACATTTCTGGACATACAATCCTTGATCTTCATAAGACCCTCCATTACTAAAAACTCCGGCAGCAAACGCTGCCGGAGTTTCTGCGTTTATGGAAATTGTAGCCGGGACTGTCGGCTGTTAAACAGCTTATTTACCCTGCAGCTTGCGGTCGATGGCTTCCGCAGCCTTTTTGCCTGCGCCCATGGCCAGAATGACAGTCGCAGCGCCGGTAACGGCATCGCCGCCTGCAAAGACGTTTTCACGGGTGGACATTTCGTTCTCGTCAACGATGATACCACCCTTTTTGTTCGTCTCAAGGCCAGGCGTGGTGGAGCGGATCAGCGGGTTCGGAGACGTGCCAAGAGACATGATGACCATATCGACATCCAGCACGAATTCGCTGCCCTCAACGGGAATCGGACGGCGGCGGCCGGATGCGTCAGGCTCGCCAAGTTCCATCTTGATGCACTTCATGCCGCATACACGGCCATCCTCACCGCCGAGAATCTCGGTCGGGTTGGTGAGCGTCAGGAACTCGATGCCCTCTTCCTTCGCATGGTGCTGCTCTTCCAGTCTGGCGGGCATTTCGGCCTCGCCGCGGCGGTAGACGATGTACACCTTATCGGTACCCATACGCTTTGCACAGCGGGCGGCATCCATCGCAACGTTGCCGCCGCCGACAATAGCCGCTGCCTTGGAGTGCAGGATCGGCGTGTCGCTCTCTTCGAGATACGCCTTCATCAGATTGATACGGGTCAGATACTCGTTTGCTGAGCAAACGCCCTTGAGGGACTCGCCGGGGATGTGCATGAACATCGGAAGACCTGCGCCGGAGCCGATAAACACAGCCTTGAAGCCCATCTCAAACAACTCGTCGATGGACAGGACCTTGCCGATGACCATATCGGTCATGACTTCAACGCCCTGCGCCTTCAGTTTTTCAACCTCATTGGCAACGATAGCCTTCGGCAGACGGAACTCCGGAATACCGTAGACCAGAACGCCACCGGCAGTGTGCAGCGCTTCAAACAGGGACACCGCATAGCCCTTCTTGGCAAGCAGCGACGCGCAGGTCAGGCCGGACGGGCCGGAGCCGACGACAGCGACCTTGATGCCATTGGACTCGGCTTTTTTCGGCATGGCGTTGATATTCTCGCGGTACCAGTCGGCGACAAAGCGCTCTAGACGGCCGATTGCCACCGGCTCGCCCTTGTTGCCGCGGACGCACTTGGATTCGCACTGCGTCTCCTGCGGACAGACACGGCCGGAAAGGGCGGGCAGCGCATTGGTATCGGTGATGATCTCATAAGCCTTTTCAAAGTTGCCCTCAGCAACTTCATGGATAAACTCCGGGATATGAATATTAACCGGGCAGCCCTCAACACAGTGCGGTTTTTTGCACTGTAGGCAGCGCTTGGCCTCGTTAATGGCCATTTCAGCGGTATAGCCCAGCGTGACTTCCTTGAAATTTTTGTTGCGGACGTTCGGATCCTGCTCCGGCATCGGAGTCTTGGTAGCCTGCATATTAGCCATGATGATTCCCTCCCCTTACTTGATGAGTTCTTCGCCCATCTTCTGGATGCGGCAGATATGAGTCTTGCGCTCTTCTGCTTCTCTTTCGCGGTAGACACTGTTGCGGCTCATGAGTTCGTCATAATCGACCTTATGTCCGTCAAAGTCCGGGCCATCGACACAAGCAAACTTCACCTCGCCGCCAACCGTGACGCGACAGCCGCCGCACATGCCGGTGCCGTCAACCATGATCGGGTTCAGCGAGACAACCGTTTTGACGCCGAACGGCTCGGTCGTCTTGGAGACAAACTTCATCATGGGGATCGGGCCGATGGCGAGAACTTCGTCATAGTGAATGCCAGACTCGAGCAACTGCTGCAGCTTGACGGTCACGAAACCGTGCTCGCCATAGGAGCCGTCGTCGGTCATGAGATACAGATGGTCACAGGCCTGCTTGAACTCGTCTTCGAGAATGACGATGTCCTTGTTACGGAAGCCAACGATCACATCCGTCTCGACACCTGCTTCTTTAAACGCCTTTGCGGACGGATATGCGATTGCACAACCGACGCCGCCGCCAACTACGCACACGCGCTTTTTGCCTTCAACGTCCGTCGGCTTACCGAGTGGGCCGACAAAGTCCTGAATATAATCGCCCTCGTTCAGACTGCCAAGCATTTCGGTGGACAGGCCAACCTTCTGGAAAATGATCGCAACCGTCCCCTTCTCGCGGTCATAACCCGCAATCGTCAGCGGCACGCGCTCCGATTTCTCGTCTACACGGAAAATGATAAACTGACCGGCCTTTGCCTTGCGGGCAACGAACGGAGCTTCAATCTCCATATACGTTACGGCAGCGTTCAGTTCCTTCTTGTGCACGATTTTGTACATAACTTGTTCATCCCTTCAAATCATCAGTAATTTCTTGTTCGTTCTGATAATCCAACGTTATTAGTATAACACATCTTCCATTCTGTTGTAAACAAGAAAATCGATAAAAAAATACCGATACATGCCATGTTCTGAATTAACTTATATCATTTATGATATATTGCATCTGAATTCGGAATGAATTACAACATTGTCGGAACGAACGTTTTTCCATAAAAATCCTGATACCAGTGTGGAGGGTGCAGCAGGCGCAGGCTCCGGCTGAAGCCCAGCAAGAAATGCAAGCGTTCCAATCAGCTGCTCCGGCGTATGCGTTATTTGCAGTGCACCGAGATCCAGCGATTTTTCCCGCTTGCTCAGCCGCCTCCCGTCCGGCGCAAGCAGAAGCGGGACATGATAATACGCAGGCGTTGGGAACCCGAGCGTCTTTTGCAGCCACATCTGGCGCGGCACAGAACTCAGCAGATCGCGTCCTCGGACAATCTCAGTGACGCCGCCCGCCGCATCGTCGGTCACAACTGCCAGCTGATAGGCGTATACGCCGTCTGAACGGCGGATGATAAAGTCGCCGCAGTCCTGCACAAGATTCTCGGTATATTCACCTTGCAGACCATCCTGCACTGTTATGACCGTATTCGGAACGATCACGCGCCATGCAGGTTTTCTCGTTTTCGCCGCGCGCTCTGCATCTGTCAATGTCCGGCAGGTTCCGGCGTAGATCACATTGCCGTCCGATGCGTGCGGTGCGGAGGCTGCGTGCAGTTCGGCGCGGGAGCAATAGCACGGATAGACCAGTCCAAACGCGCGCAGCCGTTCAAATTCTGCATGATAGGCATCAGCACGTTTGGACTGCGGCGTCTGTTCCGCGTCCCAGTCCAGGCCGAGCCAGTCCAGATCACGCTTAAGTGTTTCAATGTACTCCAGCCTGCACCGGTCTGGGTCCAGATCTTCAATCCGCAGCAGCATTCGTCCGTTCCGGCTTCGCACGGAGAGCCACGCCAGAAGCGCGGAAAACACGTTTCCGAGGTGCATCCTGCCGCTGGGGCTGGGCGCAAAACGTCCGGTCAGCATATCGGTCTGTCCTCCTTGAAAAAACGGCAGGGACACCCCTGCCGTTTGTATTTATAATTGATAAACACGGCGATATTCTTCATAATAACGCTCGTACATATCGGATTTGAGTTCCTTCAGGCTATTCAGGTATTCATGCGTATCAAACGAATCCGATTCCAACTCAATCAGTGCGACTGCGATATTGGAACAATGATCCGCAACACGTTCATAATTGGTCAGTAGATCATTGAACACAAAGCCCTGTCCCAAGGTGCAAAGTCCTTTTTGCAGACGATCAACATGGTGAAGCTTCATTTCGTCACAAAGATTGTCGATTAACTCCTCAAGCGGCTCGACGCGGGCAGCAAGCTGCAGATCATTGTTGACGAACGACCGAATCGCTGTGGACAGGATCTCTGTCAGTGCAGCCTCCATGACTTCCAGTTCATGTGCAGCAGCTTCGGAGAAGGACAGTTTTTTCTGGTGCAGTTCTTTTGCACCCTCTGCAATATTCAGCGCGTGGTCGGAAATTCGCTCAAAATCGGAGATCGTGTGCAGGAACTTGGATACCTCCGCGTTCTGTTTCGCGGTCATTTCACGTTCTGTGACCTTGACCAGATAGGTACCGAGTTTGTCCTCATACCGGTCAACAGAGCGTTCCAAATCCTCGACCAGTTTGAACCGCTCGTCGGAATAGCCGTGCAGCAGCGCAACTGCCTCGACAAAGTTGCGCTTGGCCTCCTCTGCCATCGCATTGATGGTCAGACGGCTTTGTTCAATGGCAAGCGCGGGGTGCTGAATGAAGCGTTCTTCAAGCCGCATTGCTTCCGGCTCGACCGCTTTTTGCTGCGGCTTTTCGCGCACCAGAAAATTGACGGTTTTTTCGATCTGCCGCGTAAACGGCAAAAGCCCAACGACCTTAATAAAGCGGAACACCGTATTGACAAGTGCAATGGAAACACTGGTCATAATGCGATCCGCAAATGGGAACCGGATCAGCGCATCAAGCGTATAATAAATCGCTGCAAACAGGATTACGCCTGTGACTTCGGCGACCAGATAAACCATGGCCGTTCGTTTACCGTCAACAGACGCGCCGATCGCAGAAAGAAGCACCGGCATGGCTGCGCCGATGGCAATGCCCATGATGATGGGGAGCGCAATGGAGAAATCAATGATGCCGGTCGATGCAAGTGCCTGTAAAATGCCGACTGCGGCGGATGCAGATTGCAGGACGCAGGTAAACAGCGTGCCGAAAAGGATACCAAGAAACGGATTGGAGAAGGAAGTCAAAATACGAATAAAGGTCGGGTCGTCGCGCAGCGGCGAAACTGCGGAAGACATTGTAGACATACCGAACATCAAAACCGCAAAACCCATCAAAATATCGCCGACATGTTTCTTTGCCGGATTTTTCGCCGTCATGCGCAGGACAATGCCAATTACGGAGATCACGCCCGTGAGTGTCGCTGTGGAAAATAGGTCGAGCCAGCCACCGGTCGAACCAATGTCAGAAAGGCAGATGATCCACCCTGTGATGGACGTGCCCAGGATCGCGCCCAGCACAATGGAGATTGCCTGCCGTACCTTCATCATGCCGGAGTTGACAAAGCCGACGATCATGACTGAGGTGGCCGAAGAAGACTGAATCACAGCCGTCACGCCGGCGCCCAGCAGGAATCCCTTGATGGGATTACCGGTCAGCCGGTACAGAATCAACTCCAGCTTATTGCCTGCGACCTGCTTCAGTCCGTCTCCCATCAGAGCCATACCGAACAAAAACAGTGCGATGCCGCTCAACAGCGAGATTACATTTGAAATACCCACGCGTAACATCCTCTCTGTTTGTTAATTGTATGTTAAAGAACGAATCTTAAATGTTTTGCACAATTTTTCTTAAATTCATGTTAAATCTTGCTTTTCCTTTACATTTCACATAAAATTAACACAAAGAGGAACGACGATTTTACATTTCTGCTTTATTGTATTCGCAAAAGGAGTGGTTCAGATGATCTATTTACTGGAAGACGACGATTCTATCCGCAAGCTAGTGCTCTACGGACTGGACAGCCAAGGCTTTCAGGCAAAAGGGTTTGCACTTCCCTCGGAATTCTGGCGTGCCATGGACACAGAACTTCCAGAACTTGTATTGCTTGACATTATGCTGCCGGAAGAGGATGGACTGAGTATCCTGAAAAAGCTGCGGGCCCGCCTGGCGACCAAACGGCTGCCCATCATTATGCTGACGGCAAAAAATTCGGAATATGACCGTGTGATTGGTCTGGACCATGGCGCGGACGACTTTGTTTCCAAGCCATTTTCCATGCTGGAACTCATTGCACGCATCCGCGCAGTTCTAAGGCGGGCAGAGCCAGTGCAGACAAGCGGAGATTTCTCTCTTGGCCTGTTGTTTGTCTCTCCGGACCGGCACGAGGTCAAGGTCGGGGGTAAGGATGTAACGCTTACCAACAAGGAATTTGAACTGTTGTGCCTGCTGCTGCGCAATAAGGGCATTGTTTTGACGCGTGCGACGCTGATGGATCGCGTCTGGGGCTTTGAATCCGAACGGGAAAACCGGACGCTGGATGTGCATATCCGGACACTGCGCGTCAAGCTTGGTGAAGCAGGCAGTTATATTGAGACTGTACGCGGCATCGGTTACAAGATCGGAGGCGATGGTGTATGACGGCCAAGATTTTCCGAAACGCATTTTTGATTGGATTTACAGTTTTACTTGCCTGCATTTTGCTGTTTTTCTTTATTATGTACTCGAACTATCAGGCGCAGGCATACGATATTCTGGAAGTGGAAGCTGAGCATATTTCAGAAGGGATGCAGATTTGCGGCGGCAAGGAGTATCTCGATGCAATGCAGTCCGGCGAGCGCATCACATGGATCGCGCCGGACGGTTCCGTTCTCTATGACAATATGGCGGACGCAGATACGATGGAGAACCACCTCCAACGTCCAGAGGTACAGGAAGCGTTTGAAACTGGAAGCGGCCGCTCTGACCGCTATTCCTCTACAATTCTGGAAAAGAACAATTACTACGCACTGCTGCTGAAGGACGGAACAGTTCTCCGTGTAGCCGGAAAACAGACAAGTGTGGCCGCGATGGCGCTGATGCTGGTGCAGCCGTCCTTATGGATCGTTGTTCTGGTGCTGGTTCTGTGCGGATTGCTTGCTATGCGGCTTGCCAAACAGATCGTGCGCCCGATCAATGCTATCAATCCCGATAACCCAAACGCGACACCGACTTATCCAGAACTTCAGCCTCTGATTTCCCGCTTGCAGGAGCAGAATCGCACCATTCGGACGCAGCTGAGCGAATTATCGACACGCCAGCGTGAGTTTGACGCAATCACAGAAAACATGCGCGAAGGTTTTCTGATTGTCGATGACAAATGCAATATCCTTTCGAGCAATCGCAGCGCACTGCGTCTACTGGGGATAGACGGCACACAAAAACCTGAAAACCTGCATCAAGTGGTTTGCTCCAGCGAACTTCTGGCGTTGGTTGACGCTGCGCTGGACGGAACGCGCGGAGATGAGGAACTTTCCTTCAGCGGCGGCACATGGCAGCTGTTCGCCAATCCGGTCATTACCGGCAGCCGTGTGACGGGTGCAATCGTGATCTTCATGGATGTGACAGAGCGGGAGCAGCGCGAGGCACTGCGGCGCGAATTTTCTGCTAACGTTTCGCATGAACTCAAGACACCTCTTACCTCCATCACCGGCTTTGCTGAACTCATGAAGGAGGGCATGGTTCCGAAAGAAAAAATGCAGGAATTTTCCGGCGATATCTATCGTGAGTCCCGCCGCCTAATTGATCTGGTAGACGACATCATTCAGCTTTCCCGGTTGGACGAGGGCACGGCGAACTTCACAAAAACATCGGTTGATCTGTATGTGCTGGCAGGCAGCGTGATTGAGAGTCTTCGTCCTGTCGCGCAGCGACAGGATATCACGCTTACCCTTTCCGGACAGCATGCTGTGATTCCAGGCGTTGAGCAGCTTTTGCAGGAAATGATCTATAATTTGTGCGACAACGCAATCAAATATAACGTTCCGGGCGGCAATGTTGCCATTTCCGTCTGGCAGAATGGGCCGACGACAACACTCTCTGTCGTAGATACTGGCATTGGTATTCCCTACGCCGACCAAAGCCGTGTATTTGAGCGATTTTACCGCGTCGATAAAAGTCATTCCAAGGAGGTTGGCGGCACCGGTCTTGGCCTTTCCATCGTCAAGCATGCCGCACAGTACCACGGCGCGAAGATTGAACTCAAGAGCGACCCCGGTAAGGGCACGGCGATCGCTGTCAACTTTACCGCTGCAAAATAATCGTGAAATCTGATAGGGCCGCTGCTCTGGCAGCGGCCCTGTTCGTACATTTTCCCGATCCTGCCTGAATCGCCTATTTTTCGCTTGCATCACGGTTTTTTATCCGGTAAAATACCGGTATCTATTCTTTGGAGGCGTTTTATGCATGAATTGACGTTTGCTGCCGCCGCGCTGATGCTCTGTGTCGCGGCTGGCTCTTATCTGGCAGGCTGCTGTAACGGCGCAATCATCACTTCCTTCCTGTTTTATAAGGACGATATCCGCAAGTATGGCAGCCATAACGCCGGACTGACCAATTTCTACCGTGTTTACGGCGGAAAATTTGCAGTTTGTGTCATTCTGGTCGATATGCTCAAGGCGTTTGTCGCGGTAAAACTTGGTTCGGTCGTATTTGACGCGTATCTCGGACTTCGACTGGAGGGCGAGTACTTTTCCGCCCTGTTTTGCGTAATCGGGCATATCTTTCCTGCGTTTTATTCTTTTAAGGGCGGCAAGGGCATTCTTTGCAGCGGAACGCTCCTTCTGCTGCTGGACTGGCGCATTGCAGCGGTCGGTTGGGGACTGTTTGCGCTTTTGTGGCTTACAACGCGATATGTTTCGCTCGGCTCTGTATCGGGCGCAGCCAGCTTTCCAATCACGACTCTGATCTTCTGCCGCAGTAACTGGACGGTATTCGTGCTGTCGCTTCTGATTGCAGCCCTTGTGATTTGGGCACACCGGGAAAATATCGGCCGTCTGCTGCACGGCACGGAGTCCAGATTCCGTTGGCATACGGACGCACCTTGAATAAATCGAGCGCTTTTTAGACAGAGAGGTTTTCCATGATCATCGACTTTCACACGCATACATTCCCGGACCAGATCGCAGCCTCAGCCATTGCGCGCCTGTCCAACAATGCGCATATTGAGGCGCACTCCAACGGCACAGCGGGCGGCCTGCTGCTGGCTGAGCGGGCGGCCGGTGTTGACCGTTCAATCATTCTTCCGGTTGCAACGAAGCCAGAGCAGGTTCATCACATCAATGACGCTGCTGCCGCGCACAACGAGCACGCCTTTGTTACAAATATGTTCTCCTTTGCCTGCATCCACCCGGAGTATGCGGACTGGAAGCAGGAACTTGACCGCATTGCGGCGCGGAATATGCGCGGAATCAAAATTCACCCGGCCTATCAACAGACTGATCTGGACGATCCGAAATATCTGCGCATTTTAGAACGTGCAGGTGAACTTGGGCTGATCGTTGTGACGCATGCCGGTCTGGACATCGGGTTTCCCGGCTGCCTGTGCTGCACGCCGGAAAAGGTGAGAAATGCGCTTCGTCAGGTCGGTCCTGTGACGCTGGTGCTGGCGCATATGGGTGGCTGGTGCTGCTGGGAAGAAGTTCCGGAGCTACTTGCGGATACCCCGGCTCTGCTGGACACGGCCTTCTCGCTCCGTCCGGCGGACGCGGCGGAGGACGATCCCCAATGGCTTTCTGATGAAGCGTTCGTGAACCTCGTCCGCACGTTCGGCGCAGAGCGCGTCCTGTTCGGCACAGACAGCCCGTGGGCAGACCCGCAGACCGAGCTGCGGCATATCCGCGCACTTCCCCTCTCGGATGAGGAAAAAGCGGCCATCCTCGGCGGAAACGCCAAGCGGCTGCTGCGAATCTGATTGCTAACTGCATATTAAAAAAACGGAGAAAACCGGCAGCGGTTTTGGCGTGTGCCGATAAGGCAGTAATTTGAGATAACTGCAAAATTGGCATCTGCCGGGCAGGATTGGACAACAAAAACAGGCGGCACTCAGCTTCGGTTGGGCGCCGCCTGTTTTGCACATATAAGGGTAGAAAATCACCGATTTTCCGCTCGGATACTTAGTCCAATACGATGTCCTTTTTCTTTCCGTTCTTCTTTCTCGGATACTGCCGGATACGGGTGACAAAATCCAGATTGATAATCTCCAGTTCTCCCGTCTTCTTCTCTATGACCATACCGCCGTCGTCAATTTCTTTTATCACTCCCTGTACGCTGCCGTCATTTGAAGTGATCGTATAAATGATGCACTCTTCGCCGATAAACCGTTTTGCCAGTTCTTTCATTTCACTGTTCTCCTTGTTCTGCTTTTTTTGATTCAAAATATGCCTGACTGCTGCCAGTCTCCTTTGCCGCATGATCCATGGGATAATCACAAGAAGGAACAGGGCAAGCAAAATGAGGTAAAGACTGTCCATTTGCGCATCCCTCCCAATTTATATTCAGGAGATTCTATTTCCTGCTTCGGAATATCGCATTGCTTCTTTACAGTACATCGATATATTTACAGCCCAAATAAGGCATACAGTAAATGAGGGCAGGAATCCAATGTCGAACACAAGCGCACAGACCGCAAGCACGATCGCCAAAACCGTACACACCGCATTTGTTGCGGAGTATGCTTTGAACGCACACTTGCCGATCATAATTTTTTCGGCTTCATCGCAGTCGTCAATCCACTTTTTTTGAAATCTCATATCGTAGACGGACGCTTTCTTTTCGGGATTCATTTGCTTAGTTGTATCTACGCACTTTTGCTGAAAGAGGATCGCTTCAATCATAATAGCGAAGAAAGAGACGATACCGATGAAAAATACAATGGTTTTCTCCATGTCGTCAAATATTGCAAAACCTCCCGAATAGGATGCCGCGATCAGAAAATAGGCGACGATAAAGCTTGCGCTCGCGATCCAAATTACGACAGACAACTTTCGGTCAATAGTATCCGAGATAGCCTCATCCTCGCCATCCCACGCAGCGAGCAATTTCTTTGCACTCCGATAAATCGGGAGGCAGAGTACAGGCACGATGATTGCTATCGCAACCATCAGCCACGGAGCAATGTGCGTTCCGAAAAACGCTCCCGTTTCTTTCATCATGCCGACCAGTTCATCCATCCCTCCTTTTGCCGCACCATAACCGGAGTAATAGCCGATTACACCGCCGACAATCGCACATACGACCGCAAAAAGCAAAAACTTAGGCAGAGCTTTTCGATTTGCCTCTTTGATTTCGTCATTTTTCATTTTCCGTTTCCTCCTGTAAATAGAAGACTTCTTCAACCGTAACGCCGCATACCTTTGCGATCGTCAGAGCAAGTGTAACGGACGGCGAATAATCGCCGCGCTCGATCAGGCTGATCGTTTGCCGTGATACGCCGCATAAGCGCCCCATTTCCTGCTGATTCACATTCAGGATCGCCCTGAATACTTTCAAGCGATTTTGCAGTATCATGCAGCACCTCCGTCTGACGATTTTACTTGTCTTAATGACAACTATCATTGTCATGTTATATTATACTCTTATTATTTGAATCTGTCAAGTTGTTTTGAAAAAGTGAGGGATAAAGTTCGTTGCCTTGCCCTCCGCTGTCAGTAGAATGGCGTGTTCTGCAGTTCGATCTTTATCTGGGGTCACCTAGGATGAACTGCTAAAAGCGGAACAGGCATGATCGAATCATGCCTGTTCCGAGAAGTTTGAATTTTACTGTCTTATCGGCAGGGGGCCTTTCTCCGTTCTTTTTTATCCGTTTTCCAGACTCATCGTTGCATAGGCGTTGAGATCCTGCCCTGCGCGTTTTCCGGCCAGATATTCGTAGTAGCCCTGCGCGCCGATCATGGCGCCGTTGTCGCCGCAGAGGCTGAGCGGCGGCATGCACAGACGAACGCCGAGCCGCTGTGTTTCGCGCATGAATTCGCCCCGAATGCGGGAATTGGCCGCGACGCCGCCCGCAATGGCAAGTGTTTGATAGCCTGTTTCCTTTAATGCCTGCATTGTCCTTGGTACCAGCATATCGCTGACTGCTTTGGAAAACGATGCACACAGAGACGGAATATCCAGTGCTTCGCCGCGCTGCTCATGTGTGTGAATGAGGTTCAGTGCTGCGGTTTTCAATCCCGAGAAAGACATGTCCAGCGGATTTCCGCTGAGTTTTGTGTGCGGCATAGGATATTTGGTTTCATCGCCGCTCTGTGCCGCTTTGTCCAGCGCTGCGCCTCCTGGATATGGCATGCCAATCACGCGTGCAATCTTGTCAAAGCACTCCCCTGCCGCGTCGTCACGCGTTGTACCCAGAATGCGGAATTTTGTGTAATTCTGCACGTCAACAATCAGCGTATGCCCGCCAGAAACGACAAGGCACAAAAACGGAGGCTCCAGATCGGGGTACGCCAGATAATTAGCCGCAATGTGCCCGCGGATATGGTGAACCGGAACAAGCGGTACACCGAGACTGTACGCTGCTGCCTTTGCAAAATTCACGCCAACCAGTACCGCGCCGATCAGCCCCGGCGCATAGGTCACAGCGATTGCGTCGATTTCCTGCCGCGTCATGGACGCGCGCGCGAGCGCCTCATCTGCCAGCGCATAAATCGCTTCGATGTGCTTGCGCGAAGCCAACTCCGGCACGACGCCGCCGTAGAGACGGTGCAGTGCGACCTGCGAGGCAATGCAATCTGTCAAAACTGTTCTTCCGTCCTCTACAACAGCGACGGCGGTTTCGTCGCAGGAGGATTCCACGGAGAGAATTCTCATTTCAGTTCCTTTCTGAGAATGCGCGCATCCTCTTTGGGGTGTTGGTAATAGTTTTTCCGCAGTCCGATCTGCTCAAAGCCGAGCGAGGCATAGAGTGCGATTGCAGGCAAGTTGGAATCCCGGACTTCAAGCGTCAGGCTCGTTGCCAGCATTTGTTTTTTCAGCGCCTCACACAGCGCGAGAACGAGTGCCCGGCCAATACCGTGCCGACGGTAATCCGGATGCACAGCAACGTTCATCATATCGGATTCACCCAGAACCGTCTGGCTGCCGATATAGCCCGTGACGATATCTCCATCCATGGCACAAAGCCAGAGGCTCAACGGATTCTGCAATTCATGCGCAAGAATCGATTCCGGCCACGGGTCGGAAAAGCAGGACGTCTCCAGTGCAGCGATCTGTGCAAGCTGCTCTGCTTCCATCGGTGTTATGGCGATTTCTCTCGTCATTTTCATTTCGCCTCGTACCAACTTGCGCCGGACTTTGCCTCCGCCAGCAACGGAACGTTCAGATGCACAACGTTTTCCATCTCAGCAGTCACGATTTTTTTGACCTGCTCCGCCTCCTTGATCGGACATTCAACGATCAATTCATCGTGAACCTGCAAAACAAGACGTGCCTTGAGTTTTTGCTTTCTGAGCGCAGCGTCAACACGGATCATGGCCAGCTTGATAATATCAGCTGCCGTACCCTGAATGGGCGTGTTAAGCGCAACGCGCTCACCGAAGGAACGAATATTGAAGTTGCTGCTTTTGAGTTCCGACAACTCGCGGCGGCGGCCGAAAAGTGTGGTCACATAGCCGTCACGTTTTGCCTGCTCGACAATTTCATGCATATAAGTTCGGACGCCTGCATAATGTGCCAGATAATTGTCAATATACTGCCGCGCTTCCTTGCGTGTAACGCCAATGTCTTCTGAGAGCGAAAACTCCGAAATTCCATATACAATGCCAAAATTGACAGCCTTTGCGTGGCGGCGCATAAGCGGCGTGACCTGCTCCGGCTCCACCCCAAAGACCTGTGCGGCGGTTGCAGTATGGATATCAAAGCCGGACCGGAATGCTTCCTGCATGGTCTTGTCATCTGCGATATGCGCCAGCACACGCAGTTCAATCTGACTGTAATCCGCATCGACGAAGACACAGCCGTCGCTGGGAACAAACATCCTGCGGATCTCACTGCCAAGTTCCGTGCGGATGGGAATATTCTGCAGATTTGGGTCTGTCGAGGACAAGCGGCCTGTAGCTGTGACCATGTTCTGGAATGTAGTGTGGATGCGTCCGTCGTCGGCAATTTGCTTAACAAGGCCATCCGCATAGGTGCTTTTCAGCTTCGTCATAGCGCGGTAATCAAGGATCGCTTCAATGATTGGATGCTTGCCCTTGAGTTTTTCAAGCACATCTGCGTTTGTTGAGTAGCCGCTCTTGGTTTTTTTACCTGCTGGCAGGCATAGTTCGTCGAAAAGGACTTCTCCAAGCTGTTTGGTAGAATTGATGTTGAATTCCCGCCCGGCAAAGCTGAAAATGGTCTGTTGAGCCGCTTCAATGCGGCTTTGCAGCATGTTTCCAAATGAGATCAGCGCCATCTGGTCAGCCTTGACACCGATACATTCCATTTCAGCCAGCACCCGACAGAGCGGCAATTCAATCTCATAATAGAGTTTTTCCATACCGTTCTGCGCAAGCTTTTCCGGCAGCGCGTCATACAGCGCTGAGATCGCAGCTGCCTCCGCAAGTCGATTGCATACGCGCGCAGCCTCTTCACCAACTTCTTCCTTGTCTGCGCGGCCGATCTCAAAGCCAAGCTGATGTATAACCACGCGGTCAAGTTCATAGCTGCCCTGTGTTGCATCCAGATCATAAGCAGCCAGCGCGGTATCAAAAATAAACCCATCTGCCGGATATCCCAGTTCCAGCAAGCGGCGCATGAGCGGCTTGCAGTCATGCACGACTTTCTTCACGGACGCGCCGAACAGAGTTGACATAAAACTTCTGCTTTTTAGTGCTTCATGGCCAAAATAATAGCCAGATTCCCCTGTGACAACAGCAATTCCAGATAAGTCTGATTCGGTAGCTAAAGTTACATAATGTTCTTTCTGAAAGGATGCTGCAAGCGCCTCGGCACGGGCAGCATCATATACCGCTTCGCTTGTGCAGATGCCCTCAAGGCTTCCGTTCTCCGCTGCTTCCTGCGGCGCGTGCAGGCCGTACCGGGAAATCAGACGCGTAAACTCCAGGCGTGTGAACAACCTGTACAATGCAGCCTCGTCATATGGCTGCACGAGACATGCTTCCGGCGAAAACGCAATCGGCGCTTCGCAGCGGATTGTTGCTAAATCGTAAGAGAGATAGGCACTATCCTTCCCCTGTTCAAGCTTTGCGCGCAGCTTTTCCTTGATTGCGTCCAAATGCGCATACACGCCGTCCAGCGTGCCATAATCCAGCAGAAGCTGCGTTGCCGTTTTCGGGCCGACGCCCGCAACGCCTGGAATATTGTCCGAACTGTCACCCATGAGGGCTTTCAGGTCGATCAGATGGATCGGGTCAAAGCCATATTCCTCGCGGAATTTTGCAGGGTCATAATTGACCGCGACGGTCTGAGACAGCTTGGACGAGACAAGCTTAACCGTCACATGCTCGTCGATCAGCTGTAAGGAATCCCGGTCTCCGGTGACGATCACGCAGTTCCAGCCCGCATGGCTGCACCGCTTTCCGATCGTACCGATCACGTCATCAGCTTCCCAGCCCTCGCACTCAAAAATTGGAATCTGCATGGCCCGCAGAACGTCCTTCATGACAGGCATCTGCATAGCAAGTTCATCAGGCATGGGATGGCGCGTAGCCTTGTATCCGTCGTATTGCAAATGGCGGAATGTCGGTGCCTTGAGATCGAACGCGACGCAGAGCGCGTCTGGCTGTTCCTCTGCGCGGAGTTTCTCAAGAATATTCAAAAACCCGTAAATTGCGTTAGTAAAGAACCCATCCTTGGTCGTCAGTGCGCGGACACCGTAATAGGCACGGTTAATGACGCTGTTTCCATCGAGAACCATCAGCTTCATGGGCGTAAACTCCTTTGCATTTCTGTATTTAGTTTATCACATTTCTGTCTTTCTTTCAAGAAAGGCGCTTCACAGGTTGACGGTTTCCTGAAAAAACACTATACTGAATAAAAACGAAAAGGAGCGTATCGATATGATCTACTCTTCAAAGGACATGGAATCCCGCGCTGTTCTGGATACGGTAGCAAAGGTCTGCGCTGCTGCGCGTACAGCCCCGAAGACCAGAGGCATGGATGGGCTTGTAACCTGCGTTTTAACGGGAGATGAGAAAACACAACTGGCTGCGCATATGCGAAAGCTGGCTGATGAACTGAAGTATGCGTTTTTCAGCCGCGACGCAGACAACCTCGACGCAGCCGACGCCGTTGTGCTTTTTGGAATGGAAGAAGTGCGGCGTGGACTTGACGCAGGCTGTCAGTACTGTCATTTTAAAAGCTGCGCCGACTGTGCAAAGCAAGATGGTCTGTGCGCGTGGGACGCCGTTGACGTCGGCATCGCCATTGGTTCCGCTGTCTCTGCCGCAGCTGATGCGCGTGTAGACAGCCGTGTGATGTTCTCTGTCGGCCGTGCAGCAAAAAGCCTCGGCCTGCTTGGTGAAAAAGCAACGCTGGTTCTCGGCCTTCCCCTCAGCGTAAGCGGAAAATCCCCGTTTTTCGACCGAAAGCCAAAGAAATAAACCACCGCAAGCTGCGCGTTGGCCAGGTGTAATGTTATATCGCCATCACATATACCTGACAGGGATTCCATTCATCCCATAATGTCGGAAATACCTCAAATTCCTGAAAGCCGAGTGACAGGTAAAACTGATTTGTGCGGTCATATTCCTCGTATTTTCCCATCTGTACAGTTTTTACCTGCATAAAAGAATAACCGGCTTTGCCTGCTGCTTCTTTTGCGCTTTGAAACAGTTCCCGTCCAATCCCCTGGCGATGGTATTCCTTTAAGACGCCCATAACGTATAATTCAACGGTAGCCGTTCCTGTTTCTTTCAGATATAAAAAACCAACGGGCTTGTCTGCGTCATAGGCGCAGAAGAATTGTTTATCGCCGCTTTCTGTGATGTAATCCTCCCTTGCCTCTGGGATACCGAACCATTCCGGAAGCGCTTCCAGAATGCTCCGCGTCACAGCCTGTTTTTCGGTGCTGCTTGTCAGCTGGCATATTTTCATTAGCTACTCCTGTAAATTCAGATTGGATAATCTTTTGATGCGCAAACCCGGAGCAAATGCTCCGGGTTTTGTTTGCTCAGATGTGCTTCCACTTTACACCGCCAGGGATATCGGTGATTTCAACGCCCTGCGACTTAAGTTCATCGCGGATACGGTCGGCCTCGGCAAAGTTCTTGGCTTTCTTCGCATCGTAGCGCGCCTGGATCTGCGCGGTCACAGCGGGATCATCATTGCCGTCCTCGCAGAAGATGGAATACGCGCCTGCGGCGGGCTTTTCCGCCGCATTGCGCTTGCGGATCTCATCAGCCTTTTTGCACAAGTCAAGGCTCAGCACCTTGTCAAAGTCATCAAGAACAAACAGTTTCGTTGCATCGTTGGTCTTATACTTGAGCACGTCATACAGAGCTGTAATGGCGAGAGACGTGTTGAGGTCGTTGCCGAGCGCAGCGTTGAATTTTTCTCGCAGAACCGCCACAGCATCTTCGTCAATCTCTCCATCGCCGGGCTTCAATGCGGCGATCTTGGTCAGTAGCTTCTGATACGTTCCTGCAGCATTGTCGAGGTTATCCCATGTGAAGACCAGATTACGGCGGTAGTGGCTCTGCAGGCAGAACAGGCGGTAGCACAATGGGTCATAACCCTTCTGTTCGAGCAGGGACACCGTCAAAAATTCGCCCTTCGATTTGGACATTTTGCCGCTGGCAGTATTCAGGTGCATAACGTGCATCCAGTAATTGCACCAGTGGTGGCCAATATAGCTTTCCGACTGCGCAATTTCGTTCGTATGGTGCGGGAAGGCATTGTCGATGCCGCCGCAGTGGATATCGAGGTGCTCGCCCAGATATTTGAGCGAAATGCCGGTACATTCGATGTGCCAGCCCGGATAGCCAACGCCCCACGGAGAATCCCACTTGAGCGCCTGATCTTCAAACTTGGATTTTGTGAACCAGAGCACAAAGTCGTTCTTGTTGCGCTTGTTCGTATCCTCCTCGACGCCCTCGCGGACGCCGACGGCGAGGTCTTCTTCCTTGTGATCGTTGAAAATATAGTATTTTTCAAGCTTAGATGTGTCAAAGTATACATTGCCGCCCTCAATGTAGGCATAGCCTGTGTCGAGAAGCTTGGTAATGATCTTGATATACTCATCAATGCAGCCGGTAGCTGGCTGAACAACGTCGGGCTTCTTGATGTTCAGCTTGCGGCAGTCGTCAAAAAAAGCGTCAGTGTAGAACTTGGCAATCTCCATGACAGTTTTATGCTCGCGGCGGGCGCCCTTGAGCATCTTGTCTTCTCCCTCATCCGCGTCGGAGGTCAGATGGCCGACGTCTGTGATGTTCATGACGCGCTTCACGGGATAGCCCGCGTAGCGGAGGTATTTTTCCAGCACATCCTCCATGATATAGCTGCGCAAATTGCCAATATGCGCAAAGTGATAGACCGTCGGGCCGCAGGTATACATTTTGACCAGCTTCGGGTCATAGGGGACAAATTCTTCCTTTTTGTGTGTGGCAGAGTTGTAAAGATACATCGTCAAGTCTCCTTTCTTGTATCGTTGATCTGTTCTTCCAGCAGCGCCATGCGGCGCTTGAGTTCCTCGATTTCCAGCATGACCGGGTCGGGTGTGTGGATATGGTCAAGCTTATCGCCGCAAAGTCGGACGATTCGGCCCGGAACGCCGACGACCGTCGCTCCCTCCGGTACTTCACGCAGCACCACAGCGTTTGCCGCGATGCGGGCATTGTTACCAACACGGAACGGACCCAGCACCTTTGCGCCAGAGCCGACCATGACGTTATTGCCAAGCGTCGGATGGCGCTTGCCGACGTCCTTGCCTGTGCCGCCGAGCGTTACGCCCTGATAGAGCAGACAATCGTCCCCAATTTCGGCAGTCTCGCCGATCACAATGCCGGTCCCGTGGTCAATGACCAGCCGACGGCCGATGGTCGCACCGGGGTGGATCTCGATCCCAGTCCACATCTTTGACCACTGTGAGATTGCGCGGGCGATGAAAAAGCATCGCCGTCGGTAAAACCAGTGCGCGATCCGGTAGTCAATCGTCGCGTGCAGACCGTTATACAACAGCATAACCTCAATAGCCGAACGCGCGGCGGGGTCGTTTTTCTTATATGCCCGGATATCCTCCAATAAATGCAAAGACAGTTCCTCCAATATAAAACCCGCCTCTTGAATTGCTCAAGAGGCGGGTTAAAAAACTCGCGGTTCCACTCTGATTTCTTGCTCTGGCTGTAACGTCAGCCTCAACGGGGTCTCCCCTCGCTCCCGAACGCACATTCCCGCACTATCTTTGCCTCCGTTTGCAGCCGACGGCGGAGACTCTCTGAAAAAGTAAAACTGCGGTACTCTTTTCGATCAACGCGATATTGAATTTTCTTGTGAAATCATATCATTGGAACGGAAAAAAGTCAAGCCTGAGTCAAGCTTTCTTCCCAAGGCCGAGGCAGGCCCAGTTTTTGCAGAAATACTCCACCCCCGAATAGACTGTCGTGGCCAAAATCACGATATTCACAATCAGGTCCAGTGTCGAGAGGTTTGGCAGCACCATCATGGCGATCAGGCCTACCATCGTGCAGGAGGTCTTGATCTTACCGCTCCATCCGGCGGCAATTACAGTTCCATTGCTGGCCGCGACCATGCGCAGGCCGCTGATGGCAAACTCGCGCGCGATCACGATGAACACGACCCAGGACGGCATCCGGCCCCAGCCGACGAAGATCATCATACAAGCCGTCACCAGCAGCTTATCGGCCAGCGGGTCGAGGAATTTGCCAAAATCGCTGACCTGATTGTAGTGGCGGGCAATATAGCCGTCCAAAAAATCGGAAATGCTGGCGATCACAAAGACCGCAACAGCGGCCCAGCGCAGCCAGTCCGCGCCGTTCGCCGACAGCAGCATCAGAACCATGTAGACCGGGATCAGCACTACACGGACAAGGGTAATTTTACTCGCAGTCGTCATTGTATTCTTCCTCCAGTACGCCGACAAGCTCTCCGTCGTAGGTATCCAACACATGGATATCTACAAAATCGCCGGTCTTGATATGTTTTTCCGCTGTGAACCAGATCTTCCCGTCAATGTCGGGAGAATCGGCATAGGTTCTGCCGTAATAGCTGTCCTCGTCCGGGTCATAGCCCTCGCAGAGCACCTGCATGACCTGACCGACACAGGACTCGTTATAGTCGTCCATAATGCGCGACTGAATCTCTGCAACCTGCTCTGCGCGCTGCTTGGCGATCTCGGTATCAGGATATTCCATTTCGGCTGCGCGTGTGCCCTCTTCCGGTGAAAATGCAAACGCACCCACGCGCTCAAGCTTATATTCCTTCAGGAAGTCGCAAAGCTGCTCGAATTCTTCCTCGCCTTCGCCGGGAAGACCGGTAATGAGGCTCGTGCGGAGCACAAGGCCGGGGATCTCATGGCGGAGCTTTGTGAACAGCTGCCGGACATATTCGCCGTTGCCGCGCCGGTTCATTTTACGCAGGATCTCGTCGTTGATATGCTGGATGGGAATATCCAGATATTTGACGATCTTCGGCTCGTTTGCCAGAACGTCGATCAGCTCCTGCGACATTTCATCGGGATAGAGATAATGTACCCGGACCCAGACCAGCCCGTCGATTTTGCAGAGCCTGCGCAGCAGCTCCGCAAGTTTCCGCTCGCCGTAGAGATCGAGGCCGTAGCGGCTGGTGTCCTGCGCCACAACGATCAATTCTTTCACGCCGTCGGCTGCAAGTTGCTCTGCTTCCTTTACCAGTTCCTCCATCGGGCGGCTGCGAAGCTTGCCGCGAAGCTTTGGAATGACGCAGTACGCGCAGTGATTGTCGCAGCCCTCCGCGATTTTCAGATAAGCATAATATTCCGGTGTTGTGAGAATCCGGCCGTCTTCCGACTGGGCGGCGTTGATGTCGTCGAAGCGCTTGTAACGCTTGCCAGACAAAACCTGTCCAACGGCATTCGCAACATCGTAATAAGAACCGGTTCCAAGGACACCATCAACTTCCGGCAATTCCTTCAAAATTTCTTCCTGATAGCGTTGGGCCAAACAGCCAGTCACAAGAATCTTCTGGATTCTGCCCTCTGCCTTCAGCTGCGCCATGGCCAGAATGTTGTCGATAGCCTCTGTCTTGGCGGACTCAATAAAGCCGCAGGTGTTGACAATAACGAGTTCTGCGCCGTCCGGGTCGGGGCTGATCTCATAGCCTGCCTGCCGCAGCAGCCAGAGCATATGTTCGGCATTGACCTGATTTTTGGCGCAGCCAAGCGAGATCATGCCTATCGTATGGGTCATGATATGTCGTCCTCCGTGATTTCTTCCAGTTCCAGTCCGACACGGTAGCGCCGAAGACCAGATTGGATGTCCTTCCAGCTGTGACCGCGCCGAATCAGCGCGTTCACAGTTCGTTTTACTTCTTTTTCGTCCGGGACTTTTCCCTGCCAGCGGCGGAGCAGGAAACGGTCGATGGCATCGTCCATTTCCGGCAATTCCGCAAGCGCCTCATCCCAGAATTCCTGCGGAATACCCTTCTCATATAGAATATTCTTAATGCGGCTCTTTCCGTAGCCCTTTGCTGCGGCGCTTGCAACAAGCTGACGAGCCGTTTCCCGGTCGTCGAGCAGATGAAGTTCTTTGAGCCAGCCGACAGCCTCCTGTGCGTCAGCTGCTTCCTCGCCCTTTTGGACAAGCCGTTTCTGAAGTTCCTTTTCAGATACGCCGGCAGCTGCGACAATGCGAACGGCCCGGGCCTTTGCAGACGCTTTTCCGGCAGCCGTCAGCAGCGCCTGATAGTCTTCGTCCGTCAGGTCCATCCCGCTGTACAGGCCGAAGTCTGCAAGCAGATACGGCTGCGTTTTTAATACGGAATCATCGTCAAAGACAAGCTTGACGCGCTTTGACTGCGGCAGTTCCTGAATGGCAAGCAGGCGCATCAGTCGTCATTAAAATCGTCAGCCGAAACGCTTACCGGCTTTGCAGCCGCGGATGCAGGCGGTTTCGCGTTCTTGCCCTGCAGCTTCCACATATTATCGCGGATAGACTGCTCAATGCGGTCGGCGACATCGGGATGGTCAATGAGATACTGTTTTGCCGAATCGCGGCCTTGCCCGATGCGCTCGTCGCCTATGGAGAACCAGCTGCCACTCTTGTTGATGAGTTCCAGCTGTACTGCAAGATCGACCATCTCACCCCATTTGGAGATGCCTTCGCCGTACATAATATCGAAATAAGCCTCTTTGAAGGGAGGCGCGCATTTATTCTTGACGATCTTGGCGCGTGTACGGTTGCCAATGACCTCGGAGCCGTTTTTGATGGCCTCTGTGCGGCGGATGTCGATACGGACAGAAGCATAGAACTTCAGCGCGTTGCCGCCGGTTGTCGTCTCAGGGTTGCCGTACATGACTCCGATTTTCATACGCAGCTGGTTGATGAAGATCACGACGCAGTTTGTCTTGGAGATATTGCCGGCTAGCTTACGCAGTGCCTGCGACATGAGCCGCGCCTGCAGGCCGACGAATGTATCACCCATTTCACCCTCGATTTCCGCACGGGGCGTCAGCGCCGCGACAGAGTCAACAACCACGACGTCAACCGCGCCGGAGCGCACGAGTGCATCGGTAATCTCCAACGCCTGCTCACCGGTATCCGGCTGGGAAACCAGCATGGAATCAATATCTACGCCGATGCGGGCAGCATAATCCGGATCCAGCGCATGCTCGGCATCTACGAATGCGACCTCACCGCCACGTTTCTGCGCCTGTGCGACAATATGCAGCGCCAGCGTCGTCTTACCGGAGGATTCCGGCCCGTAGATCTCGATAATTCTGCCCTTGGGCACGCCGCCTATACCGAGCGCGGCATCAAGTGCCAGAGAGCCGGTTGGGATTGCATCGACCTGGAGATCAGGCCGGTCACCCAGACGCATAACCGCGCCCTTGCCGAAGTTTTTCTCGATTTGCCGGATAGCAGTATCAAGAGCCTGTTTCTTGTCGTTATTGGGAGTCTGATCGGCTGTTTTTTTCTTTTCCATCGTCTCAGTTCCTTCCTCTTTTGTGTATAGACTTACTATAACACATTGTTTGGGAAAAATCAAACGTTTGTTTTATTTCTTTTTCCCTCTGACAGCGCGGACAACGCCGCGCAAATCTTTCCGCAGAACAATATCCGTATATCCGTATTCCTGAAGAATCATAGATACGGCCATATGCTGTCCAAGGCCAAATTCAAAGCAGAGGTATCCGCCGTCTGCCAGCAGATGGGTAAAGTTTTCTACGACGGCGCGGTAAAACGCCAGCCCGTCTTTCCCGCCGTCCAGCGCAAGGGCAGGCTCGTATTCCTTTACGGACGGCTCCAGCCGCGCCATTTCTTCGCTCGTCACATACGGTGGATTGCAGACCAGCGCGTCAAGTGTGCCGACAAAACTAGGTCCTCGCTTCCGTGCATCCAGCCCGACCGCTGTCACACGGTTCATAAGCTTCAGCCGCTTGATGTTGCGCTTGGCAACCGCCAACGCGGGGCGCGAGATATCTGCAAGTGTCACATGGGCATCAGGCAGCTGGTGTGCAATGGCGAGGCCGATACAGCCGCTGCCACAGCAAAGATCCAGTACACGCGGTTCTGCTCTGCCGCGCAGGACATCGAGCGCAAGATCAGTAACCGCCATGGTGTCATCGCGCGGGATGAGCACATCCGGCGTGACCTCCAGTGATATTCCATAGAAATCCCATTGTCCGAGGATATAAGGCAGCGGTTCATGTGCAAGCATGCGGTTTACATACCCATTCAACTTATCCTCGATCTGTTCGCTGGCGTATAAGTTCGAGTCTGCAAGCACGGCCGTCACGGATTTTCCAGAGGCAAATGCCAACAGTTCCCGTGCGGCCATGGAGGCATTTTCCCCTTCCGATGGCAGCAGCGTCCGGCGGGCCTGAAGATAGAGGTCGCCGTACTTCTTTACCATCGGTCAGTACCAGCCTCGTCCGGAATGACGAGTTTCAGCGCCTCAATAGCAACTTCCAGCATGGAATCATCCGGCTCGTTGGTCGTAAAGTGTTGGAACCACATACCGGGTGCAGAAAGCGCGCGCGTCAGGCCATTGTCATGGCGGCCGACAAAACGATTGCACTCATAGCTGATCGACACGACGAACGGCAGGAGTGCAAGCCGGATAAGCATACGGACAAGCATATTGCTGGTCGGGAAAACAGCGCTTACGAGCGCAAAAAGCAAAATCGAAATCGCAACGACAACAAACAGGAAGCTTGTGCCGCAGCGCGGATGCAGGCGGGTCATGCCGCGGCAGTTTTCAACTGTCAGCGGAAGCTGCGCTTCATAGCAGCGGATGGTCTTATGCTCTGCACCGTGATAGGAAAAGACGCGCTTCATGTCCTTCATCCGGGAAATCAGGATCATATAGCCCATAAAAATTGCGATGCGAATGACGCCCTCAATCAGACTACGGATGACAGCATTATGGATCCAACGGTCAAAAATACCGCTCAAAAGTGTCGGCAGCAGGAAGAACAGGCCGACAGAAAACAGAACGCCGAGAAACACAGAAAAGGACACAACTGCTTTTTCCAGCTTCTCACTGCCAAGCTTCTGCTCCAGCCACTGTTCAAATTTGGATGGCTGTGCATCGGCCTCATCTTCCGGAAAGAACTCCGCCGAATACATGAGTGCTTTCACGCCAGACACCATAGACGAAGCAAAATTCACTACGCCGCGGATCAGCGGCCATTTGGCAATACCGGTACGTTTTTTAAGCGGCTCGACCTTTTTGACAAGGCCCTCTGGGCCGCGCACGACGATAGAACGCTTGTCCGGCCCCTGCATCATAATGCCTTCAATCAGTGCCTGACCGCCGATGAGTGTTTTAAATTTTTCCTGACTGACAGGATTGTTTTCTTTTTTCATGCAAACCTCTTATTCTTCCCCAGTGGGGATGCTGATCGTAACAAGCGTGCCGCCGCCCTCCGCATTTTCCAGTGTCAGCATTCCGCCGTGCATGGTAACGATCTCCTCGCAGACGGCAAGTCCGATGCCGCTGCCGCGGGCTTTAGAACTGCCTTTATAAAATTTCAGCTTGACGCGCGGAAGTTCTTCTTCCGGAATACCGGGCCCATAATCCCGGATGCGGATGACAACAGAAGTTCCTTCATGTGCGATGGATGCGTCGATACGCTTGCCCTCGCCACCGTGTTTGGCTGCGTTGTCAAGAATGTTCAAAAACACCTGACGCATACGCGCAACGTCGCACGGAATCTCTGGAATCTCCTCATCGCAGCCGTCATAGTGCAGACAGATTCCCTCCTGCTTGAGCCGGTTGCCGTACATAAAGACCGTATCTTCAAATTCCGCCAGAACATCGGCCGTTTCGACATGGAGTGTAAACCGCCCGTCCTGCATTCGCGTGAATTCCAGCAGTTCCTCGACCATACCGGTAAGTCGCTTGGCCTCACGCGCAATGATCACAACGCCGCGCCGCGTCTCCGCGTCCAGATTTTCGGATGTCAGAAGCGTTTCACCCCAGCCGGAGATGGCCGTAAGCGGCGTGCGCAGTTCGTGCGACACAGAGGAAATAAATTCCGTCTGCGTTTTCTCCGCTTGACCAATCTTGACGGACATATCATTGATGGTACCAACCAACTCGCCGATCTCGTCGTCATATTGGCCGGGGATTTGTACACCGTAGGAACCGGCGGCAATGCGTCTGGCTGTCGCGTTGATCTGCGAGATGGGCACCAGAATGGACTTGATAAAAAAGCTGCTCAGGAAGAAGATCGAGCCAATAAACAGCAGGCCGATCGTGATGGCAATCAGTGCGATCATCAGGATCTGAAGATCCGCATTGCGCAAACTTGTTACATAGCGCAGCACGCCGATCACTTCGCCGTTTGTATAGATCATCGGACTGGAAACGGCCAGAATGCGCTCCCCTGTCAGCGGGTTTCTACCCTTGTAGTGCCGGATCTGCTGGCTGTCGATCGCCTGCTGAATCTCGGGCGTCGAGGCAGAACGTCCGGCAAATTTTCCATAGGAGGAAGCGACAAGCTTTCCATTCGCAGAAATAAATTGCAGTTCCAGCCGGTCCTTTTCTTCAAAGGTCTGTGCAAATTTGATACAGGACTGATAATATTCCTTGTAACTCTGTGAGATGTAATTGCTGAAAAAATCGGTCGTTGTTTTCGCCTTGTTTTCAAGGCCGGAGCGAAGGTTAGTGTCGTAATACGCCGCTACAGAAAACACTACACCAAACACACAGGCTGCGACCAGCAGCATAATCACGCCTACGTTATTGACGAACCAGCGCCGCTCAATGCCGGACAGGCGTTTCTTTTTCTTCAAAAAGCCTCACCTCGCGCCTTATGCGCCCCACTTGTAACCAAAGCCCCAGACCGTTGTAATGTAGGTCGGATTTGCGGTGTCGTCCTCGATCTTAATGCGCAGGCGGCGGATGTTCACGTCAACGATCTTGAGTTCGCCGTCATAGTCCCGGCCCCAGACCGCAGCAAGAATATCCTCACGAGAAAGTGCCCGTCCTGGATTCTGCATGAACAGCTTGACGATGGCGTATTCCACCTGCGTCAGCTTGATGCGGCGGCTGTCCTTATCCAGCGTCCGGTTGCGTGTATTCAAAACGAAGGGGCCGTGCTTGAGTTCGATTTGATTAGAAGACCCGTCTGAATCAATACGGCGGTACAGCGCGTCGATGCGTGCGGTCAATTCCGCTGGACTAAAGGGTTTGGTCATATAGTCGTCTGCGCCTGTCATCAAGCCGGTGATCTTGTCCATCTCCTGGCTCCTTGCAGTTAACATAATAATACCGATTTTTTTATCTGTCGCCCGGATGTTGCGGCAGACCTCAAATCCGTCGATGCCTGGCAGCATAATATCGAGGATCGCAACGCCGACATCTGGATTGACCTTCAGCAACTCCAACGCCTCTTCACCGGTTCCGGCCTCCACGACCTCATATCCAGCGCGCTTAAGATTGATGACCACAAAGCTTCGGATGCTGACCTCGTCTTCCAAAATCAAAACCTTTTTCATTCTGTTTTGCTCCTCACGTCTCTCCCGAATTCCAATCAATATGAATAAAGTGGAACATGTCCTTTAGTCTGTCTTCCGACAGTTCGGAAGCCCACTTTCCTGTTCCAAGCTTTGCTGCATAGGCAACATCGCCCTTCTCGGCCAGAATCAATCTGCCGTCTGCGGATGCGAACTCATATCGGTTTTCACCGGAAAACTCATAGACTGTAAAAATCAAATCGCCGCGCCGTCCATTTTTCCACTGCGAAAACGCATAGCCGCGCACGCCATCCGTCTCTGCGCTGCGCGTAATGCAGAACTGGTTCTGCCAGCTGTCTGGAAGCTTCAAAAACCACCCACCAGAAAAACTGTGATAGGTCGTCAGCTTTGGAAGGCTGCGCCCTTCCATATCAAGGTTATACCAGCTGATTGCTGCATCATTTTCATCAGATCCCTCTGCTGTCGGAAGCGGCAGGATCTGCGGCAGTTCAATCAGTCCATCTTCGTCAATATCAGCGGCATAGACATAATAACTGCGAACAGTGGAAACCGCACTTTCTGCCTCATGTGCAGTAACGTTTCTGAAAGTACCGTCCTGAAAGGCAAACACGTCGGTCACAAGGCTGTTATTTTCATATGCGCTTGCAACAAAGACAGCGGGAACATCCTTCATCAGATTCCCACTCAAAATGCGTTTGACTTGGGATGCGCCAGCGGTCAGATACGCTTCCGGTTCGCGTTCCAGCTGCCCGTCCTTCCAGTGATAGAGTTCTGCAACACCCTGCGGCTGCTCTGCGTCAAAGCGGAGAATAAAAATATCTTTCTGACCATCGCTGTCAAGATCGGCTACGCGGTATTCCGAATAGTTGGCGTTCATCAGTTCGGACACATGGCCGTCTGCGTAGGAATAAGCGCCGAGCGATTGCAGAACATCGGTGGACAGCTGCCAGCCGATGACAAGTTCGATCCCTGGTCGATCTGTCAGCTGTACATATTCCACGCTTGCAAAGCTGGTGCCATCGCCCTCAATCACATCTGTCAGGTGATAGTCTCCGTCTGCGTGAGAAAAGATACAGGCTCTGAGCGGCTTGTCTCCTGCTGCTTTCAAAAATGCAATCGCTTCGTCCATGCCATCGCCGTCGAGATCGGCCAGCTGCACAGACTGCTGGTTTACACCGGACACCGGCGCGGCATAGGAAGCATTTTGGCTGGTCAGGACTTTTTCAATCGCAAGTTCCAGTCGGTCATACTCGTCAGAATGCCGCGGCAGCGTATATAACTCGTCAACTGTTTTGACAAAGCATCCTGTCAGCAGCAGTGTCAACGCCGCAGAAAGCAACGCAAGTCCCAGCTGTTTCCTGCGCAATCGTCCCAACTCCTTTTCAACTTTTTATAGTATAACATGTCAAGTTACAAAAGTGTAGCGAATTTGTAAAAAACAAGACTACTTCACAACTACATTTTTTTCGCCAAGCTGTTCTCGCAGTTCCTGCAGCATTCGCTCGTCCAGCGCACATGCTCCGCCCATCCGTGCACCAGTATCGGCGAAGTAAATGACAGCCCGTGCCCTTCCGGGGAACATTTTCAGGATTGGCAAGACCTTTTTTGCAGATTCCTGCCCGGAATTCTCGATTTTCAGATAGACAGTATGCGCCTGTGCCACTGCCTGACGAGCAGTCTGCGCAGCATCAAGATCCTTCATGTCCCCAATCTGCATCACGCGGTTCACAACCATCTGCGGCGGTTTTTCATCGCGCACAGAGATGCGCCCATTCAGGATAACAGCGGCGTTTTCATAGAGAAGTGAACCATATTGGTTCAAAATCGTGGAGAATGTCAAAAGTTCCATGGAACCGGTGTCGTCCTCCACCGTGACGTATGCCATCATGGAGCCGGAGCGCGTGGTCTTCATCTTGATTGCCTCCACGATTCCAGCGATATTCACAATCTGCTCATCCTGATAGGTCTCGTCGCCATTTTCAAAGCACTCAAGAATCTCGCCGATAGGCACAACATCCATGCCGCGCAGCAGAGGGCGGTACTCGTCCATCGGGTGGCCAGATAGATACAGTCCTGTTGTCTGCTTTTCCAGATTCATTTTCTCCTGTACACTCATTTCTGGAATATCCGGCACCTGCACAGCAGGCATAACGGCGGCGCTGTCCTCGCCGGACAGCAGATCGAACAAGCCCATTTGACCGTCGATGTTTTTATTTTTCCGGCTGGCAGCAGCGTCGAGCACTAGTTCGTAAATGCGCAGCATCTGGGCACGGTTGAGTCCAAAACTGTCGCAGGCGCCTGCCTTGATGAGATTTTCCAGCGCGCGCTTGTTCAGATCTGTCCCGTACATACGGGAGGCAAAATCCTCAAGACTGGTGAACTTTCCACCCTGTTCGCGCTCGTTCATGACCTTCTGAATAAAGCCGCGTCCGATATTCTTGATCGCCGCCAGACCGAAACGGATTCCGCCTGGCACAACAGTGAAGTTATCATTGGATTCATTGATATCCGGCGGCAGCAGCGCAATACCCATCGCACGGCACTCGGAAATATACTCAGAAATCTTGACTGAACTGCCCAGCACTGACGTCATGAGCGCCGCCATATACTCACGCGGGTAATAGCATTTGAACCACGCAGTCTGGTACGCGATCACCGCATAGCAGACGGAATGCGCCTTGTTGAACGCGTAGTTCGCAAAATCATACATCTCATTATAGATTGCTTCCGCCGTCTGTTCTGGGATGCCGTTTGCAACGCAGCCGGTGATATTACGCGAGGCATCGCCTCGGATGAAGGCCCCGCGCTCTTTTTCGATGTCCTTGGCCTTTTTCTTGCTCATGGCGCGGCGCACCATGTCCGCCTGTCCAAGCGAATATCCGGCAAGCTTCCGGAATATCTCGATGACCTGCTCCTGATAAAGAATACAGCCGTAGGTAACAGAAAGGATAGGCTTCAGCATCGGGTGCTTGTACTTGACAAGCGACGGATCCTGCTTGCAGGCGATCAGACGCGGAATCGATTCCATCGGACCGGGGCGGTAGGCTGCGACGATGATGGAGAGATCTTCAATCGACTGCGGCTTCAGGCCCATGCACACGCCCGTCATGCCGGTCGATTCCATCTGAAATACGCCGGCCGTTCTGCCCTGCGTGAGCATGTCCATGACCTTGGGGTCGTTGTCCGTCACGCGGGACATGGAGAAATCCGGCTCCGTCTTCCGGATGTCGCGGATCGCGTCGTCAATGACGGTGATGTTTCGCAAGCCGAGGAAGTCCATTTTGAGAAGACCCAGTTCCTCCAGCGTCGTCATGGTGTATTCCGTGACAATGGTTCCATCATTTGTTGCGAGGGGCACATAATTGTAGACTGGCAGCTTGGTAATGACCACGCCTGCCGCATGTGTCGAGGTATTGCGCGGCATGCCCTCAAGAGCCATGGCCGTATCGACAAGTTCCTTGACGCGCGCATCGCCGTCATACATCTGCCTTAGCTGTGAGGACTGCTTCAGCGCGTCCTTGAGCGTGATGTGAAGCGTGGTCGGCACGAGCTTTGCAACGGCATCTGTTTCGGCAAATGTGAAGTTCATGACCCGGCCTACATCGCGGATGGCAGCTCGTGCCGCCATGGTGCCGAACGTGACGATCTGTGCGACATGATCCTCGCCGTATTTCTGCCGGACATAGTCAACGACCTCTCCTCGTCTGGTATCCCCAAAATCCATGTCGATATCCGGCATGGTCACACGAGCGGGATTTAAGAAGCGCTCGAAATACAGGCCGTATTTCATCGGATCAATCTCGGTGATATGCAAGCAATAGGTCACCATGGAGCCAGCGGCGCTGCCGCGTCCAGGCCCAACGGGAATCCCGGCAGATTTGGCAAAGCGTACAAAATCCCACACGATGAGGAAATAGTCCGTAAAGCCCATTTTCTCAATCATGTCGATCTCATATTCCAGCTGCTGCATGTATTCCGGATGCGCCGTGCCGTACAGTTCATCAAAGCCTTCCCGGCAAAGCTGCTTAAGATAGGAAAGACTCGTTACCCCCTCCGGAAGCTTGAATTCCGGCAGGAAGTACTTACCGAATGTGAATTCCACATTGCATCGCTCTGCAATCTGGACGGTATTTTCAAACGCTTCCGGCACATCCGGGAAGAGACTGCGCAGTTCTTCTTCACTCTTGAGATAGAATTCTTCCGTCTCAAATTTCATACGGTTCGGGTCGTCTACCGTCTTGCCAGTCTGGATGCAGAGCAGCACATCCTGCATTTTTGCGTCTGATTTGCGCAGGTAATGCGCATCGTTCGTCACTACGAGCGGCAGGCCCAGCTTGTCCGCAAGCTTGCGGATCTGTCCGTTGACCGTTCTCTGCTCAGGAATGCCGTGATCCTGCAATTCCAGATAAAAGTGCTCTGGGCCGAAGATCTCCGCATATTCGCGCGCAGCCTGCTCTGCTGCATCCAGGTCTTCCTGCATGATTGCCTGAGGGATACGGCCCGCAAGGCATGCTGAGAGCGCAATCAGCCCCTCGTGGTGCTCCCGCAGCAGATCCATATCCACGCGCGGACGGTTATAAAAACCCTCGGTAAAGCCGAGCGAAACCATATAGCTGAGGTTTCGATAGCCAATTTCGTTTTCACAGAGCAGAACCAGATGATATGGCTCCTTATCAATGCCATGAACCTTATCAAAGTGTGTTCGGCGCGCAACATAGACCTCGCAGCCGATAATGGGCTTGATCCCGGCTTTTTTTGCTGCGCGGTAAAAATCAATCGTGCCATACATGACGCCATGGTCGGTCAGGGCAATGGCGTCCTGACCGAGTTCCTGCACCCGGTCCATCATAGAGCCGATGCGACAGGCTCCGTCAAGCAGGCTGTATTCGCTGTGAACATGCAGATGCACAAAGGCCATGGCGTTTTCTCCTCTCAGCTTTCGTCCGCAAGCGCAACAAGCTTGCGCATGCGGTGGTTCATTGCAGACTTGGAAACAGGCGGGGTCTGCATGGAAGCAAGTTCCTGCAATGTCGCCTCCGGATTTTCAAGCCGAAGTTTCGCTGTCTCACGAAGCTTCAGCGGCAGATCGTTGAGTTGGCCGCGTTTTTGAAGCTTTTTGATTGCTGCGACCTGCTCCATCGACGCATCTACGACTTTGGTCAGATTTGCTGTTTCACAGTTGACGCGGCGATTAACGCCATTGCGAAGATCCTTTTCGACCTTTGCTTCCATCACTCCCATTGCGCACACCGGCGCACCGATTGCGGTCAGAAAGTCCTCAATCATATCACTCTGCTTGAAATACAGAATGCTGTTTCCGCTGCGTGTTGTCTCCTTTGGGGCAAATCCGGCATCCAGCAACAGCGTGTACGTTTCGCGGCTGACCTTATAGTGGGAGGTCGTCAGTTCCAGATGATACCGCTTTGCAGGATCTGTAACAGACCCACCGGACAAAAACGCGCCGCGCAAAAACGCCAGCCGTTCCTCGTCCTCTTCCAGCATGCCGTAATTCACATGCAGTGTCACATCTCTGGCCGCTGACAGGCCAAACTGTGCAAACATTTTATGGATTTTCCCCTGTGATTCCATGACAAAAAGCAGCTTTCCGGTATCTTCCTCCGGCTCCTGATCAAAGGAAAAGCCGAAAACCTTTTTCATGAGACGCGGCAGGCGTTCTGCCAGATCGCGGGATTCCGTTGTAATGCGGACAAACTCAGATGTAAACGCATTGCAATAGAGTAAAATGCCATACAGTTCGGCAGCGGCCTCCATTTTTCGATTGATCGGCAGCCGACACAATTCCTGCTTGACGTTGGATGAGAAAGACATAACGGCGTTCACCTCCTCTTGTTCTTCAGGTTCTAAATTCACGCCATACAGACAAAATCGCACGCGCCAGAGCGTCAGAGTTATGGCGGATATAACGTCCTGGCTCCAGAAGCGGGAACGTGCGCACGGCAAGCCCCATCTGTTCCAGATCCTCACGGCGCAGTTCAAGCTGCGACACGCCTTCCTTTGCGTACGGCTCCATAATCTCCGGCGGCACGGGTTCATCATTTGCAATGCACACGTCCATTACGCCTGGGCCTGCGTGTTCCAGGATTGCACGGACATGATCGTCGGCGTCATAGCCGTCTGTCTCGCCATCCTGCGTCATGATATTCAACACATAAATCTTCAATGCTCTGCTCTGCCGGACGGCATCTGCGATGCCGCCGACCAGAAAGTTCGGAATAATGCTGGTATACAGGCTTCCTGGGCCGATCACGACAATATCTGCATCGCGGATAGCCCGAACACTCTCCGGCAGAGCAGTCGGGCGTTCCGGTACAAGGCGTACCTTACGGATGCGGGAATTATTGATTTTTTTTGCGTAAAAGATTTTGCTTTCGCCGAGTGTACGGCTGCCGTCGTGAAATTCAGCTTCCAGACGCACGTCCTGATTTGTAACGGGAAGAACGCGGCCGGTAATGGCCAGAACATCTCCCATGCGGTGAACCGCTTCGTCGAACGAGCCGGAAATGCCGTTCATCGCCGCCAGAAACAGATTGCCAAAACTCTGCCCGGCAAGGCTTCCGTCAGTAAAGCGGTAATTGAGCAGCTGCTGCATGGTTGGTTCCGTGTTGGCAAGCGCCATGATGCAGTTGCGGATATCACCCGGTGGAAGCATGCCGAGATCCTCCCGGAGCATACCAGAGCCGCCGCCGTCGTCCGCTACGGTGACGATGGCTGTAATATTCTTCGTATAGGTTTTCAGACCCCGCAGCATGGCGGATAGCCCATGACCGCCGCCGATTGCGGCAATGCGCGGCTGCCTGCGGTGCGGCTCATAGAGCCGGATTTGTTCTGTAAATTCTGTCACGTTGCTCACCTTCTGCCCATATCACGGTGGCTGAGCGTGGCCGCGTAGCCTTTCTTGGATACGAACTCAAACAGTTCTTTTGCAATGCAAACGCTCCGGTGCTTGCCGCCTGTGCAGCCAACGGCGATCACAAGATCCGTTTTACCCTCGTCCAGATAGTTAGGCAGCAGGAACGACAGCAGATCCTCGGTTTTTGCCACAAAGTCCAGCGTCTGCTGGTATTTGAATACAAAATTCTTCACAGGCTCGTCCAGCCCGGTCTGCTGCTTCAGTTCAGGGATATAATACGGGTTCGGCAAAAACCGCACATCGAAGACCAGATCAGCTTCCAGCGGCAGACCATATTTGAACCCGAACGACACGACACGCACGTCCATCGAATGCTCCCGCATCCCGCCCGCAACCAAATCGATCAGCTGGCCGCGCAGTTTGCCTGTAGAAAGATTAGACGTATCAATGATTGCGCTGGCGCGGTTGCGCACAGGAGCCAACAGTTCCCGTTCCCGCGCGATGGCGTTTTCAAGCGTGGAGCCGTCCTTCATGAGCGGGTGCAGACGGCGCGTTTCCTTATAACGCTTAATAATGACCGCTGTGGACGCCTCGATATAGTAGATGGAATATTGCAAGTGCATGTCATCTAGCTTCTGCAGCGCCTGAAACAGGGCGTCAAACGTCATGCTTGCGCGGATATCCGTTACAAGCGCGACCTTCTCATACCGTCCCTTTGTCGCCAGACACAGCTGTGCAAACTGTGGGATCATCTCCGCCGGCATATTGTCAACACAGTAAAATCCGAGATCCTCAAGGTCGGACGCGGCCTTGCTCTTTCCTGCGCCGGACATGCCGGAAATGATAACAAACTGCATAGTTTTCTCCTTTTACCAGATCCGAACCTCCGGCTCAAGCCGGACACCGGATGTCTCCCATACACGGGACTGCACCATTGCAATCGTCTTCTTTATATCTTCAGCCGTTGCACCACCGGTATTCACAATAAATCCCGCATGCTTTTTTGCTACCTCCGCGCCGCCGACTCCACAGCCCTTGAGTCCGGCCTGTTCGATGAGCGGGCCTGCAAAATACCCGGTCGGACGCTTGAACGTGCTTCCGGCGGATGGCAATTCCAGCGGCTGCGAGGCCTTGCGCTTTTTCATCAGCGTGCGCATCGTCTGTCCAATCGTCTCCGGGTCTCCCGGCTGCAAACGCAAAACAGCCTTGACGATCACACATGGCAGCGTCTGATAGACGCTCGTGCGATATGCAAATGCCGATTCCTCGCCGGACAGCATTTTCTCTTCTCCGCCCATGGTCAAAACAGTCACGGATTCCACGATTTGCTTCATTTCTCCGCCGTAAGCGCCCGCGTTCATAAACACGCCGCCGCCAAGTGTTCCCGGAATGCCATGGGCAAATTCCAGCCCGGTCAGCGCGTGGTTCTTGGCAAAGACAGCCGCTTTCGCCATGCTTTCGCCTGCAAAAACTTCCATCCTTGTCTTATCCAGAAGACGGATGCTTGTCAGTGCGTCCTTCAGGCAGATGACGATCGCCTGCAGTCCCTCGTCTGGGGCCAGCACATTTGTCCCGGCGCCTAAGATATACGGTGTGATTCCATGCGCCGAAGCGGTTTGCAGCAGCGGTTTCAGTTCCTCCACAGTCTTGGGAAACACCATGACTGCGGCGGGCCCGCCGATACGGAAGGATGTGTGCCGGCTCAGCGGCTCCAGGAGCCGAAACTCTGCCGTTTTGCAGCTTTGAATGATGGTCTGCTGAAGTTCGGAACTCCACATAAACGCCTCCGGGTGGATAATTTCTTTATCGGTTTTTTATCATATCACATCTCAAATAAAAATAAAAGAGGAACCAGCCAGTCGGTTCCTCTTTTCGGTGGTTTCTTTGGTTCAGTCGTCATTGCGGGCCGTAAAGTATTTGCTCATCTGTTCAGTAAATTCTACGGCAGCATTATAACCCATACGCTTCTGACGGTTGTTCATGGCGGCGACCTCAAAAATCACGGCAAGATTTCGGCCCGGCGTAATAGGCACCGTAATGGACGGAACCTTGACATCCAGAATCTCCGTATACTGCGTCTCCATGCCGAGACGGTCATAGGCCTCGCCGTCACGCCAAGGCACCATATTGATGATCAGGTCAATGTTGGAACTCTCCTTAACTGCGCCCATACCGAACAGCTTTGCAACATTGATGACACCGATGCCGCGCAGTTCGATATAATGCTTCAAAACCGGGGGTGCGGATCCGACTAATTCATGCGGCGACACCTTTTTAATCTCGACTGCATCGTCCGCAATGAGTCGATGGCCGCGTTTGACAAGTTCGATAGCTGTCTCGCTCTTACCGATACCGCTGTCGCCGTTGATGAGAATGCCTTCGCCGTAGATCTCGACCAGAACACCGTGGCGCGTGACGCGCGGAGCAAGCGAACTTTTCAGATAGGTGATAAGGCTCGAAACGATATAGGATGTTGTATCCTTTGTTCCAAGAACTGTAACGTCGTACTTTTTCGCCATTTCAAGGCATTCCGGCATGGGCTCAAACCCGCGTGCGAAAATCAGTGCCGGGCATTTATAGGACAGGAAGTGGTCAAAAATAATGATCCGTTCTTCCGGCGTGAGTTTTTGCAGATAGGCCGTCTCCACTGTGCCGCAGACATAGACGCGCATCGGCTCATAATGGTCGAAAAAGCCTGCCAGATGAAGGCCCGGACGGCTGATATCATCAACGGTCACATGGATCTTGTCAAAATCCGTTGACCGGTAGAAAAAGTCAAGCTTGAATTCCGAAACGAGTTCGGACAGCAGGACCGTATAGGTACTTGCCACACAATCACCTCTCTTTTAGGATACTCTGATTATACCCGTTTTGCCCAGGTTTCGCAACAGGGAAAATCCTTTGTCGTCCCGGCGCGATTTTTTCGGATTTTTCCGAAAAAAGTTCTTGCAATTTCCAACGCAATCTGCTAATATATTTGTCGGCGCTTTATAGCGTCCAACATTGATTTTCCAAGCGGCAAGGAGGTGCATCCGATGGCAAAATGCGATATCTGCGGCAAGGGCGTAACATTCGGTATCAAGGTCTCCCATTCTCACAGACGTGCGAACCGTGCATGGAAGCCCAACGTCAAACGTGTCAAGGCAATCGTTGACGGTACTCCGCGCCATGTATATGTCTGCACAAGATGCCTGCGTTCCAACAAGGTTGAGCGTGCGATCTGATCGAAGACAAGTCAAAGAGCAAGCCAAACGGCTTGCTCTTTTTCGTTGTCAAAGTGCCTGCTTTTTATGATACACTTCTTGTTTTGCACAATTCATGTAGTGGCCGATGTGGACATCGGCCACTACAGTTTGCAGCCTGTCCAACGTTTGCGTTATACGTTCAGATATCCCTTGATGGTCTTGAGCGTATTCAGAACGCCGTCCATGTGGCTGCGCTCATAGCCATGGCTGGCATAGACGCCGGAGCCGATGAGGCCGTGGCGGATGTCATAGCCCGCGCGGAGCGTCGCTTCGACGTCGGAGCCGTAGTACGGATAGACGTCAACGGCATAGTCTGCACCCTCGCGCTTTGCCGCGTCGATAAGCTTGCCGACGACGGCGTAGCTGTACGGGCCGCCGGAATCCTTGGCGCAGATGGATACCTGCCGCTCTGTGCAGGCAAGACCGTCACCTACGCAGCCCATATCGACGCTGATGGACTCCGTTACACCCTCCGGCACAGAAGCCGAACCGCCGAAGCCGACCTCTTCATAGACGGTCACATGGACATAGGTGCGGCGCAGCAGCGTCTTCTTTTCATCGCGTAGATATTTCGCAAAACCGAGCAGAATACCGACAGAAAGCTTATCGTCGAGAAATCGGCTTTTGATATAGCCAGAGTCTGTCACACGCGTGCGCGGGTCGAAGCAGACGATATCGCCGGTTTCAATGCCAAGCGCGCGAGTTTCCTCTGCGGAAGAAACGTTCTCGTCCAGCAGAATCTCGGTCGTGTCAAAGGTGCGGTTTGTTTTTGCATATTCACCGTTGACATGGACAGAAGCATTGCAGAGTTGAAGGGTGCCTTCATAGACCTTGCCAGAACGCGTATAGACGCGCACGTTTTCTGTTTCTCCGTTTTCCGCACGCATGCCTCCAAGACTCGTCACGCGCAGGTGGCCATTGGCCTTGACCTCCGCGACCATCGCGCCGAGTGTATCCATGTGCGCCTGCAAAAGCAGCCCGCCCTCCCTGGATTCCTTGCCGCCGAGGTCGATCAAAATACCGCCTTTTTCTGTTTTCTGCGCGGCAAAGCCGAGCGATGTAAACGCCTCCTGCACCCACTCAGCCGCTTTGTCCGTAAAGCCCGTCGGGCTGTCGATTGCAAGCAGCTGGACTGCCTTTTCCACTGCGTATCGCGCATAGTTCTGTTCCATTGTTTCCAACTCCCTTCTTAAATTCTTGATCTGCAAAAGCCCGGCAGTGCTATGCTTCTGCCGGGCTTTAAAATTACATGTCTTCCTTGTCGCCCTTCTGCCGGATTGTGATCTTGATGGGCGTACCGGTCAAGCCAAAGACCGCGCGGATCTGGTTTTCGAGATACCGCTGGTAGGAGAAATGGAAAAGACGGCTGTCGTTGCAGAAGAAGACAAAATGCGGCGGCTTGACGCCGACCTGCGTGATATAGTAGATCTTCAGCCGGCGACCCTTGTCCGTGGGCGGCTGAACGCGCGCGGTTGCGTCTTCCAGAATATTATTGAGCATGCCAGTTGTGATGCGCATGCTGTTCTGGTTGGAAACAGCGACAATCATGTCAAACAGCTTATCAACGCGTTGGCCAGTCAGCGCCGAGATGAACACGACCGGTGCATAGGTCATATAGCTGAGGTCACGGCGAATCTCTGCTGTCTTCTCGTCCATGGTGTTCGTGTCCTTTTCGACCGTATCCCACTTGTTGACAACAATGATGCAGGCCTTCCCTGCCTCGTGAGCCAGTCCTGCGACCTTGGTATCCTGCTCAGTCACACCCTCGTTGGCGTCGATCAGGATGAGGCACACGTCCGCGCGCTCAATGGCAGCAATGGAGCGAAGATTGGAGTATTTCTCGACCGCGTCATCAACCTTTGACTTGCGGCGCATACCCGCAGTATCGATAAACAGGAATTTTCCGGAATCATTTTCAAAATAGCTGTCGATGGCGTCGCGCGTCGTACCCGCAATATTAGAGACGATCACGCGCTCCTCGCCGAGAATCTTATTGAGCAGGCTCGACTTGCCGACGTTCGGCTTGCCGATGATTGCGACCTTGATAACATCTTCGTCATATGCCTCTCCATCGTCTGGCGGGAAGTTTTCGACACACGCGTCGAGCAGATCACCCGTGCCGTGACCGTGGACGGCGGAAACCTCGATGGGGTCGCCGAGGCCAAGCGCATAGAATTCATACGCGTCCGGGTTCGCGTGGCCGGTCTGATCGCACTTGTTGACGGCCAGCACGACCGGCTTTTTCGACCGCTTGAGCATGGACGCGACTTCCGCATCCGCCGCGGTCAAGCCGACTGTTACATCGACGACCATGATGATGACCGTGGCCGTCTCAATGGCGATCTCCGCCTGCCGGCGCATAAACTTCAGCATTTCGTTATTCGTACCGGGCTCGATGCCGCCGGTATCGACAAGCGCAAACCCGCGGCCATTCCACTCGCATTCGCCGTAAATACGGTCGCGGGTGACGCCGGGGGTATCCTCGACGATTGCCATGCGCTTGCCGGTCAGTTTGTTAAAAAGCATCGACTTGCCGACGTTCGGCCGGCCGACGATGGCTACGATGGGCTTCGACATGGTAGGCCCTCCTTTCAGGATAAGAAAAGAGGAAGGCAGACAGCCTCCCTCTCATCTCTTTCAGCGAAATCACTTAGCTTCAACAGAAATGACTTCACGGCCATTGTAGTAGCCGCAAGCCTTACAGGCTCTGTGAGGCAGGCGGGGCTCGCCGCACTTCGGGCAAGCGACGACGCCGGGGATCGCCAGCTTCCAGTGGGAACTGCGTCTCTTATCTCTTCTTGCGCGGGATACTTTTCTCTTGGGTACTGCCATGTGGTACACCTCCTTGGTCTAAATGCCCGAAGGCACATTATCTACTTATTTATCCAGTAACTGCTGTAAAACAGCAAAACGGGAATCAGGTTCTTTTCTGCAGCCGCACGGCCCTTCATTGAGGTTTTTACCGCAGCGGAAGCAAACACCCTTGCAGTCGGGCCTGCACAGAAGCTGGCTGTCCATGTTGAGGACAAAGGCAGTCGTAATGATGTCGGTCAGATCGGCGCAACCGTCGTGGATACCAAATACCCACTCGTCCTCCGCCTGCTCCAACTCTTCTTCTGAAACCAGAACAGCGTGGATAGGGATCTGTACCGCACGCGTGAACTCGCTGGCGCAGCGGTCGCACACGCCGTGCAGCGTCGTGGTGAGTTCGCCGGTAAGTTCGAGAACGCCCGCCGTATTGCGAACCTTGCCATAGGCCAGAACTGGCTTAGACGCAGGCTTGCAGCTGCCGAAAACAAGGTCGGACAGATTTTCGTGCGTTTCAAACGGAAGACTTGCGCCGGGCGTTACAAGAATCGGCTTTAGATCCAGCAGCATAGCGTCCTCCAATCCATAATCGTGCGATGAATATTATATCGAATAATTGCAGGGAAGTCAAATACTTTTTCACAATTTTTTCGTTCTTTTTCGCTGACACTGGATTCTTTACAGAAAGGACACTGCGTGATAAAATGAAATGTAGATTATTTGCTTAATTTGTATGGAGATCACCATGAAAGAATTCACCATTACACAGAACGATGCCGGGCAGCGGCTTGACCGCTGGATTGCAAAAGCCATTCCCCTGCTTCCCGCCTCGCTGGCGCAGAAATACATTCGGCTCAAACGCATCAAATTGAATGGCAAGCGCGCAGAGCGCGATACACGGCTAATCACCGGAGATACACTGCAATTATACATCAACGACGAGTTTTTTGATACCCCAAAAGAAGAAAATGCCTATCTTACCGTCGCCGCGCCGAAACTACACATCGTCTATGAAGACGAAAATATTCTTCTGGTAGACAAAAAGCCTGGACAGGCTGTTCATCCGCATGACGGTGCAGAATACGGAAAAACGCTGATCGATCACATTCAGGCGTATCTCTATGCCAAACGAGAGTGGCGGCCCAGAGAAGAGCACGCCTTTACCCCGGCGCTCTGCAATCGCATCGACCGTAACACCGGCGGCATTGTCATCGCCGCAAAGAATGCAGAAGCGCTTCGCATTCTGAATCAGAAAATCAAAGATCGTGAAATCGATAAGCGGTATTTATGCATTGTTCACGGCACACCGCGCCCGGCCGCCGGAAGGCTTGAGGGGCAGCTGTTCAAGGATGCGAAAGAAAACCGCGTCTACATCACGAAAACTCCGCAGAAGGGCTCGAAGACTTGCGTTACATTATATAAAACCCTCCAAAGCAGAAATGGACTGAGTCTCGTCGAGTGCGAACTTGTGACTGGCCGCACCCATCAGATCCGCGCGCAGATGGCCGCCGCGGGATGGCCGCTGCTGGGCGACGGCAAATATGGAAAGCTTGACAAGCGCTATGATCGGAAATTTCAGGCGTTGTATTCTTACAAGCTGACGTTCTGTTTTAAAACAGATGCCGGAATCTTGTCCTATCTCGATGGCAAAACGTTTCAGGTTGCATCTGTCGATTTCGTACAGGAATACTTTACATAATTCATCAATTTTTTTATTTTCTCCAAAGTTGGAAGAACTTTCAAAACGTTCTTCCAACTTTTTTGCAAATTTCTTCGTTTTGATATTGACAAAAGCCCCCCTGCCCGATATATTCAATCCAGTATGTTTCGGGCATCTTCAGCAAGATCCGACGCATACAAATTTTTTTGAAATGGGGGAGGATACATGTCCAAAGAGCTCATTCGCCTCACGAATCTCACTATGACATTCGAGGACGGAGAGACGATTCTCGACAACATCAATCTGTACATCAACAACAAGGAATTCCTCACATTGCTGGGGCCCAGCGGCTGCGGAAAGACGACCATGCTCCGGATTATCGGCGGCTTTTTGACGCCTACATCCGGCGATGTGCTGTTCAACGGCAAGCGGATCAACGATCTGCCCGCCTATCAGCGCAAGATCAACACAGTCTTCCAACGCTACGCGCTGTTTCCGCATCTGGACGTGTACGACAATATCGCCTTCGGCCTGCGTATTGCAAAGGTCAAGGAGGATGAGATCGACGAACGCGTAACCGAGATGTTGGAGATTGTCAGCCTGAAGGGCTTTGAAAACCGCAAAGTGACGAGCCTGTCCGGCGGCCAGCAGCAGCGTGTGGCGATTGCTCGCGCGCTGGTCAACCGTCCGCAGGTGCTGCTGCTCGACGAGCCTTTGGGCGCGCTTGATCTGCGCCTGCGCAAGGACATGCAGAATGAACTGAAGAACATCCAGCAGCGAATGGGAATTACATTTATATATGTCACACACGATCAGGAAGAAGCCCTGACTATGTCCGACACCATTGTCGTCATGAACAAGGGTAAGATTCAGCAGATTGGCCGGCCGGAGGATATCTACAATGAACCGAAGAACGCGTTTGTCGCGGATTTCATCGGCGAGTCCAATATTCTCGACGGCGTGATGCTGGAGGATTACGTCGTCAAGTTCTTCGGCCGCAAGTTCCAGTGCGTGGACAAGGGCTTTGCCCCCAACGAGCCGGTTGACGTCGTCATCCGTCCGGAAGACGTCGATATCGTCCCGCCGGAGCAGGGCCATCTGTGCGGCACCGTCACCTCCGTTACCTTCAAGGGCGTCCACTACGACACCATTGTCGATTTCAAGGGCTTCAAGTGGCTCATTCAGACCACGGATTACTGCCCTGTTGACGCGTACATCGGCATTCGCCTCAATCCTGAGGATATCCATATCATGCACAAGAGCGAGTACTCCGGCCTCTACGGCGACTACTCCTCCTACAGCGCGGAATATGACGAGATTGCCGACGCCTCGGAGGAAGAAGACGATGAAGAATAACAACAAACTTCTCGCCTGCCCATATATCATCTGGATGATTTTATTCACAATCATCCCGCTGGGTATCGTCTTCTATTATGCACTGACAGATTCCATTACCGGTCAGTTCACGCTTGCCAATCTTTCCGGCATGGGCACCTATCTGCCGATTTTCCTGCGCTCGATCTGGCTGAGTCTGTTCGCTTCTCTCATCTGCCTGCTGATTGGCTATCCGGTCGCGTATTTCATCGCGCAGTGCAGGCCCCTTACGCAGCGGTTCCTCGAAATGCTCATCATGCTTCCCATGTGCATGAGCTTTCTGCTCCGCACACTGGCCTGGGTCGGCATGCTGGAGGATACCGGCATCATCAATACGCTTCTGCAGCGCATCGGCATCGGCCCGCTGCCGCTCATCCGAACGAACGGCGCTGTCATCCTCGGCATGGTGTATAACTATCTGCCGTACATGATCCTGCCGCTCTACACGGTCATCATGAAGATCGACAACCGGCTGATCGAGGCCGCGCTTGACCTCGGCTGCCGCCCGTCGCAGGTGTTCTCCAAGGTCATCCTGCCGCTGTCCGGCCCCGGCATTCTGTCGGGCCTCACGATGGTATTCGTCCCTGCTGTCTCGACCTTCTATATTTCTCAGAAGCTCGGCTCCACCGGCACGACGCTCATCGGCGACGTGATCGAGTCCCAGTTCAAGACCGCATATAACCCGAACCTCGGCGCGGCCATGAGTCTGGTTCTGATGATTTTGATCTTTATCTGTGTTGCTGTTATGAATCGCTTCGGCGAGGGCGACGGAGAGGAGGTCATCAAGGTATGAAACACTTTAACCGCACCATTACCGTTCTGGTGTTCATCTTTCTGTATATCCCGATGATCGTTCTGGCTGTGGCTTCATTCAATACCGGCACCGACATCGCCAGCTTCAAGGGCTTCACGTTCCGGCAGTACGCTAATCTGTTCCGTGACGGCACACTCCTGACGCTGCTGCGCAACTCTGTCATCATCGCGCTGCTTGCTACGCTCATCTCTACCGTTGTTGGCACGATGGCTGCTGTCGGTATCCACAGCATGAAGGGGAAGCTTCGTTCCGCCGTTATGACCATGACGAATATCCCCATGACAAACCCGGATATCGTCACCGGTGTCGCGCTGGCGCTGCTGTTCGCGTTCGCGGGGACGATCCTGAAGACCAACTCCGTGCTCGGATTCTGGACGCTTCTCATTGCGCACATCACGTTCAATCTTCCGTATGTCATTCTGAACGTCATGCCGAAGCTCCAGCAGATGGACAAGGATCTGGTCGAGGCCTCGCTCGACCTCGGCTGCACGCCGTTCCAGTCGTTCACCAAGGTCGTCATTCATGAGATCATGCCCGGCATCATCTCCGGCGCGCTCATGGCGTTCACGATGAGTCTGGACGATTTCGTCATTTCGTATTTTGTCACCGGCTCCAGCTTTATTACGCTCCCGGTCGAGATCTACAACTATACGAAAAAGCCCATCCAGCCGAAGATCTACGCGCTGTTCACGCTGATGTTCATCGTGATCCTTGTTCTGATGGTCGTCATGAACCTGCTGCAGGCCAAGTCCGAAAAGAACCGGCAGCAGCCTAGGAGGGCCCGCGTATGAAAAAACGTGTTTTTTCCGTTCTGCTGGCGCTCGTTCTGATGCTCTGTGCCGTTCCCCTGCCCGTGCATGCCGCCGCCAATGAGATCACGGTCTACAACTGGGGCCAGTACATTTCCGACGGCACGGACGACAGCCTTGACGTGATCAAAGCGTTTGAGGAAGAGACGGGCATCAAGGTCAATTATCTGACGTTCGACTCCAACGAGTCCATGTACACCAAGCTCAAGACTGGCGGCACGACATTTGACGTCATCATTCCGTCCGATTACATGATCGCCAAGCTCATTTCCGAGGACATGCTCGAGCCGCTGGACTTTGCCAATATTCCGAATTACGAATATATTGACGAAGCCTTCCGCAATCAGGCATATGACCCAGAAAACACCTACTCCGTCCCTTATACCTGGGGCACGGTTGGCTTGATCTATAATAAGAATTATGTTTCGGACGAGGATGCGGAAAGCTGGTCCTGCCTGTGGAACTCCAAGTATCAGGGCAAACTTCTGATGTTTGATAACCCGCGCGATGCGTTCGCCATTGCAGAATCCATGCTGGGCTACAGCTTCAACACAGAAGACGAGCAGGAACTCAAAAACTGTGCTGATCTGCTGGCTACACAGTCCCCTGTCCTTCAGGGTTATGTTATGGACCAAATCTTTGACCGCATGGAGCGCGGCGAGGCTTGGGCAGCTCCCTATTACGCAGGTGACTATCTGACTATGGTAGAAGAAAACCCAGATCTTGGTTTCAGCCACCCGAAGGAGGGCTTCAACATCTTCATCGATGCCATGTGCATCCCGAAGGGCTGCCAGAACAAGGCCGGCGCGGAGGCGTTCATCAACTTCCTCTGCCGCCCGGATATCTCCGCCGCCAATCTGGATTACATCGGCTACTCCACCCCGGAGACTGCTGCAAAAGACTATCTGGATGAGGACGTGACGTCCAGCCCCGTCTCCTATCCGGATGATGAAACGCTTGCGCGCAGTGAATCGTTTGCTGAACTCGGCGTGGGGGCCACGCAAACCATGAATGACCTGTGGCTTTCCGTCAAAACCTCAACGTCGAACACGACGCTGTACCTTGTCCTGACAATCACTGCAATCGCGGCAGTGATCCTGTTTTTCCTGATATCCGGCATTATAAAGCGACGCAAAAAGGCCCGTCGCTGCCGCAAGTGGAGGCAGACATAAAAATTAAAAGCCGGAGCAGATTTTTCTGCTCCGGCTGTCTTTTAATCAGCCATGCCATACGCCTGTTCAAAAAGCTGGTAGAATGGAAGCAGGAACCGGAAACCCTCCTTGAGCCACTCCGTTAATTCCGGACTGCTGCTGCGCGCGTCGAACGGATGCATGCTTTCAATGGAAAACGAGCGCATATTATAAAGCCTTCCAACCGGTTCTCCGGCGTGACCTTTTAGCCTTGCGTAACTGGGGCCGGAAAGCGCAAATATCTGTTGCGCGTCCAACTGCCGCAGCAGCTTTTCCGCACGCTTTGGGTCGTTGTCAAGAAGTCTCCGCAGCTGCACGCCGGACGCTGACGGCATCCACCAGCCCACACCGCAGCCATAGCCATCCGCGCCGACCTGAAACCAGAAGCACGGCGCTTCACCGCGGTTCTCGATCGCGTTCTGGAACGAGAACCAGATATGGTCGTTGAGCGGCCCGCGGCCGAACAGCCGCCGCGCGTCGCGGTAAATGCGCGAAATGTGCACATTTAGGTGCAAATCTGGATACTGTTTCTGAAACCAGTCGTAGAGTTCTCCTGCCAGCGCCTTTGTCGGCGTCATGACCGCATCCTGAAATTCCTGCTTGTGCTCTGCAAACCACGCCCGGTCATTGTTGAACCGGATGCCCCAGAATACATCGACTGTCTGGTCGGTATAGCCTGTAAACATATCTTTTACTCCTTGTGATTACGGAGATAGGCCAGATAGCCCTCCAGTATCAGACTGGCTGCTACGGCATCGACCGCATTTTTTCGCTTTTTTCCATGATAATTGTTTTCGCTTAAAATCTGATGCGCTTCAATCGTCGTGCGGCGCTCATCCCATAAAATAGGTTTCATACCGGTTATCTGCTCCAGAAGCGCGGCAAAATCGCGGTAAAGCGATGCGCGCGGCCCTTCTGTGCCGTCCATATTACGGGGAAACCCCATCACAAGCCGCTCGGCACCGCTTTCGTTCAGCATCCTCGCTACTTCTTCCGCCGTCTTTTCCGGCTTCCACGAGTGGATCACCGCCGTCTGGCCGGTCATCCAGCCAAGCGCGTCTGAAATGGCAACGCCCGTGCGCGCGTCGCCGTAGTCGATCGCCATGATCTTCATACGAAGTCTCCCTGCTTTCCTGTCCGTTTTTCACTACTATAGCAGATTTTCTCCCGTCCTGCAATTCACGCGAAAAATTTCCTGTATTTTTCTCAAAAATTTGTTGACCTGCGGGGAGTTTTATGATAATATGACCCTACCTGTGAAAAAAGGGTTTTCTTTTTTTGCGCCCATTTTTCAAGCTGCGGGACGCCATGTAGTTTCGGCGTCATCTAAATTTTCAATAGCCGCAGTTTTGCAGGGAGGCAAGTATTAAGGAGGTGCCGAACATGCGAGTTAAGATCACGCTCAGATGCAATGAATGCAAGCAGAGAAACTACAACACCATGAAGAACAAGAAAAACGACCCCGACCGTATCGAACTGAAAAAGTATTGCAGATTCTGCAAGAAGCAGACCGTGCACAGTGAGACGAAGTAACACATCGGACAAGCAGAAAGGGTGAACATCATGGCAGAAGCGAAAAAGGAAAACTTCTTTGCCCGCACTGGCAAGCGTCTCAGCCGCTGGTTCCGTGAAATGAAGAGCGAGCTGAAGAAGGTCGTATGGCCGACAAAGAGCCAGATGGTCAACAACACCGTTATCGTTCTGGTGTGCACACTGATCGTCGGCATTTGCATCTGGGTCTTCGATGCTGTGGGCGGCGTCGTCGTCAACGGTATCATTACCCTGGTCAGAGGCTAAACCATGGCGGAAGCAGCAAAATGGTATGTTGTGCATACCTATTCCGGCTACGAAAACACCGTCAAGGCTACCATCGAGAAAACCATTGAGACCCGTCATCTCGAAGATCTGATCCACATTGTCTCCATCCCGATGGAAACCGTGACCGAGATCACCGACAACGGGCCAAAAACGTACGACCGCAAGGTATTTCCGGGCTACGTTCTCATCAAGATGATCATGTCCGACGAGGCATGGTACATCGTCAAAAATGTCCGCGGCGTGACCGGCTTTGTCGGTTCTGGCACAAAGCCGACTCCCCTTACGGAAGAGGAAGTGCAGCAGCTGGGCATTGAAAAGCACGAGATCGTGGTTGCGTACTCTGAAGGCGACAGCGTCCGTATTAACGACGGCCCGCTGACCTCCTTCATCGGAACTGTCGATCAGATCGATATCGAAAAGAACAAGGTTCGCGTCATCGTCTCCATGTTCGGGCGCGAAACGCCGGTCGAGTTGGAACTCGACCAGGTCGAACTGGTCAACGACTGACCCCGCAGGAACGCGGAACGTGGGAGGGGCTTGACCCCCGCCAAATATACGCGCGTGCGCGCGTATCACCACATTTATTCAGGAGGTGCTTATCATGGCACAGAAAGTAACAGGCTATATCAAGCTGCAGATCCCCGCTGCAAAGGCAACTGCGTCGCCCCCTGTCGGCCCGGCTCTCGGCCAGCATGGCGTCAACATTTCCCAGTTTATCAAGGAATTCAACGAGCGTACCAAGGATCAGGCTGGTTTTAAGATCCCGGTCGTTATCACGGTTTACGCTGACCGTTCCTTCTCCTTTGTCACCAAGACCCCCCCGACCCCGACCCTCATTCTGAAGACTCTGGGCATCGAAAAGGGCTCCGGCGTACCCAACAAGGATAAGGTTGCTACCATCACCAAGGCACAGGTCAAGGAAATTGCCGAACGCAAGATGCCCGACCTGACCGCAAACACCATCGAAGCCGCTATGAGCCAGGTTGCAGGCACTTGCCGCAGCATGGGCATTGTGGTCGTCGATTGAGTTTAACCGTAATAACAGCTTGACCGAGGTATATCGGCAACAGGCCGAGCCTCATAAATATGTGGGAGGAATCATTCCGAATCACCACTAAGGAGGAAATTACATTGTTTAGAGGTAAAAAGTATAAGGACAGTGCGAAACTGATCGACCGCTCCACGCAGTACGAAGTTCCCGCTGCTATGGATCTTGTTGTAAAGACCGCTTCCGCCAAGTTCGACGAGACTGTTGAAGTTCATATCAAACTCGGCGTTGATTCCCGTCATGCTGACCAGCAGGTTCGCGGTGCCATCGTTCTCCCGAACGGCACCGGCAAGACCCGCAAGGTTCTCGTGTTCGCCAAGGACGCAAAACTCGACGAGGCCAAGGAGGCCGGCGCTGACTTCGCAGGCGGCATGGAGCTCGTTGAAAAGATCCAGAAGGAAAACTGGTTCGATTTCGACGTCGTCGTCGCTACCCCGGATATGATGGGTATCGTCGGTCGTCTCGGTAAGGTTCTCGGCCCGAAGGGCCTCATGCCCTCCCCCAAGGCCGGCACCGTGACCCCCAACGTCACCGCCGCCGTCAAGGAGATCAAAGCCGGTAAGATCGAGTACCGTCTCGACAAGACCAACATCATCCACTGCCCCATCGGCAAGGCTTCCTTCGGCCCCGAAAAGCTCGCTGAGAACTTCAACGCTCTCATGGGCGCTGTTATCAAGGCAAAGCCGGCCGCTGCAAAGGGCCAGTATATCAGAAGCTGCACCGTTGCCAGCACCATGGGCCCCGGCATCAAGGTTGCTACCACCAAGATCTAAAAAATAGCTCTTGACATTCGCGCAGATTCTGCTATAATATACAAGCTGCCAAAGACAGCAGGAGATAGTTTATCGTAACAGGGTTCGTCCTTCCTGCCGAGGTTCCGCACAAATGGTAACATTTCTGTGTCCTCACGTCTTTGGCGTGAGGACATTTTATTTTCAGAGGTGACATTCATGCCCAACGCAAAGGTACTTGAAAGCAAGAAAACCGTCGTTGATGCTCTGTCTGAGAAAATTCAGAACGCTACTTCTGCTGTTTTTGTAGACTACAAGGGCATCACCGTCGCGCAGGATACCGAGCTTCGCAATCAGTTCCGTGCTGCGGGAGTCGAGTACGCTGTCGTCAAGAACACTCTGACCCGGTTTGCTGCCAATAAGGCAGGCTACACTGAGTTCGACGAACTTCTCAACGGCACCACGTCCATGGCTTCCACCACCGATGATCCCATTGCACCGGCTCGCGTCGTCTGCGAATTCGCAAAGAAAAACAAGAACGTCGTCAAGATCAAGGGCGGCATGGTTGAAGGTAAGGTTCTGTCTGTTGAAGAACTCATGTCCTTCGGCGAACTGCCCTCCAAGAACGCACTTGTTGCACAGGTTCTCGGCACGTTCCTCGCGCCCATCTCCTCTCTGGCAGTTGTTTTGAACCAGATTCTGGAGCAGAAGGGCGGCGCTCCTGCGGAAGAAGTTCCCGCAGAGGCTTAATCCATCAATCAATAAAATTTCGACTGAAACATTTTACTGAACAATTTACTGGAGGTAACTACAATGGCATCCGAAAAGATTACTGCTATGATCGAAGAAGTTAAGACCCTCACCGTTCTTGAGCTGGCTGAGCTGGTTCATGCTCTGGAAGAGGAATTCGGCGTTTCCGCCGCTGCCGCTGCTGTCGCCGCTCCCGCTGCCGGTGCTGCTGCCGCTGAGGAAGAGAAGACTGAGTTCGACGTCGTTCTGAAGGCTGCTGGCGCCAACAAGATTGCTGTCATCAAGGTTGTCCGTGCTCTGACCGGCCTGGGCCTGAAGGAAGCCAAGGAACTCGTCGATGGCGCTCCGAAGAACCTCAAGGAAGGCGTCTCCAAGGACGAGGCCGAGAAGATCGCTGCCGAACTCAAGGAAGCTGGCGCAGAGGTCGAGGTCAAGTAAGTTTACTTGTTGTTCATCCAAAAACCGGACTGCACGGGTGCAGTCCGGTTTTTTCAGTTTAAAAAACGACATTAATGACGACGCAAAGTAACGCACCAACTGCTGTTGGGATTACAGCGGACAGCAATGTCCACCAGATACTCCCTGTCTCACGTTTGATAGAAAGCAATGTAGTGCTGCACGGCCAGTGAAACACACAGAAAATAAGGCAGCAGATAGCTGTTTTTCCGGTTATGCCGTAGTTTATCAACTGCATGGCAGCGTCCAGCCCCTGTGCACCGCTCAGCGTATTCTGCTGTGTAAGCAACATCAGGATCACGGGAATTGCAAGTTCATTCGCCGGAATTGCAAATAGGAACCCCAGAAGAATCGCACCGTTCATGCCCATCAACTGTCCAACCCCATCCAGCGCATGTGCAATCCATTGCAGCAGGCTCTTTCCGCCCATCTGCCACACGCCAAACACCCACAGGAGCAATCCCGCAGGCGCAGCAACCAGCAACGCGCGAGAAAGAACATGTAGTGTCTTTACGAATATCGCGTCATTCAGAATCTTTTTCAGCCGCGGACGGCGATACGCAGGAAGTTCCAGAACAAACGGAGCACTGCTTTTTCTGCGCAGCGCTTTTCCGATGGCCGCCGAAACGAGTAAACTTCCGCTTGCGCCCACGCAGACTGCCGCTAGCAGGATCAACGCCAGCAGAACGCTGTTTTCATGCCTCAGCAGGACTGTTCCCATTGTCAGAAGCATCGGAAACCGGCCATTACACGGAATCATCGCATTCGTGCAGGCCGCAATCAGCTTTTCCTCGCGTGTTGTCATGATTCTGCATCCTGTTACACCGACTGCGTTACATCCCAGCCCCATGCACATCGTCAGGGCCTGACGGCCAGAGGTGCCGCAGCGCGCAAATTTGTGGTCGGTCAGGAATGAGGCGCGTGGAAGATATCCTGCGTCCTCCAGAACGGAAAACAGGAAAAAGAAAATTGCTGCAGGCGGCAGCATGACAGCTGTGACGCGCGCCGTCGTTGCATAGATGCCATTTATCAGCGCATCTGTAAGCCGCTGCGGACAGTGTGAACAGGCACGAATTAAAACCTGCTGCAGCCAGTCAAATCCGTTTTGCAACCATATTGAAAAAACATTGCTGCCTTCCAATGTCAGCCAGAATAAAATGGCCAGCAAAAAAAGAAATACGGCAGTGCCAGTATATTTTCCTGTCAGGATTCGATCTATTCGTATGTTGCGCTGTGAACCTCCGTTGCCTGTTGTTTGAACAACCTCTGCTGCAAGCTGCCTTGCATGGCGGACACAGTCAGCAGGTGTAAATTGGTCTGACAGATGCGTCGTACTTGTAATATAGCCGTCCGTCACGTCGCGAATCGTTTGCTGCAGACGGCGGATATCCTCCGCATTGCTTGCGCATGTACCAACGACAGGTACACCCAGCAGCATTTGTAGTGCACGAAGATCAATCTGGATTCCTCTTGCCTGCGCTTCATCCATTAGATTGACACATATGACCAGCTTTCTGCACCGCAACATCAACTGAAGCGCAAGCGACAGGCTTCGGGCAAGGCACGTCGCATCACAGACAGCAATTACACAGGCATCTGTATGCGTATACAGATATTCCGCTGCAATGCGCTCCTCCTCTGATCCAGTTTTCAGCGAGTATGCCCCCGGAAGATCTGTTACGTCATATGTCTGCGCTGCGTAAGAGTATGTGCCGTGTGCAACTGCGACCGTCTTCCCTGGCCAGTTTCCTGTATGCTGATGCAGTCCGGTAAGCGCGTTGAAAATGCTGCTCTTTCCTACATTTGGATTTCCAGCCAATGCAATGGGATATGGCTTAGTTTCCTTCCGGCTCATCTGACCGCCTCCACAATAATCTGTGCCGCATCCGTTTTCCGCAGTGCAAATACAGCGCCGCCGATCTCATATGCCACAGGCGACGCATGTGGTGCGCGATACAGGCAGCTGAGTTCTGTGTCAGGCAGCAGCCCCAGTTCTTCCATGCGCGACTTTGCATCATCCGGCATCAAAATTTCGCGCAGAATCCCGCGCTGCCCCGGACGCAGCGCATCCAAGCCCACCCGCTGTTTTTCCATGGGCGCCACTCCCCTTTCCGTTCTTCCGGTTTCTAATCCAGAATATACAGAAAAGCGCGATTTTGTGACAGCGCCATTGTTTTTGCCGCGGCTGCGTGGTATACTGGCTTAAGAATTTACTCGAGGTGTGCTATGCTTCATAATTATCACACGCACACGTTCCGCAACCACCACACCATTGGAACGGAGCGCGAATATATTGAGTCTGCTATAAAAAACGGTTTCAGAACGCTAGGTTTTTCCGAGCATGCGCCATACCGGTTTCCGGATGGCTATATCTCTTATTTTCATATGTTTCCAGAGGATCTGGAGAACTATATCCAGACACTGCTGGCGCTGAAAGCAGAATACGCCGGACGCATTGAGATCCTGATTGGCTATGAGGCAGAGTTTTATCCCCGTTTTTTTGACGATTTTCTCAGGCGTATCACGCAGTATCCCGTTGACTATCTGCTGCTCGGCCAGCACTATATCCACAATGAGATCGATGGCGCCTATGTCTACGAACCGACGGACGATCCCAAAATATTGAAAGCTTATGTGGATCAGTGTATTGCAGGACTGGACACCGGTTTGTATACCTATCTGGCACATCCGGATTTGATCAACTTCACCGGCGCCGAAACGCTCTACCGCAAGGAGATGGAGCGATTGTGTCTCGCTGCAAAGGAGCGGAACATTCCGTTGGAACTCAACCTTCTGGGCCTGCGCGCAAACCGTACCTACCCTTCGGCACGCTTCTTCCATATTGCGAAAGCCTGCGACAGCACGATTGTGGTTGGTATCGATGCGCACGACCCAAACTGCTTCTTTCAGCCGGACTCGTTTGCGCCGTATCAAGCACTTCTTTCGGAATGCGGGTTTGCCATAACAGACAATATCACGCTCCGCCCCGTCCACAGATAATTGTCTCGATTGGAATATATTTTGTATCTGTGCAAAAACTAGAGAAAATTTGATCTGGTGAGGTGCAGGTATGAAAATTGCCTTTTTCGATGCCAAGCCGTATGACCGTCCGGGTTTTGACGCATACACAGCTGGGACGGGGCTGGAAATGAAGTATTTTGAGACAAAGCTGAACGAAGATACTGTTTCGTTGGCAAGCGGGTTTGACGGCGTATGTGTATTCGTCAATGATACGCTGAATGATGCCGTTGTTCGTGAATTGCATGCGTTTGGAGTCAGAGTGATCGCCCTGCGGTGTGCGGGATTCAACAATGTAGATATCCGAGCATGTTTCGGGAAAATCCGGGTATTCCGTGTCCCTGCGTACTCACCTTACGCTGTGGCAGAGCATGCAATGGCACTGCTGCTCACAGTCAACCGGCATACCAATAAGGCTTATATCCGCACCCGTGATTTTAATTTCAGCCTTTCCGGTCTTACCGGATTTGATCTGCACGGCAAGACAGTCGGCATTGTGGGAACCGGCAAAATCGGACGCACGTTTTCCGAGATCTGCAAGGGCTTCGGTATGCGGATTCTGGCATATGACAAATTTCCATCCCCTGATAATGGGTTATCCTATGTGCCGCTGCTGGAACTGCTGGCGCAGGCGGATGTGGTTTCGCTCCACTGCCCGCTGACTAGCGAGACACAGCATATGATTGACGCTGCCGCTATTGCTGGAATGAAGCCAGGCGTCGTGATCGTCAACACCTCCAGAGGTGCGCTGATCGACACAGAAGCGCTTATTGACGGACTTAAAAGCCGTAGGATCGGCGCTGCGTGCCTGGATGTTTACGAGGAGGAGAGCGACCTGTTCTACGAGGATCGCTCGGACAGCATTATTGAAGACGATGTGCTGGTGCGGCTGATTTCGATGCCCAATGTGATTGTCACGTCTCATCAAGCATTTTTAACTCGAGAGGCGCTGAATAACATTGCGGCGACAACGGTAGACAATTTGCTGAAATTCAAGCGCGGCGAAGCTGCATCGGATACCGAAGTCTGTTATCGCTGCGTGCAATAACCCCCCGCTTAAGATGTAAAAACCGCGCTGGGCCTCCCAGCGCGGTCATTTTATCTATTCAATTTTCTTTCGGCAACTTTCACGATTCTCCAATATTGCCCATGCAATCAGGAAAAACGGCGTTGACAAGCACATGGAAATGCCGAAGAATGCCTGCATACAATACCCGAGTACTGCGCTGCCGCAGATGAGAACTGCAGGTTCCTCGCCTGCCGTTCTGACAAATCGAACAGCAGAGTATCCGAGTGCGGCCAGCCAGCAGAGAAGTGCAAAAATCCCCTGATTTGCAAGGATATTCAGATACTCGTTATGTGCCGTATCGATTCCGGAACGGCGCATAATATTCGTTGCCTCATCATAACGCTCGAAATACGCCGTGATGCGATGGGACAGCGTATCTGGACCGCCGCCAAACAGCGGCCGTTCCTTCACTGCCTGCCAGACGTTTTTCCAGATGAAGACTCGTCCGGAGCCGAATTCGTCTTCTGCACGGCCTTGCAAGATCTCATGCGCTTCGCCGAGCATCCCGGGCAATCCTGGGAGCAAAAGTATCGCAAAAAAAGCTGTTGCCAGACCGCATCCGATCGTAATCGCCGCTGCGCGGCGCTTTTTTTCACCCAACGCCAGCGGAAGCGGCAGGACAAGACCCGCCGCAATGCCGAGCAGTCCAGCAGAAACATCCATCCAGATACTGACGGTCACACAAAGTGCCAGCGGCACAAGCAGCCAGTGGCGCCGAAGCTTCCATGCCCCGTAGAAGAACGCAGGAACAGCTACGCACATCACAGCTGCCAACAGGTCCGCGTTGCCAATCGTCCCGAGATATGCCCCACTGTAGGCTGTTCCAGCGTCGGAATAACTCAGTCCATTCGGATACAGACCAAGCGGGTTTCCACCTGCCAGCTGCCAGAGCGACAGCAGACAGCACAGGCTCATTGCCGCTCCAAAAACGTCAAGCAGCCATTTTTTCGGACGTGCAAGCCGTCCAAGCAGCAGGAAGATTACACCATACAGCGCAAGCGTCAAAAATCCCTCTCGTCGGAGAAGGCCGAGCCATGTGTCTTTGCGCCACGGTGAAAGTAGTGAGGAGAGTAGGCTGCACAGCACATAGCCTAGCATCAGCCATTCTGCGGGCCTAACGGCACGCAACAGTTCACGAAATGGAACCGTTCTAATCTGCCGCATTACGAGTAGTTCCAGATACAGCAATGCGTTGGTTGCACAGTAGCCGATTGTCAAAATCAGAAACAATCGATATTTTGCTGCCGTGATCTTTGTATATCCGTCCGTTCCCGGCCAGAGGAGAAACACGCTCAGCATCAGTGCAAGATAGACATCCGTGACCCCTCCGAATAAATGGTGGTCAGTTCTTGCTTTGTTTTTCATTCGCGTTCAAAGGCAGCCTGCAGCGCACCGCAGAGCGGCAGACATGCGGAGGAGTCTGTCAAAAGGAAGACCTTTGCATATGACGGCACTTTAGACGTACTGGCGGCGAGAGTCAACTCATTCACGCCAGTGTCCGCTGCAATGATCTTCTGAATAGAAAGTCCCTCTAACACACCTTCGCTGTCATACAGAGCCAACAGGCAGGTGAAATCCGTTCTTGCTTCCGGGGTTCCAGCGTGCATGTCGCTCACGTCCACATCCAGCAGATATTGTGTCTGCCCGCCGACCGTATCGGCCCGCAGCGTTCCGGCGAAAGCCGCAGCGGAACTGGTTCGACTCAGCGTTGTGGGCCGAACGTCCGCAACAGCAATGCGGCTGCCGTCGTCATCAAGAAATACGGCGTCCAACAGATCAATCTTGCCGGGCACAGCGTTTTGAATTGTGATTTTTAAAAGCGTGATTTGGTCTGCGACCGGCGTTGCCGAGGCAAAGCTAGCGCGGATTCTGCCAGGTTCCGCATTGATCTGGCAGTTGCTCTCTGGCTCCGCCTGCGCAGAAAGGGACTGAGCATAAGTCAGTGTAAAGCTTCCGCCGCAGACGACGCCGCGCCCTTGCAGAATGATGGACACAACTGCTGAGCCGTCTGCCTGGATTGCGCCGCCGACGGCCCACAGCTTGGGTGCGCGGTCAGACGGGAGTACAACATCGACGCTGCCATCTTCTGCGGACGCATCAAGCGGCTTCCCATCCGTGTCGTACATGCGCACATTCGTCAGCGTGACGGCAGACGTCTCTCCCGCCGTACCGACCGTTCGGAACATGGCTGCACAAAGTTCTCCTGCGGAAATCGGCTGCTTGCCGCTGAAGCTGACGTGAACCGTTCCTAGTTCCGGCTCATTCCATGTCAAAAGATCTGCTGACGGGTGCAGCTTCAGAACAGCGGTCAGCTGCAAGCAGGAGGGGTCATATTGCAGCGTAAAATTCCCGCCTGCCGGAGATAACGTTCCTTCCAGCTTAATCGCCATGCGGACGGACTGCCGCTCTGCCGTCTGTTCACGGCTGAGGATCAGCCGGGCGGTGCTGCGGGAAACAGTTCCGTTTTCTACAGCAGCCGCAACGGAAGCGCCGTTTTCGCCGTACAGGCGAAGGTTTTTCAAAGTAACGGAACTGCCGCCTTCTGGCGTCGCTTTGGAAATGCGGAATTGCAGCGTACACAAGTCTGTATTCTCCAGTACAGCTGTCGATACGAATGCCATGAGCAGCAGACCAGGCTGTTCATGATTGAAGACGCACATTGCGCCTTCCACGCCGCTCCATTGGAGCAGTTCGATCTCTGCCGAGTCGTAGGCAAGTTCAAATCTGCCGCTGTTCACACTGCCGGTCAGACGGACCTGTACGGAAACTGTTTCGCCTGCACGGCCGCTGACCGAAGTGACCGTAAGCACGCGGCCCGCAGCCTGCGCGAATGGCGTGCAGAGTGTAATCAGCAGCATCAGGGCGAGAAGCAATGGGAAAAGTCTTTTTTTCATAGCGCTGCCCCCGTCAGTTGAGGTTCGGGATGAGTCTTGCGTCGTAGCGCAGGATCAGAATCGCGTCGCCTGCATCGACCAGACCGTCATGGTTGACATCTGCAGCAGCTTCCTGCTCCGGCGTGAGCGTAATCAGACCAACGGATGCACGCAGGCAGAGCAGCGCGTCGGCAGCGTCGATATAGCCGTCGCCGTTTACGTCACCAAGCTGCGCGGCGGCGGTAACGATGATTTTGATCTCGGCAGAATAGCCGCCATCAACCGTTGTAGCGGTGATTGTTGTTTCGCCGACGGACAGGGCCGTTACGATGCCTGTGCGGGAAACGGTCGCGGTCTGCTCGTCGCTGCTGACCCAGGTCAGGTTTTTGACGGTCGCGTCGTCCGGGGCGATGATGGGCTGGAGCGTGACGGTGCTGCCCATCATGAGCGTATGCGTCGGCTCGTCAAACCGGATGCCGGTCACGCGGACGCGTTTTGGCTGGACAGTCACGATGCAGCTGGCGCGGTAGTCCCCCGCTGCCGCCGTTACGACGGTAACGCCCGCAGAAAGCGGCGTGACCTTGCCGTCCTGACTGACAGTGGCGGCAGTCTGGTTGCTGGACGTCCAGCGGATGGTTGCTTCTGTGCCCTCGGGCTTCAGCGTCGCGGTCAACTGTTCGGCCTCTTCTCCGGCGTAGAGCGTCAGCGTATAGCGGTCGAGCGAGACGCCGGTCAGGCCGGACTCACCGGGCTGTTCGCCGGTGACGGTGATGGTGACGGACGAAGTGCATTCGCCAACACTCGCCGTGATCACCGCTTCACCCTGTCCAACGGCGACGACCTTGCCGTTGGAGAGCACACGCAGGACGGAGGGGTCGGAGCTTTCCCAGGATATATGGCAGATATAATCCTCCGGGCTTACAGCTGCATCCAGCTGCACAGAGCTGCCGACGGAAAGAGACTGCGGCGCATTGGAAATTGAAACGCCTGACAGCAGCTTTTCCGACCAGATAACGTGCGTAACCGCTTCGCCCCTTCTTTCATCGCCTTCCGGGTATCCGTTGGAGAAGACAAGATCTGCGCCCCCTTCCGGAGTGTTGGGTGCAGTCAGGTATCCCGTTTCTAAATCGTATGTCAGTGCTTCATCTTCGGATTCGACTTTCAAACTATTGCGAATCTCCGGGCTGAACCACAGATCAAGAAATACAGATTCGTTCGGGCGCATGGCTATGCTTTCTGCTGCTCCAATTTTATCGTTGTGGGTATAGTACCGGATACGAATCGGGCGCATGGGTTCATTTTCTGCATTCAGAGGCACATCGAATTCAGGTATTCTGAGATAGTAGACTCCGTCCGCGGGAATTCGGAAGCTGAAACTGGCATAGTCAGAACTTGCAATGCTTTTTCCGTCAGCATCATAGACATAAATATTGTTTTTCGGCTCGTTTTCACCTTCATCACGTTGAATCTGGACGACTTCTCCGGCCTTGTGCTCGCCGATGGAGAAATAGCCTGCCTTCCACACATCCTGCCACACTCTTTCTGTCAGCGGCGCAGCAGTCGCAATTACGTCGTTATCCAACTGGGGTACCAGCTTGTAGCAAATACTTAATTTTTGTCTGTCTCCAAACGAACGAGCAGATACTTCCAGATAATAGATACCCGGTTCCAACTCGTATGTCTTCTTTGTTGAACCATGAAACGAATCCCACCATTGAATCCTCTCATCATCCTGCCCGTCAAAATATGCTTTCCGATACAAGGAAAAGTCACTCCATCCACGCCCGGATTCTATCACGGAAATGTTCAACAGCACGGCTTTCTGGCTGCCCTGCGGCACAGTAAAGCGGAACCATTCGGAGTCATTCTCCGCGGAAATGTCAAACGCCTGCGTGAACTCTTCATAGAGCGGCGTAGCGCGGTACCATGTGTCGTTGTCCTCAATCGCTTCCGGCGGAATCAGTGAGATCGTCGTCGAGCAGATTTTTTCACTGGATCCGCCATCCAATTTAATATAATAGAGGCCTTTTTCGTCAAGCTTCCAATACAGATTAGTGGCGCTTGCATATACTTCATCCAAAATTGCTCTCGCAGACTCTCCATATTCTGTAAGATCTTGTCCGGTATAAACCTCTGCACGCATTCCCGCGCAGTCAGAGCTGACATGCAGTGTCATGTGATCCTCTGGGACTGTAAAGCAGTACCAATCCGCGTCGCCGCTGTTTAGGACATGGGAAATCAGCTGGCCCGGCTCGATATAGGCTGCGTCGAGCCAGGTATCGTTGCTTTCATAGGGATCGTCGCCGCCCTCCTCCACGCGGATGCGGAGCGCCGCGCGCTGGATTGAAACATCATATACATAATTATATTCATGCCTGCAATTCGGGTATAGTCTGACAGCGTACTGCCCCTGCTGGCTGCATGAAAAAACGCGCGCATGCCGGGAGCTGACCGCTGTTTCAGAAATAACGACTGTTCCATCCGGCGCGTAGATCTCATAGCAGACGTTCTCCGGGTTTTCAAGGTCAAAATCCAGCAGACGTAGCGTATAGAGCTTCGTCTGTCCGTCCTCCGGAGCAGCTTCAAAGCAGAACCAGTCCTCATCGCCGAGACCGCCGAGGCTGAACGTCTCATCCGTGCCGATCGGCAGCGATGTCGCCGTCTGCACCGTATCGTTCAACTCATGGCTATCTCCGTCCAGCAACTGCACAGACATTGTTCTCCTAATACTCAGTGAATCGTTGTTCCACCCATTCAGCGTAAATATGTAGCGGCCCGGCTGCCCGGTGTGCAGATAATATACGCCGTTTTTTTCCACAATGAGGCTGTCATTATTCTGCCACTGGATGTCAAATCTGCCTCGGCTGGCATAGGAAAAGCCGCCGATGGTCAGCGCGATATCCTGTCCGGGCTTTGTTGTCGTAAATGCAAATTGATCCCGATCGCCGCCGTCCAGCGTGAAGCTGATGGCATCTCCGTCGTGCAGTTCGGTCGGCGTTACATCGTTTGGTTCCTGCGCGTCGTTTTTATATTCACGCAGCATAAGCCGCACAGTCCGCGTCTCACCCTGTTTCAGGGAATTATCGTACACAGTGACAGTATACTCTCCGGCCTTTTGTACGCCTAAAACTGTGTTTCCGTCTGCGTTCGTAGTGTTTGCACTATCATGAGTTTTACCGCTAATGTAAATATTACAAGTTTCTTCGCTCTGCCAATCGACCAGCATACGCATTCCATCGACCGGAATGTCCAGATAGAAGTTCATTCTATCACTGTTTGTCAGCACTGCCTCAACCGTTTCATCCAATTCAATATAGGTCTTCTCATCTGCCGCAAGCACTGATGCACACAGCAGCAGAAGCAGCGTCAGCAGCATCCATGTCCATCTTCCGACTCTTTTCATGGTTCAGGCTCCTTTTCTTGTATCTGTCTGCTTACAGTATACTGCGCTTTTCTCCTGACTTCAACCATGGTTTGCTGCAAAACCGGATAAAAACCGCCTCCGCAGCACGGAATGGCTGCGGAGGCGGTTTTTCAGGACAGCAGCATCTTGTCGCTGGCTTCGTCGCTGCCGCTGGCGCGTGAAAACATGGCGAGAAGATCCGGGACGGTCAGTTTTTTCTTTTCCTCGCCGGATACATCCACGACGACCTGACCGGCGTCCATCATGATGAGGCGGTTGCCATGGGCAATGGCGTCTTTCATGTTATGTGTGATCATCAGCGTGGTCAGCCCGTGCTCCTGCACGATGCGGTCAGACAGGTCAAGCACCTTTTCTGCCGTGTGCGGGTCGAGTGCGGCGGTATGCTCGTCGAGAAGCAGCAGCTTCGGCTGCTGCAGCGCCGCCATCAGGAGTGTCAGCGCCTGACGCTGGCCGCCGGAGAGTAGACCGACCTTCGCGGTCATGCGGTCCTCAAGGCCGAGGTCGAGCGCGTGGAGGCACTTCCGGTACTCGGCGCGCTCCGCCTTTGTGATACCCCATTTCAGCCCCCGGTGCTGTCCGCGCCGGGCAGCAAGGGCGAGGTTTTCTTCGATCTGCATGGTTGGCGCGGTTCCCATCATGGGGTCTTGAAACACACGGCCTAAAAGGGCAGCGCGCTTATGCTCCGGCAGACCGGTGACGTCCGTGCCATCAATGACGATCTTGCCGCTGTCAATCTGGAAAGATCCTGCGATGGCGTTCAGCATGGTTGACTTCCCTGCCCCATTGCCGCCGATGACGGTGACGAAGTCGCCGTCGTTCAAGGTCAGATTCAGGTCATTCAGCGCCACTTTTGCGTTGACTGTGCCGGGATTGAAGGTCTTGCAGACATTGATAAGTTCAAGCATGGCGCGTTTCCTCCTTTTTGGTCTTTCCGTGGAACATTTTACTCTTCCAATACGGAATAGCGAGGAAGAGCGCAACGATCAGGGCCGTGATCAGCTTGAGGTCATTCGTATTCAGTCCAAGCTGCAGCACGATCTGGAGCACAAAATAATAAATCACAGCGCCAATGGAAACGGCGAACAACTTGAGTCCGAAGTTCGTGAACAACTTACCGAAAATGACCTCGCCGATGATAACGGCGGCAAGGCCGATGACAATCGCGCCGCGGCCCATGTTAACATCCGCTGCCCCCTGAAACTGCGCAAGAAGCGCGCCGGAAAGCGCAACAAGGCCATTGGAAAGCATCAGGCCAAAGACGACATTCGCATTCGTATTGATGCCCTGCGCGCGAGCCATGTTCTGGTTCGCGCCTGTGGCGCGGATAGCGCAGCCGCGCTCTGTACCGAAGAACCAATACAAAAGTGCAATCACGGCAAACGTGAAAAGAAGCAGCACAGGCAGCGGATTTTTCAGGCTCAGGTCGCGTACGAAGCGCTGCGAGACCATCAGCGGGTATTTATCCACGCCAACGGCCTGATTGGCCTTGCTGTCCATGATGCGCAGGTTAATAGAATAGAGTGCAAGCTGCGTGAGAATGCCGGACAGAATTGCAGGAATGCCGCATTTGGTATGGAACATTCCTGTCACAAAGCCAGCCAGCATGCCGCATGCGAACGCGCACAGCAGCGCCAGCCACGGGTTCATGCCAGCGCGGATCAGCATGACAGCTGCGGCACCGCCGGTGGCGATGGAGCCGTCAACGGTCAGGTCGGCCACGTCGAGAATGCGAAAGGTTATGTAGACGCCGATGGCCATCAGGCCCCAGATGAGTCCCTGCGCCGCTGCGCCGGGCAGCGAATTAAGAAGCGCGGAAAGGAAATTCATAGTCATTCTCCTTCTTGGTCTGCGCCTGCAATCGACCGGCAAAGAAAAACGGTTATCGGCCGATTGCAGGGGCAAACGATTTTTTCAGTTCTACCGGTCACGGGCGTTTGCCCGTGACCGGTCAAACCGTCAGATTCAGCCTTCAATGGCCTCGTAGCCATCCAGCGGGGTAATGCCGAGCTGGTCGCAGATGGAGGCGTTGTACTTCGGGGTCGCGTCGGTGTATTCGATGGGCATTTCGGAGATATTGGCCTCGCCCTTCAGGATCTTCGCGGCCATCTTGCCGGTGGTCACGCCGAGATCATAGTAGCTGATGGACAGCGTCGCCACGCCGCAGCCGCGGCAGAGGCCCTCTTCGCCGCAGATCGCGGGAACACCGGCGGGAATCAGAACGTTTGCGATCGCCTCGGTGTTGGAAGCGGCGGTGTTGTCGGTCGGGATGTAGACGACATCGGAGAAATCGGCAGCCTTCTGGGTGACGGAGGAAACGTCGTTACTGTCGGTGAAGGCGAATTCCTCGCAGGTCACGCCCTGGGCCTCGAGCGCCTTGCGCACCTCGTCGATCTGGTAGCGGGAGTTCGGCTCGGCGGAGCAGAACAGCAGGCCGACCGTCTTTGTCTCGGGGAACCAGTCGAGGATCATCTGGGCCTGTTTTTGCAGGTCGGCCAGATCGGACGTGCCGGAGACGTTGCCGCCGACAGTGCCGTTAAAATCGTCGATATCCAGTGCGACACCGTAGGCCGTGATGGACGTGCCGAGGATGGGAATATCAGCCGTGGCGGAGACGGCAGCGGTCAGGGCTGGAGTGGCGTTCGCCATGATGAGGTCGACGCCCTTGGCGACAAAGCCGTTGACGATAGTGCCGCAGTTGACGGAATCGCCGGAGGCATTCTGCACATCGATGGTCACGGCGTCGCCGAGCGCTTCTTTCAGTGCGTCGACGAAGCCCTGCGTCGCAGCATCAAGCGCCTCATGCTGTATAAGCTGGCAAACGCCGACAGTGTAGGTCTTGCCGCTTTCGGCAGGTGCAGCATCGGAAGCTTCAGCAGACGTTTCTGCAGAAGCAGAATCACCGGTATTACTCGGTTCGGAAGTCGCAGTGGCATCGGCTGCGGGCTTTGTCGAGGCGCAAGCAGCGAGTCCCAAGATCATCACAAGCGCCAGAAGCATTGCAAGCATCTTTTTCATAATAAATTGCTCCTTTTCTTTGATAACAGTTGGTTTTAAAACAAGAAGGAGGCTCTGTCCGCGGAACAGAGCCTCCTTCTTACCTTACAAAGGAAACACGTTTTATACGGACAGCTTCTCATTTTGGGTACGGTAATACAGGCCCGCAAACAGTTCGCGGGCCATGGTAAAGAGGAAACTCATATTCATGCTGAAATCCTTGAAGTTAATCTGCATCATAATGAACTCCCTTCTGCCGTACTGTCCGGCTTTTTATGTTTGCTAATATACCGCTTTAAATGCGCAAAGTCAACTGTGAATGCGCCAAAAAACTGTGTCGTTTTTAAATTTGGTTTGTGCATACCGCCCGGTGTATTCCAGGAAGTTGACATAATATTTATTTTGCAAGCGCCTTGTGGAAAACCTTCTTACCCTTGCGGATGATTGCGCCTTCGCCCTCAAAGAGTGACTTATCAAATGAAGTTGCAAAATCTGTGATTTTCTCATCGTTGACACTGATGCCACCCTGCTGCACCAAACGGCGTCCCTCGCCCTTGGACGCAGCCAGACTGCATCTGACAAGCAGTGTCAGGGTATCAATCTTCCCGTCATTGAAATCATCGTCTGTCAACTCAGTCGATGGCATGTGCTCACTGCTGCCGCTGCCGCCGAAGAGTGCTTTGGCGCTGGCTTCGGCCTTCTTTGCCTCTTCCTCGCCGTGCACCATCTGCGTCAGTTCAAACGCCAGAACTTCTTTGGCCTTGTTCAGCTGGCTGCCTTCCCACTTGTCCATCTCATCGATCTGCTCGAGCGGCAGGAACGTCAGCATACGGATACATTTCATAACATCGGCATCATCGACGTTGCGCCAGTACTGATAAAATTCAAAAGGACTGGTCTTATTCGGGTCGAGCCAGACAGCATTTCCGGCGGTCTTGCCCATCTTCTTGCCCTGCGAGTCCGTCAGAAGCGTGATGGTCATGGCGTGCGCGTCCTTGCCAAGCTTGCGGCGAATGAGTTCCGTACCGCCCAGCATGTTTGACCACTGATCATCGCCGCCGAACTGCATATTGCAGCCGTAGTGCTGGAACAGATGATAGAAGTCGTAGGACTGCATAATCATATAGTTGAACTCTAGGAAGGACAAGCCCTTTTCCATGCGCTGCTTGTAGCACTCAGCACGGAGCATGTTATTGACAGAGAAGCAGGCGCCGACCTCCCGCAGGAGTTCGATATAATTGAGGTTCAGCAACCAGTCGGCATTGTTGACCATGATGGCTTTACCTTCGCCGAAATCAATGAATCGCTCCATCTGACGCTTAAAGCACTCGGCATTGTGGTCGATATCTTCCTTTGTCAGCATTTTGCGCATATCAGTGCGGCCGGACGGGTCGCCAATCATAGTCGTGCCTCCGCCAATCAGAGCAACCGGCTGATTGCCTGCCATCTGCAGACGCTTCATGAGTGTCAGCGCCATGAAATGACCGGCAGTCAGAGAATCTGCCGTGCAGTCGAAGCCAATATAGAACTTAGCCTTGCCCGCGTTGACCATTTCGCGGATCTCCGGCTCGTTCGTGACCTGCTTGACAAGGCCTCTGGCCTGCAGTTCTTCATAAATACCCATTGTGTTTTCTCCTTCTATGTTTGAAAAATTTTTGCGAAAAATTTTTTATCAATTATCGGATGCTGTTTCCGACAGCGTCCAGAAAATCGCAGGCAGCTGTGCCGAACGGCGGTGCATATGGAAAAACATACGGAATATCTTCAGCCGAAAGTTCCGTTTTCTCCTCGCCATAAGAGGTATCATACACAATCGACCGGCAGTCGGAATTGTTGATGAGAACAATATCGCGTGCATACCGCCATACAACGTGCACGATATCCCGCGCGTATGCGCTGGGGGTGTATATCTTTTTTACCAAATAGCTGCCGTTATTCAGTACACGGCAGTCCACAGCCCGATAAAGCGTCATGTACTGATCCGGCGCTGTAAACCAGAGCAGTGCATACTCATCCGCCGTATAATCTCCGGCGCAGGTTATGACAGCATCCTGCGGGAGGTCAAGCTTCTTCCGAAGCACTTCTCCCACCGCCTCCTGCGTTTTGGCTATGGGCAGATTTGATATAACGCTCACGGCCACGGCTACGACCAAAAGAACAAATACCAGCAGGATTTTGTGTATTTTTTTCATAGTTTTCTCCATGTGACGCAAGGAGTTTATAATTCCATCAGTCGTCTGCCGCAGTGGGGACAGATGGCATCGTCCATGTCGTGCATATCGCTGCAATAGGGACAGGCAATTTGCTGGATGCCGCTTGCTTCCGGTGTTTCGGCGTCGCCGAGCAGATAAAATTCGAGCTTTTTGCAGCGCTCACAGCATTCGACGTCCACATCCAGCGCACCGGATAAGATCTGATCCCAATGGCCGAACAGCATACTGAATTTTCCCTTTTGCAGCTCCATATTGCCGAGGCTCTGCATCTTGCCGCCGCAGGCGGAACAGGTTTTCTGACGCATAAAACGCTCCTTTCCGTCAAAAACGCCCTCTGCTCTTGCGAGCAGAGGGCGAACGATCGCGGTACCACCTCTGGTTTGCCGGTTCCTTGCGGAAGCGGCCTTACGGAGCGCAGACACGCCCCTGCGCGATAACGGGCGCACCCGACACACCCCTACTGCGCGAAAACGCGTTTCAGAGGGCAGCTCCGGGATGTATTTGCCTGACGCCGTCTGCTTTCTTGCACCGACCGAAAGCTCTCTGGAAACGGGGTATCAGGGTACTTCTTCCCTTCGTCACTGTGATCATATTATGAGTGAAGTATAGCGTATTTTTTCCGGTTTGTCAATCAGTATTCGCCAAACAGCGCAGCGAGTTTCCCGTCTTTGACCTCATAGAGTGCAGCATGCGTGTCCATCATACCCATGCAGTAGGAACCTACGACATAGACTGTCCCATTTTCCACATAGAGATCCGTCAAGTTCTGCATGGAGTTGTTCTCGTCACACTCAGCGACGGCACTAAGCGCCGCATTTTGCCCTGAATTCTCCAGTTTCATCACCTTCGAGGCGCAAGGGAAATAGATAGCAGCGTATAAATACGAAGGAATAGGCTTCTCTGCGTCCCAACTCAGGAAATAGAGTGTATTATCGCCGGACCAGCAGAAATCCAGAACCGGCTCGTCCGTGATCTGCTCAAGCGTGCTGCCTCTGCGCTGATAAAGACCTGCCTGCCCCCAGACGTACATACCGTCGGAGCCAGTCAGAAGCCGTCCGCTCAAAAGCGCTTCAGGCGTCAGCTGCGTCCGGATCGTCTGATGCTTCTTACCGCTGTATGGCTCATAAAGAACAAGTGCATCTGTGCCAGACTGTCCCTCCTGCATCAGCCAGTAATCCCCGACTGTGCAGACATATTCAGCACCAGTCTCTCGTAAAACAATCTGTGCCTTGAGTCGGGCAAGAATTGCCGCAGCTTCGGCTCTAGTAACACCCTTCGCAGGCTTAAAACTTCCGTCCGGATAACCGGTTAGAAGGCCCTGATTGGTACAGGTGCGCAGACTGCTGTTAAAGGTTTCGTATTCCTTTGTGTCGGCAAACAACGGCTGCCATTCGGTCGATTCCATGCGCTGCTCCTTCCAGTTGATAACGTACTGGCTTGCAGCATCGGCGCGTTCATTCACGCCGCCCCAGCCATTGCAGAACGTTCCAAGCAGTCTTGCAATTTCGCCGCGCGGCATGGACTCAAAGCGGCTGCCGGTAATATTGTCCAGAAGGTCATGCGCTTTGCAGACCTCGTAGGCCGATTTCCACCATTCTTCTCCCTCCACACGCTTCCACTCGTCCGGGAAGGCAATGCGGGCGAACAACGTGAGGAATTCCGCGCGCGAAACGCTCTTTTCCGGTTTGTAGGAGCCATCCGGGTAGCCGGTAATCTCTGTATCGAGATAGTTGATCTGCTGATACGCCCAGTGCATATCGGATACATCCGTGTAATCCGCCGCGCTGACTGCCGTGCAGAGAAGCAGCACAGCAGCAACCGAAAGAATTATTCTCCGAATTTTCATGTTATACTCCCTTCTTGGTTTGCTCTGCCAGCCGCAGCAGTTCCGCCGCACCTGCAAGCGTTGTTTCGGTGATCATACTGCCGCCGGTCAGGCGTGCAAGTTCCTGCCGCCGTCCGGCGACATCCAAACGCAGAACGCTTGTATATGTTCTGCCGTTTTCCACCCGTTTTTCGACCGTGAATTCCGTGTCGGCCATGGCAGCGATCTGCGGCAGATGTGTCACGCATAGAACTTGACGGCCCTTTGCGACTGTCCATAGTTTATATGCGACCTTTTGCGCTGCTCGGCCGCTGACGCCCGCATCGACCTCGTCGAAGATCATGGTCCCGACGGAATCCTCCGCCGCCAGCACGTTTTTCATGGCAAGCATAATACGCGCCAGCTCACCGCCGGAGGCGACCTTGGACAGCGGACGCAGCGATTCGCCGACGTTGGCAGACATCAGGAAACGGACGGCGTCGAGGCCGTTTTCCTGCGGCTGCTGCGTGGAAAACTCGCAGACAAACTGAATTTTCGGCATATCCAGCTGCATCAGCTCGGAAGAAATTGCCGCCTGGAGGGTTTTTGCCGCAGATTTCCGTGTAGAAGAAAGTGTCATTCCTTTTTCCTGCATAGTCTTTTGCAGCGTAGATAACTTATTCTGAAGCTGCTCAATATGGTCGGAGGCGAATTCCACCTCGTCAAGTTGCCGCTTTGCTTTTTCACAGAACGCGATGACATCTTCGACACTGCCGCCGTATTTTCGCTTCAACTTGTGAAGCGTATCGAGACGCTCTTCGATTTGCTCAAGTTCATCTGCAGAATAGGTCAGATCATCCTTCTTATCCCGCAGTTCATCGGCGATATCCTGCGCAGTATACATGAGGTCGTTCAGTTTCCCGCTGAGCAACCGCATTTCATCTGACACGCGGCTGACCCGTTCCAGCGCATGCGCGGCGTTTGCGATCATGGCTGCCGCGCCGTCCGACGTTTCATCCCCATAGAGCGCGGAAACAGCCGCTTCCATCGCGTCCGTCAGCTTTTCAGCGTTCTGGAGCACCTTCCGGCGTTCGAGCAGCTCGTCTTCTTCTCCGGACTGCAGCTCGGCGCGTTCAATTTCATCGATCTGGAATTTCAGCGTTTCGACCAGACGCAGCTTTTCTGATTCATCCATAGACAGGCGGCGAATCTCCTGCTGCACGACGCTGACCTTGTCGTACGCCTGCCGGTAATCCGCCAGCAGCGCTTCGTCATGGACATACAGGTCGAGATAGCCGATATGCGTCGCCTCATCGAACAGCTGCTGGGAATCGTTCTGGCCATGGATCTGGATGAGCTGGACGCCGAGCTTCCGAAGCGTGGAGACTGTGACGGGCTTGCCGCTGACGCGGCAGCTGTTTTTTCCGTCGGCGAAGATCTCCCGTGAAATGCCAAGCTCCGGCTCATACGGGATCTGGTTCTCGGCGAACCACGGCAGCTCCGGCACGCCGGAGAAAATCGCGCTGACAAACGCCTTCTGCGCGCCGGTACGGATCATTTCACGCGAGGCCCGTTCACCCAAAATGGCAGAGATCGCGTCTATAACGATGGATTTTCCCGCACCTGTCTCACCGGTGAGGACGTTGAAACCACTGTCAAAGGCGATCTCTGCCTGTTCGATCACGGCAATATTTTCGATATGCAGGGTAGAAAGCATCGGTCTTCCTCCTGTTCCGTTCTGGCCTCAGTGCTCGATCTGCTCCCGGATCTCGGCGCAGAGCTCGGCAGCGGCCTGCGTGTCCTTCAGCACAACGAAGCACGTATCGTCGCCCGCAAGCGTCCCGAGCATTTCCGGGATGTTCAGCTTGTCGATTGCGGAGGCGGCGCCGTTTGCAAGTCCGGGCATGGTCTTGACGACGATCATGTTCTGTGCATAGTCCACGCTGGTAATACACTGCCGGAAGATCAGATTCAACTTGGCAGAGAAAGTATGTTCCGCAGGTTTGGGTGCAGTCGCATACCGATAAACGCCGTCAGGCCCCAGTTCCTTGATGATGCGCAGCTGCTTGATGTCGCGGGAAATGGTTGCTTGCGTAGTGGAAAAGCCAGCCTCGTTCAACTCAGTTAGCAGCTGTTCCTGCGTCTGGACACTGTGGTCTGCAATAAGTTCCAGAATTTTCTCCTGGCGTTTCGATTTCATAGTCGTGTTACCTCATTTTATCAATGAATTTTCGGTTCAGAATCTCAAAAAAGCTGGTATCCTTCAGCCGAACCAGCCGTGTGACCTTCTGTGAACTTTTGACTACGATCTCATCCCCGGTGTTCAGCCGGAAGGCCCGGCCTCCATCGACAGACAAAAACGCGTTGTGTCTTCCGATTTTTCCAACCTTAACCGTTACCACGCGGCTGGGCGCAACAACAATGCTCTTCGCCAGCATGGCGTGTGCGCAGATGGGCGTAATCAGAAAATTCTTCGCAGACGGCTCCACGATTGGGCCTCCGGCGGACATAGAATAGGCTGTTGAGCCGGTCGGGGTGCAGAGAATGACGCCGTCTCCAGAGTAGCTGGTAGCCTCCACTCCATCGCAGTAGATTCCAAGCTGTACAACGCGGGCAATCGCCCCCTTGGTGATGACCGCGTCATTGAGCGCCGTTTCATGGAAAATCGTCTGACGGCCGTTTCCGACGCTGACATCCAGCATCGTGCGTTCTTCCACCGTATACTCCCCTTTTGGAATTCTCCGCAGAAGTTCAATCTCACCGGACTCCAACTCCGCAATAAATCCCATTGTGCCGATGTTGACCCCAAGGATTGGGAGATTATGCTCTGTCGCGATTTTGGACGAGTGTAAAATTGTCCCATCGCCGCCGAAGCAGATCAACATATCTGCCGTTTTGATCTCTTTCTGAATGTCCTGAAAACGGAGATCATGTGGAATTTCAAACGTCTTATCCACATCGAACGGCAAACAAAGCGCGACCTCCGCGCCTGCTTCTCTTAAAATTGAGCATGCCTGCCGGGCATTTTTGAATTGTTTATCGCGGTAAGGATTCGGCGAAACGACGATCTTCATAGCGTATGTTACCCTTTCAGCGCTGCATGCGCCTGCGCGACAAGCGCGTCGATGTCAGGAAGCATTTCCTGCCCGGGCTGCATGGAAAGATGCGCAAGAAATTCAATGTTGCCCTCCGGTCCCTTGACAGGAGAGAATGTCAGATTCCGGATGGTAAAGTTCAGGGATGCGACCAGCGCAGTAAAATCGCGCAGCACCTGCGCATGTACGGCAGGGTCGCGCACAACGCCTTTCTTTCCGACATTTTCTTTCCCGGCCTCAAACTGCGGCTTGATAAGGCAGAGCACCTGCCCGGTGGGTTTGAGCAGCTTCTGAATGGCCGGAAGCACAATTTTCAGAGAAATAAACGACACATCCACGACAGACAGATCAAGCGGTTCTCCGAGATCCTCCGGCGTGACATAACGGATATTCGTCCGCTCCATTACGACCACGCGCGGATCAGAACGAATCTTCCATGCAAGTTGGCCATAACCGACATCAATGGCAAAAACCTTGCTGGCTCCCTGCTGAAGCAGACAGTCGGTAAATCCCCCGGTTGACGCGCCGGAATCGCTGCACACAAAGCCTGTTGGATTGACACGGAAATCTCGAAGCGCCTTTTCCAGCTTTAACCCGCCGCGGCTGACATATGGACAGGCGCTGCCGCGCACCTCGACCACGGGCTCGTCGTCAATGTTGATCTCAAGCCCGGCCTTGTCGGCCTTCTGCTCGTTGACATAGACCTCACCCGCCATAATCATAGCCTGCGCCTTGCTTCTCGATTCCGCCAGATTGCGCGCGACAAGAAGCACATCCAACCGTTCCTTATGTTTCATCAGGAAAGTTCCTCCTGCATCAGTTTTGTGAGTGCATCCGCATCCAAACCTGCCGCCGCAAGCAGCGCGGCAGGCGCACCGTGGGGGATAAAGCCGCGCCCGAGATTCCGTTTGCAGCAAACTGCCGGAATTCCATGTTCGATCAGATGAGCAAAGATCTCATCGGCCAGACACTCCCGGTCAGACGTTTCCTCGAAAACGAATACATGCTTTGTCTTCCGGGCAGATGCTTCGATCGTGCTCCAGTCGATTGGAGAGATGGTGCGCAGCTTCAGAATTTCTGGCCGGTAGCCCGCAGCCTGCATGGTATCCGCCGCGGACAGCACGGCATTGACCATTGTTCCATAGCAGATGATCGTACAGGTATACCCCTCCCGGATACAGGTTTGGGAGGCAGACACCTGATAGCAGCCCTCCGCCCCACGCGGGTAGCGGATGGCTGCAGGACCGGTGCAGGCATAGAACGCCGTGTGCAGATCCTCGCGCAGTTCAGCAAAGCTGGCGGGACTGAAAATTTTCATACCGGGCACCTGACGGAGATAGCCAACGTCAAACATGCCCTGATGTGTGTCGCCGTCTTCACCGACAATACCGCAGCGGTCAACCGCTAAGACGACATGCAGCTGTTGTAGGGCAACATCATGCAGCAGCATGTCGTAGGCGCGCTGCAAAAAAGTAGAATAGATCGCCGCAACAGGCTTCATTCCCTGTTTGGCAAGTCCCGCAGCCATGCAGACTGCGTGGCCCTCGGCAATGCCGACATCAAAGAACCTAGACGGGAAATCAGCCGCAAACTGGTCAAGGCCTGTTCCGTGCTGCATAGCTGCAGTGATAGCGCAGACAGTCTTGTCGCTGGCGGCCATCCGGCCAAGCTCCTGTCCAAAAATATCAGAAAAGGTCGGGACGGATACAGTCTCACTCAGACCCGTCTCGGGGTCAAACTTCCCGATACCATGGAACTCCTGCGGCGTTTTTTCTGCCGGCGCATAGCCACGCCCCTTCTTCGTGATGAGATGGATGAGGACAGGCTCATGCAGCGCGACAGCCGTCTTCAGCAGCATTTCAATTCTGGAAATGTCATGCCCGTCTACCGGGCCGAGGTAGGTAAACCCCAGATTCTCAAACAGCGTTGTGCCAAGAATGCTGCGGCGCATGTGCTCTTTGACCTTATGGGTCAGTGCATAGAGCCGACGGCCGAAAGCACTTTTGGCCGTTGTCTGTCTATACCATAATTTGAGGTCGAGATATTTGGGACGCAGACGCGCCTGCGCAAGATAACGAGAAATTGCGCCGACATTCGGCGTGATGGACATGCCATTGTCATTAAGCAGGACAATCATGGGTTCGCGGCTTGCACCAGCGTTGTTGAAACCCTCATAAGCAAGGCCGCCGGTCAGCGCGCCGTCGCCCATCAGAGCCAGCACATGATAGTCTGCCCCTTCCATCGTCCGGGCGCGGGCCATACCGAGTGCAACGGAAACAGCGTTGGATGCGTGGCCGGCGATAAAGGCGTCGTGTACGCTCTCACAGGGCTTTGGAAAGCCGGAAAGCCCTCCTTGCTGGCGGAGCGTGTCAAACCGCTCCATACGGCCGGTGAGCATTTTATGCACATAACACTGATGCCCGACATCGAACACAAGCCGGTCGCGGCTGGTGTCAAAGACACGATGGATTGCCACCGTCGTCTCGACAATGCCGAGGTTGGATGCCAGATGGCCGCCGGTGCGGCTGACGTTTTGTACAAGAAATTGTCGGATTTCATCGCAGAGCGTTCCAAGCTGCGCTTCTGGGATGTCCAGCAGATCCTGTCTGGAGTGAATTGTATCTAAAAGCATGGAGTCCTCATTTTTCTGCGTGTTTTTTCCGAAGGCGCTGTGGGAGCGTCCGGAAGAAACATAGGACTTTCGCTGCCGTGCGCACAACAGCGGTACTGCTGTTCATGGCAAGTGACTTGCCGCAGGCCTTTCCGCCGACTGTTACGCCGGAAACAACTGCAGACAGCAGCAGCGTGATAAAAATCTCCGACTTACTTTTGCTCAGGAGCAGCACGCGCGCAGCAATGACCGCTGCGGCAGATCCGGAGATAACGCCGCAGATATCGCCGATCACGTCATTGCAGAACGACGAGACTTTTCCCGCGTTGCGAATCAGGCGCAGTGCGTCTTCCGCCTCTGGAACTTTACGCGAGGCCATTGCGTGGAACGGGACCTCGTCCGCTGCCGTGACGGCAACACCAATGATGTCAAACAGAATACCGGTCAGAACAATACAGATCAAAATCACAAAGGACAGCGCAAGTCCTGCACCTTCCAGAAGATTAGACGACACAAAACTCATCAGGGCCGAAATCAGAACAGTCGTCAGAAAGATCAGCGCGATCCATTTGAAATCTGGTTTAGCCGATTTACCGGCCTTTTTCTTTTTCGCAGCAGCCAAGACAGCCTCCACATAAATTATGTAAACTTAATTTTGCGTAAATACAGAAAAAATGTAAATGCTGATAAAATGCCGCATATGCGGCATCTCATCAGGATTTACAAATGTACAATGGCAGCTATTATGGTTAATCTTACGGCTTAGGTCGGGTTTGTTTTCCCCGGGAGCATCCTCTCGTCGCCGATGGAGGTGGTTCCCCTTTCATGCTCGCGTTGGCCTGTCGCCATGGCCACTACCCGATTGCCACTTAGTCCGTACCGCAATCCCATAAAAGCCCTTTCGACAGTCTAGGTGATTTCCACAACAGCTTTTTCCGACTCTTATCCTCTTTTGCAAACCGTCTTTCAAGGGAATATCGTCTGCGCTCAAGGCCATGAGCGCTGGACGCATCAGCTTCCCTTTCCCGGCCGGTTCACGCAAGGCAGGCTACTCTGCACACAGCGTTCACGGCTTGAAGCCGGGTAGCACCGCAATGCAGGTTCATATCCGGTATCGTACAACGGTCGGATACCGCAAAGGGAGTTCGCCGCTGCACAATATCCAGTCTCCACAGCGACCGGGTCATCTTCTCCATGCCATTGGAGACAGCCCGTCCGCCGCAGGCGCAAAATCGCCTTCCCACAGCATCCACCCCAGACTGGGCGTAAGAAGCAGACACCACGGGGTTCACAGGTATGCCAAACAAAGGATTTTTAGGCCCTTCCTCGCAGCCGGCAAAGCTGACTAGAATACTGCACCATTGCAAAGTTAGTATATCATATCACAGATGTATATACAAGCAAATATTCATAAACTTTCTGTTACATTCCTGTTTTTCGTGTGTGTCGAATGAATCAGTATTCACGAAGCGCAAGTTGGCGGGCCATTTCCACAAGAAATTCAGAATTTTCAAAGCAGCCAAGCGCCTCAATGGCTGTCTTTGTCTCTGACTCGATCATTTTTGCGCACGCGCCGATGCCGTACAGGCGGACAAACGTGTTTTTCTGCTCATCCACATGTGTCGCCTTGCCAAGCTTGGCTGCGTCACCCAGAACGTCGAGCATATCGTCGCGGATCTGGAACGCAAGACCGAGATTCTGCGCATAGGTCTTTGCGGCGTCGAGTTGCTGCTCTGTCCCGTTTGCAGCTACTACGCCAATCTGGCAGGCCGCCTGAATGAGTGCGCCGGTCTTGCGGCACTGGATATCGTAGATTCCCTGCTCCGTCAGTTCCTGCTCTTCCGCATCCATATCGAGTACCTGTCCGCCAACCATACCGAGTTCACCTGCCTGCTCCGACAAAATGCGGATGGCTTTGACGGTCACTGCAGGGTCCGCAGGCGCGTTCGCAGCGATTTCAAATGCGGCGGTCAGAAGACCGTCTCCTGCGAGGACAGCCAGCGCCTCGCCGAAAACCTTGTGATTGGTGAGACGTCCCCGGCGGTAATCGTCGTTGTCCATACATGGCAGATCATCGTGGATAAGGCTGTAAGTATGGATCATCTCAAGTGCGCAGGCGAAGGGAATAGCGCTCTGCCAGTCTCCGCCGCAGATCCGACAGAATTCGAGCGTCAGAACCGGGCGGATACGCTTGCCTCCTGCAAGCAGGCTGTAGCGCATAGCATCAAATAGGCGCTTTTGGGGAAGGTCCTGACAAAACTGCGCCTGCAAAAATGCCTCGATCGCGGCGCGATATTGGGCAATCTGGTCATGAAATTCACTCATCGCGTACATACTCCGTTTCTGCCGGCGTACCGTCGGCGGTTTTTGTCAGTTTGACGATCTCCTGTTCCGCGCTGTCAAGCAGCTTCGCGCAGGACTGCACAAGCGCAGTCCCCTCCTGAAACAGCTTCAGGGATTCCTCCAGCGGAGCGTTTCCCTGTTCCAGCTGCCGGACAATCGTTTCCAACCGTTCCATTGAAGCTTCAAAGCTTTTTGATGTTTCAGCCATCTGTAGGTTCCTCCTGTATCTGCTGTACACCTGCCGCCAGGCAGCCGCTGCGCAGACTGATGTGAATTCGTTGACCGAGACGTACTGTGCTGGCACTTGTGACCAGTTTTCCAGACTCATCCGTCACCATGCTGTAGCCGCGTGAAAGCACCTTCAAAGGACTCATAGCGTCAAGCGCGGCAGTCAGGCGGACAAAGCGCTGTTTCTTTTCATGTAGCGTTTTCTGGCCAGCGGCTTGTAGACGGGTAGAAAGAAAGTCCAGCAGAACGCGGCGGTCTTCGACATAATTCAGCGGGTTTTGCAGTACGCGCTTTTCTGCGAGGCTATTCAGCCGCTGCCGGCTGAGTTTGAGCGTTTTCTGTACACTCTGCTGCATGGACATCTCCAGCAGAGAAAGTTTTTTTCGCAGTTCCTGCTGATCCGGCACGGCAAGTTCCGCAGCATTACTGGGCGTCGCAGCACGAAGATCTGCGACATAATCAGAAATCGTTACATCCGGTTCATGGCCGACAGCAGAAATCACCGGAATTTCAGAATCAAAAATTGCCCGCGCCACGCGCTCATCGTTGAAAGCCCAGAGATCCTCCATGGAACCACCGCCGCGTCCGGTAATGATCAGATCGGCTACCTGATAGCGGTTTGCGTAGCGGATCGCGCCCGCAATCTCAGCAGGTGCTTCCACTCCCTGCACGCGTACGGGCAGAAGCTTAACCTTTGCCAGCGGATAACGCTTTGCCAGAATGCGGAGCATGTCCATAATCGCTGCGCCCGCGGCGGAAGTGATGATAGCAATGGTATGCGGGTATTTGGGCAGCGTCTTTTTATGCGCCGGATCGAACAGCCCTTCCTTCGAGAGTTTTTCTTTCAGCTGCTCGAATGCGATATACAGATCGCCCGCGCCGTCTGCGGTCATGGCGCTGCAATAAAGCTGATAAGCGCCGTCGCGCGGAAAAACTGTCACACGGCCATACGCGACCACCTGCATGCCGTTTTCCGGTTTGAAACGTAGGCGCTGCGCACTGGAGCGGAACATGACGCATCTGAGTGCACCTTCCGCATCTTTGAGCGTAAAATAATGATGGCCCGATGGATAAACCTTATAATTGCTGATCTCGCCGCGCACGCAGAGGTTTGCCAGCAGTTCGTCGCGGTCAAGCAGAAATTTAATATACTCGTTGACCTGCGAGACGGCAATGATATTCTGCTCCATCACGCGTCCTCCTGCAAGGCCGCCAGAACAGCAATTCCCATGGCATTGTCCGTGGAAAACAGCGGCTCGGCGAAGACGGGAGCAAACTCCCGCATACGCTCCCGCAGCATGGAATTGGATGCCACGCCGCCGGAAAACACGACCGGCAGGCCGGGATACTGTGCAAGCGCCGCCCGTGTCGCATCTGCGATGCAGTTCACAATGCAGTTCATAACAAATTTTGCCGTATCCGCTGCGTTTTTCGTTTCAGAAAAGAATTTCTCCGTCTTATTCTGAATGCCGGAGAACGAAAAATCCAATCCGTTCAGCTTCACACGATAGCGCTCCTTGCAGGGAGATTCGCAACTCAGCGCATCTACTGCCTTGCCTGCCGGAAATGGCAGTCCCAGAAGCTTACCGGTACGATCAATCAGCTGCCCAGCGGAAATATCACTTGTGCCGCCAAGCTTATCGGCTCTTACATTCTTTCCGTCTGGGCTGACAAGCAGCAATTCCGTCGTGCCGCCGGACAGATGCCATGCAAGGTGCGGTGCTCTCATCAGTTCCAATCTTCCTGCTGACCAGAGGCTCGCCGCAATATGCCCCTGCTGGTGGGAGAATTCATACAGCGGCACGTCCAGAAGACGTGCCAAGCAACTTGCCTGCGACCAGCCTGCAAGGAAGCACGGCATGTAGGAGCCTTCGACCGCGCGGGGACGGGTACTGACGCCGACGGCGGTCACATTCTTGATTTCTACAGCCGTGCATAGCGCGTCCACCAACTCTGGCAGGCGCTTGACATGCGCAAACAACGCGTCAGACTGCCGCAGTCCGAGTTCTCCCGGCTTCACGTCCAAAAGGCGTGAGCAGTTTTTCCCGCCCACGCCGTCAAATGCCGCCACAGAAGTGGTATAGTTGCTGGTATCGAAGCCAAGCGTCAGCATAGCTGCTGAACCTCGCGCGCGAAGCCGCCGAGAATGCCGTTGACGAAGGACACCACATCCTCGTTCTCATATTTGCGCGTCAGTTCGACCGCCTCGTTGATGGCGGCGCTGATGGGCGCATCGTCGATATACAGCGCCTCGTACATGCAGACCTCCATAATAGCGACGGCCATTCTGGCGATGCGGCTGAGGCTCCAGCCGACGGAATATTTCGTGATATAGCCCTCGAGTTCCTCCCGCTTCGCCTGCACGCCCTGCACCACGTTTGTCAGGTATTCCAGCTGCTTTCCGTCCGGCCTTTCTTCATAGACGTCCGTCTCGCCCTTAAGCGTGGGATAATAGGACTCCTCCATGAGTGTCCGCAGCGCTTCACCGGCGGTGATGTCGTTGAAGTTCATCTCAAAAACGAGATGGCATGCGATCTCTCTGGCGTTCGATCTTGTCATAGCGTTCTCCTTGCTTCTTTTCTTCCATGCTTCCAAAAAAGAAACCCTTCACGCCAAGCAAAGGGTTTGCTTTTTTATTTCTTTAATTCCTTCGGCATAGCAATGCCGCAGATATTGACGTTGACCTGCGCAACGCTCAGCCCGGCAACGGATTCCACGCTGGACTTAACAGCGTCCTGCACGGTCTTGGCGAGCGAAAACACGCTCTGTCCAAACTTTGCGACCACATCGCATTCAATCTTGACCGCGCCGTCTTTCATTGGCGTCAGACGGACGCCACGCGCCATCGTCTTCATACCGAGCATTTCGGCGATATCCGTGCTGATGCTGCTGGACAGACCGCAGACACCCTCCACCTCAAGCACAGCAGCTGCTGCAACAGATGCCACAACGTCCTCAGAGATCTGAAGCGTTCCATTCTCAAGCTTCTGCGTGAAATACTCGTTTTTTTCAGCCATACTGAGTTCCTCCTGTTCAGGGTTCAGAAAAGGTTTTGCTTTTATATTGGATTCATTTTACCACAAAACCGCAAAAATGCAATCCCTTTCTGAAAATCCACCGTAAATCAGGGCTTGACCTCAATGATGCGTACCTGCGAGAGCATATAATCCGTCTGCGAGGTCACAATATCCGAGATCAGAGCCGCATCCGCGTCACTCAGTCCCTCTGCGGGTGCGGAAACCGCTACACAGACAACGCCATCGTTGATATACGTCACACAGTCGTCGTATCCCTTGGCAATCACAAGGCTTTCGATTTGCGCCTCACTCAGCGCCGTGCCGACAATGTTATTGAGCGTCTGACAGGCGGCCTCACCAATCTCTGTCCCCTCGTCATAGGCGATGGTTTCCTCGAGCAGTTCAACGGCGGAGTCCCTTGATTCCTGCCGGCTCAGGCGAACCTGAGCAAAATAGTCCGCCGCCTGCGTCTCATTCGTCGAAGCCGCAACTGCTTCCTGCGGCAGCAATTCGCCATCCGCCACGACCAGCGTGTCCTCCCCCATCACCTGCTCCGCCGAGAGCGTCTCGGTCAGATCCTGCGCAGCCGTTTTCTGTGTCTTCGACCAGTTCAGATACACACCCGCGCAGACCAGCAGCAATACCGATGCAATGATCGCGTTCCGCTTCCAGATTTTCATACAGATTCCTCCTATTGCCCTTTCATTTTTACAACTGCGATTTTATTGCTTCCGAGCCCTGTGAGACTCGATACAGCCTGTATGACTGCAAGCCGGACGCTTGCACGCTCTGCGCCGTCGCAGATAACAAGCGCACCTTGGTACTGCGGATAGACGACTGATTGCACCGCCGGCTCCTTTTCCGCTCCGCCCGGCTGCCGGAAAACCGTCTGTGTCTCCTGCGTCGTGCTGCCGGAGGTGGTCACGGTACGGCTGTCCGTCTGATAAACGATCCGTTCTCCAGACGAGAGCGTCAGCATCAGCCGGACGCGTCCTGCCCCGTCGATTGCGGACAAAAGTGTTTCCAGCTGCTTCTGCGTCGCGGAGAGATTGAAGTCCGTCTCCGCTGCCTCCGCCGAGGTCTGCTGCGGTTCTTCCTTCTTCGTCCGGCTCGGTATCAGCACCAACGCAACGCCGAGCAGGAATACAAGCAGCGGAATCCGGTATTTCCGGATCAGCTGCGCCGCCTGTCCACGCAGCTGTGACAGCTGCTGCCTGTTCATGGTGTCCATACCTGCCTTTGTACCGGGATAGCGAAGGTCTGCTCCAGATACTGCTGAAGCTGCTGCTTCTGTGCTGGATTTGCTTCACCATGAATCGTCACAGCTTTCGGATATGGCGTGGCCGTCCGCGTCTCCATCTCAAGTTCGACTGTGACCGTAAGCCCCAGCGAAGCAGCTTTGTCCAATATATATGCCTGCACACGGCCTGATATGATTCTGGCTACAAGGTCCTGATTCTGAATTTCGATTCCCGTTCTTGCTTCCTCCTTTTCCAGTTCCAAACGGCTGATTGTCTCCGAGAGTGCTTCATAATCAAGCTGAGCCAGCGGTGTGAGCGCAAGCAGCAGCATTACAAGTCCGCATAAAACAGCTGCCGCTTTTTTCGATGTGCCTTTTGGTATAAGCGACAGCAGCCCTGCGCTTAAGAACGCTCCAGCCGTCAGCCGCAGCAGATATCCCCGCACAGCCTCCATCATCCCGACGCCACCTTCATAAAGCAGCAGGTACTGAACAAAAGCATCAGTGCAGCGCTCCCCGTCATACCGAGAACATAGCCCATAGCGCTGCTCTGCGCGTCAATCAAAGCGGCATGCTCCTTTCCTGCTGCAAAGCCAGCGATTGCGGCCGTCAGCTTCATGGTCAGATAGCATATTGTGATTTTAAAAAACGGAACCAGCGCCAGCGCAAGAACCGCCATAATCCCGAATGTTCCCGCCGTCGCACGCAAAAGCTTCGCACTTTGCAGCACAGCCTCAGACGCGTCGGAGGCAATGCCTCCCACGACTGGGATTGCAGCGGACAGCGTTGACTTTGCCGCATTTATCGCCGCCTCGTCACTGCTTCCGGACAGTAGACCTGTTAAAGACAGGTACGCTGTAAACACATACATCACACCCTTCAGCAGCGCTGCAATGCACCAACCCAAAAGCCGCCGGACGCTTGCAAGCTTTCCACTGGGCAGCGCACATTCAGCCGCGGCAAGCCCGACAAACACATAAACGAGCGGAACGATCAAGCTTCGGACGAGTGTTGTAAGCAGACTAAAAAAGAGAGAAGAACCCATATACAGAGTGCTTGCGCCCGTCAGCGCCCCGGACGCAGCAGCCGCGCCGCACATCACCGGAAGAAGCAGCTTGGAGTATGCCTCCATTTCGTCCAGCACGGAAACGGCTAGACCGATCATGCTCTTAATATTCGTTGCAAACAGCAGCGTGATGGCAAGCGCGCCCGTCATGGCCTGAATATGCAGCCGGTCGTCCGGGACGCTCTGCCGGACAAGCTGGCAGATAAGCGCAGCCGACAGCAGCAAGGAAGCCGTCTGCACAGCTTCGCGCAGCGTACTGATTGACAATCCGGACGCCCATTTAATGATTGCAAGAATTGCTTCTCCTGGGTCTGTGCGCGCCGCAGGGCTGTACGCGCGCAGTGCGTCCTGTGCATCATCCGGGAGGCCGTCAGTCAGCGTGTCAACATTCAAAATCTGCCGTTCCTCTTCCAGAACGTCCATCGCAAGGACAGGCACTGTCAGCGCGGCCAGAATACAGAGAACTATCACACAGCGCCGCATATCAGCCTCCGATCATCGTTTGCAGCAGGGACAGAACCAGTTCCAGAAGCGGCAGTGCCAGATAGAAGCTGACAAAGCCGCAGCAGATCTCGACCGCCTGCGCCAGCGCCTGCTGGCCGCTGTCCCGACAGATCGTTCCTGCCAGCTGCGCGAGAATCCCTATGGCAGCTGTTTTAAAAAGCGGCGCAAACACGGCCCCGGACAGGCCGGTCATATCCGCAAGCCGGTGAAAAAAAGCAAGAACCGGAGAAAAAAAAGGAAGAGACGTTAAAAAGCAGAGCACGCACAGCAGCATACACAGACATAACGTTAACTCTGGTGCCTGCTTTTTCAGAAGCAGGCAGATCACACTGCATAGAAGCACCGCAGCGATCAGTTTTCCAACTGTATCCATCAGAATTCAAACAGTGTTTTGACCATGTCAAACAGTTCAGCGATGCGCTGCACAACAATCATCAGCACAACAACCAGCGCTGCCAGCGAGGTCATGGTCGCCTGCTCCTCCCGCCCTGAACGCACAAGGACCTGATTGAGAATGGAGACAATGATCCCGACAGCAGCAATCTTAAAAATCAGATCAATATCCATATCAGATCAGGATCACCGCCATTGCCAGGCCCGTGCAGATCCCCAGCGTCAGATAGGTTCTGCATCGCGCTGCCGCACCGCTTTGCAGCGCCTTTGCCTCCTCTCGAAGACGGGACAGCGCCAGATCGATTGCCTGTACGCTCCCCTCCGTATCATACTTTCCGAGCGAATCGAACAGACTTAGGAGCGTGTCCTGCGCCGCAGAAGAAAGGCACAGCCCGCGCGTCTGTGCAAACGCCTTACGGCAGGCATAGCTGACCGTGCAAGCCTGCATAGAGGACAGCATGGACGCAAGCTGAGAAAAGAAGTCCGCGATCTCACGGTTCTGGCTGCCACTGAGCACAGTGAAGATTTCCGGCAGTGGCGTCAGCCTGTATAGCAGTTCATGCCGGATACGCAGCAACGCATCGATCAACGCAAGCGTCTGCGCCTGCTGCCGCCTCACCGTCCCGGCTAATCCGGCGCCGACCGCGCCGGAGGCTGTCAGAATCAGGCTTAATCCGATCAGTTTCAGCATGTTGGATCCTTTCCGCGTGAAACGCTCTGTTCTTGTCCAGATAAAGCACCTGCCGAAAAATCCCCAAGGAAAACAATTTCCGGCAGAGTGGTTTGTTTTTCAACTCCTCTGCAGAGCCAGCGTGGATCGTTGCAATCAGTTTGACGCCGCAACTGCCCGCCTGCCGGAGCGCCATAATGTCCTCTGGCTGCGTGATTTCGTCAACTGCAATCCACTGCGGGTTCATGCTACGCAGCAGCATGAGCATCCCATCGCCTTTCGGACAGCCAGAGAGCACGTCCGTACGCGGCCCAAGATCAAACTGCGGCACACCATGCACCGCTCCAGACAGTTCCTGCCGTTCATCCACAACGGCCACGCGCTGTCCGACATCTGAAAGCGTTCGGATGCAGCTGCGCAATAGCGTTGTTTTCCCGCTTCCGGGTGCACCGGCAAGCAGACAGGATTCCTGCAGATATGGAAGCAGCCGCTCTGGCGGTTGCCGGATGTCGTGCGGAACGCGGAGCGCAATGGATGAAATTTCCCGGATTCCGGTTATGCAGCCGTTCTGCACAACTGTGCTACCACAGACACCGATCCGGTATCCGCCCGGCAGGCTGAGATAGCCGTTTCGCAGCTGCTCCTGTACAGCGTACTGTGATTGCGCGGAAGCGTTCAGAAGAACCTGTTGAAGTTCATTCTGCGTCAGAACGCCTCCGGCATTCAGTATCTGTTCGCAGCCTGCATACAGGACGGACGGCTTCTGCCCCACACGCAGTCTAAGTTCTTCTATCCGTGATTCCGGTGTATGGAGCAGCACCGCGCGTACCGTCTGCGGAAGGATGCGCAGAATCTCGTTTTCCATTCACTCACCCCCCCAATCCAAGTCTATTGTTTGTCCGCTCCTGGTATGCCATCTTCTTGACAAACCCACCGACACATTGTAAAATAACACTACTTGAAATGCCCCAGTACCTCAGTTGGATAGAGGGTCCGCCTCCTAAGCGGCAGATTGTTCGATTCCTTCGAGCAGTGAAAATTGCATAAATCTTAAAAATGTCTCAGTAGCTCAGCTGGATAGAGCACACGCCTCCTAAGCGTGGGGTCGGAGGTTCAAATC